>ERZ773003.613-NODE-613-length-25542-cov-2.933221_pt1 | contig 25542 bp, 14 predicted proteins | sample MGYA00580668_ERZ773003 | MGnify/ENA primary metagenome ERZ773003 (study PRJEB29015, sample SAMEA2738002) | human oral metagenome | biome: human oral; feature: human-associated habitat; material: dental | place: China | collected 2126 ... | reverse complement strand
CACCTTCCTCGAATTCGCCGGCATTCATCCGGTGGAAGAGGTCTAGACTCTCCTCAGCAGGACGATCACGGAAGGGGCTTGCCACCCCAGGAGTAGTGGGCGTACCCTTCTGTGCGGCTATCTCTTCGGCCGTCTGCTCATCGACGTAGGCATGGCCTGCGCGGATCAGCTCTTCGGCGAACTGGTACAGACGCTCGAAGTAGTCCGAAGCATAGTAGATATTGCCCCAGTGGAAGCCGAGCCACTCAATATCCTCACGGATAGCATCGACGTACTCGACGTCTTCCTTCGTGGGATTCGTATCGTCGAAGCGGAGGTTACACACCCCGCCGTAGTTCTCTGCGATACCGAAGTCCATGCAGATGGCCTTGGCGTGCCCGATGTGGAGATAGCCGTTGGGCTCTGGTGGGAAGCGCGTCTGGATGCGTCCATCATTCTTCCCGGCACGAAGGTCGCCCTCGACGATCTGCTCGACGAAGTTCAGGCTCTTCTTCTCTTCCCCACTCTCTGCTGGGGCTACGCTGTTAGGCATATCTGACATAATGCTGTGTATACTTTAAGGGTATCCGTATCTATTATCCTTTATTATAGGGCACAAAGATACCTAAATATCACGGGAGCGCTATTTAGCGCTGGCGGCGTGCGCTGAGGAGGCTGTTGGCGACGACGCTGAGGCTACTGAGCATCATCAGCCCACCAGCGAGCATGGGATTGAGCAGGTAGCCCGTGATGGGATAGAGCACACCTGCCGCCACAGGGATGGCGATGAGGTTGTAGATGCACGCCCAGAAGAGGTTCTGATGAATGGTCCTGAGGGTCGTGCGTGCCAGATGGAAGAAGCGCTCCAAGGCCTTGAGGTCGGAGCTACGAAGCGTCACCATCGCAGTCTCCATCGCCAGATCACTCCCACTACCCATCGCTATCGAGAGGTCGGCACGTGCCAAGGCCGCCGCATCATTGATGCCGTCGCCGACCATCGCCACACGACGCCCTTCCTTCTGCAGACCTTCGACGAAGGCCGCTTTCTCCTCGGGACGCACGCTGTCTACGACACGGCTTACCCCGACAGCTTCGCCGACGGCACGAGCAGCACTCGGCCCGTCGCCTGTGAGCATGATGACCTCCAGTCCACGAGCACGCAGTGATGCGATAGCTTCGACCGAGGTGGCACGTATCGTATCGGCGATAAGAATAACGGCCAGCACCTCCCCACTACGGGCAAAGAGGCTACACGTAGCTCCCGAGCGCTCGCCGTCCTCCAAGGCCTTCAAGGCTTCGGCACTGAGTGCCCCCGAGAGCTCTTCCACGAAGGCACGCTGCCCGACACGATAGGTCACCCCATCGACGACACCTTCCAGCCCACGCCCCGCCTCTTCGCGGAAGCTCGTGGGCTCGGCTACTCCCTGCGTAGATACACCAAGGGAGCGAACGATCGCCCCAGCCAAGGGGTGTGATGAGCGCTCTTCGAGGGCAGCCAAGATGGTAGCGTAGGAGGCATTCTCTTCGGCGAAGCACCAGCGAATGGCCTTCACTTCGGGACGCCCCTCGGTGATCGTCCCCGTCTTATCCAAGACCAAGGTATCGACATGGCCTGCAGCCTCCAGCGCCTCGGCATTGCGCACCAAGAGGCCTTCTTCGGCGCCACGGCCGATACCCACCATGATAGCGGTAGGAGTAGCCAGCCCCAGAGCACAGGGACAAGCGATGATAAGCACCGTGACGGCGGCGACAAAGCCGTGCTCCCAGCCGTCTACAGGACTAAGGAAGCCCCATACGACGAAGGTCAAGACGGCGATGAGGACGATCACAGGCACGAAGACTCGAGCCATTCGATCCACGACCTGCTGAATCGGTGCGCGTGACGACTGTGCCTCCTCCACAAGACGGATGATGCGGGAGAGTACCGCCGCACGACCTCCCTCACGGGCACGGTAGACGAGCGTCCCCGAGCCATTGAGCGTACCGGCATAGACTTCGGAGCCAGCGACCTTCGCCACGGGAATGGGTTCACCACTGATGAGCTGCTCGTCAGCATAGGATTCACCCGAGATGACCTCGCCATCGACGGCGAAGAGTTCGTGCGGCAGGGCACGTAGCTCCATACCGGGCTCTACCTCACTGACAGGCAGCGTGATGACTTCGCCCGAGGGGAGGAGCTGCTGCACGGTCTTCGGCTGACCGCCCATGAGGCGACGCAGAGCCGAAGACGTGCGACGCTGTGCTCGTGCCTCGAGCACCTTGCCCAGGAGCACGAAGGCGATCGTCGTTGAGGCGGCTTCGAAATAAAGGTGGTGCAGGTGGTGCGCTTCTGGCGCGATGAAGAGGTATTCGCCCAGATGATAGAGGCTGTAGAGGAAGGCTACCGAGGTCGAGAGCATCACCAGCAGATCCATGCCCGCCGCCCCAGCACGTAGCTGGCGCCAGCCACGCACGAAGAAGCCCGAGCCTGCCCAGATGAGGGTCACGGCAGTGAGGACAGCGGAGATGAGCGACTTCGGGAGCGTCATCGGTGGCCACATCATCAGCGCCATCACGATGAGCGAGAGGACGACTGCCACCAGCGTTTTGCGCTGTAGGGCTCGCTCTTCCCGCTGACGAAGTGCCTCCAGCTCGCCCACCTCAGGCTCATCGATGCGCAGGTCATAGCCCATGGTAGCCACAGCTGCACGGAGCATCTCGGGGGTACACTGCGTCTCATCATAGACGACAAAGGCCGTGGCGGAGGCGAGGTTGACTGTGGCGGACTGCACGCCAGGCGTACTCTCCAGGGCCTTCGTCGAATGAGCGGCGCAGGCTGCGCAGTTAAGTCCCAGGAGGGGGAAAGATCTCTTGACCATATGGAATGAATATAACTATTAGTACGGGCAAGGGGTACACCTGTCGTCTGCAGATGTACCCCTCACCGATGATCGATGCGGTATGGATAAAACGACTCGTACCGCCTATTTGTTCGGTCCAGCCGAAGCTGGCAGCCTCGTTTTGCTATGCTTTGGGCGCATCGATGCGGAGCGTGTAGCCAGCAGCCTCTACCGCAGCACGCAGGGCCTCGGGCGTGCAGTGCTCGGCATCATACGTGATACTTGCCTCGCCAGCCTCCAGCGAGATAGTGACAGAGCTAACGCCCGCCACCGCCTTGAGGGCTTCGGTAGCACGCGCTACGCAGTGCCCGCAGCTCAGCCCCTCGATAGGATAGACGGCAGTCGTCAGAGCGGCAGTCGGAGTGGGCTTCGCTTCGCCTACACGGGCTACGACCTGCTGGAGGTAAGTGGCTTGTGCAGGGTGCTCAGCGACGGTACGCCCGCCAGGGGCTTCATTGACGTACTTCCCTGGGATAGGCACCTTGGTCTTCGCACCCATACGGTACCATTCGTACTCCACATCCACATGACCGAGGTCAATGGCCTGCAGCCCTGCCTCGGAGAGGTCATAGGCGAGGACGGTCGCTGTCTGCCCGAGAGCAATGAGGACGAGGCGTCCCTCTCCATACTCCTTCGCCAGACGGAGGATCTCGGGATAGCTACCCCAAGCATCCGTCGCAGGACAGAGGACACGCTTCACGCTACGTGCGCCATCGAAGAGGTCATTGCCGACGCCGAGGCGCGACTTCTCGCCCTCGACGAAGAGCAGGTCACGATCCTTCCAGATCGCCTTCATACGCTCAATGTAGGCAGGATAGTCGCGGATATCATAGCGCCCCATATAGAAGCGGGTGAAGTTCGTATCGTAGAAGTCGTGTTCGCGGGCAAGCTTCTCCAGTGCGGGAAGGCGCATCAGAGCCTCACGCTCAAAGAAGATGCGGTTGTACCCGCGATGGGGGGAGGAGTCCTTGAAGGCGTAGGGCACGCAGTTCAGATGGCGCTCCGACGAGGGCACCTGCCACACCTCATAGAGGCGCTTACCGAGGGAGGCATCGTAGTGCTGGAAGGTATCCACCTCTTCGGCCGACGAAGGACGCTCCAGCTCGTCGAGATAGCGCTGCATGATCTGCAGCTCCCCGTCGCCAAAGCGGCTCACCGAGGCACCCGTACGGAGGATCTCATCGAGGGTCTCCCACGAATCATGCACACGCAGGGCACGACGGCGGTCGGCCGTAGCTCGATACTGCTGGCTATACTTACGTCCCTTCAGAAGCATCCAAAGCTGGACGCGCAGGGAGTCTTTGATCTGCTGCCAAGTCATATATTTCTTGTGGAAAGCTTATTGGTCTATAGGACAAAGATAGCGATATCTAAGGGGAAGCCTACGGAGGCGTGAGGACAGCTCCCTACGATTTACAAGAACGGACCTATATTGGTCGGCGGGTAAACCTATATAGGTCACGATGCGAAGCTATATTGGTCAAGACGACGACCTATATAGCTTTGGACTGATTCCTATATAGCTTTGTAAAGTGACCTTATATTAGGTCGTTGCTCCGCGTAGGGGGAAAAGTTGTGGACGAGTGGAAGATAAGTTTGGGCTACGTACGTGGATCTAATATCTACGTACGTGGATCTTTGGATTGACGTGCCTAGCCTTTAAGACCACGTGCGTAGATAGAGAAAAACCACTACGTGAAGGCGCTTTTTTCTTCACGAGAAGGACACTTTTCCTCCGCTGGATAAGAGGAATACTCGCAATAAAGCGAAGGGCTTGCTTGAACACTTCGGAGAGGTATATCGGGGAGCTGGGCGTGCGATGCCTTAGCACTTTAATAGAGGGCAGGACTCGCGGCAACAGTCTCCTATAGGTTCACCCGCCGACCAATATAGGTTCATATCCCCCTCCCATACGGGGACGAATCTTCCCCTTCAAGGATGGGCTATAAACGCATTCGGCTCCTCCACCCTACGTTGGGTGAAGGAGCCGAATGACTCGTATGAGGAGGAGGGACGTAGCCCTAAGGACTATTCCTCTTCGTTGGTGCGGGGCACGGAGGGCGTAGCGGGCTTCGCTGCGGACTCCTGGGCTTCACGCTGGCGGGCAACAGCCTCTTCGTAGCTTATAGGACGAGCAGGACGCTCGGCAGGCTGGACTGCGGGGCGCTCGGGCTGAGCCACAGGGCGCTGCTCATGCACGACGGGAGCGGGAGTAGTCGCTGGTGCAGGCGTGGGCTGTGGGGCTGGAGCAGGGGTAGCTGCGGGGGCTTCGGCAGGACGAGCTACGGGCGTCGCCTCCTGCTGGGGGCGCTGCTGGCGCTCCTGCTGACGGGGACGACGGTCCTCACGCTGCTGACCTTCGGCGGGCTGCTGCTGGCTACGCTCGGGGCGATCATTGCGTTCTGTACGCTCTGCACGGGGCTGGCGCTCAGCGGGTGCTTCGACAGGCATCGTAGCTGCAGGCGCTACCTCAGAGGCAGACTGCTGAGTAGCTTCGCTATTGCGCTCGGGACGCTCCTGACGCTCGGGGCGCTGACGGCGGTTGTTGCCGTTGTTATTGCCTCCGTTGCCGTTATTGTTATTGCCACCATTACCATTGTTGTTACCGCCGTTATTGCCATTGCCACGACCTTCGCGAGCGGGGCGCTCGGACTGGTCATTGCTACGCTCTTGGCGATTCTGCTCACGGCGTTCGCCGCGTTCCTGGCGGTCATTACGTTCTTGACGCTCACCACGCTCTTGACGCTGCTCACCGCGGTCATTGCGTTCGTTGCGCTCGCCACGCTCCTGACGGGGCTGACGACCACCACCCTGCTGACCTTGGCTGGGCTGCTTCTCCTGAGGCTGAGCAGGAGCTGCGGACTGGGAAGAAGCTTCCTTGCCCTCCTTATTGTCGCGGTTCTTCTTGCGCTTGCTGCGAGACTTCTCACGCTGGAGGGTCTCATCATCGGGGCGCTGACGAAGTGAGCCACTGCGCTCACGACGGATGGACTGGAGGCTAAGGTTGAGGGCCTTCACCGAGATCTGGATCTCCCAGATGCAGACGCAGAGCGAGAGCGCCAGAAGGACCATACCGACGCCGAAGACGACGCCACCAGCGACGTTCCACTCCAGGTAGTAGAGGAACATAGCCACGAGCGAGACCAGCAGGCTCGACGCACCGAGCACCTGCATCCAGCGGATGAGGTCGAGACGGCGGTAGAGGTTCTCAATCTGCTTGAGGGAGGTAGGCTCACCTTCAGGGTTATTCTCGTAGCGCTCCTTGAGGCTGCGCACCGTGGAGGCATAGGAGAGGAAGCGATTGGTATAAGCCAGGAGGATGAGAGAGATCGCCGAGAAAAGGAGGGGCGGTGTAGAGAGATTGAACTCAGTAGTCATAGGATATGATGTGAGTGATGGGGATGTAAAAGGGAGGGATTGGGGGGATTAGAAACGCGGAGGAAGGAGGGCCGCAAGACGACGATGGAGGATCGAAGCTAAGAGATGCTTAGCTACGGTGAAGTCCACCTCGTGGCCCACTTCGCCAGCGATAGAGGCGACTTTGCCTTCCTTGAAGCCACAGGGATTGATCAGCTGGAAGGGAGCGAGGTCGGTGTTGACATTGAGGGCGAAGCCGTGCATCGTGACGTAGCGGCTGCTCTTCACACCGATAGCACAGATCTTACGCTCGCGCTGGAGATCACCGACATCGAGCCAGACACCCGTAGCGCCATCCTTCAGCCCCGACTTGATCTTGAAGAAGGCGAGAAGCTCGATGACCGACTGCTCCAGCAGCTCGATATAAGCCTTCAGCCCAAGACCGAAGCGCTCCAGATCGAGGATGGGATAGCCGGTGATCTGCCCAGGGCCGTGGTAGGTGACATCGCCTCCGCGTTCGACGGAGAAGAAGTCGTAGCCATTCTCACGGAGGAAGTCCTCGCTCATCAGCATATTCGTCGCATCGGCATGGAGGCCCATGGTGAAGACGGGATTGTGCTCACAGAAGAGGAGGAAGGACTCCGTGGGGCGGTGCTCGTGCTTAGCCTTTAGCTGGGCTTCGAAGAGCTCCTTCTGCAGTGCCCACGCATCGGCATAGGCGATACGACCCATATCGCGGTAGCTATAGGGCTCTACATACTCTGGGAGGGGGAGGATACGGGGACCCGCTTCGTCGACCACGATATACTCTTGGTCGTAAGCAGGCTGCAGATCTTCGGGGAGCATCGCCTCCAGCTGGGCATGCGAAGGGGCATGGTGTGAGAGGTGCGTGAGAAGGGTCAGCTTAGGGCGAACAGCAAGCTCAGGCAGCAGGCGCTCGACATCCTCCACCGACTGGTGGCTGGGGTGCGGACGCTGATAGCGCAGGGCATTGATGACGAGGAGCTGTGAGCCACTGACCTTAGCCCATTCGCTGGGCTCGATGGTCTTCATATCGGTGATGTAGCTCACCTCGCCGATACGATAGCCCACGATAGGTAGTGAGCCGTGCGCCAGAGAGATGGGCGTGACACGCTCACCGAAGAGCTCGAAGGAGGCATCATTCCCCTCCTCTATCGGGCAGAGGGTGAAGCGAGGCGTCCCTGGGTAAGGATGGTCACTGAAGACGTAGTGCATACGGGCACGCACCGAGTCGAGGACGCGCTGCTGCCCATAGATGGGGATATCCTGACGCCACGCGATGGTACGCACATCGTCCAGACCGAACGTGTGGTCGTAGTGCTCGTGAGTCAAGAGGATAGCATCGATACGATCGATACCGAGACGTGTGGCTTGGTAGTGGAAGTCAGGGCCACAGTCGATGAGGATACGCTTCCCACCCTCGGTGATGATGAGGGCAGAGGTGCGCAGACGACGGTCACGGGCATCCGAGCTATGGCACACAGGGCAGCCACAGCCTACCTCGGGGATACCAGTGCTGGTGCCCGTACCGAGAAGAATTACCTTCATGTAAGTAGGAGGGAGAGCTACCACGGCAAAGAGATACCTTCTCTATCGAGTGAGAGTGGGTGCGTGGTAGAGCGAGTAGTTAGGTGAATAAGCAGCGAGGTGAAGGGTGGCTATCTAAGAGATGTACCTCACCTCAGGGGTGATCTGTAGGCCAAAGCGCTCTGCGACCTGCTCCTGCACATACTCAGCCAAGCGAGCGATGTCCTGCCCCGTAGCTTCGCCATCAGCATTGACGAGGACGAGTGCCTGACGCTCATAGACGGCGGCATGCCCGAGACGATAGCCCTTGAGACCACAGCGGTCGATGAGCCAGCCTGCGGGGACCTTCACTTGTCCGTCGGGGAGATCGTAGTGCGGTGCTTCGGGATAAGCCTCACGAAGGCGCTCAAAAGCCTCGGTCGAGACGATGGGGTTCATGAAGAAGCTACCAGCGTTGCCCAAGACCTTCGGGTCGGGGAGCTTCTCTTGGCGTATGCGGATGACCTCACGACGTACATCACGGGCAGTAGGCGTCGCCGTACGAGCCTCCACGCGCTGACGGAGGTCAGCATAGTCGAGCTTCAGATGGGGGTGCTTGGAGAGGCGAAGGAGGACGTGCGTGACGATGTAGTCAGCCGCCTCGGGCTCCTTGAAGAAGCTATGGCGATAGCTGTAGTTGCACTCCTCGACAGCGAAGTGACGCACCTCACCCGTACGACGATGCACCGTGTGCACCTCGCGGATGACCTCGCAGATCTCAGCGCCATAGGCACCGATATTCTGCACAGCGGCAGCACCGACTTCGCCTGGGATGAGGGAGAGGTTCTCGACGCCGTAGAGCTCGGCTTCGGCCATCTGGGCTACGAAGTCGTCCCACTTGACGCCTGAGCCGACGAGGAGGTCGACCGTATCAGCCGTCTCAGCGAGACGCTCAATGCTTTGGATCACCGAGTGGAGTACGATCCCATGAAAATTGGTGAGGAAGAGCAGGTTGCTTCCCTCACCAATAGTGATACAGCGACACTCTTGGAAGTACTCGTCACGGCTCAATAGCTGGAGATCCTCGATGCTGGCGAAGGGGATGAACCAGTCTGCCTGGGCATCGATACCGAAGGTATTGTGCTCACGTAGCGAGTAGCTCTGTAGTATCTCCATATAGATATAGGTAGCCCCGCCCCAGGGATTGGGGCGGGGGCTATAAAGTCTGATTAGTTATCGTTTTCCAGGAGCCATGCATCCTTGAAGTCAGGAGCAAAGCGAGCCTTGATAGCGTCACGGCTTGCAACAGCTTCTTCGCGCGTATCGAAGCTGGCTACGATGACACGCAGCATACCTACGTCGTTGGTAGCGAGGACGGCGCTGTAGCCAGCCTGGACCATACGCTCCTTGAGGTTGCGAGCATTCGTAGGATTCTGGAAGCTACCTACGACTACGCTATAGCGCTTCAGACGGGTAGCATCTTCGCCCTGGTAAGTCGTGACACGCTCCTTGCGTACGGTCACGGGGACAGCAGGAGCAGCTGCAGGAGCTTCATACTGTACGGCTGGCGTGGTGCTCTGAGTAGCGACCTCACGCTGCTTAGCCTGCTCGTAGGCCTTACGATAAGCGCTCTTCTTCGCACCGCAGGAGCTCAGCGAAGCAACTGCCACAAGTGCCAGAGAGGCCAAGATGATCTTCTTCATAATTCTCATTCTATGATTATGGACGTGATACAATGTATTGTAGACCAATGTCTACAAAGATAACAATTTGTCAGGACTGGGTGGCGGGACGACGCAGCACATAGTGGCGCACGAGACCCCACACATAGAGGTAGTCTTCACGGGCAAAGAGGTAGACCAAGAGGAGATAGGTCAGCCCTAATACTGTACTCCCAATAGATAAACGCCAAAAGTCGGCAAGTGATGATAATGCATAGGTATCAAGTGCCCAAAGGACGCCACCAGCCGCAGCACTCATCAGCGCAAAGGGGAAGAGTTCACCGAGCTGCTGACCGAGGGGAAAGTCAATGAATCGACCCGAGTAATGGCTATTGATGAAGAGGAAGATCACCTGCGTGATCGCCGTACTCCACAGTAGCCCATAGATACCGAACTGCAAGCCGATGAAGGCTGCAGCGACCCCGATGATACGCCGGATAATCTCCAGACGCAGGTGCAGATCACTGCGACCCTTGGCCTCAAGGAGATTGATATTATAGGAGTTGATCGGGAAGAGAATCCCGCAGATACAGAGGATCTGGAAGTAAGGTGCAGCAGCCATCCACTTATCCCCGTAGAGGAAGTGATAGAGGGGATTAGCCAGCACGACCAGCGCCATCATCAGCGGACAAGAGAGCTGGAATAGGAGGCGCATCACACGGCGATAGCCTGCACGCAGGCGCTCCTTGTCATTCTGGAAGCGCACAAAGACGGGGAAGGTCACCTTGTTGATGGGGTCAGCGATGACCGAGACGGGGACGATATATAGGGCATTGGCATTGCCATAGAGCCCAAGGGTTGTCAGCGAGAAGTAGCGCCCGATGAGGATCGTCATCAGGTTGTTGTACAGCGTGGTGATCATCCCAGCCCCGACCATACGCGAGCCATAGCCGAAGTGAAGCTTGAGCTTCTCCATACTGAAGATCAGCTTCGGTCTCCAAGACGAAGAGCACCAGTAGCCGATGAGGCGCACGATCGAGTTGGCAAGTCCCATCCCCACCAGAGCCCAGTAGCCATAGCCGAAGTAAGCCATCACGATACCCGTCAGCCCAGACAGCACGCCCGTAGCGAGCTGGATAAGCATATCCTTGCGGAACTCCATCTGCCTCCAGACCAAGATCGCCTGGATACTGTACAGCGAGTTGATGACCACGCTCAGCGAGATCACACGCAGGACAGACACTAAGACAGGATTGCGGAAGTAATCTGCGATCCACGGTGCTGCGATGAAGAGGATGAGGTAGAGCAGGCTACTCATCCCGATGTTGTAGTAGAAGATCGTCGAGAGGTCGGCATCATCGACACGCTCCGAGCGCGTCAGCGAGCTCCCGAAACCAATATCAGCGAGCTGGGCGGAGATAGCGAGGAAGATCCCGAGTACGGCGAGCGTACCGAAGTCCTCTGGCACGAGAAGGCGAGCCAAAGCGAGGTTCACCACGAAGGTGGTCACACGCCCGACGATCTGCTGGATCGTCGACCAACCGAAGCCCGAGACGGACTTCGCCTTGAGCTCCGCGACGTCGTCCGTGAGTTGGCCTATAGCCTCCGGCTCGGGAGTGGGTATATTCTCTTCCATCTATTAATTAGGATATACTATTCTTCGGAATGGGTGGAGTCGGGGGCTTCGGGGAGAAGGGTCACCCCATAGAGTTGCTCCAGACGGGAGCGTAGCTCAGCGGCACAGCTCTGGCGCTGCTCGAGCTCAAGGAAGCAGGACTCTCTGAAGTCCTGCACAAGGACGCGCGCTTCGGTCTCCTTGACTATACGCATCACGGGACCCATCAGCTCATAGCTGAAGGTCAGGCGGATGCGCTCAGTAAGGATGCACTCACGGCGGGGTGCATCGGTGAGGGCTGCAAGGGCAGCTTCGCGATACGCCTCGATGAGGCCACTCGTGCCGAGCTTCACGCCACCAAAGTAGCGCACGACAAGAACGATGACCTCTGTCAGCCCCAGCGAGACAAGGATACCATGGATGGGCTTACCTGCCGTCCCTGAGGGCTCGCCATCGTCATTCGCACGATAGGGCTCGCCTGTAGGGCCCAGACGATAAGCCCAGCACACGTGACGGGCATCGTAGTAGCGGGCACGCACTTCGCGCACACGCTCCAGCGCCTCCTCCTCGGTCGTCACGGGATAGGCGTAGGCGAGGAACTTACTTCTCTTCTCTGAGTACTCGCCTTCGCTGGGCTCGGCGAGCGTCCAATAGCTGTCGCTGATCTCTGTCGTCGGGCTCACTTAGGCAAAGAGGTGGGAGGCATAGATGTCGAGAGCCTTGCGCGTCAAGTCAAGGCGCTCGGAGAGCTCAGAGCTCGCAGCGACCAAGGGCAGGCGCAGGCTATTGCTGTCGATGAGACGCATAAGGTAGAGCAGGGCCTTGATCCCGACGGGATTGCCCTCCTGGAAGAGCTGGGTATTGATGGCGCGCATCTCCGTCTGGATCATGTCCGCCTCATTGATACGCCCCTCCATAGCCAGGTGCGTCAGGTGAGAGAAGAGACGGGGATAGGCGTTGCCCACGACGGAGATGACGCCCACAGCTCCATTCTGGATAAAGGGCACGGTGAGCGCATCATCGCCTGAGAGGACGACGAAGTCCTCGGGCAGCTCGCACGCAGTGATCTGCGCCGCCTGCTGGGGATAGCCCGAAGCCTCCTTGATCCCGATGATATTATCGAAGTCACGTGCCAAGCGCACGGCGGTATCGGGTGCCATATTCACCCCGACGCGCCCCGGCACGTTGTAGAGCACCAGCGGAAGCGGGCTCGCCTCGGCCAGGTGGGCGAAGTGGCGGTACATCCCCTCCTGCGAAGGCTTGTTGTAGTAGGGCACGACAGAGAGGACCCCCGAGAGACCACGGGGGTCAAGCTCACGAAGGCGCTCTGCCGTCTCACGGGTATTATTGCCCCCAAGGCCGACCATCAGCGGACAGCGACCTGCGACCTGCTCGATGATGTGGTCGGTGACTCGCTGGCGTTCCTCACGCGTGAGGCAGGGCGACTCACCCGTCGTCCCGTGGATGACGATGAAGTCCGTAGCCCCATCACGGAGCAGATGTTCGAGGAGGCGCTCCAGGCTCTTATAGTCGACCTCTTGCGATTCGGTGAAGGGCGTGACCAGCGCCACGCCCATCCCGCGGAAGGGATGCTTACTCATAGCTTATCGTTCTATGACAAATACGTGAGAGAGAGAAAAATTCCCTCACACAAAATTAAGTATTTTACCTATCTATAAGTATGCAGCAGGCCCCGCACCCTTCGAGAGGGGCGGGGCCTGCGACCTTATACCGCTATAATATAAGGGAGATTATTGGAGAGGGATTACAGGCCCTGCTGGGGCTTTTTACCATCATCACCCTGATAGGTCGTGGAGTACGCACGCATGGGCTGGTAGGTATTATCACTAAAGAGACCACGAACATCATCGCCAGCCCTCCCCTCATTCCGGGAATAATAGATACCACCCTTAAAGGAATTATAGCCGTAGAAGCGATTTAGTATCGGGGCACGCGAAACCTTATTGACTTCCTCTATCAGCTTCTTGAGGCGGGTCTCATTATTCCCAATCTGCATCGCCTCATACTCCCACTGACCTGGGACTGTCCCCCAGTGCAGCAGCTTAATCCCATCAACGGTATCAAAGGTCTTCACCTCGGAGTAAGGCTTCAGGTACTTATCATACTTGAACACACCTCTGACCTCATTAGCATTGATCAATATACGTGTGACCATACTGCGAGTAGGCTCTGCGCCTACACCGAAGAGACTGGACTCTTGGAGATAGGTAAAGGGCTTGGTAGCATTGCGCTCGACATAGAGAGGCGTCGTGACAAGAGTCCCCACAAAGTACTTCCCGAGATAGACCGACTCCATGACGATAGAGGTTACATACGGACTAGAGTCAACAACCTTCGAACGAGTGAGGCAGCGAACGAGCGTCTGGTACTTGCTACGAGGCTGAGCCCCTGTAGCTGTACGCGGGGCGATATACAGATGACGATAAGCATAGCCTACCGCTTCATTTGCTGCACCCTGATCCTTCCTAGCATAGTCTGCGCAAATGAACTCCCCTTCTGAGAACTCAGACGTATCATCATTCACACTCTTATAGGGGAGAAGCTCCTTGTAGATATATGCGCGATAGCCATAGCCGCTAGCGCCCTTGGCAAAATGATTCGTGAAATCCTTGAAGCGCGAGACACCTGAAGCCTCAGAAAACTCTATAGGGTAGAGGAGGCTCATCAGATTGAGCTAAGCCTGATTGGGAACATACATCTTACCCTTAGAGGTTGTGACATTGCCAGCCAGCACTTCACTAGCCTCAGCAGAAGATACCAAAGGCACGTTACGAAGAGTGGGGCTGTTGTAGTACTTCGGGTCATTAGTTTGACCACCAGCATCGACATCATGGTGCTTCCACGTACCATCCTTATAGAGATAGCCCTTATCGAGGTAACCGAGGGCCTGACGGGGCTGCGTGTAGAATTCGCAGTTCAGCGTGTAAGCCTTACCCGACTCAGGCGAGAAGCGCGCACCACCAATAGGAGCCACACTGTAGTTAGGATAAGTGATCGCCTGACCACCGATCTGTGCATTCTGAGCATAGACATGGATCAAACCCGTAGAAGGGTTAACGAGATAGCCATTATCACCAAGTCCATTGGCAGCAGGAGAAGATACTGCGGCAGCATCACCCTTGATTCCCCAGAAGACCACAGCCTTATCAGAGCGAGCACCGCCCTTAGCGATAGAGAACTGAGGGGTGGAGAAATCCTTAGCAAAGTAAGTAAAGTCCTTACCGCCATGGACGGCCGTGCTGTAATTACTGGTGTACTTGGGAGCCTCCGTCATCAGCTCCGTAGCCGTATTCTTTGAGCCCTTGACCTTGAGGAAGGTCTTCTTCGACTGGTCGTTAGGACCGAAGTAGTTGTTCGACACCGCGGTAATCCCGTCGAAGGTAACATCCTGATCCATGTTGTTACGGAAGGTCACCAGGAGGAGTGAGCCCTGGGGCTTGAGCTTGTCGACCGAAGGAAGAGCAGGAACGAGCTTACCATTCTCCACCTTCAGCTCCGTACCCGTAGAGACATAGAGGACGGGGATATTGATAGGCGTAGAAGCGAGCGAAGAAAGGTTGACTTCCTTCATCACGGGATCAACCGTGAAGCGCTCACTCCCTGCATCGTAGCTGGAGCCACCCGTGTAGATGGTGACCTTGGCAGTCTTGGTCGTACCCATCTCTATCAGGATCTCCTGGGGGACGTTGATATTGCGATCACCAACAAGACCATGACGGTAGCGCCCGATGCTATTGTCATAGCTCATCTTAGTGACTACGTTAGCCATCTTCGTGCCACACTCAAAGTGCATGACGACATCGATCGTCTGATTATTCTCGATGAACTTATCACGGAGCAGCGAGAGGATCTTCTGCTGCTTGCCAGATATGGGGTCGAGATTATCATCCAGCTCTTCCTTCGCCCCCTCCTTTACCGTGACGGGCGTCTGAGGGGAGGTAAAGGCACGACCTTCCTGAGCCTTAGCTTCAGGCTCGTTGAATTCGGCCACAGCGACATCCATGTTGAGATCGATGCTGACAAGAGGACCGCCAGCGACGGATTGCTCCTTCTTCGTATTACCTTGAGGCTCATCCTTGGCACACGAGCCGAGGAGGAAGAGGCCGCAGAGGAGCGAGGTAACAGTGAGTAAATTTAGCTTCATTGATTGCGCGTTAAGTAGATCTAATACTTAGGTTTTGATTAGAGTAGCTTAGAGAGCTTCACCTTCTTCGAAGTCTTCGAAGCCGGCTTCACCAGAGAACTGGATACAGATGTTGAGAGGAGCTGCGGACAGCTGGAAGGCATCAGCCACGGGGGCTTCGTAGGGGAGCTTTTGTTTACGTTCATACGGTAGTCTTATGAATAATGTGAGAAGGACCCGCCTCGCCTGCACCTTGCTGAGCCGATAAGTAGAGAGCTCGCACGGAGTACAGCGACATCATATAGTATACAAAGTCGAGGAGTAGTCCTAAGAGAAAATTCGCACAAAGGCAATTAAAATCTTTTAATATTTCACACCTATGCGCAATACGTATGCGCAGGATCAGGAAATCCCGTTGCACTACTCCGAGTGCCCTTCCTGTGGAGATCGGAGGGGGCTACCCGCAGGCGATGGGGCGATACCTCTCTATACTGCTATCGGAGTGAGATCACAAGGGCGGGAAAGTAACCCATATTGGTTTGCGTGGCGACCTATATTGGTCACTGTGTCAACCTATATTGAGACTGTTGTGGCAGAGTCCTGCGCTCTATTTATTGTGCTAAGGCATCGCGCATCCAGCTCCCCGATATGCCTCTCCGAAGTGATACGCTTTTCCCTTCGCCTTATCGCGCGTATTCCTCTTATTCAGCGGAGGGAAAAGTGTCCTTCTCGTGAAGAAAAAAGCGCCTTCCCGCAGTGGCTTTTCCGCATCTACGTACGTAGTCTTAAAGACCAGGTACGTAAATCCAAATATCCACGTACGTAGATGTTAGAGCCACGTGCGTAGTCCAAACTTATCTGCCACTCGTCCACAACTTTTATTCCTACGCGGAGCAATAGTCTCATATTGGTCTGCGGGTGGACCTATATAGGTTCGCTGGCTGACCTATATATGTTCATCAGGCGACCAATATAGGTCGATCCGCTGACCCATATAGGTTCATATCACCCCCTTGATGAAGTGGTGCCACCTCCCTTTCGGAGCCAAGGTGGATGACACTATGGGAGGGTAGGGAGATCTCGCGCTTGGATGGGGTGGATGCTGCTGCGGGGAAATGGGCGGATGTTGTACCATATTACGCTAAGAATAGTCCATTCTTCGCTATTTGTATCTTTGTGTGAACGAACGTATCTCCCCTGTGTTGTGAAGGAGAAGTACGCCTCGTGTATGCGCGAGGACCTATTATTTATATAATGTATGAGTAAGACAAATTCCCCGAAGCTTTGGCAGCCCAGTATGTGGGCCTTAGCACTCGGGATCATTGCCCTGCCTGCGACGCTACAGGCGCAAGATAAGCCCGCCGAGACGGAGATGATCATCACCAAGGATCAGCTCTCCCTCACGCTCAATGAAGCTGTGTGCATCGCTCTGGAGAAGAGTCCCACGCTACAAGCTACCCTCCTCGGTATCGACGGGGCGAAGTATGATCAGAAGAAGAATCGTGGCTCACTCCTGCCGAAGGTCAGCCTCTCGGGCTCCTATAGCTATATGCTCAAGAAGCAGAAGGTCTACTTCGGTGATATGGGCGGCTCGGGCTCTCCTATGGGGAGCTTCTTCCCCGATGACGGGATCGAGATGGGACAGACGCACTCTCTGCAGGGCGGAGTCAATGCGGGTATGGCGCTCATCGCTCCGCAGCTCTGGGCTTCACTCAAGCTGGATAAGGAGGCCGTCGCCCTGGCCGAAGAGAAGGCACACGGCTCGAAGATCGATCTGGTGGCTGAGGTGAAGAAGGCATATATGGCCGTCCTCCTCGCACAGGAATCCCTGCGCGTGCTGGAGGCGAACTATGCCAATGCGCAGGCCAACTATAAGGATATCGCGAATAAGTACCAGCACGGGCTCGTCGCCGAGTACGACAAGATCCGTATGGAGACGCAGATGAAGAACGTCCTGCCGAATGTCGTGGCAGCACGTACCGCCGTCCGTCTTGCTGAGGCGAAGCTGAAGGTCGTGATGGGAGTGCCTCTCGAGACCCCCATCACGGTCACCGAGCATCTGGCCGACTACAAGGACCGTGTCTATCAGCACCTCCCTACCGAGAGTGCTGCGATCTCGCTACAAGACAATACCACGCTGCGTCAGCTCGACCGCCAGGGTCGCCAGCTTGATGCAGCACTCCACGTCAAGCGCATGGCCTATATGCCGATGCTCTCGCTGAGCTTTACCTATCAGTATAGCTTTGCTTCGGATAAATTCCATCTGGACGACCGCAAGCGCTGGAGCCCCTTCTCTACGATAGGCCTCTCGCTCGACGTGCCTATATATAATGGTGGTGCGCGTGGCAATGATGTCCGCTCCACCGAGGTTCAGATCCGTCAGCTGGCAGCTCAGCGTGTGGCTGCAGAGAGCCAGCTTCGTCTCGGGCTGATGAATAGCGTGAGTGAGCAGAAGACTGCCCTCGAGCAGTTCGTCTCTGCGCAGGACGCCGTGGCCACGGCAGAGCGTGGTCATAGTATCGCTGAGGTACGCTACAAGAGCGGTGCGGGTACCCTTCTCGAGCTGAATGATGCCGAGACCGCCCTCCTGCAAGCTCGTCTCAACTACAGTCAGGCCATCTACAACTATATGGTCGCTGTCTACTCCCTCGATGCTCTCAAGGGCGAGGGCCTTCCTGTGGAAGTGAAGTAACATCCCTTCCTTTCCTCTTTCCCATTGTACAAACTATAAGAATAAGATAAGAAGATGATCTCGCAGAAGACCATTAAGACCCTGAGCCTTGCCCTCTTGAGTGCTGGGCTCCTCGCCAGCTGCTCCTCCTCGTCCTCGAGTAAGGCTACCGAAGAGCAGAGTGCTGACACCGTTCGCCTCGTCGAGGTAGCTCCCGCAGAGATGCGTGCGCTGAACCTCTCGGAGGAGTTCACCGCCCAGCTCGAAGCTAAGGTGGTCAATAATATCACCGCGCAGGCTGGCGGTCGCCTCAAGCAGCTCCTCGTCAAGGTCGGTGACCGCGTAGGCGCTGGTCAGGCCGTAGCTCGCATGGAGGCTACGCAGGCATCACAGGCACAGATCCAGCTCGCTGACGCTAAGACGAACTTCGCCCGTATGGACGAGCTCTATAAGGTCGGTGGCGTGTCGAAGGCGCAGTGGGAGCAGGCTAAGAGCGCTGTCGATCAGGCGAAGCTCGCCTATGGCAATGCCGCGGAGAACACCGTGCTGCGTAGCCCCATCAGTGGCTTCGTCACGGCGAAGAACTACGACAATGGGGATATGACTTCTCCCCAGCTCCCTGTCGTCGTCATCCAGCAGATCGCACCCGTCAAGGCTGTCATCGGTGTCTCCGAGCAGTACTACTCCTACCTGAAGAAGGGCGCAGCAGCGACCCTCTCCGTCGATGCTCTCGGCGAAGAGACCTTCAGCGGTGTCGTCACGAATATCTTCCCCACGCTTGACCCCGTCACGCATACGGTATCTGCCGAGATCGAGGTGGCAAACAAGGATCTCAAGCTCCGCCCAGGGATGTATGCCCGTGTGCACCTCGACTTCGGTACGAAGGAAGCCCTCACCGTACCCGACAAGGCTATCGTCCGTCAGGCTGGTAGCGGTGCACGCTATGTCTATGTCTTCTCTGGTGGCAAGGCCGTCTACCGTGCGGTAGAGCTTGGTCAGCAGCAGGGCGATATCTATGAGGTCGTCAGCGGGCTCAATGCTGGAGATCAGGTCATCACCTCTGCGCCCTCTAACCTCAAGAACGGGCTCTCTGTCAAGCTCCGTAAGTAATTCAGCTAAGCGTCTGCTATGAGTATTTACGAAACTGCCGTACGGAAGCCCATCACTACCGCCCTGATCTATGTGGCGATAGCTGTACTTGGGCTCTTCGCACTCTCTCGGCTCTCCATCGAGCTGATGCCGAAGACCGAGACGACCAACGTCATGGTCGTCACCTCCTATCCCGGTGCCAGCGCCGCGGATATCGAGACGAACATCTCCAAGCCCCTTGAGAACTCGCTCAATGGTATCGACCGTCTCAAGCATATTACCTCGAAGAGTCAGGATAATTCCTCGGTCATCACGCTGGAGTTCCGCGCTGGTACTGCCATCGCCGAAGCCACCAACGACATCCGTGACAAGCTCGATGCGATCTCGGATTACCTGCCTGCAGGGGCTAAGAAGCCGACGATCTTTAAGTTCAGTACGAGCTCGATCCCCGTGGCTATCCTCTCGGTCGAGTCTGAGGAGAGTGCCTCGGGGCTGTCGAAGCTCTTGGAAGACCGCGTCAGCAACCGCCTGCAGCGCATCGATGGCGTCGGGACGGTGAATATCTCCGGTGCCTCTAAGCGTGTCGTGCAGGTCTACTGTGACCCCACGAAGCTCGAAGCTTACCACCTCACTCTGGCGCAGATCTCCCAGCTCATCGGTGCGGAGAATGTGAACATCCCTGCGGGGCAGATTGACCTCGGCTCGCGTACCAACTCGATCCGTGTGCAGGGGGAATTCACCGATCCTATGCAGCTCGGCTCGATCATCGTGACGAGTGTCGGCGGGAAGGATATCTATCTGCGCGACGTCGCAGAGATCAAGGATACCGTCGGGGAGCGCCGGCAGGAGAACTTCGTCAATGGGAAGAGCGGTGCTATCGTCATGATCACAAAGCAGGAAGGCTCGAACTCTGTCGAGATCGCCCGCCAGATCCGTGCTGCCCTCCCTGAGATCCAGCAGAACCTCCCCTCGGACGTCAAGATCGGCTACCTCATCGATACCTCGAGCTTCATCGTCAATACGATCGACTCGCTCCAAGAGACCATCATCATCACCTTCGTGATCGTGGTGCTCGTCGTCCTCTTCTTCCTCGGGCGCTGGCGTGCGACCTTCATCATCGTCCTCACGATCCCGATATCGCTTGTCGCCTCGTTCATCTACCTCCTCATCTCGGGGAACTCGCTGAACGTCATATCGCTCTCCTCGCTCTCCATCGCCATCGGTATGGTCGTCGACGACGCTATCGTGGTACTGGAGAACGTCACGACGCACATTGAGCGCGGGAGCTATCCCAAGCAAGCTGCCGTACATGCTACCAATGAGGTCGGTATCTCGGTCGTCGCCTCTACGCTGACGATGCTCGCCGTCTTCCTGCCGCTGACGATGATGCCCGGCGAAGCTGGGCTGATGTTCCGCCAGCTGGGGTGGAGTATCAGTATCGTGATGATCGTCTCTACAGCAGCAGCCCTCTCGCTGACGCCGATGCTCACCTCACAGCTCCTGAAGCGCAATGAGAAGAAGAGCGGACTGTCCGAGAAGATCTTCGCTCCTATCAATGCCTTCCTCGGCAAGCTGGATGCGCTCTATGCTCGCCTCTTGGGCTGGGCTGTCCGTCACCGCCGTGCGACTGTAGCTATAGCCTTCGGGATCTTCGCTCTCAGTCTTGCGAGCCTCACCTTCATCAAGACTTCGTACATGCCGAAGCAGGATGTGGGCTTCATCGAGGTGAAGGCCGAGCTCCCCGTCGGTACCCGTGTCGATGAGACACGTCGTCTGAGCCTCGATCTGGACAAGCGTATGCGTGAGGAAATCCCCGCTATCCAGACGGCATCCATGACGGTGGGGCAGGCTGGTGACGGCGACTCGTGGTCGCTCATGCAGGACAATGGCTCCAATATCATCTCGGGCTACATCGGTCTGCGTCCCCGCTCTGAGCGTACGCTCTCGCAGGACGAAGTGTCCGATAAGCTCCGTAAGCTCCTCGCGTCCTACCCTGAGCTCTCTTCGTATAGTGTGAAGACAGGTGAAGGTGGAAGCGCTGGTAGTACCAGTGGCGTCACGCTCGAGATCTATGGTCAGGACTTCTCCGAGACCGATACCTATGCGCGTCAGCTCCGTGAGGAGATGGAGAAGAGCAGCACGACCTCGGGTGTCACCATCAGCCGTAAGGACTACGTCCCTGAGATTCGCTTCGTCTTCGACCGCCAGAAGCTCGCTGAGAATGGGCTGAACTTAGCCACGGCATCCTCCTATCTGCGCTCTGCTGTCAATGGGACCATCGCTTCGTACTTCCGTGAGGATGGGAATGAGTATGATATCCGTGTCAGCCTCACTCCTGGGGCTCGTCAGTCACTGCAAGACCTCTCCAGCCTGCTGGTCTATACGCCTCAGGGTAAGACTCTTCGCCTCTCTGATCTGGGGCATATCGACGAAGCCTTCACGCCTCCTACCATCGAGCGTAAGGACCGTAGCCGTGTCATCACGCTCTCCCTCACGCCAACGCCAGGTGTCCAGCTGAGCGAGCTCGTCGGGAAGCTCAACGAAGTCCTCGCCGCTCACCCTGTACCCTCGGGCAATGTGAGCTACAAGATCACGGGGGCTTACGAGAGCCAGCAGGAGACCTTCGGCGACCTCACGACGCTGATGCTTCTGATCATCATGCTCGTCTTCATCGTGATGGCGGCACAGTTCGAGAGCCTTGTTGACCCCTTCGTCATCATGTTCTCCGTGCCATTTGCCTTCTCGGGGGTCTTCCTCGGCCTTCTGATCACGCAGGTGCCACTTGACACGATGTCGTTCATCGGTCTGATCATGCTCATCGGTATCGTCGTGAAGAATGGTATCGTGCTCATCGACTACATCCGTCTGTGCCGCGAGCGTGGTATGGGCATCGCCAAGGCGGTGACGACCTCGGGTAAGTCCCGTCTGCGTCCTGTGCTCATGACGACGGCCACGACCGTCCTCGGTATGGTGCCTATGGCTCTCGGTATCGGTGAAGGCTCTGAGATGTGGCAGTCCATGGGTATCACGGTCGCTTGGGGGCTCTCGATCTCCACGCTGGTGACCCTCGTCCTCATCCCCACGCTTTACGCTGCTCTCGAAGCTCGTCGTATCGTCCGTGAGCGCAAGAAGCTCGAGAAGAAGCTCGCTACGCGCGCCGCTGAGAAGGCGCTTGCCGCCCAACACTAATCCCTCCACCACGCTATGGATAAGTATCAAATGTTCGCCCCCGAGCAGCCGATGAAGACCGTCTTCATCACCTACAATCAGGCCTATCACGATATCATCGTGCGCCTGCTCACTAAGATGAGCCTCCGTGGTTACACCTCCTTCGAGCGGGCTCAGGGCCGTGGCTCGAAGACGGGGGAGCCGCATATCGGTGACCACGCTTGGCCTACGATGAACTCGGCGATGTACGTCATCGCTCCCGAGACGCGTGTTCCCGAGCTGCTGGAGCGCCTGCGTGCACTGGACGAAGCTACCCCTGATCAAGGGCTTCGTGCCTTCGTCTGGGCTGTCGAAGCGATGATTTAAGTTCGCCTCTTCGGCAGGTTACGGCCTCGCTTCCTTCCCCTTCTTACAATATACGCCCCGCGCTGTGATCGCCTGATCCAGCGCGGGGCGTGTCGTATATATACGGGTGGGGGAGAGGCGGCTATTGGAGCTCGGTACTTCGCTTCTATTGAGAGGGAAGAGACTGTTGCCGCGAGTCCTGTCCCCTTTATTGTGCTAAGGCATCGCACGCCCAGCTCCCCGATACGCCTCTCCGAAGTGATACATGAGCCCTTCGCCTTATCGCGCGTATTCCTCTTACCTTGCGGAGGGAAAAGTGTCGTTCTCGTGAAGAAAAAAGCGCCATCACGTAGTGCTTTTCCTCTGTCTATGTACGTAGTCTTAAAGACCAGGCACGTAAATTTTAATATCCACGTACGTAGATATTAGAGCCACGTACGTAGTCCAAACTTATCTGCCACTCGTCCGCAACTTTTATCCCTACGCGGAGCAACAACCTAATATAGGTCACTTCACAAGGCTATATAGCTCTGCCCGCATACTCCTATACCTATTATGAAATCAGTACTGGTCACTCGTGTGAGCAGTACTGGTACGATAGGGTGAGTAGTACTGGTTGGCTTGCAGACCAGTAGTGGTCGCTTTTTTTGATCTGTGGAGTTGGTGGCTATGATGCTGTGGTATAGCCTGTTGTTTTGCTGAGGAGATGGCGGGGATTTCACTCCCGATATACGTTGCCTCTTGGGGGGCTTGAGGAGCTCGTGAATGGGGGCTACGTTTTCCACCTTCGGCAGGTGGATATTTTTGTCCCGAAGAGTCAAAAAAACTTTCCCTCGATCTTAATTTCGAAAGATAATTTAACCGATCGGTGGACAACTACTGATTGATGTCGCGAGCAATACCCCGATGCTTAGCGGGCTGTAGAGGTTGTGGATAACTTTTCCCTGCGGATGTGTGTAACCCTATGGATAAATGCATACATTTGTCTCGGTCCCTATGCCACTCCCTCGAGCTGGTCGATCGCCTTGATGAAGGAGAAGGGTAGGGCTAACCAACCGAAACCTAACTACAAACTACACAACTAGTTAAGATCCTATGGGACAAGAGTCGATTTACATCCTCAAGCGGGATGGAAGTCAGCAACCTTATGATGGCGAGAAGATCCGCAGTGCCGTCGATAAGGCCTTCCGTGCCGCAGGCCTCATCGATGAAGAAGGCTATGCTCTCCGTATCGAGTCACTCATCCAGAGCGAGCTCTGTCATCGCAATTCTCAGGTCGCTGTCGAGGAGATCCAAGACCGTGTCGAGGCTGAACTGATGAACCTCGCACCTCAGGTCGCCAAGAAGTACATCATCTATCGTGAGTGGCGCACCGTCCAGCGTGAGAAGCGCACGACCCTCAAGCGCACTATGGATGGTATCGTCTCCATCGAGAAGAATGATATCAATCTAGGCAATGCGAATATGAGTGCCTACACGCCCTCGGGGCAGATGATGACCTTCGCCTCTGAGGTGACTAAGGACTATGCGATGAAGTACCTCCTCTCGGCACCCTTCGCTCGTGCTCACGCTGCGGGAGATATTCACATCCACCACTTAGACTACTATCCTACGAAGACCGCTACGTGCGTGCAGTACGACCTGGCGGATCTCTTCGAGCGAGGCTTCCACACGAAGAATGGGAGCATCCGTACCCCACAGAGTATCCAGAGCTACGCCACACTTGCGACGATCGTCTTCCAGACGAATCAGAACGAGGAGCATGGCGGGCAGGCTATCCCAGCCTTCGACTTCTTCATGGCCCCTGGCGTGCGTAAGACCTTCATCCGTCAGCTCGCCGACCGCCTCCTCTATGCGCATAGTCTCCTCTCGGGGAGAAGCCTCACGGATGAGGAGCGTAAGGCCTTTGTCGAAGCACTCCGTGGTCTCGAGCCTCCTCTTGCTCATACCGATGCTGCAGCCGAAGCTCTCGCTGCCGGCCTTGATCGCATCGGCTGTCAGCTCCCCGCTACGGCCGTGCGTCTTGCCCTCGAAGAGGCCTATCAGCGCACCAAGCGCGAGACCCATCAGGCGATGGAAGGCTTCGTGCACAACCTCAACACGATGCACTCACGTGGTGGGAATCAGGTCGTCTTCAGCTCGGTCAACTATGGTACCGACACCTCCGAAGAGGGCCGTATGGTCATCCGTGAGCTCCTCGCTGCTACCGTCGAGGGCTTAGGCCAAGGCGAGGTGCCTATCTTCCCCATCCAGATCTTCCGCGTCCAGAAGGGCGTCAACCTCGACCCCGGCGACCCCAACCACGACCTGCTGCAGCTGGCCTGCCGGGTCACTGCCGGGCGCCTCTTCCCGAACTTCTCGTTCCAGGACGCCCCCTTCAACAGGGTTCATCACGTCCCCGGCCGCCCCGAGACCGAGATCGCGTACATGGGCTGCCGCACGAGGGTCATGGCCAATGTCCACGACCCCGACCGGGCCGTCACCCACGGACGGGGGAACCTCTCCTTCACGACGATCAACCTGCCGCGCCTGGCGATCGAGGCCGACGGCGACGTCGACTGCTTCCTGTGCACGCTCGACGAGCGCATCCAGCTCGTCATCGGCCAGCTCATGGAGCGCTTCACGATCCAGGCCGGCAAGCGGGTGCGCAACTTCCCGTTCCTCATGGGGCAGGGGGTGTGGATCGACTCGGAGCGGCTCGGCGGCCAGGACCGGGTGCGCGAGGTCCTCAAGCACGGCACGCTGTCGGTCGGCTTCATCGGGCTCGCCGAGGCGGTGCACGCCCTCATCGGCGAGCATCACGGTCAGTCCCAGCGGGCGTGGGACCTCGCCTACTCCATCGTCGTGCGCATGCGCTGGCGGATGAACCAGGCCGCCGAGCGGACCGGTCTCAACTTCTCGCTCCTGGCCACCCCGGCCGAGGGCCTCGCCGGGCGCTTCGTGCGGATGGACCAGCGCCTCCACGGCATCATCCCGGGGGTCACCGACAAGGAGTACTACACGAACTCCTTCCACATCCCCGTCGGCTTCGACATCGGCCTCGCCGACAAGATCGCCAAGGAGGCGCCCTTCCACGCCCTGACGAACGCCGGGCACATCACCTACGT
>ERZ773003.608-NODE-608-length-25713-cov-8.594006_pt1 | contig 25713 bp, 20 predicted proteins | sample MGYA00580668_ERZ773003 | MGnify/ENA primary metagenome ERZ773003 (study PRJEB29015, sample SAMEA2738002) | human oral metagenome | biome: human oral; feature: human-associated habitat; material: dental | place: China | collected 2126 ... | reverse complement strand
CATACCTCCGCAACCGTTCTGGTAAATCTGCCCGTCTCGTTGCTAAGGACTTTGATCGCGCCGCTGTGAATACTTTAGCTGAAGAAAACGAAGAAGCTGAAGCTTCAGCCGAAGCTGCTGAAAAAACTGAAGAAGTTGCAGCATAATCTAACTTAGAAAACTCTAAAATAGACCTCCACGAGGTCTATTTTTTCTCAAAATTCAAATCATACTTAGAATAATCTCCTCTGGTAACTTTTTGTTTTGAATTATTCCGTAAGTAAAAACCATTCATCTAAAACAAAATCACCATTCACGCTAGCTACCGCGAGGCAGGGAATCAGTCTAGAGAATTCGGCATGCGTATGCAAAAAGGCCTTCGCTGCAAATTCCATCTGCTTGTGTTTCTTCTGGTCAACAAAATCTAGTGGCTCCCCATATTGACTATTCTTGCGATATTTCACTTCTGTAAAATAAATTCCGTCTGCCTTTCTTGATATAATATCAATTTCATACTGTCTAGTCTTAAAATTTCTAAACAAAATTTCATGCCCCTCGGCCTCTAGATATTTTGTTACCACCTCCTCGCCATGGCTTCCGATCTCTGAGGTTGTCAGGTCATCTCTTGATTCTAAAACAGAATCCGTGTCTGGATCCGGATCTGGTTGGTCAATTTTTCCGTTTTCGGTATTTTTAAAGCCCTCCGTCCGGGCACCAGTTCTTAGCCAGATTTCTTGTACAGGACGAAAAGACTTGCGATGTTCTGGTGTTAGTCCAAGTTCTTCCATCATTCTTTGATGTAGCTCTGTCCCATATCCCACATGCTTCTCAAACCCATAACCGGGATATTTTTTCGAAAGTGCAATCATATAACGATCTCGTTCAACTTTTGCAATGATACTGGCAGCCGAAATTTCTTTCACCAGAAGGTCGCCCTTCTTCAAAGTTGATACGTATTTTTCAAGTGGCGTCCCTACTAAAAAATTCATTGTTCCATCAATAATAATTTCAGAAAAAGGCACCTTCGCTTCCTGAATTTGTTTTACCGCCCGTCGGCAGGCCAGCCTCAGGCTTTCAGATATTCCAATCTCATCGATCTCGGTACTAGTTACCCAACCAGTAGCCGAAGCTAGTGCACCTTGCTTGATCTTATCGTATAAACTCTCACGTTTTGCCACCGTTAATTTCTTCGAATCAGTTAGCTGAAAGAACCAAGCGTATTTTTCAGGTTCCCGCTCCGCAATTTCCGCACTAGGTAAAATACAAGCACCAATTACCAGCGGTCCCGCATATGGTCCGCGCCCCACCTCGTCGATCCCTAAAATCATCAAAACCTCCTCAAGAAATACTGGTCAAATAATTAAATCTATGGTATTTCTGCAAAAAATCAAACTCTTATTTCGACACGTTAAAACGAAATTCCACAATGTCGCCATCCTGCATAATGTAGGTCTTCCCAACCGTAGCAAGTTTCCCTGCGGCCTTTACGGCAGCCTCGGACCCGAGCGCCACCAAATCGTCATACTTCATTACTTCCGCGGCAATAAATCCACGTTCAAAATCAGTATGAATCGTGCCAGCCGCCTCTGGTGCCGTCGCGCCTTTTTTGATCGTCCAAGCACGCACTTCTTTTTTGCCAGCCGTCAAGAAAGATTGTAAACCTAAAGTATCGTAAGCTGCCTTCACGAGTTCGCCCAAAGCGTCTTCTTCCACGCCATAGCTCTTCAAAAATTCCATCTTCTCATTCAGGCTCATGTCGGTCATCTCTTCCTCAAGTTTTGCATTCACAAACACTGCACGCGCCGGTTTTACGAGATCTCGAAGTTCATTTTTTAAAGTCTCGTTCGTCAACTCGTTTTCGTCCACATTGAACATATAAATCACTGGCTTCTCTGTCAAATATGGAATTTTTTCCTCATTCGCATCTTTGTTTTTCTTACGTTTTGCTTCAACTTTTTCACGCGTCTCAAAATCAGCAAGCTCCAGCTCGGTCTGAATAACTTCAATATCCGCTTTTGGATCCACAGCTGCAGGTGTGTTTGCATTTACAGAAACGTGCATGATATCGTCGTTTTTAAATACGCGTACCACATGGCAAATAATCTGACATTCACGAATATGGGCTAAGAATTTATTGCCAAGCCCCTCGCCCTTTGAAGCTCCTTCAACCAGACCAGCAATATCCACAAACTCCACGGTTGCCGGAATTTTCTTCTCGGCCGCATACATTTTTTCAAGTACATCCAGTCGCTCGTCCGGCACGGGTACGATTCCTACGTTCGGCTCGATCGTCGCAAAAGGATAGTTTGCCGCCAAAGCATGCGCATTTGTCAATGCGTTAAATAGCGTCGATTTTCCCACATTTGGCAATCCAACAATTCCAATTTTTAGATTCAAAACATAACCTTTCTATCTGTTACTATAACTATACTTATAACATATTTTTACATATAATATTAGGTATGGAAAGAGAAAAATACTATCAGAGCCAAAATGAACAAGGACAAACTGAACGGGAGGAGCAATTCAATTCTGTACCAAGTTTTGATGAACACATGCGTAATATCGAAAAATCACATAGGAAAACCTTTGAGGAAAAAGCCAAAGAAAAAGGCTATTATAAGAACAAAGATGGTGTCTGGGTAAAACTTGACGACTATGGATTTAATGAGCAGACTGGAGGTTTTGAATCAGGTTATGGTGATGGCCACGAGGTGCAAGTACGGTGGTTTAAACTAGATGAAGAATACCCGGATTTAGCTGACAAAACGGAGGCTTTAGCGGAAAAATATCAGGTTGACTATAGCGACTTCCTCGGTGGTTTTAAAGCGAAAGTATATGAAAACGCAGATAGGCTCTCTAATGCAAGTGAAGAATATCTAGAAAATTTATTTATGATTAATAGTGCGATTTCGTTTTCTCACTTTTGGACTAGTGAAAAATTATTTAGTTATAGCCCTGAAGAATTGAAGAATATCAGTACTTTTATTGATGATTATTATAAAACTACTGCACAACAGTTACCTGATAAAAAGCTTGATCGTAAGATTGTCATGGATATTTCGGAGTGCTTTGTACTTAATTACTGTTCAAGATCGAATGAAGGTGATTTTATAAATAAGCTGTCTGAATATACGGCTAAGGCACTTCAGAATAAAACGGAACAACATCTCTTGATTAGAGGGATAGAAGATGGGATTGAGGGTGTATCTCAAAATGAGGGGAGTGAGAAATATTTCGGCGAATTTATGGATTACGTTAATGAATTATTAAGCGATAAAGAAAAAATTGCAAAAAATGATACCAAGTTTGATGTTATTACTAGATACGTTAGGAATCATGGAATTGACGAAAAAACCGTAGACGGTTTCAAAAACATTATTTTTCCTCTTTTGGAGCAAAAAGATTCCGAAGTGAGTGCGATATTTTATGGAGGTAACGCCTACGGAGTCATTAAAGGTCAATACGGTATCGCCGATTATACCGAAGAGTGTTTGTTATCAACTTATGATCCAGGCGATATCGATAAATTAATACGTATTTATCATGAAATACCTACTTCTGATTACAAGAAGTTTGAGCAAAACCGCAAAGATGCATGTAGGCTACAAGATACAATTATTGGTGGAAGAGACTTTATTCATGATGAACGTATAGGTGCGAATGAAGTGTTATCTGCGATAAAAGATTATTACGATAATCATAGTAGCGAAGAATCTGAAAAATATAAACAGAAATTGGAGGCGCTTGAGAAAAAATATCATTTCGGAGTATTACCATATGCGCTGAATTTTGAGAAATATGAACAGCCAATTGAATACATGGCAGAGGGTAGTGTCGCCGATGCTGGTAGTCCTGACGAGCGCGCTATAGATATCTTGAATCGGTTAGTCGAAAATACTCGTCCAAATCTCATCCAAGCTCCTGTTACAAAATATCCAGAACTTAATAACCTAATGAATGGCATCGTACCTTTAATTAATGAGCAAACTGGGGAGGTGCGAGTTGATATTAATGAGGTGGGAGCGGCAGTGACGGCGATTAATGAGTTAATTTTAAAGAATCGTGACAAACAGGGTATTTATCCTTCTACTATTTCAGCCATTGCATTTCTTGACAAAATGTCTACATATGCTTTAAGAGGTGTAAAATCCAAGGAGGCTAAGGAGCTCGTTTTTGATCCAGACTTTAAGGAGATAGTAAGATTCTCTCAGCTTACATCTAGCGTTGGATATAATGAGAATGATTTTGAGAAAAAATACAACCAAGTTTTGGGAAAAGTTGGTGATGCTTATAAAGAGGATGAAATAGATGATTCAGTAGTTGCAGAAGGCTATCGTATTTTAAGTCAAAATATTTTACAAAACATGCAGTCACTTGGTAAAAAATACGCCTCAAAATCTACAACCAAGCGTTTTTCAGAAGCAATCTGGTCTGGCAATCTTAGTGACGAACTAATTGGACTTTTTCAAAGGGTTTAGTTTTTAAAATAATTATTTTATATTACTGTAATCAGGATTTTAAATTAATAGCTTCGTTGCTCTGGGCATGTTTCCAAAATCTGGCTCATTGCTTCTTTTTCGGCCTCAGTTACCCAAAGCGAGTATTTATACTTCACTGAAATCTGTCTCGCCACATATTGGCAGCGAAAACTTTTATTGTGAGGTAGCCAGGTTGCCGCATCGCCGTCAGATTTCTGTTGATTTGCCGCCGCCTGCACCGCTATCAAGTTCAATGGATCCGTGGCAATCTGATATCTCACCTCGCTCGTTTTGTATTGCGCACCTTTTTGCCAGGCATCAGAAAGCGCTACCACGTGGTCAATTTGCACACCTTTTGAGATTTCTTTACGTGTGTGAAATTCCATCACCTCGCCGGTGTAGGGCTCGTAAAATTTCCCAGCGACCACATTACATTTCTCGTCGGTCACCGCCGTCTCGCCAAAATCACGCTTCAAGATTCGTTGTCTTAAATTGCATCCATCAATATCCGGCCAGCCGTTATAAAACTCAGTGCGTTTATAGCCAGTTTTTGGTGCTCTACCTTTCACTTCTAGTTTTGCTAAAACCTCACTAGCTAAAGGAGTATTCTCTGCAGTATCACTATTCTTTACCTCGTTTGCTGACTCACTTGCTCCGGCAGATACACTCTCAGGCTGTATTTTATTTTGGTAATTATTCGGATTCGTCAGAACCGTTAAAACTACAAGCCCGCTGCAAATCAGTGCAGCAATCGCTCGTCTTTTTTTGTGAATCGTATTTAGGCTCATTTAATTTCTTTCTTTTATCTTAAAAATAATTGTCTTTATAAAATATTTCGGCTAACACATTAAAGCTTAGCTACTGGTCTTGATCACGTCGTCAAGCGTGCGCTCCGGTGATTTCGCGAGCATGTTTTACGACAGACATTAGGTCCTGATCCTGATCAAAATCTGTCTCCGGCAATTCTCCGGCAATCATTGAAATCAATTTCTTGAAACTTATCACCCCAGTCACTCGGCCGTGGTCGTCCACAACCACAAAGAAATGGCAACTCGTGCGTGCAAAAGCCGCCAGCGCTTCTTTCAAAGTGTAATTTTCGCTCATATAATAAACATTCTTGTCAAGAAAAGCAGAGGCGCGATCGGTTTCTTTGACGCTTAGACTAAACAAAGTCCTCGTGTGGATCCAGCCCACAATTTCGCCACGCGACCCCACAACAGGGAAATGGGTTAAGCCAGATTTATAAAGCCTCGACAAGGTGAGCGGCCCCATAAAATCATTTTCGTGAATAATAATCACCTCTTCTTTTGGTGTCATCACTTCTTTTACGAGTTTAGCGTCGAAAGACATCGCCGCACCAATCGTCTGTTTCTGCTCTCTTGTGAGGACATCTTCAGGGAGCTTCTTGATCAACCAAACCAAATCTTCAGGCGTTTCAGGATAGAAAATTTTTGGTAGCTGGCCGCTAGTTTTATAGTTATTATTCTTGTCTTCGCCCCCATGCATGTTCATTACGCTATGTTCGGTCATATTGTGTATAGGCCCAAATTCAGCCTCTTTTTCCTTTTCAGTCTCGTCACTAGTGTCAGTCCCCTCGCCAGAAATCTCATCCATCGTCGCTTCATGTCTCACCAAATTTGACGCTTCTTTTTCATCAGTAAAAATATTGCGGTCCATTGGCCCCACGAAATCTGAGTCCTCTTCAACAGTTTTCTTGACAAATATCTTCGATATCGCACTAGAAAGTTTAGCAAAAAAATCCCGCATCCCCCTTTTAAAATTCTCAAAAAAGCCTTTTTTCTCCTTGCCAAAAATTCCTGATGGCTGATTGAGATCCGCATTTTGCTCGTCCATTATTTACCTCCGTTTTTTTGTCGCACCGCCCACAAACACGCTAAAATATGCTAATATCTATATTATACAAAAAATTATGGAAATAATCGAGATTTCCTAGGAGGTTTATGAGAAAATTACCTATCATTGCCATTAGCGCATTAGTAATTGCTTTTCTTTCTTTATGTTTTTATTCTTTCAACCAAAATCAGGCCTATGATCAGTGGATTGCTAGCCTCGATCGCTCAAAATATATCGAAAAAGATGAGCGTAACGGCAATATTGGCGACAATTTTGAAGTCGCCAAGGACGCAAAGGTGATGATTATTGAATATGCAGACTATCAGTGTCCGGGCTGCGCCACCACCTTTCCATTTCTCTCTGATGTAGTCAAAGAATATAAAGGAAAAGTCGGCCTCATCTTCCGCAGTTTTATTTTGAGTTATCACAAAAACGGCACCGCTGCTGCTTATGCTGCTAACGCCGCCGCCCTCCAGGGATACTGGCAGCCTTTTGCTACACTGCTTTTTAAGAACCAATCTGAATGGGAAGATCTTAGCGCAGATAAGCGTGACGCAAAATTCAAGACCTACTTTGAGGAGGCTACAAATAAAAAGGGTAACACTGAACAGTTCTTCAAAGATATGAACAGTGAAGCTGTTAAGAAAAAAGTCAAATCCGACATGGCGGTCGCTAGGCTTGTCAAGATCTCTGAAACCCCAACCATTTTCGTGAATGGTCAGAAATTCTCCACCAATTCTGTCAATGAGGCTGATTTTAAAAAGAATCTCAAAAACCTGATTGATGAAGAGTTGAAGAAGAATGAACAAAAATAAAACTCCAAAAATTGATTTCGTTATCACCTGGGTTGATGGCAGTGATGAGAAATGGCTCGCGGAGAAGCGAGCCTTCGCCGAAGGTCAGCCTTCTCTCGAAAAACCCAGATTTGATTCAAGCGATTTGCGTTTTCGCAACGATTTTGATTTTCTTAAGTATTGGTTTCGTGGTATTGAAAAATTCGCCCCATGGGTTAATCAAATTTTCTTTGTCACGGCCGGACATCTCCCAGACTGGCTAAATCTGCAGCACCCTAAGCTCAAAATTATTCGCCACAGTGATTTTATTCCGCAGGAATTTTTGCCTACCTTCAATTCTCATACCATCGAAAATAATCTTCATAGGATCGCAGAACTTTCCGAAAACTTCGTCTATTTTAATGATGATTTTTATCTTCTAAAGAAAACTCGCCCTGAAGATTTCTTCAAAGAAGGTCAATATCAGGGGAAAACTCAGCTGCTTCCACGAGCTTTCTTCGCTGAAAACATCCTCATAAATAATCCGTCTCGTGATATATTTCCATATATTCAGATGAATAATATGGCGCTGGTGAACCAGGATTACGACAAGCGTAGTTTTTATGAGCTCCATAAATCTAAGGCATATAATACCAAATATGGTATATTTAACCTGAGAAATTTTCTCCTCAAACCATGGCGCGAATTCTCACTTCTCTATGATCCACATTGTGCAATCTCTTATAAAAAATCAACATTTGAGACTGTCTGGCGAAAACATGAAGATGTATTGAGAGAAACTTCATTGCATCGTTTTCGTTCGGACCGCGATGTCTCGCATTTAATCTTTTACTACACACAACTACTTGAAGGCAAATTTATCCCAAGAAGTGCCAATTTCTCACATCACACCATGCTAAATAAGGATGAAAACCAAAATCTACAAATCATCCGCATGGTCGAGTCTCAAAAATATCACATCCTTTGTATTAATGATGGGGAGGTGAAAGACCCCGCAAAAACCAGAGCCGCCCTCGCCGCCGCATTTAATAAAATTCTCCCCGAAAAAAGCACATTCGAGAAGTAATACTATTCTAACTCCTCAAAGCATTGCACTTGAGATGTTAGTTTAGGAGCAACATTGACGTAATGCACAAAATATTGTATAATATACACGTTGCTATCTGCAAGGTACTTTAAAACTCATGCTTGCAGACAAATTGTTCTCGAAAGGGGAAGAAAATGAAGAACCTGAATGTCACGAAGGAAGTTGTCAATCGTTTTGCTGAGACGGCTGAGACCATTATCGTCGCAAAGTCTAAGCTCAGCAAAGAGCTGACCAGATTCATCCAGGATCACCGATCCATGATTGAGGCCGACACAAGAGAGCAGAATCCTTGCGCAGTTGGGAATCTGATGGTTGCTATTGAGCGTGTTGAGTCCCATCAGTCAAAACTTGACCGTCTTGTTGTCATTTCGTCAAATAAGGACGGGGTGTATAAGATCACAATTCCGAACACCAACGAGAGCTTGAATGCTCAGATTGAATATATTGACGGCACCTTCAGGAGGTTTCTTGAGGAATATGAGCCGTATATTTATTTGGCTGGAGTTTTGTTCACTCAACATATGGTAGCTAAGCTCTTCAAGGAGAAGATCGAAAAATCTCCGGAATGGCAAAGACGGCTGGACGACCTCTATTCTGAAATCACTCAGGCTACATTTGACTTGGTTAATTTATCGAGTGAATACAGGTTCAGTATTGAACCTCTTGACCGGAGTGTCAACCTCTGCGTGAAGGTAGAAGAATTGGATATCTTGACACCTAGGAGCGACAGATATTTAACAATATCCCAGGCGAAAAAGATGACGTTCACCGACCTGCTGCTGCAGTACCTTTCGCGCTTTGCATGAGTTTCAGCGAAGAGGGAGATTTTTCTCCCTCTTTTTGCTTTTTGACTTTATTGCTATCTCTCCTTCTCTTGACAAACAGAGAAAATATCGTATGATATATGCGTTACCTAGCATGGTGAAGATCTTTAATAAACTCATGCTAAAACTACTATTAACCTTTAGTCGTTCAATATGGAATAGGAGGGGGAATATGGAATCTTTTTTTGAGAAACTACAGTCGAACATTGGAAACTTGTGGTCATGCTTCAAGAAAATCTGGCCTTTCAACAGGAAAAACGCAGTCAAACTGAGCCCAGAAATGGAGGCATTCCAGGAGACCCACAAGCTGGCGATGGATTTCGCCACCAACATTGTCGGACTCACGGATTTTGTTATCCGCGTCGCCACCGCTCAGTGCGGTTATTACACGGATATTGTCTACGAAATTCTCAAGAAAGAAGAAGAGGCGCTAGAGCTTGATATTAAGAAAAACCAGCATCGTCAACAAACTCATAAAAAGCGAGGCTCTTGTTACGATATACAAAATTCTTGTTATGACATGCAAAAATCTTATTACGATATGCTAGATTACATGCGAGATTATTATTGGATGAAAAGGAAATACCAGGATTTTAAATCGATATACGGTAAGTTTCGGGAGAGTCTCAAAGTACTTCTTTCAATCAAGCAATCCATTAACATCACCCAAAATCTGTATGATGGCAAAAATCTTGCGGAAGAACTGCTGGCCCTTAGCGTTGCATTCGAAAATTTTTATACTAAAGAAGCCGACATTAGACGACTTGCAAAAAGACTTGATATGGAAGCGGAAAGTTCAGATTTTTCCAACATGTTATCCCGAGTTGAAACAGATAACTATTGTAAACAAATCTGGGATGCAAAAATGCAGTGGGTCTATGTTGATATTTTACCGTCATCTGAATACGATGCTCGGCTTCGTCGAATTAGCTCGAATCGGTTTTCCGATCCGGAAGTCGTCGAAAAATTGATCGTAGCATATTCAACTTTCCGCAGACGTATCTATCTCTTATTTTATGCACCAAGCCGCGGCATTTGACAAAACACAAGCACAATGGTATAATATAGTAGTCACTTGCATGAGTGATGCCCCTTAAAGCACTCATGCTAACTCACCGTCACATCTGTGACGACCATTTTCTCAAAGGAGGGAAATATGGGAAAGGTTACACGTTCTAAGGCAGTCGCAGCACAGGAGGCACTTGAGTCGAGAGTAAAGCTGTTTCTCAGCTTGATTACCCTCAACAGTAAGAGCCTGGCGGACAACAGCATCGAGATTCTGAGCGGTATGCAGACCTACTACAAGGATGTATACTTCAGCCTTGCGACCTGTGGTTGCACGGAAACTCGACTGGCTATTGACCCGCACGACGATTCGTCCGAGCAGCCCGATCGCTTCGAGCAGCTCGAACAGAAGCTCATTGAGCTTCGTCGCTCGCTGGGATTATTGAGAGACTGGAAAAAGACTCTCGACTTAGTCGGCAACGGCTATGAATCCCCGCAAATCGTGACTGAATTCAGTCGCATGTCTGAGACATACGGCAGGTTCCTGAAGTACGAAAAGGAAACCTGCAAGATTGTCTTAGATATCTGGGACCTGGCTCAAGTACTCGATGCGTCCAGCCTTGTCGACCATGACGATTATTTTACCTACATGTCGAAGCTTTACGAGAAAATCATTGAGGGGGTCAATCTCCACATTGATTTCTCTGAAGATGACTTGTATGTAGAATTAAAATCGTTGGCCGAAAACTGCAGCTACGAGGCAACTTGTATTTGTGAAGGGCTTGAAAAAGTCTCTCACAAACCGGTTACGCCGCGTGCGCTGATTGAACGAGTTGGCTATGCCTTTAGGACAGCCTAACGTTTAAGACGATTCGAGTCGCATGAGTTCCAAGAAAGGAGGAGTTTTTACTCCTCCTTTTTCTATGGAAAATACGATCGTAATAGAAAAATCCGTGAGAATAAAATCAGACACCACTAATTTCAACAAAAATCTGTAACTTTCAAATCAGGCACCACGTCAGAATAGACTCTCACCACCCCCGTAAAAAATTGACAGTACAATAATAAAATTATATAATATCAACGTTGCTACTTGCAAGGTTCTTTAAAACCCACAGGAAAACCTTGCAAAAATTTATTCATAGAAAAGGGGAAAACATGGATAACGCAGTTAAGGCAATGGGAATGGAAGTTGAACGCAACTTCTTCACTACTGTAAACACACTTCTGCACGAGAAGCTTGTCTTTGCGGAAACGATGATCAAGCATCTGCGCTTCATCGGCGAACTGGTTGATGAGAAGGAAGCCTCGATCCTGGGTGTCACCTATGGCAAGGAGACCATCTACATCAAGTCAATCGTCACTGACAAGGCAAACGTCGGATCGGAGCCTGACAGCAACGAGGAGTCCACCTTCGTTAAAGCCCAGATCGGTAACCTGGACTTTGAAGGTGTCCCCTCTGTCGAGAAGCTCTTCTTTGACGAGTGCTATGGGCGGATCTACAAGCTTTATGTATCTCTCTGCGAGATGCCGGAAGTCAAGATGATCGAATTTTGCGCCAAGCATCCGAACATTGAGGTGGCCGAGGCGACTCAGAAGATGTTCTGCAGTTTCTGTGACAAAGAAAAGGAGCTTGTTGCTGCATATGGCAAACTGATCCACAGTCCGGAAATCTTCGAGTTTACCTATAAGTTCGAATACCTTGCGAGCTTGAGGCTCTCTGAAGGAGACAACAGCTATGAGTCTCTCATCTTCAATAATGAGATCCGCAAGATCGACAGAATCAAGAAGATGTTTCTGGATGACTTACTCTTTTTGGAGGAAAACAGCAAGACTTTTCTGGATGACTTGCTCTCGGTGGAGGAAGACAGCAAGACGGTTGCAGGCTCGAGTATGAAGTCACTTGTCTATCTCTACGGTATTTATTACCGTAAGGTGGCAAAGGCCTGCGAGATGAGTAGTGAAGAAGACATAATCTTTACGCCGTCGTATCGCAACCTGCTCAGTCGTCTTGAAAAAGACGGCACTCTTGCTATGTGGATGAAACAGGTCAGATAACAAGCAGCATTTTCTGCGGATGAAACAGGTCAGATCACTAGCAGCATTTCCTGTGGGTGGAAGAGGGAGATTTTCTCCCTCTTTTTTCATGAATTGACAATATATGAATCCATTATATAATATACAAGTTGCAACCGCAAAGACCTTTAAAACTCACAGGGAAGGACACTGGCGGAAAACTATTTTCTAAGGGGGAAGCATGGACAATAATGTAAAACGTAAAGTGGACATTAGAAACTTTGTACAGAAGATTGGCGAGAATCATTTTGGGGGCATCAATAAGCTTCTGAAAGCCAAGCTGGACTTCATGGAGGAGGTAATCAGTCTTCTGCAGCTCACTAGAATCACCGTCGCAGAAAGTGAGGCAAATCCCAAGCTTGCAGCTATCTATACTAGGGAGGCTGCTCATATCTACTCGACTGTGGCAGCTGGAAAGCCCAAGACTCTGTCGGAAGTTAAGCAATATTTTGATGATGGCTATGACGAGATTTTTAAGCTCTTTGTTGTCATCCGCAAGATGCCTGAGCTAGATCTGATTGAATATTACAATCGGAACGAGCCAGATATGGAGGCGGCCGGCGTGGTGCAAGAAGCATTTTCTCACTTTTGCAAAAAGGAAAGAGTTTTTATCAGCGTCTGCAGTAACCTGTTATTTGATAGGGATATTTTGCCAATTCTGACCAGAGTAGCGAATGTGCTACAGTCACAAAGTGATTGTGAAAACGCTAAGTCAAGAATGCAGGCTACCGGTGAAGTGAAGATGAGTATCGATAAAGAACTTCGTATTAGGTCAGGAAGAATCAACGACCTCAGGAAGGAGTTCGGGAAGCACTTGGGTGAAGCAGAAGATTTTGCCAACAATCCCGAGAACCGAGACGCAGTGTGCTACGTTTATTTCTGCTACTCCAATCTTGGCAAGAAGATCCTTGACGCATGCGACACAAGCGATGAAATGGGAACTTTATTCCCGCCAAGAACTAGAAGACTCGATTTTTGATTTTCTAAACCTGTGAGTTAAGAGGGAGATTTTCTCCCTCTTTTTTCTTCCTCTTTTTTACGCTTATCCTTGTTCTCATCGCGGAATATGATTTAATATAAGTGTTGCTATCTGCAAGGTAATTTAAAACTTATGGAACCTTGCAGTTTTCTTATGAAAGGGGGCAGAGATGAACGAGAACAATGCAACTGTGATGTACGAGAAGCGCTTTTTTAAGACCATTGACAAAATCGTCAAGAAGAAGGTGGAGCTGGTCGGCAATTTCGTCAGTGTGCTTCAGGCGGTCAAGTGTCAGATTCCGCTGGTGGTCATGATGGGGAGCAAAGACGAGGCTTTCGATATTGAGCGCAGTCTCAATGCGATGCTTGGCGCCCATCAGAACTTTAAGTCAATGCCGGAGATCAAGTTGTTGAAAAGTTATAGCAAGTCTCCAAACATCTCGGCCGGCGACTGTGTCACCACCTCATTTATTCATTTTACGAATGAGGAGAGTGAGTTTTTCAACTTTGTGGTCGAGCTTTTGAATATGCCACTTTTTCTGGAGAACTACCGCCAGTATTGTTCGCAGAATCAGAAAGAGGCTAGAAAGCTGTTATTTGATGTTTACTCGGAAATTGGCCAGTTTTATAAGGAATTTGAGGATTACGCGGAGAGTCTGGAGGAGGGGATTCGTCTGCCTGGGGTTGGTTTTGAAATCGATCGCCATCTCTATTCCAATTCTAAGCGGATTATCGATGCCTGCAAGGCCAGTGACGAAGTTGACGTAATTCGGCGCGCCAATGGCGAGATTGGACCTGATTGCGCCTATGTTGTTCGAGTCAGAAATGGTGCTAGTCAGGCTATAGAGATTGATGAGGCGCTGGCAGATGATCTGTTCGCGGCTGAGGAAAATCTCGACGCCGACGACCCCAGCTTCGAAGGGGACGGGGACGAGATTGAAGATGAGGATGAGGAAGATTGCGAAGACGGCGACGAAGAAGACGACGATGGCGATGCCGGTGGAAACAATGGCGGCGGACCTGGCAATAGTAGTTCCGGCGGAAATAATGCTGGCAGTAATCCGAACGGCAAATCCGGCAAGTAGTTTCATAAGTCTCAAGAGGGAGCAAAGACTCCCTCTTTTTCATTTATATCCACTACCACAGTAAATTGACAAAATGTCAAAAATAAGGTATGATAGGTAGAAGTTATTTGAGAGATAAAGGCGAAAAAGGTGAGTAAAGAAGTACAGAAAAAACCAATCATTGTTGCCCAGATTATGGGTAAATGGGTTGGTGGCGGCGTTGAGTCAGTCATTATGAACTACTATCGTCATCTCGATCATTCAAAGGTTCAGTTTGATTTTATTTGCGACGAAGATTCCACCCGTATCCCATATGATGAAATTAAAAAGCTCGGCGGCCGAGTTTTTCTTGTTCCAAAATACCAGAATCTTCTAAAATATTTAAAGGCTTTAGAGAAATTATTTAAAGAAAATCAGTATCGCATTGTTCATTCGAACATTAATACTCTCTCTGTCTTTCCATTATATGCCGCCAAGAAAGCTGGTGTACCAATCCGTATTTCACATAGTCACTCAACCAGTAATCCAAAAGAATGGAAGCGTAATTTAATTAAGAATATTCTGCGCCCGTTTAGCAAGCGTTATTCCACAGATTATTTTGCTTGTTCAGAACTTGCAGGCCGCTATCTTTTTGGCAATAAAACTTTCGATCGTGGTGAAGTAAAAATTATAAATAATGCGATTGATGTTGATAAATTTAAATTTGATGAAATGGCTCGGAAAAAACTTCGCAAGGAATTGGGAATCAAAGACGGCACTGTCGTGATCGGTCATGTTGGCCGTTTTGTCCAGCAGAAGAATCATACTTTTCTAGTCGATGTTTTTAATGAGTATCATAGGAAAAAACCAGACTCAAAGCTTTTACTTGTTGGCTCCGGTCCGCTTGAAGATGAAATTAAAAAGAAAGTTGAAAGACTAGGCCTTAAAGACTCTGTACTCTTTCTCGGCCAACGTGATGATATTAATAAGCTATATTCAGTAATGGATATATTTTGCCTACCGAGTCTATACGAGGGCTTGCCAGTTGTTGGTGTTGAATCTCAAGCCACGGGGCTACCAATTATTTTTTCAAATGGGGTTTCACATGAAGCAATTATTTCCAAAAACGCAAAAATAGTTCCGAATCAAGAGACGGGGGCTTACATAAAAAAAATGGATGAAATTACTCAAGAAAATAAACAAAGAGAGCTTGCGTCTATTAATGAAAATATGAGTATAAAAAATGAAGCTCCAAAACTTGAGGCAATATATTGTAGACCATTAAAAGTGCTACACCTCATTAGTACTAGTTCATTTTCCGGAGCTGAGAATGTGGCATGTCAAATAATTAATCTATTCAAGGATGAATCTAGTTACGACATGAGATATTGCGCAGTTATCAGAAAAAATAAAGAAGCTCTAGAAATCAGAAAAATCCCCGTTTTAAAATTAGATAAGTTTAATATCCATGACATAAAAAAGGCAATTAGGGGGTATAATCCAGATATAATTCATGCGCATGATCCGAAATCAACTATCGCATCTGTTATCGCCTCAAGAGGAAAGAAAATAATAGCTCATATACACTCTAATCATCGATATATGAGAAAAATTAGCATTAAATCGTGTATTTTTCATTTCTATATAGAAAAAAGGACATCCGATATAATCTGGGTTTCCGACTCTGCATTAAACGAATATATCTTTAATAAAAAAATTAATAAAAAAATCAACTCCATCGTACTCCGTAATGTGGTAAATCCAAATGAACTTAAAGATATTGCAATAAATGATAAAAATAAATATTCATTTGACCTGGTATTTTTAGGAAGAATGGAGGATGTAAAGAATCCACTACGCTTTATAGATATCATGTCTCAGATCCAAAAGAATAAAAGAGATATAAAAGTCGCAATGATTGGAGATGGATCATTGATGAATGAAATAAAAACTAAAGTTAATGAACTAGGCTTGGAAAAAAATATTACCATATTCGGCAATCTCATCAACCCATACAAAATATTACTTAGTTCGAAAATTCTTGTAATTACATCACGCTACGAAGGAACCCCAATGAACGCATTGGAGAGTATTGCGTGCGGCATTCCTATAGTCTCTACGCCAGTAGATGGACTATTGGAATTATTAGATAAAAGATATCTCTGTAGTTCCGACGATGAATTTATCTCCGTAATAATTGACTTACTCACAAGCCAAAAGAATATCATGGGATATAGAAATAGGCTTATTGCAGTAGATTCTAGTATTAATGATGTGTCGAAATATAAAAAAATATTAGAGCAACTCTACAATAGAGAAACGTATGAAAGTAAATAAAAGAAGCAATCTCAGTCAAAAACTTCACTTTTGGGGATTATTATTTTTACAAATACCACATGTTTGTACGAATGTAGTTTTTCTATTTAATTATTTGCCAATAATTAGAGCACTAAGCGTTCTACTATTACTCTGTTCTTCGATTATAAATCTAAAATTAGAGAAACTTAGTATAAACAAAATAGCCCTTATTTTTCTCATTATTGTTGGAGGGGTCGTGAGTTATTTTATAACAAATGACATAATGATATTCGAGATATTATTAATGGTTGCCGCATCAATAGGGCTTAAATTTAATGAGGTTATTAAGAATGATTTTAAGTCAAAAATCATAATCTTCACACTGATAGTATCAAGCTACTTATTAGGATATACGTCAACTAATTTCACTATCTTTAGAAATGGTGAGTTAAGAAATGCTTTTGGGTTTTATCATCCAAATACATTTGGCATGTATGCAATGATTATATTTCTAGAATATATATATATAATGAGACCAAAAAACATTGGACTTATTTTGAGCGCGTCATTACTAGCCGCATTTATAAACTTCTCATCAAACGCTAGAAGCGCCGTATATAGTATAGTCTCAGTAGCAGTACTGTTGCTATTGCGTAGATACCTAAACAAAAGTATCCAGAATAGAGCTATAGCCTTTATTTTAAGAAATTTATATATTTTTTTACTTGCAATCTCAATTTGCGTAACCATTCTATATATAAATAAAAATGATTTGGCTTTATGGCTCAATGAATTAATGACGGGACGGATATCGTTGCAGGCCGAATATATGAATAGGTACAATGTTGGACTATTTGGTAATAAGATAGACTTTACGAAGACTCTTGACAACGGTTATCTAAAATGTTTACTGAATTACGGAATACTAGTAATTGGGTTATATGCTTGGATGAATTATAGTATTGTAAAAAAAGCTTTAAAAAATAATAACTTCATAATTGTTATGTATATGGTGGTTCTTCAAATATATACAATGAGTGAGAGCTCAATGCTTTATATTTATTTTAATATTTTCCTACTCTACGCTTTTACAAAGGAAAACGAGATAAAAGAAGGCGAGGAGCTAAAACATGCCTAACCTTTCGATTATCATCCCAGCGTATAATGCTGAGCAGTATATAAGATCATGTCTAAATTCTATTCTTCAAAATAGTAAAGAATCTCTCTCTAAAACTGAAATAATAGTCATTAATGATGGATCAACTGATAATACATTGAAAATCCTTGAAAGTTACAATCAGTACAAGAACATAAAAATCCATACAACCAAAAATCAAGGTGTTTCCGCTGCTCGTAATCTTGGAATTAGTCTAGCAAAAGGAGAATGGGTTACCTTTATTGATGCGGACGATACTATCTCAGATAATTTCATTGCTAAAAATATACCTAGGCTTAATGAAAGTATATTAATAAAATGCGAGGTAGTGGATCAGCTTTCAAATAAGGCTCAAGCAGAGAAGGTCATTAGTAAAACGATGAGGGAATTTTTACACGGACTAATATTAGGTCAGATTAATGGCTTTTCATTTTCTTATTTTTATGATTCTAAAATATTAAAATCAATCAGATTTAGAGAAGATATTCATTTCATGGAAGATTCAGTGTTTCTCATAGATTACCTGAAAAAATGTAAAGCTAAAGAAGTCATCGAATATAAAGACACGTTTTATTTTTATAGAAATAATATAGAGTCGGCATCCAATAATTCCGCCAATATGCTGAGAAATATTAAGGACGCATCGAAGGTGTTCGAGATTAGAAAAAACCTTTTAGATGAAACTTGGAATAGCGATGATGAAAAAGCCCTATGTAAGGCTAGGTTTCGAATATACGAAAACCAAATCGCAAAAATAGATAATAGAGAAGAATATACTAAAACAAAACAAGATAAGGATTTTAGGCGAATACTAAAAGATGAAATTAGAAAGCCCAAAGTTTCATTATTGGCTAAAATATATTTTCTTACCATTCTATATTCTCCGTATGCTGTATTTTTGATGTATAGAATCATCCGAAAACAACTCAAGGAGCTAAAACATGCCTAACCTTTCGATTATCATCCCAGCGTATAATGCTGAGCAGTATATAAGATCATGTCTAAATTCTATTCTTCAAAATAGTAAAGAATCTCTCTCTAAAACTGAAATAATAGTCATTAATGATGGATCAACTGATAATACATTGAAAATCCTTGAAAGTTACAATCAGTACAAGAACATAAAAATCCATACAACCAAAAATCAAGGTGTTTCCGCTGCTCGTAATCTTGGAATTAGTCTAGCAAAAGGAGAATGGGTTACCTTTATTGATGCGGACGATGTTGTAAATAGTAATTTTAGTAAAGTTGTGAGCTTGGTGGAAGATAGTAAATCATCATTCATTATCTTCAGCAACTATGATATAAAGACAACTGATAAAAAAATACTGACTACCCAAACATTACAATCATCAATGTATTTATCTGGTCCTTGGTCGAAAATATATAATAGGCAATTTCTAGTAAAGCATAAAATACTTTTCGAGAAAGACATCTTGATGGGCGAGGATATGTTGTTTAATCTTGAAGTAATTCAAAATAGTAATGCTATAGAATCATATAAAATGGGTTTCTATAATTATAGACAAAACAATAACTCGGCAACTAGGCGTTTTAATCAAAAAATCATCGAGTCTGATAAAAACTTTTACAAAAAATTGGAAAAAATATTAATTAAGCCACATGCCCCACAAGAAGAAATGATTCAACTCATTCAAAATGAAAAAAGTAGGGCCGTATTATCACTACTAACTAGGATTTCTTATTCAAAGAATATTGACGAGGCAGTATCCTTTTATAAGAAGATCGATGTAGATTATTATGATCCGCACCTAAGTATGTTTAGCGGAGCGAAAAAGATAGTAGTGTATCTATTTCTCAAGAAAAGATATAATCTTATCTATATATTTATGAGTCTTAGACTGTCATTAGGAAGAATAAGGAACAAAAAGGAAAGGTTTATAGAAGTATGAAAAAAAATAAAAAAATCGGGATAATTACATTTCATAACTCGAATAATTGTGGCTCTATGCTGGAATCTTTTGCCATGAATAGAATTGTTGACTCTATCGGATTTAATTCAGAAATTATCAACTATAGTTCAGAAGGACAGCAGCAATTATATAAGTCTCTGTTTCCATGGAATAGCCCAAAAAACGTTATTAAAAATATCCTCCTCTTACCACATAAAAAGAGGTTGGATCGCAATAATAGAAAATATCAAGAATTTAAACAGAAATATATGAGTCTAAATTCTCAGGATATCCAAACTGAAGCACAAGTTCGTAAATTAAAATATGATGCAGTTATTGCAGGTAGTGATCAAATATGGAATGTGACAATTGAAGACTATAATGATGTATATTTTTTGCCATGGGTTCAGAGCGGATTAAAAATAGCATACGCGCCAAGCTTCGGAGCAAAAAATCCTGTTAAATATGATCCAAGCAGGATTACAAAATACAATGATTTTCTAAACGGTTTTGATTACCTATCAGTTAGGGAAAATAATGGACAGAAATGGATTAAAGAAATTAGCGGAAGAGACGCCAAAGTTGTTCTAGATCCAACATTGCTATTGCCTATAGATGAATATCAAAGGCTAGAGCGTGAGAATATGAAGCTACCAGAAAAATATATTTTTTTCTATAGTCCAGGTTTTAACTTAGACATCTGTAAATTTGTCAAACAGGTAAGTAAGAAATATAACCTCCCCGTTATTACTTGGAGTGCTAAACCATATTATGTAAAAAATGTTTGGAAGTATGGATTTCAATTGCCAGATTATGAGGATCCGTCCACATATTTAACCTTAATTAAGAATGCAACATTAGTATTTACTACTTCTTTTCATGGCACAATTTTTTCAAGTTTGTATCATAAAAAATTCTTTGTTCTTAAAAACGGTGGAATGTACGGCACTGATGATCGTGTGATTACTCTAGTAGATAAATTAAAACTAGGCAAACATCTTATCGAGTATAAATTTAATGAAAAATTTGATTACCTAGCAAAACCTGATTATGTCGAGTTTGATAAAACACTGGAGGAAGAGAAGAAAAAATCTATAGACTTCTTAAAAAGTAGCCTATCTCAAATAGAGGGGAAAAATGAAAAATCTAAGTAAGAATCTTATATATAATATTATCTACCAGATTCTACTGTATATTATTCCGTTCATACTGACCCCGTACCTCTCTCGTACTCTTGGCGCAACACAGATTGGTGAATATTCGTATACGTACTCTATTGTCTATTACTTTATGATGTTTACGCTCCTAGGAATAAATAATTATGGCGTAAGAAAAATATCGAAGGCAAAACGCGAGAAAGATGTACTAGGAGAAACTTTTTCTTCCATATATGGGTTGCAGTTATTCCTTGGACTAATTTCATTAATCGTATATAACCTAGTATCAGTAGTACTCTTAAGTACACATCATACTATATTATTAATACATAATTTATTCCTTATTTCTGCAGTAGTCGACATTAATTGGTTTTTCTTTGGTATCGAAAAATTTGATATTACAGTTACCAGAAATGCAATCATTAAAGTATTGTCAACGCTTCTGATTTTTATGTTAGTCAAAAGCCCAGATTCGATTCTTATTTACACCATAATCATGGCTGGAAGTACATTACTGAGTCAGTTATATCTAGTTGCTATATTACATAAATATATTAATTTCTATCCTTTAAATATTCCTAAGTCGATTAAGCTCCACTTTACAAAATGCCTAGTATTATTTATTCCAGTGATTGCCTACAGTATTTACCGCGTTATGGATAAAACAATGATCGGAGGCATCGTTTCGACTACTGAACTTGGTTATTATGAGAATGCTGAGAAGATAATAAATATTCCAATTGGAATCCTTACAGCAATAGGAACGGTTATGCTTCCGTTTATGTCTAAGCAAGCAAAAAAAGATCAGTCGACTATGAGTGACAAAAAGAATGATATTCTATATAGAATGTTTCAGGTATGTTTTCTGATTATGATCCCAATGGCTTTTATGTTATTTGTAATAGCAAAAGACTTTACTTCTATATATTTTGGTCCAGGCTTTGAAAAAAGTGGTGATATCCTTATGTTGTTATCGTCTACTATAATTTTCGCCACGGTTGCTAACGTAATCAGAACAAACTATTTAATTCCTAATGAAAAAGACAAGATTTATGTCACCTCAACGATAGTGGGAGCAGTTGTGAATCTGATTCTGAATCTAGCTTTCATAAAGAGTTTAGGGGCAATTGGTGCCTGTATCGGGACAATTGCCGCAGAGGCTTCGGTGATGTTTTACCAGATTATTGCTACCAGGAAAGCTATTGATTATAAAAAAGTTTTTCTATCAATTTTTGTGCTAATAATAAAATGCGCAATAGTGGCATCGATTTGTGTAGTATTAGTAAATTTACTTGGAGTTCAAGGGATTCTTAAGATAACACTTACTAGTATAGTATTTATTGTCCTTTACATATTCACTAATATCGGAATATTAAAGAGGTATCTAAAATTAATGGGAAGATAAAAAAGATGGCAACACAAGATAAACAGACAATAGAATTCAATAAAATAGAAAATAAGCATATTTTTGCTCCGGAATATGAAAACTTTGTAGAGAATAATACAATAGAGTTTTCTGCTCAAAATATAGCAGTAGTATATGGGCCAAACGGTACAGGTAAAACGAGCCTAATCCGAGCTATTTTGGGAGAAAAAGATACTTCTATTAAATATCAATTTAATAACACAAAATATAGTGATGGTTCGCAATTTTTTGTAATTCAAGATCAAAACAATCGTAATATTATCCAGGGTAAGGTGGAGGACTTTTTGCTTGGTGATAAAATTAAACAAGAGACTGAATTGTATGAGCAAATTCAAAATGAATATAGTCAAATATGCAAAGAGAGTACGGAGATATTAAGAGATAAATATAAAATTACGACGACGAAAGACAAAATAATTGGCTGGATTGACACCCAGCTGGAAGGTTTTAGCTCGCTAGTTAAGGATTTGGTAAATAGGCAGTCAAAGGGCAGTAAATTTGGCGTAGATAACTATATAAGGGTACTTGAAGAATACAAAACAAAACATGCCCAAGGCTATGAAGAAGATAAGTTTTACTTTATTATCAATGATTTTGGTAGTAAAGATTCCGTCATAGAGAAAATAGAAATGCTAAAGTTAGATGAAATCATTTGCAATCCTCGCGTTAGGAAAGTTGAAGAAAATGAGGATGCCTTAAGTATTCTCAATAAATTCAAGAATAGAAGCCAGTGTATTGTATGTGATACCGACAATATAGACTCGGAAGCTCTCATAGAGAAAAAGACAAAAAGCAGAGATGATATTTTAAGTAAACTAGATGATCAGATGAGGGGAATAGTTGAAGAAATAAATCGTAGACTTCAAGTTGATGATCCATTTCTTATGAAGGAGAGCATATTTAATGCCATTGAAACCAACAATATTGAATCAGTAAAAAGTCTAAATACTGCAATAAAAGCATATAAGGAAATTATCTGTAGTAATATTATTGCTGATTTTGTAGAGATATATAAGAATTCACAAATTAAAGATAGGTATGATAAATATACGAAACTAATAAATGAAAAAATAGAAATTTCAGAAGAGGATGTATTGTTTATCCAAAGTATCATAAATTACAGTATGAATAAGAAACTTCATATCGAGAGAGGAGATGACAAAAATATTAAAATCACACTTGATAATAGTGAATTCATAGGACGCGATCGTAATACTCTTCCATTAAGTACTGGGGAACAAAATTTTTTATCATTAACCTTTGAGTTTCTTAAAGCAAAAAAATCACAACAACCAATCGTGATCTTAGATGATCCAATTTCGAGCTTTGATTCAATCTATAAAAATAAAATCACATACGCAATTGTAAAGATACTAGGGGGCAAAAAAAGAATTATATTAACTCATAATACAGACTTACTCAGACTTCTAGACGGACAATATAAAAATTGTTATAACCTATATCTATTCAATAATACTGAAGGTGGCGTTAATGGCTTCATTCGCTTGAATAAGCAAGAGAGTAGGATGACTATTGATATCACTGAGCTATTAGACTTCTTAAGGGGAAAATCTTTTCACGGGAAGCATAATGATATTGATTCTGTTAAAGATAAATATTTATTTCAGTTAGCATTAATTCCTTTTATGCGAGGATATGCATCTTTTATTGATGATACTTATTGTAAACAGAATCTAACTAATTTAATGCATGGATATAAAACAGAAGAAGTTGATATTTCTGACATATATAACAAACTGTTTGGAAATCAAAATTTTGAATCAACAATAATCTCTGTGAATGATATCCTAAAAATAAAAATAGATAGTAAAACCGAAATAGTCGATAAAGAGGAATACCCAATCCTTAATCGTACATTGATTCATACCTTAACATACTTATATTTAAGACTAACTGTCGAGAAAGGACTAATAGATAAGTATGGTATTGATATAGACCCCTCTTCACCATTACAATTGGGCATGATAATTGATAAGGCTTTTCCAGAGAAAAATGCGAATACGATACAAAAGAGGGTTGAGCTTACTACTAAAAAGACTCTACTTAATGAATTTAATCACTTTGAGGGAAATATGAATCTGTTTCAGCCAGCAATAGATATCACTGATACGATGCTAGAGAAAGAAGGAGAAGAAATAATCCAGTTCCTCAATAATCTAGATTAGTTCACAAAAACGTTAATTGTTTAATTAAAGAAATTTATGGTAAAATATCACCACAAAACCTCAAAAGGAAAACATTATGAATAAACAAAAAATCAACACTATTGTCGGATCAATCGGGGCGTTTATTGGAGTTTTTGTCTTTATAACCTACATTCCACAAATCCTCGCTAATCTCGCCGGCAACAAAGCCCAACCGTGGCAGCCACTCACCGCCTCAATCTCATGCCTCATCTGGGTTATTTACGGCTGGACTAAGGAGCCAAAAAAGGACTACATTCTCATCATCCCAAATCTTGCCGGTGTCGTGCTCGGATTCCTTACATTTGTGACTGCACTATAGTTGTTCCAGATATCAATATTCTTCCGGAGATTAATATCGTCACACGGATTCTAAATTCAGCAGTCACCACACTTAATTTTTACTTGACACCCATGTCTTCTAGTGATAATATATAAACATTAAAACCTCCCCCCGATATTGTTTCGGGACTAGGAGGTTTTATTTTTTTACTGAATCATGATAGTATGTGTCCAAACCCTGGCGGAGATTCTAGACAGCTCCGCCAGTGTAGCCACGCTTCGCCGTGGTATTTTTAAGTTAAAAATGATCTGTATAATTTAAATCTCATCTAATTCGTTAAAAATAAAACCAATATTACCACATTGATATTATGTAGCTAGCGAATAAGTAGAAGTTTAATAATTAAAAATAATTTCTACTATCGTAGATTATTAATGTTTTGGTAATTATATTCCATTTAAAAAGATAATTATCGTGACTTCATGTTAGAATATATCAAAATCCACCCTCTGCTTGACCCCATAGTTGTCATTCATGGTGGATTTTTAGTATCATGGCTGGGGGTTGGAATCACTGATTCCCCATAATACTGGACTATTAAAATTGTAAACAATAAAACTTTACGTATGGAAAAAAGAAGTAGGTAATCCTACTTCTTTTTGGCCTGCAAGTTCACTTGTCCTAGCCAGCAAATTTACGTCCAAAACGTCCTGCAAGTGATTAAACAAAAAACTTCTGCACCGAACCTACCCTAGGTGATAGTGCTACCACCGGATATCCATTCGGCGGTGATACTAGCGGTGCACCGAGCAGCTATAGGTTATCATGAAATAATAGAAATATCAAACGGTAATCATTATGGAAGCCTAAAAAACTCCCATAGAAGTAGGAGCTAATGTTGTATTATTATAAACCATATTTAATACGAATCATGGTTCGCCCCTAGCGGCTAATCAAGGGCGAGGCGTTGTCTATAATGGAGTCACGAATTCGAATGACCCCAACATCCCTCTAGTCGACCAGCGTCCTGGTTTAACCGACGCACCGCTAGGAACTCGTAATATAATTATGAAACAAAGTAACAAAAATATCAATAGTGGGCCTGAGTTAACATCTCAAGTGCAACACTAACCAACAAAAAGAGACATCAACTAT
>ERZ773003.601-NODE-601-length-25869-cov-63.841985_pt1 | contig 25869 bp, 25 predicted proteins | sample MGYA00580668_ERZ773003 | MGnify/ENA primary metagenome ERZ773003 (study PRJEB29015, sample SAMEA2738002) | human oral metagenome | biome: human oral; feature: human-associated habitat; material: dental | place: China | collected 2126 ... | reverse complement strand
TGGGTCATACCAATCTTGGTACCGAGAAGTGCTTTCATTGCCCTCTTGCTCCCATGTAAAATCCCCGGCGACTAGCAGTATCTTGGCATCAGCGCTGCGTAGCTACACGCTTTGCTGGCCAAGACTTACCAATTCGTCCTGGGATGAGTTGCTATTACGTAATAAATTACAGCTACCATAGTACCATAGAATAGGGCAAAAAAGCAAGAGGGCGTAGGAGATCAAGAGCAATACAGTAGAACACCAATCCTAACAGCATATTGGTGTGTCGTAGAATCATTATCACCCCATCTACACCATCACCACTATGCTACAATATAATGCATTAATGAGTCACTCAATCCCCTCACCTACCTCTGTCGATACGTGGCTGGCTGCGGCAGCTGCCCAGCTACGGACGGCTGGTATTGCCAGCAGCCGGCTCGATAGTGAGCTGCTGCTAAGCCATGTGCTGCAGCGGCCTCGACACTGGCTCCATGCCCACGGCGATAGCATACTCCTGCACGAGCAACACGTGCAGGCGGAGCAGCTCCTTGCCCGCCGCCTCCAGCATGAGCCACTGGCCTACCTGGTGAGGCACAAGGAATTCTATGGGCGCGATTTCGTCGTTTCGCCCACTGTGCTCGTGCCCCGGCCCGAGACAGAGCAGATGATATCCCTCCTGTTGCAGCTCATCCAGCCCACCCAGCACACCATTGCTGATGTTGGCACTGGCAGCGGCATTCTCGCCATCACAGCACAGCTTGAGCTCTCACAGTGCCAAGTTGATGCGTACGACATCAGCCCAGAGGCCCTTGCCATTGCTCAGCGCAACGCGCAGCAGCATGGTGCTACCTCTGTTAAATTCATCCAGAGCAACCTCCTCGCAGCAGCGCAGCAGCGTTATGATGTCATTCTTGCCAATCTCCCCTACATCAACCCCACCTGGCAGCGCGACGACCGCGAGACAGCGCACGAGCCAGCCCTGGCACTCTTTGCCGAGGATGATGGGCTGGCGCTCATCTCTGCCCTCCTTGCCCAGACGGAGCAATGGCTCGCACCCAGCGGCCTGCTCATCCTCGAGGCTGACCCCTGCCAGCACTCACGCATCATTGCTCGCGCCGCCGCGCACCAACTCACTCATATGCGGAGCGAGGGGTATGCGCTGGCTTTTGCTAAGCAGTGCTCGGCATGACCCCGCTAGCTTCAGCGCACGTTGGCCCATCTGCCCCACCACATCTACAGATGGTAGCGACCAACGCTCGGGCCGCAGCATACGACTCCCTTTGTTGAGCGCTTGATGGGTGTAATAGTCTGGTGATTGGATTGTCGCGTGTTGGAGCAGATCGCACACATCGGCTAGTTCTTGGCTATCTACCTCTGTTGGTTGCACCTTATCTTGCGATATAAAGACATCATTCAGCTCGGTATAATCATACTCATAGCAAAATACCTGCGGTTCAGCCAGCGATGCATCGCTATGGTCAGGTGTGTCGAGATAATACGACCGCACTGCGCCAGCATACGCGCCGTATCGATCTACCCCGTAGATGATAATATGCGGGTCGCGCACCCGGCCATCTTTATCCAAAGCAGCCCAGGCACTCAGTGTAAGGCGCTGCCCACTATCAGTTTTGTGGCCAAAGTATACGCTGCGCACCTCACCACCGTCGTAGCACCGCCGGCCAGCCGCACCACGTCGGCGCGCACTTCTATACTGGGCAGTAATAATATCCTGGACGACTGTAGTGAGCTGCTCAGCCAACAAGCCCGGCTGCTCGTGCTGGCCTGGTGGTGCACACTCAGCGTCAGTATTGGCTGTATATGGCGTGCGACGCAAAGCATCGCCCACGCGGGGTGCTGTGCTGTATGTCATGTTGTTCCCTCTGTGTGTTAGATATACTTCTCTTTTAGCATACTATACAAGCATAGTCCAAGGCAAATAACAGAGGTGAACAAATGAACAATTTTATACCATATTCAGAATAATTCTAATATAGCTCCCTGTACTCTGCCGTGGCGAGCAGTTCACGTAGCTTTAGAACCAAAAACCACCCATCAGCTGGGTGGTTTCTTATTGCTATTGCTCAATACGCCGTGATTATTTGATCGATGTGATCATAATGCGGCTGTATTGCTGGCGGTGGCCACGCTCTTTGTGGACGCGCTTTTTGGCTTTGTAGCGAATGACGCGGATTTTGTCGCCCTTAACGAGCGCTTCTACGACCTCGGCCTTGACCTTGACGCCTGCAACGTGCGGCGTACCAACTGTGGTCGTCTCGCCATCGATGGTCAGGAGTGCATCGGCTTCGAGCGCTTTTGTGCCGTCCGGGAGGCGGTCCACCAGGAGGGTCTCTTTTTCGGCGACGAGATACTGCTTGCCGCCAAGCTGAATGACTGCTTTCATCTGATTCCTTATAATTATTAATACTTCCGACTGATTGTAGCAGAGACGGCGGCGGATGTCAAAGTTGGTGTGTTCTAGCCATCATTACTCACCAGCCGCTGCACCACCGCTGGTAGCTCTGCCTCGCTGTGCCACACCTCCGTCCGCGTGGCGATGAGCTTGTCGCTCAGGTAGCTCTGCCCACCCACACTGTGGTGCTGCGCAAGGGCGATTGGCTTGCCCAGCGCTAGCGCCGCCCCTACTTCCATAAGCATTCCCTCGCTGCGCCGCGGCGATGCTTGGACTACCAGCACCATGTCGTACTGGGGCAACACACTCAGCGCACGGCGGATGAATTCACCTGGCGTATGGTAGCTAGGCCAGGCTGGGTCGAAGAGATTGCAATACACCGCGCAGCCCACCTGCTCGAGCGCTGCCACCACTGTGCGCATCCGTGCCCGCACCACCGCCTCATCCTCACCGGTAAAGGCATAGGAGCAAAAAACAGCGGGCGGGGTGGCTGGTGGCGTGGAGTTCATACATCATAGTATACGCTATCGAGCAGGAAGTAGCACGCTAAGGTCACTTGCACTTACAATTTTCATGGCGCAAAATGTCAATGCATAATGACCCCAGAGCAAGCACCACGTGCACATTGAACAAGAAAATATCTGGAAGTAGGCGGAAGAGCTCTGTACATTATCTGGCCAGAACATTTTTGGCTCGATGTTTACTATTAGTAAAATCTTAAAATTCAGAGCGAGCACCTTGACGGGTCGCTCATATATTGATATATATATTAACCTTTTGCAATTCCGCAAAGGGTCGGACTTTTCAGGAAGGGGAGACATCATGCTGTCTTCTTTAATCATGAGTACTGTCATTTCAATCGGGATGCTGGCTACAGGGCACTTTTTCCTTGTCCTTGGCATTACTCACTACCATTACCGATATCTTGCATGGGTATCGATACCATGGTGTGCGGCAGGTGTGGCTCTCACCTCGATTTGTGGCTATGCAGTCACTAGAGATATAGCACATATCCAAGTGTCTAGCCACACCATCTATGTGTATTTTGTGATGCTGTGTGCAGGAACGGTCTTCCTTGCACTGGCAGCGCAAATAATCAAGAAGAAGAAAGAGGTGATGTAATCTCATCATTGCACACAAGAGTCCACCCTCACCACTCACCGTCGAGTGCACTGCATTCCGGTGAGTGGTGAGCTAACCTTGTTTATACGTAATTATATGGCGCTTTGGCGCTATTTTTCTTATTTTTCTCACGATTTTTGCCTCTGTTGCGAGCCGGTTTTTCACAAATCTTATTTCACATCCTGTCATATCTATGCTACGCTGGGTAGTATGAGTATGAAGAGACTCGTGTATGGCATAGCTGGTACAATGATCGTCTTCGCAGGCGCGGGCGTCATCGTAGCAGCCCAGCCAAAGAGTGGTTCGTCAGCGCCTGCATACAATGCGACGAGTGCAACAACCGGTGGACATATGGCCAAGGCATTAGCGCCGTCCGACCAGCCATCCGCGCAGACACTCGCCCAGCGCAACCAAGCTATCAAGATAATCATCGCCTCCAACGCTTCTCCCAAGGCTATCAAGCCAGCGTCAAAGCCCAGCGAGACATCAACGCCAACGCCAGCCGCAGAGCAAAAGCCAGCCGCAACCAACGGCGCTTCGTCTGGCTCGAACACGCGCTCGAATAGCAACGCTCAAAAGAGCAACCCATCGAACAATAAGTCAAATTCCAACTCCAACACGCCATCGCCGGAGTTTGTCGACCGCGTCTTTGCGACGGTCAACAAGGAGCGGGCAGCCCGTTCGCTCGGCGCGGTGCAGCGCATCGAGCAGATCGACACCAGCTCGCGCGCTCAGTCGGCCTACAATGCGCAGATTAATAAACTTAGCCACGATGGTGGCCTCGACCGCCTGAAGCAACTCTACACCTGCCGCACCAGTGGTGAGATTCTCGAGCTCGTGCCCATCTCGTACAATGAGCAACAAGCCACGGATGTGTGGATCAATTCCCCGCCACACAACAAAATCATGTTTACTGGCGACTACGACAAAGCTGGCATTGGCCTGACGCAAAAAGGCGACCAATATTACATTGCCATGCAGTTCTGCCGCTAGGAGAGGATAAGCAAGAATATCTGAGAGAAACACTTGCTTAGAACAGAGAAAAACCAGCTATCATGGCTGGTTTTTTACTTTTCAGAAGAACGTTGACTTTAGTTGAATCTCAAAAGTCCTCTTCTATAATTTCACAGGTTTTATCATTCCTTTCTCTTGAAGCTAAGGACTGACAACACCCCCAAGAGCGACCCAACGCCAAAATAAATACTAGTTTGCAACCAGTTCTTAATTCTACCTGCCTAAAGCGGTAGAAGGGCGGCTGAGGCTAAAAAGCGAAGCCTTAAAGCCTTAGAGGCTCAATCACTTCAACTACTCGCCATCAAGCGACTCTGCCCCATTCAGAACCTTCCAGAGCTCTCGCACTTCGGCGCCGCTCACCACTTGATCGCCTCGGCCGATCCGTTGGCTCTCACCAATCGTGCGAGTGGCAGGCTGGCCACTATATGCCGGGCCAATCAGTGAGCGCACCACCCGCTGGCGATAACCTTCTGTAATAATGCGATAGCGCAGCTGCTTTGAGCCACTCACCAGGCTTACCTCGTGTGTTGTCGCAGCTATTGCATTGTCGCTTAGGCTCGGCTGTAGCGGCTCGCGCCAAAATGTCGCCATCTCAACATCCGCCTGCAATCGTGAGCCATCGGCATATGGTGCTATGAGCCTAAGGATGGCACGGCTCTGGCCTGGAAACAGAGGTGAATCAGCCCCTTCTGCTAGCGTTGTCTCATCCACCTGGCTGCCGTGTACGTTCACCCGATCGGCAAATTTCGTCATCATATGCAAGGCAATCTGGCTCAGCTGCACCACTGCCGCCACTTGGTCGGCTGCTGTCACTCGTTCGCGCGGGGTGCTTTGCAAGGTGGAGAATGCTTCTTGGGCTTGAGTTCGTGCTATTTGGCTGTCTTTCTGTCGCAGTACGCGGCGCATTATATTGGTAATAAAACAAAGGCTATTTTTGGTGGTTGAATAATCCCGTATTCTCTTCCCTACCTCCTCTGAAGTACTACAAGATGCCCTAGATTTAGCCTTTTAGAGCTGATTGGATTAACGGCCATCATACTCCATTCGCTAAAGGCAAATTGGTGCAGGAAAAAAACGAAGCTTTCAGCTCAGCGCCTACGCTACTCAATCGTCTTCTCAAACACCGTCGTGTTATAGATCGTCGCGCCCTTGTGGAGATAAAAGCGGTGGGCAGCTTGGCGCTTGGGGTTGGAGGTGAAGGTGAGTTTGGCGGCACCGTGCTGCTGGCCCCAGCTCAGCATCGCATCCCACAACCGCGAGCCAACCCCCTTGCCCTGCACTGATGGGTCGGTCACAAAATCATCGAGGTAGATCTTGCGCCCAGCGATCGGCCCCACCAGCAGCGCGAGCGTTGCCATGCCCACCACCTTGCCGTCAAGACGAGCCAGAAGCAGCGTTTGATTCTCAGCAGCGATCACTGCTTCTAGCACCTGGCGCAAAGCGTCCATCGCCGCTGCATCAGAGGTAGTTGGAGTAGTTGGCGCGGTTGTTCCGGCTTGGTGCAGCACATCGCCCAGTGCTGCGATTGCCGCCACATCAGCCTGGCTGACGGCGGTTGCCTGTTCGATTATGAGTTCTTCCATATATCGATTATACTACAAGTATGAATCAGCGTATACTCACCCTCCGCGATGCGCTCGCCACTCACCCACCACGCATCGCCTACCCAGAAGGCACCAACCCCATTATCCTCAGCGCCGTGCGCCAACTGGCCGATTGGCAGGCCGTGCGGCCTGTGCTTGTGGCAGACAGCCCAGCAGCCATCAGGCAAGCCGCTGCCGATGCAGACATCTCGCTCGATGGTATAGAGATTATGACGGTGCCGCACCAGCACGATACTCCATCTGCAAATACTACTGACACACCTCCCCTTACCCCACTCACCTACGCCGCTCAGCTGCTCCACGATGGCATGTGTGATGCTATGGTGGCCGGCATTGATCACCCCACCGCTGCGGTGCTGCGCGCTGCGCTGAAGGTCGTTGGCCTGGCACCAGGGGTGCGCTATGCATCGAGCTTCTTCGTGATGGATCTGCCTCACTTTGCTGGTGGGGAGGATGGCCTGCTTATCTTTGCCGACTGTGGGATGAACATCACACCAGATGCCGCTGGCCTAGCTGCCATTGCCGAGGCTAGCGCCTTGAGCGCCACCCGGCTTGGTTGGCAGCCCCGCATTGCGCTGCTATCGTACTCCACGCTGGGCAGTGCAGGTGGCCAGAGTGTCGAGACGGTTCGCCGCGCACTCGCAGAGGTGCAAGCCCACCAGCCAGAGCTCCTCATCGATGGTGAGCTCCAGCTTGACGCCACTCTTGTTCCCACCATTGGTCACAAAAAAGCCCCCGCCAGCCCCGTCGCTGGCCAAGCCAACGTCCTCGTCTTCCCCGATCTCAACTCTGGTAATATTGCCTACAAGCTGGCCGAGCACCTGGCTGGTGGCCACGCCTACGGCCCTATATTGCAAGGCTTTGCGCGGCCAATCAGCGACCTCTCGCGTGGCTCGAGTGTCGATGATGTGATTGGCGCGAGTTTGATCGTTGGTAGCATGGCAGCTGAATAGGTTGTGGAGTTCATTCACGTAGGCTGGTGATTTTTTGCTTGCTTTTTGCAACTGTTTGTCATGTCACACTTCTCTCTCACCCTCTTTTTGTAGCAATTGTTTTGGCCTGCATATTGCTCTCACGCGACGCAAAAAGCGCCTTTCTACTGCTTACTTTTTCCACCGTCTCACAGCATCATGACCGAGCTTTTTTGCTTGCATATTACAAGCAATATATCTCCCTCTTTGTAAGATTCATACCCATACATGCCCTGCTATCAAGCAGCGCGCTACACTACTCACGTCGCGCAGTATACAATTATATTGAATATAAACAAAAAGCATTCAACAGTATATTGTATAATCGATCCAAACTCTTATACCTACCACACCATCAATATACTGCTACATAGTAATTACCATGAATAAAATTAGTGTTCGATTCAGGAATATAACAGTGGTAGAAATTACACAAAATCTTATCTATGAGATTGCAAAAATTCGCGCAGTGCCGCAATTGGTTTGATAGTAGGATACGTCGCTGCATCTTCCTCGGGCAGTAGCTCTGCCCGTGTCCGGCCATTGTAGCCATCTGGGCAAAATATTTTATCCCAACCAAAGCCACCATCGCCACGCGGATGCGCTGCAATACAGCCAGGTAGCTCACTGCGAAAAATGTGCATCTCGCAGCCATCATAGTAACCAAACACACCTACCGCCAGTGCCGATCGATCATCAAATCCATCAAGCATGCGGCATAATTTTTCTAGCCCATCTGGTGCCTCAACGAAGAACTTAATGAATGGGCCAGGTAATCCATTCAGCGCTGCAAACCCCAGTGACACATCTTCAACAAGAACAGGCTGCTGGGCAATCTCATACGCTTCACGCACTTTGTGCCGGACGACCTCCTCGGGCGAAGACGATTGAATCTCTACCAAATCAATTTTGCGATGCTCCAGTGGCATACCAAGCATACGCGCGAGATAGTCGGCCTTGTGCTGGTTGCCTGTGATGAATAGTGGTTGCTGCATCATTCGTCTCCTTCGTTATTCTCTTCCCGATACTTCTCTGGCTGCACCCGAAAAACCTCGACCCATTTGCTATCCTCCGCTAAATCATTGTACGTAATATAATAGCGCCCTTGAAAGCCGCCAGCGTGTGCAGCTTTGCGCGCCACTGCGTCTTGCACCTGCTGAGGTGAAAAGCCAAAATCATCGCGCAGCGCATCAAGGACGGCCTGCAGATCTGCCAGCTCCTGCAGCGCTTCCTCTAGCGCCTCATCATCCAGCGGGATCTCGTTTGCCTCCTCATGAATCTTGCGCTGTAACTCACAGCGATACGCCGCGCGATCCAATTGATGATACTCCGTATGGAGCACCTGCGGGTCGGCCTTGCATTTCTCGACAACCTTGTCACGTACGAGCTTTTCGAGATAGAATCGCACCATTGCCTTGTCCTCCTTACCTGTTGGTTGTTGGGTTTTTTTGGGGTTATATAGCCTACTATCAAGAGTTTGTTATTATCTCACAAGTATTTCATCATGAATTTTATTCACCATCATTCATGGTATTATTCTCACTTGTATTTTGCAATTCATCGCGTAGACGCATCCAGATCTTGCCAAGCTCATTGCGCCCAGCATGGTCGCTACCCCAACCCCAAAAGCTATCATCGTCATTCATCTCCACAATATATCGGTCGCCCGATGCAATAAGTGTCTCGCACACAAGATCATGCTGAGCAAGCTTGCAGCGCACAATTTCTCCCATAATTGCCACCTTCTTATCGTCCCAATTAGGGTCTTCTTCAGCCTTATGCTGGTTGGCAAAGTCGGATGCCAAGCGCGGCGAGCGGCACACGCGCACCTGCTCTGCCAGCGCTGGATTGGTATCAAAAAAATGCGCCGCTTGGTAGGCATGTTCGCTCGTGGGGTACAGCACGCCGCGCCACTCAACCTGGCATGGCGCGAAGTTATCAAAGACATACCAGCCATCTAGAAAGAAGCCAGCCATGGTTGATTTGTTGTGTGCATTGCCTGTCATATTCATGATACTACCTCTGTTATAGACTGATATTTACTGTGATTTTGCTCTTGTTGGTATTGATTTCTATTATTTACCATTTCTCCTTTTTAGGATCATATTTTTGAATCATAGTGCGATATGTTCAGATGATTCTATACGCTTATTTTCACTTGCATTTTGCAAGCTAGCCGATTTGGCACTGGTTTTCATACACTTTTACGCGTGGTTGATTTCGTTCATGAGCTGCTTGTGGCTCAGCACCATATACAAGCCATATCCTGCGGTTGCGAGTGCCCCACCAATACTACTGATAGCGTAGACCGCTTGCCACGAAGTGCTCGACGCGAAGGCAAGGTAGAAGCCAATCAATGCCGTGCAGATGGGGAGAGGTGCAAGATAATAATCAATCGTCCGGTCAAAGATCTTCGCCTGTGGAATGAAGTGCAGCCCAACAATCAACACAAGCGCTGGCATGATATAAATCTGCTGCTGGAATATACCAAGCAACGCAAGGATAACCCACAGCGGCGTATACGACACCGTACTCAGCAGCTGCATCTGCTTAGCGATCCGCTTGCTAACTGGCGTTGGTGCTGGCTTGGGCAATTTTTTCGTCACACGGATATGCTGCACGCCGCAAAAAATCAGCCATGCCGCATACACACCAAATAGTGCAAAAACCGCCCAGCCAATAACACCCCATGCTACACCAAACCACACAGCATACACGAGCATAAAGGTTGCCATGAGAATTGGAAACGGCGCCATGCTTTTCGCTGCAGCGATTAATTCGTCTCTTTGCGGTTGTTCTGGAGTTGCCATATATCTTTCTCCTGTTTATTGGATAAGTGTTAAAAATTGCCCTTCGGTGAGGATCATTGTACCATACTTCTCTGCCTTGGCTCGCTTGCTCGCACCAACTTTGCCACCAGCAACGAGGTAGGTGGTGTCTTTACTGACACTGCTCTGGAAGGTGCCACCCAGAGCACGGATTTTTTCGGCCGCTTGGTCGCGACTCATTGCTTGCAATGTGCCAGTAATGGCGAATTTTTGACCAGCGAGCTGCTGCGACGATTGCACGAGCCGTGGCACGACACCGCACCGAGCAAATTTATCCAGCAAGGCAATGTTATCTGCATCACTGAACCACGCGACGATCGATTCAGCCACTACCACGCCGATGCCATCAATCGCCTGCAGCTGGTCGAGCGTGGCAGTGCGCAAGAAGCCAAGCAATTGCTTGTCATTTGCAAGTGTATTGGCGGACGTTTGCGATTTATCATGTGGCGCATTTTCGCCTGAATCATTATGATTTTTATTCACACCACTCTGCTGCGACTCATCATGTTTTAAATCATCTGCAAAATATTTCACGATATCGATTGCCGTCTGCGCACCCACGTGGCGGATACCCAAGCCGTAGAGGAAGCGCTCGAGCGGTGGCTGCTTTGCAACAGCAATAGCATCGATGAGCTTCTGCGCCGAGACCTCGGCGAAGCGATCAAGCCGGAGAAGATCCTCCTTCCTCAGCGTATAAATATCGGCTAGGTCATGTACCAAGCCAGCCTCGACCAATGCAGCGACATTCTTCTCACCAAGTGTGTCGATATCCAATGCCCCTTTAGATGCAAAGTGTGTGAGGGCACGTGTGAGGATAAGCGAGCTACTAGCGCCGCGCACTCGGTACACTGCCTCACCTGCAGGCCGCTCGAACTGCAGCTCGGGATATTGGCGCTGGAGCTCAGCTGGGTAATCAATCGGCTTGGTATTGGCTGGGCGCAGCTCTGGCAGCACCCGCTCGACCTGCGGGATGATATCTCCCGCCTTGAAGATAACCACAGTATCGCCACGTCGCACATCGAGCCGAGCAATCTCGTCGGCATTGTGCAAGCTGGCGTGCTGCACCGTCGTGCCAGCCACGACGACTGGGTCGAACACCGCCACTGGCGTGGCAGCACCTGTCCGGCCAATGCTAATGACGATATCGCGCACGATGGTAGTGGCTTGCTCGGCTGCATATTTATAGGCCACTGCACCACGCGGGTTCTTACCCACCATACCCAGGCGGTCGTAGAGAGCGCGATTGTTGATCTTGATCACGAGGCCATCGGTATTAAACGGCAAATCACGGCGCTGCTCACCCCACTGCTGGACGAAGTTCATTACCTCGGCTAGATTCGTAAAGACCACCGCTTGCTGGTTGCGTGTGATACCCAGTGCCGTCAAGGCATCATAGGCATAGCTGTTGGTCGGCATCTCAGCCGCGTCATCACGGATAACATCATAACCCCGAAAATGAAGTGGGCGCTGCGCCACGAGTGCTGGGTCAAGCTGGCGGATAGTGCCAGCCGCGAGGTTACGCGGGTTAGCAAAGGCTGGCTGGCCAGCAGCTTGCTGCCGCTGGTTGAGCGCCGCAAAGTCGCGCTTGAGCATGACGATTTCCCCGCGGATCTCCGTCCTGCCCTGCAGCAGATGCTCGAAGCCCGGTGCTTCACGCAGACGTAGCGGCACATTGCGGATCGTCCGCACATTATTCGTTACATCTTCGCCAACGTAGCTATCGCCCCGTGTGACGGCCTGCACAAGCACGCCATCGTTATAGATGAGCGCGCAGGCCAAGCCATCCATCTTGATATCGGCAAAAAACTCGTGCTTGTGCCCCGGCAAGAGCTTGTCCATGCGCTGCACCCACGCCTCGACCTCTGCCGTGTCGAAGACATCATTGAGGCTAACCATCCGCCGGCGATGCTGCACCTTGACGAAGCCACCTTTGAGGACGTTGCCAACCCGCTGGGTAGGCGAATCGGGCGTGATGAGTGCAGGGTGCGCGGCCTCGAGCTGTTTGAGCTCGGCAAAGAGGCTATCATACACCGCGTCGCTTACGCTGGGTGCATCAAGCACATGGTATTCATAGCTATAGCGATTGAGTAGCTGACGCAGCTCAGCACTGCGCTGAGCTGGCGACAGATTGGGTGATGCTAGATGTTTGTCTTGTGTCATAGTAGTTCCTTACTGCTTTAGTATAGCGGAATTTAGCGATGGGCGCAGCTTTTTTAAGAGAAGATTTAGTATAACCATCCTGCAAAATTAGTATGTATCTGATCTAAAGCCCCTTGCGTTCTCTCACGCTCACCCTCCTCACACTCCCTCCTCAGGAACACTATAAGGGTCGATACTCCCCAAGTATCGACCTCTTGCGCTGGGCTGAGAATCTGTCAGCACAATGACAGATTCTCACACTCCATCGGATGAAGTGATGGGGAGGGTGAGCTAACGCAAGGAGAGCAAAATTTTTAAGATTCATATTCAATATTACCCTGTTAGAGAATGCAATATACAATGACAACTTGCCCCGCCATTGAATTCGAGAGTGCTATTAGTAAGTATAAGACGAAGAACCTCAGCTTTTTGCTATCACAAAAGCCACTACGCGGCCAAGCAAAGCCCCTCTCCACTATCAATTGCTCACATTACTCGCCCAAAACTAGGCCTCAAGCAATACTATTGCGAGAGTCGCCCACCCTACGCTGGCGCTGCCGTATCATCAACGATCTTGCGATAAAGGAGGTAGATATACGCTGCACACCATACCACCGTCACCGAGCTGATGAAGCCCGCTAGGACGGGCATTGTCGGCACAGAGGCGTACCATTGCCATAAGTGCTTGAGCCAGGCATCAAGGAGAATAGCAGGGATCATCACCACGCACCACAGCACTGCCACGCTGCCAAATAGCCACAGCAGCCGGTACAAAATCCGCAGCCGTCGCCCTACCACCAAATCACCCGCCGCTGCCAGCGCCCGCATAGGGTACATACCAGGCAGTGTCACCACCACAAGCGCAATGAAGGTGCTCGTGCCCCAATAAAGCGTCAGCACTGCCACAGTAGCTAGTAGCACATAGAAGAGCATCGAGCCAAATCCTTCGCTAATCACTCCATTACTCGACAGACCGATATACACCAGCGCCATCGCCCCCAGTGGGATAAGCTGCACGAGGAAGATGAGGACAACCATTAGCGTGGCCACCAGCGGCGCACAGGCATTATACAGCCCGTCGCGCAGGCGTGGCGCTCGCCCTGCCTTATACTCGCGTAATAGCCACACTGTGGTGAGCCACACCAGCAAAAAGCCCAGCACCACATAGAGCTGCTGGTCAGCGCTGAGGTTGCCGCTGCCCGTACCAAAAGCCGTCACCATGAGGAGCCCTGCCTCGCCCAGCTTGCCCCAGGCACCAGTGAGAATATCCTTGCCCGACTCTGCCAGCATATTCTGCAGGCGGTCGTACATCGTTTGGTTGGTAATCGCCCCAAGCGCCAAGAGCAGCACGGCATAAAACACCGCCAAGAGGCACAACGTCCGCCAGTGCGCCCGCACCATCCGCATCACTTGCGCAGTGAAAGCGATATAGCCTGGCAATTGCAGTGATCGCACATAATCACGTCGGCGGGTGCGACGGAAGCTTCGATGCGGTCGTCTCTGTTGTAAATTATGCAACCATTGACGGCTGCTCGCTACTACCCTGCCACCGCGAACCTGCCAGGTCCGCCAATGGAGGTTAGTGCGCCAGCTGGGTCGCGTCGATGGAGCATCATCCGCGTGCGGCGAGCGGGCTTTTGTGGAAGCAGCGCCGCGAGAGGATGATGTTGCCTTTTTTGCAACGCCAGGGTGTTTTGTCTCTTTTTTTGAGCGATGTTGGCTCGTAGCCACCGTTAGAGCGGCGCGTGATGATGAGCGGCGAGTTGACTTCGTTGTTTTTTTTGCCACAGGCACGACCCTACCATTTGTTCATATCTTCGTTGAGGCGCTTGATGCGGTCTTCGAGCGGCGGGTGGGTGCTAAACAACCGGCTAAAGAACCCTGGCTTGAGTGGGTTCACCATAAACATATTAGCACTCGAGCTCACCTGCTTCTCCATCGGGCGAGTGTACATTTGCAGCTTGCCCAATGCGCTCGCCAGGCCAGCTGGGTCGCGCGTCGTCAGTGCACCAGTCGCATCGGCCAGGTACTCACGCTGGCGACTCACTGCCATTTGCATAATGGCTGCCACGATGGGCGCAAGGATGATGGCGACGATACCAAGCACCAGCAGCACCGGATTGGTCTCGCGGTCATCATTGTCACGAAACCACAGCATGCGCAGCGCAATGTCCGACACGAGGCCAATCGCACTCACCAGGCCAAAGGTAATCATACTCACCCGAATATCGTAATTTTGGACATGCCCCATCTCGTGCGCCAGCACAGCGGTGAGCTCGCGATCATCCATAATCTCCAGCAAGCCCGTCGTCACGCCCACAATGGCATGCTTGGGGTCGCGGCCGGTGGCAAAGGCGTTGGGCGCTGGGTCGTCGATAATATACACCTGCGGCATAGGTAGCCCCACGGTGATGGCAAGATTCTCGACGGTGCGCCACAAACGGGGGTTATCTGCCTTGCGGATCTCCACCGCGCCAGTCATACTCATGGCAAGCTTAGAAGCGATGAAGTACTGCACCAGCGCATAAATCAGCGCCCCAATGAACGTTCCCCAAAAGATCGTGAGGTTGCCCTGCATGCCGCGGCTATTCATAATCAACTGCGCCGCCAGGCCAATCACCGCTACCATCGCGACGAAGACGATCATCAAAATAACTGTATTACGTTTGTTGTGTGCAATTGCTCTGTACATAGATATATTGTAGCAGATAATGGTGGTTTTGCAGGCACTCGCGTTAATCTCCGAGCGCCGCATTCTCTGCGCTGACTATTAGTGAGGTTTTCGGGCCTACGTTGCACCCACTTGACTCGCCCCTCATTTATTGATATATATATATCAGCTTTTGTTGACACATGTTCGCATTTTGTCCAAAAGTGTTGTTTGACAAGCAGAGCATACCGCTCAAGGTGGGCTGCCCAGGCATGGCTACCATAGCCGCGCCCCAGCACCCCACCTTGAGTCGCCGCATCCGAGCGTCGACCAGTGTTAGTCTACACAAGCGTCCGCTTGGGTGGGGAGAGAGTAAGATGATGAGTGACGTCAGAATCACCATTACCGAGAAAGAGACGAAGACTAGGGGTACCGTCATTGCTGAGTGTGTACTTGTGTTTGCATCCGGATTTCTCGGAGTGTGGACGTTTAGCCTACTTTGGGGCTGGTTTATTGTTCCCATTTTTGGAGTGCCACAAATCAGCATGTTTCAATCTCTTGGCATCATGCTAACCGCGAGTCTTATTAATGGCTCGTCATCAGGGGAGCGGAGCAATTGCTCTGACCTAGAGAAGTATTTGAGACTATTTATCCTCATTACTCTCACGCTAGTGTCAGGGTGGTTTGTGCACTTCTTCGTGTGACATCCCTATCGAACATGACATCCATCCTAGAAGGGTGTCTACCCTCTCTTGCTCTGCTTGTCATGTTCGCTTCTTGCGATGTTCTTGCCCGTTGGCAGTGCTCTAACACCCTAATCATTGCAATTATTTTATTCTACGAGCACATCCCTCACCTTCTAGATAAAACACCCCAGCCAAGCGACAAGCCACTCACTGTAGCCATAACTCTCCTCAAACACCCCTCGCTCCAAGAATGATATACAACTGGCATTATCGCCCTTATGTCATTGCAAGACAATGAAAAACCGCCCTCCACTGAGAGCGGTTTCATTATTAGTGTGCGAGGTGTCTAGAACTGCACTTGCACTGGGTTTTCGACGCTAGCGCGGTCTTCGACCTCGAAGAACTCGCGGGCTTTGAAGCCAAGCATGCCAGCCACGATGTTGGCGGGGAACATAGCAATGCGGGTGTTGAGGTCGCGCACACCACCGTTGTAGAAGCGGCGCGCTGCCTGAATCTTGTCCTCTGTGTCCACCAGCTCTTGCTGCAGCTGGATGAAGTTTTGGTTGGCCTTGAGCTCTGGGTAAGCCTCTGCCACAGCAAACAAACTCTTCAGAGCACCCTCGATCATATTCTCTGCCGCAGCTGTCTCTTGCACGCCTTGGGCATTCATGATCGCGCTGCGAGCTTCTGTCACCTTCTCAAAGACTTCCTTTTCGTGCGATGCATAGCCCTTCACAGTACCGACTAAGTTCGGGATGAGGTCTGTCCGGCGTTTAAGCTGGACGGTGATGTCGCTCCAGGCTTCGTCCACGCGGATCTTCAGCTTGACCAAGCTGTTGTACGTTGCCCACATGAAGATGCCAAACAGAACGAGCAGGCCAATCACGCCGAGCAAAACGATTAATGCTATTGTCATAGTGTCGTTTCTCCTTTTTGGTTATAGCTTTATTATAGCAAATTGTGTGGCTTTCGCCAGCGGTTGGGGTAATTCTACAATAAATCTTGGGCTAATAGCTATTACGACCGCCGCTATACTCTACTCTCCCGACTGTGCAGACGAAAAACCACTCTCCCTGAGTGGTTTTCTCTGTTATATCATGTCTGGTGCGCAAGGCGGGAATCGAACCCGCACGGCTTTTGGCCAAGGGATTTTAAGTCCCTCGCGTCTACCAGTTCCGCCACTCGCGCGTGCAACCGCACTTTGGTATAGCAGCCATGTACTGCTTGTATTATACTATGTTTATGAAGCAAATTGTAATAATTCATGGCGGATCAAGCTTTAATAGCTACGAAAATTACTTGAATAACCTAAAGAATAGCCAGCTGCAGTACGAACGGCTACTGTGGGCGCAAAAATGGCGTGACTGGCTGGCACAAGAAATCGTCGACGCCGATGTTTTGCTGCCAGATTTCCCTAATAAGCAAAACGCTCACTACGCTGAGTGGAAAATATACTTTGAAAAGTTATTACCTCTGCTTGGTGATGACGTTCAGCTGGTTGGCTATAGCTTGGGTGCAATGTTTTTGGCAAAATATTTGCATGAATCACCACTTAGCACGCCAGTCCGGCGGCTCGTGCTAGTTTCGCCGTGCTATGATGATGAATCGAATGAAGACCTCGGTAGCTTTCAAGTAACAAGTGCTGCTGGTTTAGAAAAATCAGCAAAGGAGATCCACCTATTCCACAGCAAAGACGATCCAATCGTGCCATTCACCGAACTTGCTAAATTTCAGCGAGACTTGCCGACCGCTACGGTGCATATTTTTGAAGACCGCAACCATTTCTTCCAGCCAACCTTCCCAGAACTAAAAGAATTGCTAGAGCAAAAATAGCCCTATCAAGAGAGCTATTCATCAACAATTGTGGAGGCACGTACGAGAGTCGAACTCGTCTAAAAGGTTTTGCAGACCTCTGCGTAACCGCTCCGCCAACGCGCCACACCCCTATTATACCAAACTATATCTGTTCTTTGAACATCTCGTAGAATGCACCACGCTGCGCCATCAATGCAGTGGCAGTGCCATGCTCAACAATGCGGCCGTGGGCGATAACGTAGATAGCATCCGCCTTCTTAACAGTGCTATAGCGGTGGCTAATGGTGATGATAGTCTTGCCCTGCTTAGCAAAGAGATGGCGAAAGATGCGTGCTTCGGCGGCAGCGTCGATGGCGCTGGTGGGTTCGTCGAGGATGATGATGGGCGCATTGCGATACAAGTTACGCGCCAAGGCCAGGCGTTGCCACTGCCCACCGGATAGATCGACCCCTGTTTCGTGGTCGTCCGCCTCCATCCATTTGCTGATATAACTGCTTCCACCATGAGGGAGCTTGTGGACAAAATCGGCTGCCTCGGCCTGGCGCAGTGCAGCATCGCGGCGCGCTGTATCTACCGGCTGCGAGACATCGCCATACCAGACATTCTCGTGCGCCGTGGCGAAGTCGTAGCGGATGAACTCCTGCCCCAGCACAGCCAATTGCCGGTGCCAGGCTGCTGGGTTGATATGGCGGAGATCGTGCCCATCAATGGTAATGGTGCCTTTGCTGGGCTGATACAGACCAGTGAGCAGCTTAACGAGCGTACTCTTGCCAGCGCCATTTTCGCCCACAATGGCAATGTGCTGACCACGGCGAATCGTGAGAGAAATATCACGCAGCACTGCCGTCTGCGTACCTGGATAGCAAAATGATACTTGCTGCACCGCGATCGCATCACGCAGCGTTACCTCATCAATGGTGGCTGCATGGCTCATGGTAGGCAGCGCCATAAACTGCTGGTAGTCTGTCATGGTGGCGAGGTCTTCGTCAATCATATTATATGTACTGATGATGCTGTCCATCCCACTCATCACTCGCCCCACCATTTGCTGCACCAGCACAAATTGCCCAATTGGCTGGCGATGCGCCACGATCTCCAGCACCACCCAAGCAAGCGCCACTACCTCCGCTGCCGCCTGGATAATCTCTCCGCCTAGGCGCTGCCCCATAAAGCGGCGCTCGTAGCCAAGCACCCGCAGCCGATCTTTATCCCGCAGTGCTGCTCGCTCACCAAGCAGATGGTGGATCACTCCATAGAGACGCAGCTCGGCAATGAAGTTCGGCCGGCTAAGGATGTGCTCGATCCACGCCATGCGCCGCCGCGTCGCCACCTGCTCGCGCCAGTGGCCAGCCTGCAAACGCGACAGCCGTACCTGTACCACACTACTTGGCACAAGCGCCACGAGCACGAGTAGTCCCAGCCACCAGCTCACCATCACTATCATCCATAGGCTCGTTGCCAGCGACACCAGCGCCGTCAGCATTCGCACCAGTTGGATAAAGAGGTACGAAAATGACTGGACGAAGCGCTGCGCTTTATCAAACATATCAATGGTTGCGGGGTCGTCGTAGCGCCAAAAATCCAGCGCATGGAGGCGGGCATACATATGGTCGCTCATGGCCGCCTCGATGCGGTAGCGCGACACTTGGTCATAATACCCTTGCACCACCGACCACACACTCGCCACAACACCCAGCACTACAGTCGTCACCACATAGGTAAGGAGCTGCTGTGGCTGCCCACCCGTCGCATATGCCTCGGCCAAAGCCGTTGTCGCAAGAGCGGCGTAGTAGGCCGTGGCCAGTGGCAGCACCGCCGACAGCACCGCTCCCACCGCTTGGACGGCGATCGTTAGTGGTGCCTCTCGCCAAATGATCCGCACCACCAGCCACAGCCCCGCCAAGCGTTGGCGTAGTGAGGGGGTAGGCATGGTGGTAGGTAGTTTAGTCATGATATTCAATTATCGTGCAGGCTTATAGCCCCATTGTAGCAATTGTCGCTCCGTACTTTCTGCTTGTTTCGTAGCTGTCTCTCAACATTTTTAGTGAGGACGCTGTGCTAGCGCAAGGGGCGAGGATGGCTATAGAAACTCAAATATTGCCAGCCACCAAGCTCGAGTGGCGTCTCACTACTGATGCGCCACTCGAGCTTAGCATGTTATTCCTTGTAGCCCTATGCTTTGGCGAGGCTCACCTGCAGCTCGGCGCCGTCCACCGTAGCCGTCGTTTGGTAGAGTACATCGCCTGGCTGCTGCATTGTGGCGAGCGTCTCGCTCGCGATTGTGTCGGCGTGCTCGGTGAGAGCCTGGCGCAGCTGCGCGGCTGCGTCATCGGCTGGTTGCACCTGGCCCGGCGCCGCTGGCTGGCTGGCTGGCTCAGCCCCGACCGCGAGGTGCAGCACAATCCGGTCATCCACCTGCAGCCCCGCTTTCTTGCGCGCACTCTGCACGTGGCGAATAACTTCACGCATCAAGCCTTCGCGCTTGAGTTCGGGGGTGATGGTATTATCAAGTATTGGCTTATCTGGTGTTTCGCCTAACTCCTCAAGGAACTTAATGTTCAGCTCTTCGCAAATGACATCCTCATACGGCTTAAGCTGCTGGTAGTCGGTCTGGTTCATCGACAGCTTGAGTAGTGGTTGACGCACTTTGACACCTTGGGATGCGCGCTGCGATAAACCATCATTAATGACATCACGTACTGCTTTCATCTCAGCAATGATCTGCTCATCCACCGCGCCCGCTGGCAGCCAATCCTTCAGGTGGATCGACTCGTCATCACCGGTTAGATTATGATACAACTCCTCAGCCAAAAACGGCGTAAACGGCGCCAAGATGTAGCTCAGGCGCACCAGCACATAGTGCAGCGTGCGGTAGGCATCGTTCTTATCGCCATCGTCCTCAGCGCCCGTGGCCCCTTTCGACGACCTCCAGAAGCGGCGGCGGCTGCGGCGCACGTACCAGTTGCTGGCGTCGTCCAGGAACGGCAAAATTGGGCTGAGTGCATCAGGGATATTATAGGCATCCATCTGCCGCTCAACCTCCGCCACCAGCTCGTGCAAGCGGCTGATGATCCAGATATCGAGCGGGTTGGTCAGCTTGGTGACATCAACGCTGATCTGGAACGAGTTCTCAGTTCCAGTGCGAGACAAGGATTCGGGAGTATCGGAGTGAGCCGTATTGGTGATACGGTGAACGAGAAACGCATCCGAAGACGCCGTATCGTACGGAAATGTGAACTCGTCGACTTCAGCGTACATGGTGAAAAAGTCATACATATTCCAAATCATCGCCAGCTTGCGCGCCACATCGCCCACATCCTTATCGTGCAGCGCGAAGTCCTCGCCATTGAGTAGCGGGCTGCTCAGCAAGAGGAAGCGCAAACTATCCGCACTAAACTTATCCATCAGCTCGTTCGGGTCGGTAAAGTTACCGAGTGACTTACTCATCTTGCGGCCGTCATTGCCCGCTACCACACCAGTGGTAATGACGTTGCTGTAGGCGTTTTTGTGTTGCGCACCTGCCTCACCAAAGGCACCAATTTCCGCCAAAGCAACATTGACAGCATGCACATAGTAGAACCACGCCCGCACCTGGCCGATGTACTCAACGATGAAGTCCGCCGGATAATTCTGCTCAAACTTGGCCTGGTTTTCAAACGGATAATGCAGCTGCGCAAACGGCATGCTACCGCTCTCGAACCAGCAGTCCAATACCTTGTCGATGCGGGTAAATGTTTCGCCGTCGATTTCAAAAGTAATGTCATCCACCCACGGGCGGTGGTAATCATCCAACTCCACGCCGCTCAGCTCCTTGAGCTCCGCATACGAGCCAACCACCTTGACCGTGCCGCGGTCACCCTTCCACACTGGCATAGCCGTCGCCCAGAAGCGGTCACGGCTCAGGTTCCAGTCTGGTGCCTGCTCGATATTTTTGGCAAAACGACCATGTTTCAGATGAGCCGGGAACCAATTAATATGCTCGTTCTGCTCCAGCATCAGCGGCTTCTGCCCCTGGATGTCGAAGAACCAGCTTGGAATAGCTCGGTACATGATGCGCTGTTTGCTACGCGGGTTGAACGGGTATTCGTGACGAATGTACTCAATCTTCCACACCACGCCCTTTTCTTTCAGGTCTTTGGCGATGAATTTATTATTTTCCCATACCTCCAGGCCTTTGTAATTGGTATCGGTGTAGTAGCCGTTGTCATCAATCACATGGAAAGGCGCGATATCATTGGCTTTACCGAGCTCAAAGTCGTCCTCACCATAGGCCGGCGCAATGTGCACAATACCGGTACCCGACTCGTGCGAGACGAAATCCGCCGAGTAAATGGTGTGAATCTTGTCATTTTCTGGCCAAGTCGAGCCCGTATCCAGCGGCTGGTACGCTTTGCCAACCAATTCGCTACCGGGGAATTTCCGCAATACTTTGTAATCCAGCGGCTGATGTTTTTCGTCCTGCAGGGTGCGCTCCAGGGCTTCCTCGGCGATGATCAGCTTTTCGCCATCCACCAGCACCTCGCAGTATGTCATATCTGGATTAACCGCCAGCATCAGGTTGGCTGGCAATGTCCATGGTGTGGTCGTCCAGGCGAGGATATTGACATCCTCATCACCTTCGATATCATCATCAACCACTTCACCGCTAATCAACTTCTTAACTCGCTTTTCGATTTCGTCGCACGCCAATTCTGCCAGCTTTCGACTTTCGGCATGAGGGTCCTCAATCTTCCACCAAACAACGTTATCACCCTTTAGCCAATCAGGTGTCTGGTCACGATTAGCGATATTGACAACTAGGTCGTAATCACGCAGCATATCCTTCGTCAACTGTGTCCGTTGGCTAGCTCCGACTTCGATACCTTTCTCTTGCATTAAGTCAATAACCGCCAGTGGATCAAGATTCTTAGCAATGAGATGAGCATCAAAATCCGCAACTGTCGGTATCTCATCGGTAGAATACTTCTCTGCATTAACACCAGCCGAATCGGCATTCTGTGTCTTGGTGAAGTGATTATAAAAAGCCTGCGCCATCTGCGAACGGACAACATTTGCATTGCACACAAACAAGACTTTTGAGTGCTCATTTAATACTATTTTGTGGCTCGTCTTACTATCTTTTAGCTTAAACTTCACATACACACTCGGATCAGTCACCGTCTGGTAAGCGTCGTTATCCATCGTCACTTCGGCCTTGCTGACAGGGGTGGCAAACTTGGTGTCGTACATCAGCACCTTTTCGCCTTCGTAGATTTTGCCAGCCTCATACAGCTGCTTAAAGGCCCACCAGACCGACTCCATAAAGTCCTTGTCCATGGTGCGATAGGCGCCCGCAAAGTCCACCCAGCGACCAATCCGGTCAATCACACCCTGCCACGTCTCGCTATTGGCCACCATACTTTCGCGCGCCTTGGTGATGTATTTTTCCAGGCTAATGGTCGGCAAAGGATTGCCGTCTTTATCCAGCGGCGCCGGCTGGTCACTACTCGTCACAATCTGCCGCCGGTCGGTAATATTCATCTGCTTTTCGACGAAGTTCTCTGCCGGCAGGCCATGACAGTCCCAACCCCAGCGGCGCTCCACACGCTTGCCTTTCATCGTCCAGTAGCGCGGCACCGCATCCTTAACGATTGAGCTCAGTAGCGTACCGTGATGTGGTACACCGGTGATGAATGGCGGCCCGTCATAAAAAACGTAGGCATTATCTGCCGACCGCTGCGCCACTGACTTTTCAAACGTCTGATCATCCTTCCAGCGCTGCACCCAATCTTTTTCATACTCTGCCGCTCGGCGGCGTGTTCCGTGTTTGAATTTCATTACACTTTCTCCTTATTTACCTTATATTCACTGCTTTGTTTAAATTATTAATCAAACTTTCCTGTTCCCTGTTCATCATTCTATTAATCTCCTCATCGCTTTTACTATCTCCTCATCGCAACAGTCACGATTGTATTGTTTGCTTTGAAATGAGAGTCTGGTTTCTTACCAAAATATTTTCGCATAATATCGCCCGCCTCCAGCGCCACGCTTTTCGCAAAATCCAGCCATTCTTGCTGCCGATTAGTCATGATTTGCCTCTGTTAGCAACGATTTTGTCATTAACCGTAGCTTATATACCTGCGGATTAGGCTTACCGAAGAGAAAATCATATGTATCGCTACCGCCTACCTGCTGATAGCTGTAACCTAGTTTTTCATATAGTTTTTTCGCTGGTTCATTTGAAATTTCAACGCCTAGTCCAATCATAGAAAAACCTTGGCGGCGGGCTTCATTTTCTGCCGCCGCGATAAGCATAGTCGCCAAGCCCCGACGCCGATAATCCTCATCAATCTCCAGCGCATTGATTTGCGGCAAACCTGGAAAATCCTTTTCAATGATAGAGGTCTCATCGCCCCAGTCATGCCGCAAAGTCACCCGGCCAACATAGCGTCCATCTGCCTCTACTGCCAACACTACCGCCTTTTTCTGTTTAATTAGATCGCGCAGTTCCGCCTCATAATCATCAGAGATATACATCTCCTTTTTAAGGCAAGTAAATGAGCTGCTGCCGGGCGACACTACCTCAATAACAGGCGTATATTTATTAGGATTAAGCGAGCATTCGCCGTTGGCATCTTTAAGCAACTCTTGTTTGCTAGCTGGCACTAGTATTATTTCCTTTCAAAAAATCACCTCTCTTGAACTCGAGAATCCGCTGGAGGTGTTTCAAACGGACGGTACCATCTCGATTCCAAAAGAAGTGATTCTTTTAGCTCTTTCTTATGCTATTTACGCAAGCTCACGGCGGGGTCTAATATCAGCTGATAAAAGCCAATTTCTTCCCGCAGGCTTCGCGGTTGATAGCCGCTCATTTCGCCGCGCCGCCACAACAGACAGCACACGCGAAAACGCCCTACTCACATTTTACTACATAAAATTAAAATACGCTATATCTAGCCTAGGTACACCAGATATAGCGTTATCTCGAGCCAATCCAAACTAAATTATTTTACTTCCAAACCACCCAAAATGCACTCGCCGCGCAGTATAATTGTCTTTTTAGCGGAAGATTTGGATACTGTTTTATACTCGCTACCGCCCAAAATGCCGCGAACTTCGTTTTTTACAATCACATCGTCTGGCAAGCTGATACTAACGCCGCCGCAAAACGTAAAGATGTCAATAACCGCGCCATCCTTAATGTTCGCCCGACGCAAATCCAACTCCACGCCGCCAAATATCGCCGTTGCTGAACCGCCAGTATAGTCACCTTTCACGCGCGACTCTTCGCCGTAAAAAATTGCAATTTTTTCATTACCGCTATCATCAGCAACCGATTTCTTAGATCGCTTGTGGCCGCCTGAGCCGACACTTACTATCAAGCCGATAGCAATCAACATCACCGGCCAAAATATCTTCCAAACGCTAATATTAATTACACCGTAAGCGCCCAAGCCAATGGACACACCGATAGTCATCAGCAGTAATCCCCACACCCGCAGCGAGGCTCTGCGAGAGCTAAATATCGTCATCAGACCAGCCAAAATCAGACCAACCGCCCAAACAGTTCCCCAAAATACGTGCCAGTTATCAAACTTGATAATCTCGAGATTCCTCAGTAACAGAACCCCGCCGAACGCCGCAATGGTAACACCAAAGAACGCTCTAACGAGAAAATTTTTCTTCATACCCCCCCATTATGACATATCAATCGCAGCTAGTAAATTATCGCTTCCGGCGCTTTTTCACGAAGACAATCCCCCGCCAAACCGCCGCAATAACCACGGCAATCGCTCCAATGATAATCGCCCAAGCAGCAGGTGCCGGCCAGAAAAATAATTCTATTGGTTCAACCTTTTTCGTCGTTAAATCAGCCGAATTTTTACTAACACCCCATTCGCCAGCCTTTTTATTATACGCAATCGAAAGTTCGGCGCGGTACTTGCCGCCCCAGAACGGCTGCAAATTACTCTCGTAGCGGAACTGGCGGATTTGCTCGGCAATTGCTGCATACTCGCCGCCGTTTTGATAAACAACGTTACCCAACATATCTCTGACCACCAACTTGACATCAACATCAGCCGAAACGTTGCCAGAATTTTTGATAGCAACATTATATAGTTGCTTGCCGTTATTATCGACGGCGAATTTATCAACTGTCACATCACGGTGAATATTGCCAGGGATAGTAATCGCCATACGCACCGCTTGGCGCGTTTGCAGCTGGATACCGCCTTTCTTAGCAGCGGCTGGATCGGCTTTGCGCTGGATCACCAAACAGGCGTTATGCTCGCCGACGTCAGCCTTATCAGGCACGGTAACTGCAAAGTCAACGTTTGTCGATGTGCCAGGTGCCAATGCCACCTCGCTTTTTGCTAGTTTTACCCAATTGCCAGCATCTTTCTTTTCCTCGACCTGCTGCTTGCACGTCATATCGCCAGTCGCCGTGACCGTGCCATCGACGGCATACACCTCGATATTCGCTTGCTCGGTCGAACCATTAGTAATTGTCAGCTGATCAGATTTACTCGCGCCGCGATTCAATTGATAAATAAAAATCGACTGCGTCCGCGGGTTGTTCGGATCAGGATTCGCCGGGCGACTGCCAATCCCTGCCGCCAGAACCGACGACGGCCATAAAACACCTGCCGCAACCGCCATTACCG
>ERZ773003.600-NODE-600-length-25887-cov-4.413402_pt1 | contig 25887 bp, 27 predicted proteins | sample MGYA00580668_ERZ773003 | MGnify/ENA primary metagenome ERZ773003 (study PRJEB29015, sample SAMEA2738002) | human oral metagenome | biome: human oral; feature: human-associated habitat; material: dental | place: China | collected 2126 ... | reverse complement strand
TGAGGCAGTTACCCTTTTAGTTAAGTCAGGTACTGACGCAAACTAAAAGCTGGTATTGTCCACGGGACAACTTTCCAAGAGCAAGGAGCGAGGCGACGTGGCGATTGGAGACAGCGAACCGCGGAAACCGTCACAAAAGGCACGAACTACTCTGTAACTCGTAAACTTAGCCATTACACTTGAACATGAACTTGTCACAAAGTTTGCTAAAGAGTTTATAATTATATAATGGGTATTGTTTAAACAAAGAAAAATTAGAGGCTGGAGGTAAGTAGTTGAAAGATAATCGAGCGGATTTTATCAATATAAAATCATTTGAGGAATTTAACAGATACTATTGGTATCGAGAGGAACTTTTGCAAATTTGTAAATCTCTTGGATTAGAATACAGGGGTACAAAACAGGAGCTGAATCATATTATAGAACAATATTTCAAAGGAAATATAATAGAAAAGTCTGTAAGGAAAGTAAACAAAAAACAAGCCAAAGCGATAACCTTAAATACGCCGTTGCTTGAATGTGGCTTTTCCTTTAACCAAAAATTTCGAGAGTATTTTTCGGTTGTAACAGGTATTGATCCATTCAAATTTAATGCTAATATGGCTACAGCTTGGCGAAAAGTAAAAGCTGAGAATGACTTAAACTTTACAATTCAAGATATGCTAAAAGTATACTATGGCGAGTCAGACTATGCTAAGTATGATCATTCAGTTTGTCAATGGAATCAATTCCTAAAGGACTTTTGCTCGGACGAATTTAGCGACTTTTATTCTAATAAGTTAAAAGTTGCTGCTATTCTATGGAAAGAAGTCAGAGATTCAACAAATGAAAAAACCTATTCAAGACAACTTCTGGATGAGTATAGATACAAAATAGAGGAGTATCTAAAATAAACAAATCACAGTTTGTCGATGTAATATCTTTTAACGATATCTTATGCTGTCTTTAAATAGTTTAGTGGATATGTTTCCACATACAGACAGGACTGCTGGAGTACTCAGTGTTTACTCGTTTCATGTGGAATGTGTAACACTTTTGTCTAAATTTGATGTTGAGAGGAGATAATTCTGTATAAATTGTGTTTAAAATATTGTGGTGGAATAAGGGGTTATTATAAAGCTACATATGTAGATAAAGTAGAAGAATATTGTGATTTATTAGGCGTTGCTTTATGAATCGTATATTTAAGTTTTGCATCATAGATATTGATTATGCAATGAACGAATTATATAAGGGATATCATTTGTTAAATAGTTTATGGAATTATAGAATATGTTTTATTTTTAAGTAAAGAGAAATTAAAAGTTGTATGGAGGTAATTATGTTTTTTTTAAATTATAATAAAGATGAAAAATTAGAATTTAATTATAAGAGAGCCTGTGGTTTATGGTTAATTGTAGTAGCGATGATTATTTCATTGGCAGTTTTAATAGGAGGAAAACAAATAATTAATATGCAAGTATTTTGCATTGGCTATGTTATCAGTTTTTTTTCAATAAATATGAATAAAAAAGTGTTGAGTAAACTATCTAATGGATCGTCGAGTAAATTTCAAGATAAAGTTTCTCTATATGCGATTATTTTATTATTCGTGTTAATGTTTTTTTTAGGAGGGCCTTTTTTTGCAACTGAAAATTGGCGATTAATTTGGTTGGGTGCATTAATGGCGACAGCTTTGCATTTTTTTCTATACTATTTTGTGCATGGAAAATCGATGATATATTTGGGGATTATTTGCACTATAAATATTGCTGTAGCATATATTTTTACTGATATATCATTAGTGTTAGTTGCATATATTGATGCAGCAATTAAGTTTGCATTTGGAGTATATTTATTATTTTTTTCAAAACCATCAAAGAATAGATAATTCTTAGTTTGTTTATAAAAAAACTTTAGTGATAACCTTATACTATTTTAATGGCTTATAGATATGTTTTCATATATAGATAGTTTCATTAGATATACTTAGTGTTTACTCGTTTCATGTGAAGTGTGTAGTGCTGAAGTTAAGAATTGAAATTATTAATTAAATAAAATATGGATTGAATTATGATTATAATAGTATAGGTATTGAATCTGTATAGTATAGAGTGGAAACAAAATAAATGTGTGAGGTGATTGTATGGTTAAAATTAGATTTGAAAATTCACCTAAATTATTAAGGAGTATGAAGGAAAAAGGTTGGGGAAGTGATGCTTTTTTCTTTTCTGATGATCCAATGATGAAAAAACTGATGAGGAAATAATAAGACAATTTGTTTCTAGACATTGATTTATTGTAGAAGTAGTATTATTAATAAAAAAATTGGGAGGAAGTTTAATGGGATATTTTTTACCTATAAAATTAGCAGTATTGGTTTTTCCAATATTGGCATTTGTTTTCACAGTACCATATATGATTTTTAATTATAGGAAATATGGTTCTGTTAATAAATTACGTACGTTAATTGTATATTCATTTATTTTATATTTATTAACTATATATTTTTTGGTGGTTTTACCATTACCTAAATTGGAAAGTGTTCATACAAAATATACTGATATGCTTAATTTAGTGCCTTTCTCATTTATTGCAGATTTTATAAAGAAAACACAGTTTGTTATTACTAAACCTGCGACATGGATTTTGGCTTTAAAGGATTCGACTTTTTATGTACCGGCTTTTAATGTGTTGATGCTAATTCCTTTTGGAGTGTATTTACGTTATTACTTTAAATGTAGCTTTAAGAAAACAGTTTTGATCACTGCGCTTTTGAGTTTATTTTTTGAATTAACACAATTATCAGGGCTTTATTTTATTTATCCTGGTCCATATAGATTATGTGATATTGATGATATTATTCAAAATACAACTGGTGGATGTATTGGTTATGCTCTTGCGTTTATTGTTATGAAATTATTACCATCTAGAGAAGAAATTGATGATAAATCTATTGAAGATGGTGCAAAGGTTTCTGCGATACGTGTTTGTTTGGCAATATTTATTGATACATTTATTTTACATATTGTTTATGGACTAATAGGAAATAGATTTCCATTTGTAATTATGCCATTGATTTATTTTAGTTTAATTCCTTTAATAAATGGGAAGACTATAGGAAGTGCTTTATTAAAGTTTAAATTGGATTTTAAAGATAAAAAATATATACGCATTATTGCTAGAGGTGTTTTATTAGTTACTTATTTTTCGTTTATTCCTTATGCATTGATTAATCTTATGAATCAATTTAATAAAGGTGCAGATTCATTATTATTTTTATGCTTATATATTATTACGTTTCTTGTTTATATTGTATTTATGATAAATATGCTTATTAGAGTTATAAAAAACAAGTATTTTATATTTGATAATATTAGTGGGTCTATTTATGTGAGTGATATTAATAAAAAGATTTAGTGGAGGAAATTTATGTTTTTCTTTATTTGTGGATTACTATGCTTTATTGCAATGATTGCTGAATTAATATTTACAGTGTATGTTTATATTCAGATTTTATTAGCGGTAAAGGATAATAGAGAGGTTCCTAATTGGGTTTATAAACTTGGACATGCGCTTAAAGGCAGGGGAACTGATTATTATAAGGATTTTACTGATAAATCGGTTTTAAATGATATTAATGCTTATATAGTTGGTATGATAATATCAAATATAATTTGTTATTTTGTTTTTTATGGAAAGTATTCTATGAATAATAAGATATTGTTTTGGCTAAATGTGAACTTTTTTTCATTGGCTGTTGTAGGGTTAGTTATTACTTTAGGTAAATGGCTTTTGGGAGCGATAAATCCAAAGTTTAAATCTAAGAATTTAGATGGTGATTTATCAGCTGCTTCTAATGCTGTTAAAGGAATGTTGCTTATGTCGGTATTTACTTGTGTATCAGTAACGCTGGTTACTGGATTGCCAGAAAAAGTTCCTGTTGTTCAAATAGATAATTGCACTATATTTGTTGGTGATACATCTGCTAATGAATTGCTTGCTAATGGTTTCATGTTTATTGGTAAGGATAAGGATGATATTATTGAAAATAGAAGAAAAAGTCTTTTTTCATATGGCGAACGATGTGAGATTGTTAAAAATGGAAAATCTTATGGATTTGTTGATTTAACTCCTAAATATCAAAATAAGGCAAAGTTAAAAGATTGTATTATTACATATATTTCTATTAAAACAGAACCTGATATTTTAGAAAATGTGAAGATTTGTAATAGAGATATTTCTAAATTAGGATATAATGATTTTGAAAGAGATGGATTGCAAAAGATTTTTAATATTTCACCAATTACTTATAGAGAAAATCATGGAAATGGACATTTCTTTATTAAAATGCAAACAGCTCCATATATGCTATGGAAGAGTTATTCTATGAAGTTTGATTTTAGAGATAATAGTAAATTGAATTTGATTGAAGTTTATGCACAGCATACGGTTTGGGAATAGGAGTGAATAAAAATGGAGTAGGTATTTTGCTTACTCCATTTTTGTATGATTGATGGAGAAAAACTGTATTTGTTATAATTTTAAAAATTGTATATAAAATGATAAATAGAGGTGATATAATGATGATGTACATTGTTATAAGGGGGATATTGGAGTGATAGAGGATATTGATGAAGAAATTGATTTGGATGAATTAGAAGAGAAATTACAGAATAGGCTTGATGAAGAAGTTTCAGAGTTAAAATTTTTAGTTGAGGAAAAAAAGAAAATTGGAAGTGTTGATAATTTAGGAGAAATTATTAAAGATACAGTTTGGGAGCAATTTTTAAATCAAATAGCTATTGTTGCTGGAGAAGATTTTATTAAAGAAAATAGAAATTTAACTCTTGATTTAAGTAATGAAGCTCATATTCAAACAACTGAAAATTTTGTTAAAGGCAATATTGCTATTCATAATAGTTATATTGATTATAAAGAACGTTATGATGACTGGAATGAAAATTTTCAAAAAGATTTGAATGGAAATATTATTACGCATACTACTAGGACTGGTAAAGAGGAAAATACTTTGGTTAGGGGTGCGAGAAATATTTTTGATAAAAATCGTCCTACTGGATTATCAAGTGATAATATCGATATAGATCATACAATTTCAGCTGGAGAAATTATAAGAGATCCTGAAGCAAATGCGCATATGTCTAAAAAAGAACAGGTGGAATTTGCAAATAGTGAAGTTAATTTAAATAAAATGAATGCTAGTTTAAATCGCTCTAAAGGCGATAAATCAGTAAGTGACTGGTTGGATAATTCAAACTCTAATGGGCAGAAGCCTAAAGAAATTTTTAATATTTCTTCTGATGATGAATCTAAATTAAGAGAAAAAGATTTTAAGGCTCGTGAAGAATATAAAAAAATTAAAGATAGTGCAGAAGAGAAATCAATGATTTTGGGTAAAAAATCACAGAAGGAAGAAGCATTTAAAGTTACTGGTAAAGCTTTAAGAGCAGTTTTTATGCAATTATTAGCAGAGTTAATTAAAGAGATTATTGCAAAATTGGTTAAGTGGTTTAAAAGTGTTAAAAAATCATTGAGTACTTTATTAGAAAGTTTAAAAGAAGCAATTCATTCTTTTATAGGAAAATTGAAAACACATTTGATAAATGCTGGAAATGCAATTGTTTCAACTATTGCAACGGCTATTATAGGACCTATTTTTGCTACAATTAAAAAAGTTTGGATGATTTTACAAAAAGGTTGGAATTCTCTTAAAGAAGCTATTGAGTATATTAGAAATCCGGAAAATAAAAATAAACCTATTGGTATACTGTTCATGGAAGTTGGTAAGATTATCATTGCAGGATTAACCGGAATTGGGGCATTAGTTCTAGGTGATGTAATAGAGAAAGGGTTGATGACAATACCTATTTTTGCTATTCAAATACCATTAATAGGGAGTTTAGCAAATGTTTTGGGGATATTTTTTGGAGCAATTATTGCAGGTATAATAGGTGCAATTGCAATTAATTTTATACAAGTTCAAGTTGAAAAATGCTTAAAGATGGAAAATGTTGATTTACAAATAATAAAAGGAAATGAAATTTTAAATCTTCAAAGTCAAGTACAAGCTGTGAGTGAATTGAGATTTGGATATTATAAGAATAAAGTTGCTCAAGAAGTATATGATAGACATATGGGAGCTGCTAATGAAATGAAGACTATGATTGATAATATCAGTAATAATTGTCAAGTTGATAATAATATAAATGAAAGCTTGAGTGATATTGATTCAATGCTAAATTCTTTAAAAGATGAATAAATTAGGGGAGTATATTATGGATGAATTAATTATAAAAAAGCACAATTTTGAAAATTCAATTAATGAGATTAAAAATTTTTCAGAACAAACAATAACTGATTTGGATTTAAAAAAAGTAAATAATCAGGATTTTATAGGAATTCCAGGAGGACCTGGTTTTGGAATGGATCATAAGGTAAGTGGCTGGGAGCTTAACGAATTGACTTCTCAAGTTCAAAATCATTTATGTAGTATGAATAATACTCAAATTAAATTGATAAAGGAATTTGGGCAAGTATATAGTGCGTTGGATGCATTGGATAAAGATTATATTCAAGCTATTTTGGCTTCAATTAAGGCAACAGAAGAGACTATTAAGAGTTTGTTAGAAGCTCAAAATCAAATTAAGCAAATTGTGGATAATCAAAGAAAAACTATTGAGGAGTTGATTAAATTTAAAAATCAAATGGCTGGGTTTAATGAAAATCAAAAAGATGTCTTGAATAAACAACCTAATAGTTTACTTAAAAAGATGAGAATGTTGTATCTTATTTTAGGGGGTACAGTAATTCTGTCTATTATTGAGTTAGTTTTAATTATTATAAAATTAATTTAAGGAGTAAGTTATGGGGATTATTTATTTGTTTGATAGGTATTTTAAAAAGTATGTTATGAAAGGAACAAAGGCAGTTAATCCATCTAATACTGGTATTTTTGATAATGGTATTTCTTGTGTTAGAGAAGATGATGTTAATATATGGTTTTATACAAAGTCTGGTAATACTATTGCTTTTGATTCCGGTCATAGGGATTTTAAAAACGTTAATTTTGAATTTGAAAAAATTAAAGTTAATCCAAATGATGTTAAAAATGTTTTTATGACACATGTTGATGTTGATCATGCTGGTGGAATGGATAAAAAAGGGAATCCTGTATTTCCAAATGCTCAAGTTTATATTGGTAATGAAGAAGAGCAATATTTAACAGGTAAAATGTATAGAATGAAGAAATTTGGATTTTTGAAATTAAAAGTTGGGGTTAGTTTAAAAAATGATTATAAATTATTAAGTGATGGTGAAATTATTAATATTGGTGATATTAAGATTGAGGCTATTCATATTCCTGGACATACACTTGGACATATGTGTTATTTAATTGATGATTCTATATTAATAACTGGTGATTGCTTGGCTATTAATAAAAATGGTGGTTACCCATTTTGGGATTTTTTTACACAAAATCCTGAGTTGAATAAAAAATCATTGCAAAAGTTAAAGGAATTTGTACAGGATAAAAAGATTTTGTCAGTTTGCACTGGACATAGTGGATATAGAAAATATAATGATAGTATTTTTGCACATATTGATGAAACTGCTGATTATGGTAAGAAGAAACATTTTGATGAAGATGCACCTGAGGATTATACAAAATATTAAGGTTTGGAGAAAAAATGTTTAATAGTGATTTAATATGGAGTGAAGAAGAATATAAAGCAATTTGTGAATATAAAGGTAATAGTTTTGCAATTATGAATGTTTTGCTTAATAGAAATGTTAGTAAAAGAGAGCTTAGAGGGAAATATGTTCATAAACAGGTTGTTCGAGATTCTGAATCGTTGAGAGAAAATATAAATAAAATATTTAATATGTATTCTGCAATATTGAAAAATTATCTTTTAAATGGAAGTAAACCTTTAGAAAGAAAAGTTTTTAGAGGAATGAGTGATGGTATTATGAATACATCATTTATATCAACGAGTGAAAGTGTTTGGACTGCACTTGGCTTTGTTAAAAGTATAGAAAAGATACGTGATGAAAAAGGATTACTTTTAATGATTGATACTAAGAATGTACCTTGGGTTGAGCTTACTAATATTTTGCCAACAGGTATTGGAGCTGATGAGGAACCGGAAATATTGTTTTTGCCATTTCAAGTTGATAATATTGAAGTAAGTGATTTGGAGAAGCTATTTGAAGTTGCAAGAAATCAAGGAGAAAGTATTGTAAATGAAGAAATAATTTTAAAGAGATTTAAATCTTTAAAATGTGAAGTTATACATGCTAAGGAGTTGGATTATTCAAAAATAGAGTCTGATTTGACATTAGATGATTTGTGTAATATGGTTGATGAATATGTTAAGAGTGTTAGTATAATTAGGTCTAAAGATAGTGATTCTCCTGAATTTATGGATGCATATTTTAATATTTTAAAGTTTAAGAAAAATTGTAATGATTATATTGGGAAAGAGTTTAAATGTATACATGAAGAGCTTTCTTTAAATGCTAATAAAGAAAATAATAAAATAGAGTTGTCTCCCCAATATACTATGGAAAGAGTTAATAATATTAATAAAGTATATTATATAGATAATCTAGAAAGTGGTGAGAGATATTATTTTAAGCCACTGGTTTCTGAAGAAATAGATAAAGTTTATATACAAGAAGTTGCTTATAATATTCAAAAAATTATAAATCCTGAAGCTTCAGTAAAATGTAATGTATGTAATATTAATGATAATCTCGGTGTAATTCAAGAAAAAATCGATGTTGATAATCTTGCTACTAATAAATTTATAGATTATTTTGAGAATTGTAATGGTGAATTGTCATCTGAAATGATTGAGCAAATTTTAAATGAATATTTAGTTGATTATGTTTTATGTAATTATGATTCTTATGCTTCAAATTTTGTTATTGATGAAAATGGTAATCTGAGGGGAATTAATAAAGAAAATTCTTTTGCACATATTGAAGAAGATTATGAAAATGATATGTTATTTAGCAGAGATTTTGATGAGCAGGATAAAAATATTTATTCAATTTTGTTTAGAAAGATGATGAATGGTGATATTCCTGTTGAGAAACTTAAAGTTTTAGAATATAGGGCTAGCAGATTGGCTCAGTTTCCAGATGATCAGTATCGAAAATTGTTTGTAGAATATGCTTATGGTAAATGTAGTGACCCTAAAGAAGCAGAATTATTATTAAGTAGAATTGTTGAGAGAAAAGCAAATATTGTAGAAAGAATTGAGCTTTTAAGTGAGGATATAACTAGAAAAAATTTAAAGAGTAATGTAAAGAATTCTGTGATAGATTTTGCTGTAAGTGCAACTGAGGAGAGAACTACTATTAGTGAAATTAATGAGCAATCTAAAATAATGCAAGAAGGTATGTTGTCAAAATGCAACATTTCTAGTGAAAAGAAATTAGAAGATAAATAAGTTATTTGGAGGGGATTTTTATGAAAATTAATGATTTTAATATTAATAATGAAAAAGTTATGATTTTTTTACACCCGATGCTTGCGTCTTCAGAGGCAATGATTAAACATATTACTAGTAGGATCGGTGATGGATATCGTTATATAATTCCTGATTTATCAGCACATGGTGAAGAGAGTAAAAAAACATATATAAGTTCTATGGATGAAGCGGAGACTCTTTATAATTATTTAAAAAAAGAAAACATAAAAAAGATTGAATTTGCTTATGGAGCTTCACTTGGTGGGGTAGTACTATTTGATTTATTAAAACATAATGATATTGATTTTAAACATTTATTTTTTGAAGGCCCTAGTTTTTATGAGCATGCTAGAATAAGGGGATGTTTTTTAAAATTAATAATGCTTAGAATTAGGAATGTTGCTATTTTTAATAAGGAAAAAGCAATTAGAAAAATGAGCGCAATTTATGGACCTGAGGCAGCTACTGCAATGGTTGATCAATTTGCTTTAATGGATGTAGAGAGTGTAAAAAATATTGTTAATGATTGTTCTTTTGTGAATTTACCTAACATGTCGAAAGAATTGCAAGAAAAATGCGTTTTTTCTTATGGTGAAAAAGATGATGACTTGAAACAAGCTAAAAAGGTTATTCCTGTTAAATATCCAAATGCTAAATTAAAAATAGATGAGAGGTATGGCCATTGTGAGAGAATTTCTAATGATTCGGAAAAATATGTTGATGAATTAATGGAAGAAATTGATAGATGATATGTTAAAATGTTTTGCAATATTTATTTTGTTATGTTATTATCATATAAAGTTATAAATTAGAGGTAATTTATGAAGAAAACAAATGATAAGATTAGTGATGTAAAAATTAAAAAGAAGTTTGAAAAAATAAGAGAAGATAAATATAATGAAATGAGAGATTTCTTCGAGAAAAAGTTGAATTATTATAATCAAAGTAATGATAAATATGGTAATGTAATTGATAATTCAATTGATTTATATATGGAAGAAATTAATAAATTGGTTATTTTATATAGTAAGTTGTTTGATAATATTTCAAAGTTTATTGAGGAAGAGAATTGTCAGAAATTTCAACTAAATGAAGATTTAAAAAAATGGAATGATAAACTAAAAAATAATGAAAATGGAGAGCTTGAAAGGCTTAGGATTTTAAATATGATTGATGCTTGTAAGCAAAAGGTGTTGAATCATGGTATTTTGATTGAAGAATTTAAGAAAAAACAAAATTATTATTTTGAGGAACTTGAACTAATATTTAATGAAATTTTTAAAATTAATTTTTATCAAATTGTTATTTTTGATAATTCTTTTTTTGGTAAGTTTAAAAGAAACTTTATCGCAGTTTTTGCAGGAAAAAGAAAATTTGAAAGATTTTTGAAAGAATATAATGAATCGATTTTAAAGGATTTTGAAGATAAAAATAATAAACAGATTAAAAAAATGAAAAAAGAAATTAATAAGCTTACAGAATTAATGGAATTAAAAAAACATGAGCTTCAAAATGAGTATTATAGAATGATTGCTTGAAATTAAGGAATTTACTTGAAAAGTGAATTCCTTTTTTATTGAATAAATAGTATATATGTGCTACTATAGTTATAGTTGATTAGAGGAGGGAGAATATATGTCAGTATTAGTTACAGGTGGTGCTGGATTTATTGGTTCACATACTGTTGTAGAATTATTAAATGCTAAAGAAGATGTTATTATTATTGATAATTTAGTTAATAGTAAGAAAGATGCAATTGATAGAATTGAGAAAATAACAGGAAAAAAAGTTAAATTTTATAAAGAGGATTTAGTTAATAGAGATGCTATTAATAAAATTTTTGATGAAAATCCTGAAATAGATTCTGTTATTCATTTTGCAGGTTTGAAAGCAGTTGGTGAATCTGTTGAAAAACCAATTGAATATTATGAAAATAATTTACAGAGCACATTAGTTTTAGTTGATGTCATGAGAAATCATGGAGTTAAGAAAATTGTTTTTTCTTCATCTGCTACAGTTTATGGTAATCCTAAAGTTGTTCCAATAACAGAGGATTCTGAAGTTACACATGCTACAAATCCTTATGGTGAAACAAAAGTTATGATTGAAAGAATTTTAACTGATATTGCTTTTGCTGATAAAGATTGGTCTGTTGTGTTACTTAGATATTTTAACCCAATTGGTGCACATGAAAGTGGTCTTATTGGAGAATCTCCAAATGGAATTCCTAATAATTTAATGCCATATATTAATCAAGTGGCTGATGGTAGACTTGAAAAACTAAGAGTATTTGGTAATGATTATGATACACATGATGGAACAGGTGTTAGAGATTATATTCATGTTGTTGATTTGGCTAAAGGTCATATTAAAGCTATTGAATATGCTAATAAAAATAAAGGTGTAGAAACGTTTAATTTAGGAACAGGTAATGGTTATTCAGTACTTGATATTGTAAAGGCTTTTGAAAATGCTAATGGAATTAAGATACCATTTGTTATTACTGAAAGAAGAGCTGGAGATATTGCAGTTTGTTATGCTGATCCTAAAAAAGCTAGTGAGGTTTTAGGATGGAAGGCAGAAAAGAATTTAGAAGATATGTGTAAGGATTCTTGGAGATTTACTCAAAATACAGCTAAAAGTCTTTAAATTAATAGTAAATATGTTACCATTTTGGTCAATGTAATATATATGATGTTATGACATTAAAAATGGTATAATATAAAAGCATTTAGTTTTAGAAAATGAACACTTTTAGTTTTGTTATATGTTGTTTTAGAATAATTTAGTCGTATACAAAACTATAAAAATTAATAAAATTGATGAAAATAGAGTAAAAAGACATCCAAAATAAATAAAAATTTGGGTGTTTTTTTATTTCTTATTTGTATAATATAAGCATACATAATTAGGAAGGAGGAATATAAATAATAAAAAATATGAGTAAAGTTGCAAATATGTTAAAAATGATAAAAATTTTAAAAGATGAAAAAATTCATAATATGAAGGACATAGCAGAAAAAATTGAAATTTCACCTAGAATGGTTAAACAGTACAAAAACGAGTTAGAACAAGCGGGAATATATATTGAATCTAAAAGGGGAATTAACGGCGGGTATTCTTTAAATAAAGAATTAAATAATATAGATATAGGATTAACATATCAAGAATTAATAAAATTAAAAGAAATAGAACAATATTTTAATGAGAATCAAGACTTCAAAAAGATAATTGTTAAAATAATTGAAAGTTATGAGAAAAATATAAATGAAGCTGATTTGAAGAAAATCAATAGAATTCAAGAGCTTGGAAAAATCAATTTAAAAGATACATATTTAAGTCTTAGAAAAGCAATTAATAGAAAAAACAAAGTAAAAATAAAATACTATTCAAATGATTCTGGTTTGAATGATAGAGTTATTCATCCTGCTGAAATGTTTTACTATTTAGAAGAATGGTATGTTGCTGCATTTTGTGAAAAAAGAAATGATATTAGGTTATTTAAACTTAATGATATACAAGAATATGAAATTCTAGATGATAAATATGAAAAATTTGAATTTAAAAAATAAAATAGACATATATATTTCTTGTTTCTATGCTAAAATGATATTAAAAGATGATTTATAAAAGTGATGATATGATTATAATCGGAGATGAATTATAAAAAGATATTGTGGTGCAAATCGAAACTGAATAGAGTCATGTCTGGCTTAATATCAAAATTTATAGGAGGATATTAATAATGAAAGAAATATATTTTGTTACACATAATAAGGGAAAAATAGCATCAGCTAGTAGACAATTAGAAGGAGTAAATTTTAAAATATTTGAGTATGAATTAGATGAACCAAGAAGTGATGACATAAAATACATATCAAAATATAAGGTTATGGAATCATATAAATTAGTGAATAAACCTTGTATATCTTTAGATTGTGGATTTTGGATAGATGAATTAGGTGGATTTCCAAAAGCTTATGTTAATTTTGCATTAGATACAATTGGAATTGATGGTATATTAAAGTTAATGGAGAAAAAAGAAAATAGAAAATGCAGATTTACGGAATGTTTATCGTATTATGATGGAAATGAATTATATCAGTTTATGGGAAAGCATGAAGGAACTTTGTCTGAAGAAATATTAGGAAATGATACAAAAAATAAATGGTCGGATTTATGGTATATTTTTAAGCCATTTGGATATGACATAACATTGGCACAAATGACTGATGAGCAAAGAACAAAAAGAATAAAATATGAGGATGTAGATGCTATGAGAGAGTTTGCAAAGTGGTATAAAGATGATATTATAATTGATAATGATGTATAGCGTAAAAGAAACAGAAAAAAGGAGATATGTTAATTCATTGATAAACAAAGTGAATGAAGTTGTAAGAATTTCAAAATTAGATGATGAAGTAAATAATAAAATAAAAAAATTTATAAAAGATAATAATATATATTATTGTATATAAATATAAGGAGGAATTATTAATGAAAAGATTATTATATGCCACAGGGAATAAGTATAAAATTGAATCAATGAGAGAGAGAGTTAAAGGAACTGATATTGAAATTATTTCACCAAATGATTTAAATATTAAATTGAATGTTGTGGAAGATGGAAAAACGGTTGTTGAAAATGCACGAAAAAAAGCTAAGGCATATTATGATGCTACTAAAATACCAACAATTGCTGGAGATACAGCATTATTTATAGAAAAATTTGAAGAGCAACCTGGCTTATACGTACATAGGGTTAATGGTAAAGAACTAACAATAGAAGAAACATTAGAATATTATGTACAAGAATTAAAAAAAGTTGGTGGAACAAGCGAAGCATATTATTATACAGGGTTAGTTATAATAAAAGATGATATAGAATATAACAGAGAAATTAAAGAGGATAAATTTATTTTTACATCGAAAATGAGTGATAAACCTTCAAAATATGATGGATTATCTAGAATTCAAATAGACCCAAGATTAAATAAATATGTTTGCGAATTAACAGAAGAAGATATAAAAAATAGAAATAATACTTTTGATGTAGAATGCGTTAATTTTATTAAGTCAGTATTAATATAAAATACTCTATTAAATTATCATAAATAAAAAATAAAAGACGGTTTAACAAAATATTTTATATACTTTGTCAACAGTATGATATATAATAACGCTAAAATCTAATACAGCTACAAGTTGTATATGGGGAATTTTTTGCAAAATCAATACACAAATTTAAAATATTATGTTATAATGGGTTAAATAAATTTTATGATATAATATTGGAGCATTTTTCAAGCGTAATTTTGTATTTATATTTTTAAGAATTGCGTTTTAGCATAATTTAGGTGTAATCGTTTCAATAATGAACATTGTAAACCTTTGAAAATAATTAAAGGTTTATAATTTTGCGTTTTTTATGCTAGTTTTTTATAGAAAAAGCTTGAAAATTGATTGAAATCAACAAAAAAATGAGGAGGAATGAAAAATGAGCGGTCATAGTAAATGGCATAATATTCAAGCAAAAAAAGGTAAGGCTGATGCAGCTAGAGGAAAAATATTTACTAAATTAGGAAGAGAAATTTTAGTAGCAGTTAAATCTGGTGGTCCTGATCCAGTTAGTAATTCTAAATTAAAAGATGTTATTGCAAAATGTAAGGCAAATAATATGCCAAATGATACTATTAATAATGCTATAAAGAAGGCTTCTGGAGAAGGAAGTAATAAAGTTTATGAAGAAATGGTTTATGAAGGCTATGGAGTAAATGGTATTGCAGTTTATGTTGAAGCTAGTACTGATAATAAAAATAGAACAGCAGCTGATGTAAGACATGTATTTGACAAAGCTGGTGGAAATTTAGGAACATCTGGATGTGTAAGTTATATGTTTGAACAAAAAGGTGTTATTGTAATTGATAAAGCAACAGCTAAAATGTCAGAGGATGATATTATGATGCTTGCAATTGAAAATGGTGCAGAAGATTTTAAAGCAGATGAAGAGTGTTATGAAATTACTACATCTCCAAGTGAATTTTCTAATGTTAGAGAAGCTTTAGAGAATGCAGGAATTGAATTCGTTGAAGCAGAAGTACAAATGGTACCATCTACAACTGTTGAACTTGATGATGCTTCTGCTGAAAAAATGCAAAGATTAATTGATAATCTAGAAGATTTGGATGATGTAATGAATGTATATCATAATTGGGCTGAATAATATTTAGTGAAAGGATAGAACATGAAGATAGGTATAGTGGGATTACCAAATGTAGGAAAGAGTACTTTATTTAATAGTATTACAAAAGCAGGAGCTGAATGTGCTAATTATCCTTTTTGTACAATTGAGCCAAATGTTGGAATAGTTCCAGTTCCTGATGATAGACTTGAGGTTCTTGGAAAAATGTATAATAGTGATAAAATAACACATGCTGTTATTGAGTTTGTGGACATTGCTGGACTTGTGAAAGGTGCAAGCAGGGGCGAAGGACTTGGAAATAAGTTTTTATCACATATTAGAGAGACTGATGCAATTTTAGAGGTTGTTAGATGTTTTGATGATTCTAATGTTATACATGTTGATGGAAATGTTAATCCAATTAGAGATATTGAAACAATTAATTTGGAATTAATTTTAGCAGATTTAGATTCTGTTAATAAAAGAATTGAAAGAGTTTCAAAATTAGCTAGAAATGATAAGAAATATGTTCAAGAAGAAGAGGTCTTTAAAAAATTAAAAGATGTTCTTGAAAATGGAAAACCTGCAAGAAGCTTGGATTTAGATGATGAAGAGAAGGCAATAATTAAAGATGCTTTTTTAATAACAATGAAGCCGATTTTATATGTTGCAAATATTTCTGAAGATGATCTTGGAAAAGAAGATAATGAATATGTTAAAGAAGTTAAAAAATATGCTTCTGAAGAAGGCAATTTGGCAATTAGTTTATCTGTTAAAGTTGAAGAAGATTTATCAACTTTAGAAGGTGAAGAAGAAAAGGAAATGCTTGAAGCTTATGGATTAGAAGAATCTGGGTTAGATAGTGTTGTTAGAGCATCTTATGATTTGTTGGGACTAATGTCATATTTGACAGCTGGTAAGCAAGAATGTAGAGCTTGGACTATAAAAAAAGGAACTAAAGCACCTCAAGCGGCTGGTAAGATTCATACTGATTTTGAAAGAGGATTTATAAAAGCAGAGATTGTTTCTTATAATGATTTAATTGCAAATGGTAGTTATCAAAAAGCTAAAGAGGCAGGTTTAGTTAGACTTGAAGGAAAAGAATATATCATGAAAGATGGAGATATTGTTGAGTTTAAGTTTAATGTATGATGAATATATAAAAATATTGTATAAAATTGTCAGAAACTATTGACATGATAAAAAGCTAAATTTATAATGTTAGTATGAATGTTAGAAATAAAAAGAATAAGGAGAATTGAGTTATGAATAAGGTAACAAAAGTAGTAGCAATATTAATGACAGTAGCAGTTGTAGCTATAGTTTTTGCATTTAATAATGTTTTCGCTACAGGTGTTTCACTTCCAATGAGTAGTGGAAATGGAGTTGCAGCAACAGGAACAACAACAACTCCACCAACAGGAACAGCAGGAACAGCAGGTACAAATGGTTCAGCAACATTAAAACCTGCGACAAATACAACAAATACAACTAATACAACTTCAACAAACACAACAAATACAACAAAAAATACAGTTGCTAATACAAACACAATCAACAATAATCTTGTAAAAGATAAAGAAGAATTACCTAAAACAGGTGAATTTGATGTATATATCATTTCAGTAGTAGCAGTAGTAGTAGTTTTAGTTGGTGGATTTGCATTTGTTAAATCAAGAAAAATTAACTAGTCACTAGTTATTGTTATAAATTTAATTTAGATATGATTTTAAAAAATATTTTTTAAAGGAAAAGGTAATGGTTTCATTACCTTTTTTATTATGTTTTTAAAATATGAAAATATTTATAAATGGTTTTAATTTTAAAGTATTTATGATAGAATACAGAAAAATCTAGTTATAATTTAGGAGGTTTATTTTGTATAAAAGAGTTTTATTAAAATTAAGTGGTGAAGCACTTGCAGGTGATGCAAAATTTGGTATTGACGAAAATACAATGGCTGGAATTTGTGGAGCTGTTAAGGAATTGCATGATATGGGAGTTCAAGTTTCTATAGTTGTCGGAGGAGGAAACTTCTGGAGAGGCAAATATGGAAGCAAAATGGAGAGGACAACTGCAGATTATATGGGAATGCTTGCTACAATAATGAATGGCTTAGCATTACAAGATGCAATTGAGAAAATTGGAGTTCCTACAAGAGTTCAAACTGCAATAGAAATGAGACAAATAGCAGAGCCTTTTATTCAAAGAAGGGCTATGAGACACATTGAAAAAAATAGAATTAATATTTTTGCTGGTGGAACGGGAAGCCCATTCTTTTCTACTGATACAGCTGCTTCATTGAGAGCTGCTGAAATTAAAGCAGAAGTTATTTTAGTTGCTAAAACTATTGATGGTGTTTATACTGCAGATCCTAAGATTGATCCAAATGCTAAGAAATATGATAAAGTTTCATATCAAGAAGTTTTAGAAAAAGATTTGAAAGTTATGGATTCAACGGCTATTTCACTATGTAAGGATAATAATATTCCTTTAGTTGTTTTTGCAATGAATGATCCTAAAAATATAATTAGAGCAGTTAAAGGTGAAAATATTGGTACAGTAGTATCAAATGATTAAGGAGTTTATATGAGTTTAGAAAATATTGATGAGAAAATGGATAAAGTTATTGAGAGATTGGAAGTGAATTTTTCAGAAATAAGAGCTGGTAGAGCTAATCCAGCAATTTTAAATAAGGTACAAGTTGAATATTATGGTGCTATGTCACCATTATCACAAATTGCTTCAATATCAGTGCCTGAAGCGAGATTGATTGTTATACAACCATGGGATAAATCATTGTTATCTCAAATTGTTAGAGCTATTGAAATGAGTGACATTGGAATTAATCCAATGAATGATGGTCAAGTTATTAGATTATCTTTTCCAGAATTAACAGAGGAAAGAAGAAAAGATTTAGTTAAGGATGTTAGAAAATTATCTGAAGAATCTAAGGTTGCCATTAGAAATATAAGAAGAGATGAAATGGATTTGGTTAAAACTCAATTAAAGAATAGTGAGATTTCTGAAGATGAAGCGAAAGCTGATGAAAATAAAATTCAAAAGAAAACAGATGATTATGTTTCTAAAATTGAGGAGATTACAACTAAAAAAGAAAAAGAGATAATGACAGTTTAAAAAAGTTTAGGAGGTTTTTTATGTCTGATGGAAATAAATTGGAGCATTTAGCGATTATTATGGATGGGAATCGTAGATGGGCAAAAGAAAAGTCAATGATGACTACAATGGGACATAAAAGAGGTGCAGATGTTTTAGTTGATATTGCTAAATATTGTAATGAAATAGGTTTGAAGTATTTGACGGTTTATGCTTTTTCTACTGAAAATTGGAAGAGAACAGAAGAAGAAGTCGGCTATTTAATGGGGCTTCTTGGAGTCTATTTGGATAAGTTTTTGAATGAGCTAGATATGAAAAATATTAAAATTAGCTTTATTGGTAATATTGATGTTATTGATAGTAGTTTAAGTAATAGGATTAGAAATCTTGAAGCAAAAACAAGTAATAACACTGGTTTGAATTTGATTATTGCTTTTAATTATGGTGGAAGAGATGAAATAGTTAGAGCTTGTAGAAATATTGCAGAAGAAGTAAAAGATGGTAAATTGAACTTAGAAGATATCGATGAAAATGTTTTTTCAAATCATTTGTATACTAAGGGAAAAAAGGACCCAGATTTAGTTGTTAGAACTAGTGGGGAAATGAGAACAAGTAATTTTTTACCATGGCAAATCACATATAGTGAGTTTTTACCTCTTGATAAGTATTGGCCTGATTTTACAAGAGATGATGTGGATTTTTGTATTGAGGAATTTTCAAAACGTAAGATAAGAAAGGGAAAATAATGGAGAAGAGTAAAAATTTTATTGCAAGATATCTTACTATTTTAATAGGAGCGCCTCTAGTTATATTATTATTTATATATGCTAATCAATTGGTGATGAATATATTTGTTTCTATAATTTCCATCATAACACTTCATGAATATTATGAATGTTTTAAAAGGACTGGTAAAGCAAATCCTACTCAATGGGTTGGGTATCTAAATTGTATTTTAATTACAATTCTTCAATTTGTTGATAAAGAAAAGTTGTATGCAGCTATGTTGATTGTTTTGGCAATTTCAATGCTTATATTATTTATAGAGCAGATAGCTACTGCTGGTAAAAAGACTATAGTTGATATAATGGTAACTATTTTTGGAATCGCATATGTACCATTTTTGCTAGTATTTTTTACAATATTACGAGCTAGACAACCAATGGGATTGATTTATATTGCATATATTTTTACATCTGCTTGGGGTAGTGATACATTTGCGTATCTAATAGGTAAAAAGTTTGGAAAACATAAACTTACTCCTATTAGTCCTAAGAAGACAGTTGAAGGTGCAATTGGTGGAATTGTTGGCGCATTATTCTTTTCATTAATTTATACAATTTTGATAAATAATGTAATGAGTTTGTCAATTAATTATTTACATATTTCTATAGTGACAATTGTTTTGGCGATTATTGGAGAAATTGGAGATTTGGCTGCTTCTGGAATTAAAAGATATTGTGGAATCAAAGATTTTAGTGATTTATTGCCTGGTCATGGTGGAATGCTTGATAGGATAGATAGCTTGTTATTAATAACACCGTTTGCATATATTTTATTTGGAATGTTATAGATATACTATGGAGGAAAAATGGAAAAAAATAGAGAATTGAAGTTGGTTTTTCCGGATTTTGATATAAATGAGTTATTTGCTAATTTGATAATAATTGATGCAAATTTGTATAAGAGAACCAATAAACTTGAAATGTTTATTGGTTCAAATTATGTACTTGATATTATTGATCTGGCTAAATTTAGAAATTTTTTGATTAATAAATTCAAATTTACTGAGGTTGAATTTAAAATTAATTATGATGAATCTTTAAGAGATGTTTTAAAAGAAGCCATTAATGTTCAATGGAGTAATATTATTAAATACATGAACTTGTTTAATCCAATGATTGGAGCTTTATTGTCAGAAAGTAATGTTAATGTTGATAATGACAAATTGATTATAGGTAATATATGTAGTGAGTTTGTTAATATGGTAAAAAATCAAAAGATTGATAAGTATATTTATGAGTTTATTTTTAATTATTTTGGAATTAATTTGAAAATCGAATTTGATTCTAATCAAGTTGCAGTTACTGAAATTTTTAAAAAAGAAAATGATGTTCTTGTAAAGGAATTTATTTCTACTGCTAATGATGTTGTTGTTAAAAACAATGTTGAAAAACAGAATAAAACTAAGGAATCACAAATATATAGTAATTCTCAAAAAAGTTTTAATAAAGTTTATTTTCCAAAAAATGATGGAGAACAACAAAATAAAAAAGCAGAGTCAGTTAGCGATGATCCTAATTTAATAATTGGTAGAAATCCTAATAATGCTAATTTTAATAAAAATGTTATTAAGCTAATTGATATACAACCTGAAAAAAGTGTTGTTCATGTTGAAGGTAAAGTTGTAAAAATGAATGATACTAGACAAACTAAGACTGGTAGATTTATTGTTTCATTTGATATATATGATGGTAGTACTACTCTTAATTGTCAATCTTTTGTTAATGAGGATGTTAAGGAAAAAGCAGAAAAGAATCTGAAGCCAGGAACTTGGGTTAAAGTTGAAGGAAATGCAGGTTTTAATGATTTTATTAAAGAAATTAATATTAATGCTAATACTGTTGTAAAAATAGATGGACATTCTGAACCTAAAAGAGATACTGATAATGCTGAGCAGAAAAGAGTGGAACTTCATTTACATACACAGATGAGTCAGCTTGATGCTGTTACAAGTGCTTCAACTCTTATAAAAAGAGCGATGTCATGGGGCTGGAAGTCTATTGCGATTACTGATCATGGTGTTGTTCAGTCTTTTCCTGAAGCTTATCATACTGTTGAAGGAAATGATGATTTTAAAGTTATTTATGGCGTTGAGGGGTATTTAATTCCTGATGAAAATTCTGTTTTATCTAATGATAAAGGTCAGAGCTTGAGAGATACAACTTATTGTGTATTTGATTTGGAGACAACGGGTTTTTCTTTTAGAACTGAAAAGATTACTGAAATAGGCATTATGAAGATTAGAAATGGTGAGGTTATTGATACTTTTGAAAGTTTTGTTAATCCAGGTAAACCTATTCCTAAAAAGGTTCAGGATGTTACTCATATTACTGATGATATGGTTAAGGATGCTCCTAAGATTGAGGAAATTTTGCCGAAGGTAATGGAGTTCTTTGGAGATTCAGTACTTGTTGCCCATAATGCTGATTTTGATACTGGTTTTATTAGATATAATTGTCAACAACTTGGATATAAATTTGAAAATACATATTTGGATACACTTGCACTTGCTAAAAATTTATTCCCTAATTATAAGAAATATAAACTTGGAGTTATTGCAGAAAATTTAGGTATTGAAGTTCTTGTTGCACATAGAGCTTTAGATGATGTTGATACAACTGTTAAAGTTTTTAATATAATGTGTAAAATGCTTGAAGATTCTGGTATTGAAAAATTATCAGATATTGATAAAAATGAGGAAGGTAGTGCAAATTACAAGAAAATTAAGAGTAGTCATATTATTATTTTGGCTAAAAATTATGTTGGCTTGAAAAATTTATATAAGTTAGTATCATATTCACATGTTAATTATTTTTATAAAAAACCTTTGATTTTGAAGTCAATTCTTAATAAGCATAGAGAAGGATTGATTTTAGGTAGTGCATGTAGCAGTGGAGAATTGTATAAAGCGATATTAAATGGAAAGCCTGATGATGAATTAGAAGAAATTGCTAAATATTATGATTACTTAGAGGTTCAACCGTATATGAATGATGATTATTTAGTTAGAGATGGTACTATTGAAAATCATGAAGGACTTAAAAATATTGTTAGAAAAATAGTTGATTTAGGAGAAAAATTAAATATACCTGTTTGTGCTACATGTGATGTACACTTTATGGATCCTCAAGATGAAATATATAGGAGAATGATTCAAGCAGGCCAAAAGCAACCTGATGCTGATTTTCAAGCACCTTTATATTTGAGAACTACTGGTGAAATGCTTAGTGAATTTAGTTACTTAGGTGATGAAAAGGCAAAAGAAATTGTTGTTACAAATACTAATTTAGTATCTGATATGTGTGAGAAAATTTCACCTTTATCTCCTGAAAAATGTGCTCCACATATTCCAGGTTGTGAAAAAATGATTGAAGATATTGCTTATAATAAAGCACATGAACTTTATGGTGAAGATTTACCTGAAATTGTTGAAAGTAGATTAAAGAAAGAGCTTGATTCAATTATTTCTAATGGATTCTCTGTTATGTATATTATTGCTCAAAAACTTGTATGGAAATCTAATGAAGACCGGATATATTGTTGGATCTAGAGGCTCTGTTGGATCTTCATTTGTAGCAAATATGACAGGTATTACTGAAGTTAATTCATTACCACCACATTATAGATGCCCGAATTGTAAGTATTCTGATTTTACAGATTATGGCGTAAAAAATGGTTTTGATTTACCTGATAAAGTTTGTCCTAAATGTGGAAGTCGAATGGATAAGGATGGAATGGATATACCTTTTGAAACATTCCTTGGTTTTAATGGTGACAAAGAACCTGATATTGATTTGAACTTTTCTGGTGAATATCAGGCAAAAGCTCATAGATATACTGAGGTTATATTTGGAAAAGGTACAACTTTTAAAGCTGGTACAGTCGGTACTGTTAAAGAAAAAACTGCATTTGGTTATGTTAAAAAATATTATGAGGATAAAGGAGTACCTGTTAGTAATGCAGAAATTGATAGAATTGCATTAGGATGTGTTGGAATTAAAAGAACATCTGGACAGCATCCTGGTGGTATCATAGTTGTTCCTAAGGGCAGGGAAATATATGAATTTACTCCTGTTCAACATCCTGCAGATGATCCTAATTCTGATATTATTACAACACATTTTGATTATCACTCAATTGATCAAAACTTGTTAAAACTTGATATTCTTGGTCATGATGATCCTACGATTATTCGTATGTTGTATGATTTAACTGGATTTAATCCAACAAAAGTTCCTCTTGATGATAAAGAAACAATGTCAATTTATTCTTCAACAGATGCGCTTGGGGTTACTTCTGAAGAAATTAGATCTGAAGTTGGTACTTATGGAATACCTGAATCTGGTACAAAGTTCGTAAGAGGAATGCTTTATGAAACAAAGCCAACAACTTTTGAAGAATTAATAAGAATTTCAGGACTTTCACATGGTACTGATGTGTGGCTTGGAAATGCTCAAGAATTAATTAATAAAGGTGTTGCACCATTAAATCAGGTTATTTGTACACGTGATGATATTATGATTTATTTGATTAAATGTGGTTTACCTAAAAACACTGCTTTTAAGATTATGGAGCTTGTACGTAAAGGTAAAGTTGCAAAAAGTCCTGACAAGTGGGTAGAATTTAAAAAAATAATGGAAGAAAAAGGTGTTCCTACATGGTATATAGATTCTTGTAATAAAATTAAATATTTGTTTCCTAAAGCTCATGCAGCAGCTTATGTTACTAATGCTTTTAGAATTGCGTGGTTTAAAGTTCATATTCCTAAAGCTTATTATTGTGCATATTTTACTATTAGGGCAGATGCTTTTGATAGTGAAATAATGTGTAATGGTCAAGATAAAGTTAAAAATAAAATGAGAGAAATTGAATTGCTTGGTAATGCTGCTACTGATACTGATTCAGCAATGTATGAAACTTTGGAAATTGTAAATGAAATGTATGCTAGAGGAATTAAATTTTTGCCTATTGATTTATATAAATCTTCTGCAAAAAGATTTTTGATGGAAGATGAAGGTATTAGACCACCTCTTAATTCTTTACCTGGTTTTGGAACTATAGCTGCTGAAGGTATTGAAAAGGCAAGGCAAGATGGTATGTTTGATTCCATTGATGAGCTTAAAATTAGAGCTAAACTTGGTAAATCTGGAATTGAATTATTGAGGAATGCAGGTTGTTTGAAAGGAATGACAGAAAGTAATCAATTGAGTTTATTTATATAGGAGGATTTGTATGTTGTTTAAAGTAATCAGTGGAATTATATTATTTTTTAATGTAATTGGATATTTATTGATTTGGGTTCAAATGGATAAAAATATTAATTTTACAATGAAAAATTCAATATTAAATAAAGTTATATTTATATTATCTTTGCTTGGTGGATTTATAGGCACATATCTTGCTGCGAGAATGTTTGGATATGCAGTTGGTGAAAAATGGTTTAACATAATTTTAAAGAGAATAATTGCTCTAGAATTATTGATAATATTGGGATTGATAATACATTATAATGTTGATTTTACTCAATTAAATTTACAAAATATTTACTAATATTATAAATTATGTAACTATGGTAAATTGATAAATACCAAAAAATAGAATGTGGAAAATGTGGATAACTCTGTTAATAACTTAAAATACTAATAAAAAAATGTAATGAAAAAGAAATATTTTAAATGTGATATTTATTTGATAATTATGTGTGAATTATGTATATTTTTATTATGTTTTTAAGATTATAAAAATATGGTAATTTGCGTAAGGAGGTTTAAAATGGTTTGTCATAGATGTGGAAGTAATGATTGTCAAATTATTAATGAAGTTTCTACTTCAGGAAAAGATTTTTCTGCAACAAAGGGATGTTGTGGATGGTTTATGTTTGGACCAATTGGGTTAATTTGTGGCTCTTGTGGTGAAGGAAGGCAAATTAATAATCATAATTATTGGGTTTGTAATAATTGTGGAAGAAAGTGGAAGGCTTAGAATTAGTGAAATTTGATTTTAAAATACGAGATGATATTTGGATTAAATTGATGAACTATGGAGAAAAGCTAGGATGTCATCAAATGCCTGAAAGAAGTTTTTTCATTAATGGATATCAATGTCCAGTTTGTGCTAGATGCAGTGGAGCAATGGTTAGTGAGGTTGTTGCAATTATTTGTATTTTGGTGGGATTTAAAATACAATTATGGATTGCTTTGATATTAATTGGAATTATGGGATTTGACTGGCTAATTCAATATCTAAAAATTATTAAGTCTAATAATTTTAATAGATTTATTACAGGTTGTTGCCGGAGGTTTCGGATTAACATATATATATTATTAT
>ERZ773003.591-NODE-591-length-26056-cov-6.870697_pt1 | contig 26056 bp, 18 predicted proteins | sample MGYA00580668_ERZ773003 | MGnify/ENA primary metagenome ERZ773003 (study PRJEB29015, sample SAMEA2738002) | human oral metagenome | biome: human oral; feature: human-associated habitat; material: dental | place: China | collected 2126 ... | reverse complement strand
CAATCGGACAAAAAATCTACGCCAATCTGGCAGACCTCATTTTATCAGTGATTCCTTACTATGGGAAACGATCACAAACGATATCTCAGCACTATACGCACAACTTCAAAAGATCGCCTCATGTTAATGAAGCCACGTAAAAACACGACTGCCGTGCAACGACGACAATCGTGTTTTTCTATGTCAGATCCCAAGCGCCGCGACCCATGAGTTGATCGCCATCGGGGTCTCGCCCATCTCAAAGCGGCGGCCTTCCTTGACGAGTGCGCCCTGCGCTGAGGGGCGCAGATGCGTCACCGTCTGTCCGAGAGAGCTGCCGCCCGAGGTAGCAAACGGCACAATGGTTTTCCCCGTAAGGTCGTAGCTTTCGAGAAATGTATTGATGATGTGCGGCGCAGCGAACCACCAGAGCGGGAACCCGACGAAGATGGTCTCATACGGCGCGAGATCGGGAAGCTCTCCCTCGATCTGGGGGCGGCAGGCTGGGTCGTGCATCTCAACGTTGACGCGGCTCGTCTTATCGTCCCAGTCGAGATCGTCCTCGGTATAGGGGATGACCGGGCGGATCTCGTAAAGGTCTGCGCCGATGACGTCGGCGATCTTATGGGCAACCGTTGCCGTGCGCCGCGAAGGTGATGCAGAAAAGAAGGCGATCATCCGTTTTCCGTACATATTATTTCCTTCCTTCCAAATAATCATGGGCAAAGCCCTGCTGCTCGGGCTGAATGTCCGCCTCAAACATACGGTTCCACGGGAATGTCACGACGACACTGTTCATCTCCGCCATGGGCGGCAGATTGTTCTCGATGAAGCGGTTCATCATGCGCGTGGAGCGCACGGAGACGGCATCCATCTTTGAGCCGAGACTGCCGTAGAATCCGTCACCGCGCAACCACGTGAGCTGCCGTGCAATCGTATTGCGCACATTCGCCTGATACGCCCAGTCGTCAAGGTAGCGCGTCGTCAGCAGCTGGTCGACGGCGTCCGCATTCATGTGACGGACGAGCATCCCCTCGCCGAGCGCATAGCCCGAGCTGTTCGTCGGGGTGTTCCACCCTGCGTAGGCACGAATCTTGTAGAGCAGACCGCGCCGCTGCAGCTCCGCCATGAGCGCGTTGTCCGCGCCGTTGGCAAAGGCAACGTCGGCAATCGAGACGGGATAGCCTCGTGCCACATAGTCCGACACGATATCGGCAAAATACGCCGTCCCCTCGCGCAGCGTTCCGTCATTGACGGGCATATTCGCCTCGTAGGTGCGCCCGTCGGGGTTCGTATTCACCGTGAGGACGACATCCGCCTTCTCCGGCGCGCGCACATTCATCCCACCGGCGGCGAGAATCGCATCGTTGATCGAGGTGTCGATCTTCTCATCCGAGTACGCAGGCACAGTGTCCGCGCCGCGTCCCCAGTTGTAGCGGACGAAGACAAACGGCACCTCATGACGCTGCTCGTTCACTGCGCGCGTCAGCATGAGGAGGGCGATCTCGTCGATGCCTGCCATCGTCTGAAACCGAGTCTTGCCGAGCTCTGCGCCTACTGCCGCGAGATGCCGGCTCTCAAGATGGGTCTGGGAGAACGGCGCATTATCATCACGCCCGAGCGCGAGGTAGTGGAACGTCCCATTCTTGCGCATGAGATTGATGAGGAACTCGTTGACCGCATAGTTCTTCTCGCGTCGTCCCATCCAGTCCGTGAGGGCTTCCTTCGGGATGAGGCGCGTGAGGAACTCATACTCCTTGCGCTCACGGCGCGAGAGCCCCTCGACCTCCTCCTTGTCACGCAGGAGGGTGTAGCGGAAGATATCCGCCCCATAGCGGCGGTAGTACTCCGGCTCCTCATGTCCCGATGCCTCGCCCGTACGCGGCGTGCGCATGATCGAGCCAAAGACGTAGAGCGGCACCTTGGGATTCGCACGGTGCAGCTCCGTAAAGCGCGACGCGCGTGCGAGGATCTGTGCACGCGACTCGTTGTGCTTGCGCGAGCCGACGAGGCTGCCGTAGACCATCGCATCCGAGGAGATAACCGCTGCCTTGACACCGGGCTGTGCGATATTCTCGTGCACCCATGTCCAGAGCTGATCGGGATGTCCCAGATCCTCACGGCTGCCGAGCAGCTCGGTCGGCGGAACGACGACCTCGTAGCCTGCCTTGGTTACGACATCCGCCGTCTGCGTACTCGAGATCGGGCGGCTGTCATGCGGGATGAAGATGATCTTCTCCGTCACGGGTTCCGCCTTTGCCGCGTCCGCCGCCTGCGGCTGGATCCATACGGTGAGCATCGCGATACAGAGCAGCTGAATCAATCGCCTCATCAATGTCCGTCTCCTTCTCCTGTGCTGCTTTGCAGCGCAGCCGATTTTTCCTTCAAAATTGCGCGCAGCGCATCCTTCACATCGTCGGGCACGTTCAGATGTGTATCAAACATGATGCCGCCTTCCTTCACCGTCGCGCCCTCGATCTCCACCATGCTCAGCAGCGAATGCCCGCGGAACTCTGTCGTGCCGAGACGCGACGCCGCGAGGACATCGTGAAAGTCCACCGTGACATTGTTTCCCTTGATATCCACGGGGATGCGATCTGACACATCGAGCCGTCCGACCATGCGCTCGACCATCGACAGCGACAGCCGTGAAAAGAGCCATGAGACGAGTCCGTGATTGGGCAGTTTCTTCTTGTCCACATGGTAGACTGCATAGGACTTCTCCCCCGTATGGACAAACTCCTTGATCGTTCCCGAGAGCTCGATCCGCTTGTATTTCTTATCGGTCGTGCAGACGATGCCGAGATGTCCATCCTCATGCGAGGTGAGCTCTACGGAGCGGATCGTGCTGTCCGTACCGAGGTTATGCGCTATCGCCTCGTTCAGCACCGCGTCGCGGACGAAGAGATGCCCGTCCGCGATCTCGCTGATCGTCTCGCGATCCCACGTATCGCGCAGCACTGTGAGCACGGGACCATAGTCCGCCACTGCGGCACGGACACTTCCCCAGTCGATGCGCTGTACCTGCTCCACCCACTGCGGAGGAATATCAATCGCCATTTAGTTTTCCTTCTCTGCCTCAGCTTTTTTCTCACGCAGCTCCATCCAGAGATTCTGTGCACGCTCAAAGAGCTTTGCATCGGACTTGCGAATCTCCTGATCGCTCATGATGCGCGAGAGCATCTGCGTCGCTTTCTCAAAATCGCCGATACGGTAGTACGCCGCACCCGCGATATACATTGCCATATTGTCGCTCATGCCGTTGATCGGATAGTGCTCCGTCATGACGGACTTTTCATAGAGCTCCGCCGCACGCCGCAGGCACTCCTCCTCCTTCTCGTGCTCCTCCGTGTCACGGTAGACCCACGCCATGCCCATGCGGTAGCCCGCCTGCTTCTGCAGCGGCCAGCCCAGCTTTTCGGCGAAGTAGAGCCCGAGCTTGTAGGCGCGGATCGCCTCTTCTGTCGTGCGCTCCTCCGTGTACGGGAGGTTGATCGTGCGCCCTTCGAGGAGTTCCTTTGCCTTTCCCTTGTCACGTGCGCTGAGTGCCGCGGGATCAAAATGCTTCTCGTCCGCCGCAAAACCGCAGTGCTCGCACAGCCAGACACGATAGAGGTACGGGTTGACGTCCTTGTAGTGAACGCAGAAATCCTCATCCGTGCTGAGCGTGATGAGGCGCGCCTTCATCTTTGTCACGTGCGTCTTTTCCCCACAGACCGGACAAACTTTCTCCACGGTGTACGTGTACTCTGCCATGATTGCTTCCTCCCCTGAAAACAGTGATTGCTTCCTCTCTAGGATACCATAAAATGCAGAAAAAAGAAAGAAAGGGCAGCGGCACGAAGACCATGTCGGTCACATGCCGCTGCCCCTGAGGGATCACTAGTATGATCAACGATTCCCTCGACCCGCACAGTGCTCCGTCGGTCCCATGGGCGGGAGCGGGACACAGGTGCGTGTTTCGGGAATGTTCTCATAGCCGACAATCTTTGCCGTGACCCCGTACAGTCTTTCAAGGCGCTCCTCCGTGATCACATCGTTCGTCCGCCCGACGAAGAACACGCCATCGCGCCCCATGACCGCCGTATGGTCGGCACAGTAGAAGGCATGACTCGGCGCGTGTGTCGTCATCATCACCGTGACGCCCTCTGCGCCGAGAGCGCGGATGCGGTTCATCACGAACACCTGATTGCCAAAGTCAAGACTCGCCGTCGGCTCATCCATGCACAGGAGCTGCGGCTGCTGTGCGATGGCGCGCGCGAGGAGGACGAGCTGACGCTCACCGCCGCTGATCTTCGTGTAGATCTTTTGGGCAAGATGTCCGATGCCGAGCATCTCGATCGCATCGTCTGCAATCCTGCGATCCTTTTTCCCCGGAATGCCGAAACTGCTGATGTGGGCAGCCCGCCCCATCACGACGACATCGTGCACGGTGAAGGGAAACGGCGGCGTATGCACCTGCGGGACATACGCGATCCGCCGCGCACGCTCCTCCACCGTCCATGCGGAGATGTTCTCGCCCGACAGGAGAATCTCTCCTGCCATCGGTGGCAGCAGCCCGAGGATGGTCTTAAAGAGCGTCATCTTGCCGACACCGTTTGGACCGAGGAGACAGAGCGTCTCTCCGCGTGCGACGGAGAAGGAGATGTCCTGAAAAATCGCCTTTTCCCCATAGCCGCAGGACACGGATTTCAGTTCGAGCAACATCGCATCCCTCCTCAGTCCCAGCTATGATGATATTTGATCAGCAGATAGAGAAAGAACGGCACGCCAAAGAGTGAGGTGAGGATCCCGAGCGGGATCTCCATCGTCCACAGCGTCCGTGTGAGGTTATCCGAGGCGAGCAGGAACAGCCCGCCCATCAGTGCCGAGCCCGGCAGGAGAAAGCGGAAATCGGGTCCAACGATAAACCGCACGAGATGCGGTACGACGAGCCCGACGAGCCCGATGATCCCCGAGATCGACACCGCTGCCGCTGTCATGAGCGTCGCACAGATGATCACCGTCAGGCGGAGCCGCTCGACGGGAATGCCGAGTGACTTCGCCTCCTCATCGCCGAACGAGAGCAGGTTGATCTTCCACCGCAGGAAATAGAGCAACAGGAACGCCGCTGCCATCAGGAGGAGCGGCAGGATGAGATTGTCGCGTGTGATCGACGCGAGGCTCCCCATCAGCCAGTAGACAATGACGGGCAGCTTGTCATAGGGGTCGGCGACGTATTTGATCATCGAGAGCAGCGACGTGAAGAGTGTGCTCACGATGATGCCCGAGAGGATGATCGCGAGCGTCGTGTTCCCGCCGCGGCAGAATTTCACCCCGACCACATAGGTGATTGCTACGGCGAGCAGTCCGCCGCCAAACGTCGTAAGGTGCACGACAAGGACGGGCAGGCTCAGCAGAATGGCAATCGCCGCGCCGAACGCCGCGCCTGCCGAGGCCCCGAGGATGGTCGGCGAGACCATTGGGTTGCGGAACATGACCTGATATGCCGCCCCCGAGACAGAGAGCGCTGCGCCGACGAGAACCGCGCCGACGATGCGCGGCAGACGCAGCTCCATCACGACCTGAGCACCGCCGTGCACCGTCGGTGCAAGCCCCATCCAGCCTAGGCACGCCGCGAGCACATCGGAGGCACGAACGGCGTAGCGTCCGAGGAGGGAGGACACGCAGATGAGCGCGACGAGCAGGAGCAGCAGGACGGTGAGCTTATACTGCGGTGAAATGCGGCTCATGGTACGACATGATCCTGTGCCAGCAATGCATCGCACTCGGCATCACTGAGGTCATAGTGATAGAACAGATGATAGTACATCTTCATCTCCTCATGCAGATTGACGCCGGACTCCTGCGGATAGAGACGCGCAGCGAGCCACGACAGCCCCATAAAACGGTTGACCGAGGGCGGCCGCCCCATCCAGTCATAGGGTTTTGCCGGCACGCGCAGGATGCGTTTTTCCTGAACAGCGCGCATCTCCCGCCACGGAAGCATCGTAAGATCCGGCTCCGACTCCGCGCCGAGAATCAGCACGTCTGGATTCCACGTGAGCACCTGCTCTATCGACACCTGCGTCATCGCGCCCTCGGCAGGTGAGGGGACAACAGCAACATTGTCCGCGAGCAGATCGAGAACCTGTGCATGGAACGAGCCATGTGCGACCGCCATGTTCCCGAGTGGTCCGCCGAGATAGAGCACGCGGGGCTTATCTTTTATCTTCGCGGCGAGCGCTGCACTGCGTGCATACGTTTTCTGACAGTAGTCGGCGATGGCATTCCCCTCTGCCTCGCGGCCGAGGATTTTACCGAGCGTACGGTACGCCTCATCGGTATTGTCGAGACGTGCCTCGATAAAGATCACGGGGATGCCGAGCGCCTCCTGAATCTGATCCATATCCTCAACGATGGTCGACTTCTTCTCGCCGACGTCGATGATGATCTGCGGATTGACTGAGAGCACGGCCTCTTTGTTAAAATTCTTCATCCCGTAGAATTGGCCGAGGACGGGCAGGTCACGATACTGATCCCCTACGAAGGGGAGGACGGTGTCCTTCCACTGCCCCGAGACGCCGACGAGCCTATCAGGGGCAATCGCAAAGAGTGCCATCTGCGCGAGCCCGCCCGACGGGGCAATGCGGTCGATCTGCTTTGGAATCATCACCGTGCGCCCCGCCGAATCCGTGAACGCGTATGTCTCTGCATCCGGTGCACTCTCCTCCTTTGCCTCCTGTCCGCAGCCGACGAGCAGGACGAGGAGCAGGAGCAGTAGGGCGAGCAGCATATTTCTTTTCTTCATCAGCATCTCCTTTCGCATTGAAACCTCCGCATCCCTGTGCTATCCTATGAACACAGAGACATCGAATGGAGGTATTTTTTTGAACTATTGGAATCTGTACGATGAGATCATCAACGGTCTGCCTGACGATATCTACATCGAGGACTACGCCGTCAGCCGTCCGTGGACATTCGTGCGCGCGGGCGATCTGGTCGGCGTCTGCATGACGATCCCCGCCTACAGCCGCCCGCGCCTGCGCAAGGAGAGCTTTCTCGGCTGCTCCCTGCGCGAGGCGGGCGAATACGTCCGCTCGTGGCAGGGGCAGGAGGCGGCCATCGCCGCCGCCACCATCAACGCCTACTACAATCAGCCGTCAAAAGTGGCGGCGATGCGGGGGTTTCACGGTGACGATGCATCTGCTGCGACACCGGAGGAGCGCAAGAAGCTCGAGGCGTTCACCCTCTATACGGAGCAGATTCGCGGGAAGAAGGTTACTGTCATCGGACACTTCCCGAACTTTCAAAAGAGATGGGAGTCCATCTGCGACCTCTCCATCCTCGAGATGCAGCCTGAGTGGGGCGACTACCCCGCCGAGGCGGCAGAGTTCCTCCTGCCGCAGCAGGACTACGTCTTTATGACGGGGGCGACGTTTGCGAACAAGACCATGCCGCGCCTGTTGGAGCTCTCAGCGAACGCTGTGACCGTCATCGTCGGCCCGTCCGTGCCAATGCACCCGTGCCTCTTTGACTACGGAGCAGACGGGCTTTCGGGGTTCACCGTGACGGATGCCGCACTCGCTGCCGACCTCGTCCACTTCGGCTATGAGACCGACATCGCATGCTGCGGGAAAATGGCGGACGTTCTGCCGCATTCGGGCGGACGATAAACAGACCGATCAGCGATCCCAAACAACACAACAGAGTTGCCGTACGCTATCCGTATGGCAACTCTGTTTTTCATTGAACAATCAGAAGGTCATATCCATGCCAAGCAGGAAGTTCGTTCCATCGGCAGGGCTTCCCCAGCTATACTGGTAATCCGTATCAAAGAGATTATTGACGCGCAGGAATACACCCATATCCGCGATAGGCTCATAGCGCAGATCAAGATCCGCTGCAAAGTATCCGGCACTGGTCGGTCTGCCGAGCGTATCCAGACGTGCACGCATCGCACGTCCAAGGAGCGTCGAGCGCAGCTTTCCCTCGCGGTAGGTTACACCAAAGTTGAACATCTGCGTCGGGAGTCCCGAAGCAATCGTTGTCCTCCCCTTGCCCTCATCCTCGGCACGAATCTACGAATAGTTGGCAAATCCCGAGAACTTCGGGCTGAATGTCTGCCGGTAGGCAAGTTCCAGTCCACGGATATGGGTCTTATCGACATTTCCTAAGACACGGTCATTCCCAAAAGTCACAAAAGTAAGGCGATCCCTCACCTCTGTACGGAAATAGGAAACATCGAGGTCAGATTTTGGACTAAATTTATGCTTCCAGCCAAGTTCATAGCTGCTGTTGCGCTCCGGCTTTGGAACGGGATAACCATTACGGATATTTCCTGCCGCATCTTTGGAACCGACGAACACATGCGAGCGCCCTGCCGAGAAACGAACCGTATCGCGTTTCGTTGCATCATGTGTGATGTTAAAGACGGGGTCTGTCGCATGCGCATAGGAGCTTGTCTTCGGCGTCGATTTATTGTCCATATAATCCTGCCTTACCCCCTCATAATAGCGAACGCCAAGTGTCAGGCGTGTCCTGCTGCTCGGGCTCCATGCATTCTCAACATAGAAACTCCTACGTGCATCATTGCCATCACGGCGGTAGGAGGTATTGTTTTCATCCGTATTCCAACTGAGCTTTATATACTTCGCACCAAAACTCAGTACGTTTCTGCTGTTATACGCAACAGATGCGTTCGCCTCGACGCCGTTGCCGCGCAAGAACCATCCACTGCGATACCACTGCGGTGCCCCATGCGTAAAGAACGGAAGAGAACCGCCCTCCGTCGCGAGCAGATTACGCACCCAAAGATTGTTCTCATCGATCATGTGGTAATACTTAACATCATACTGCCATATATCATTCGGTCTGCTTTCATACCGCAGGGCAACATTGGATTGACGGAACCCCTTAAAGTGCCAATCCGTCGCATTGTTATTCTTTACATGATTAGGGGTTATATTATTTCCTGCCTGCACCGACCATCTGGGTCCACATGGCGCAACATACTGGCCTGTCGCTGGATCAACAGACTCCGGAACTTCTCTGTCCATATCGGAGTAGTAGCCGTTCAATGTCAATGAGGATTTATTGCTCGTCTTGAACCGAATCTTGCCGTCAAAATATAGTTTCTTATCTGTCTGATTCTCCAGATAGCCCGCAGCATAATGCCTTGACAGATTAACGGCATAACTGATGTTCTTATCGCTGCCGCTGTAGCCGAGCTTCGTGTCGAAGGTGTGATTCGACCCACCTGCGACACTCACGCGGAACTTGCCGGGCCCCCTGCCGTCCTTCGTCGTAACGAGGATGACGCCGCCCTTGTAGTCCGTGCCGTACTGCACCGGTCCCGGTCCTTTGATGATCTCAACCTTCGCGATGCTGTCCGCCGGGATGGTCGAGAGATCAGATGCGGCATTCGATACAATACCGTTGAGTGGGAATGCCGGAATGCCGTCGATATAGACCTTTGTCTGGTCAGAACTCGCACCGCAAACGCGCACCATCTTGCTGTCCTTTGCCGCAGGTGCCATACAGAGCCCCGGTACCTGCGAGAGGATGTCGGAGAGGTCGCGTAGCCGCGCTCCTTGATCTCCTGCTCCGTGATTGTGTTCGTCGTCACGAGATACTTGTCGACGCCGTCTGCGTCGACATTGACCGTATCCGTCGTGTAGTCCGCACCCGCTGCATACGCATGCGGGAGAAAGACAAATCCTGCCGCGACCGCTGCTGCAAATACCGTCGAATGTTTCCTGCTGTGCTTCATGAATACCTCTCCTATTCCTGCACAAAAAAGACTGTTCCCCGTACTGACCGCACGAAGAACAGTTTCTGCAAGAACACACTCAGAGTCATCCTGTTTCATCGTTCTCCTTTTCAATATGGGAAGGTCGCCGCATTTCTGCGACGGCCCTGTGAACAGACACACAGCCATGTATCTGCTCAGGCGCAATACCATAGGCATAAGCCCTTAGGATATTTTTGCTCGGAAAACGTATGTAATTTTCTGTTTAATTCTACTAAAATTCTTTTATCCCGTCAATCCGTTTCTAACAGTCCCCTATTCTCACCGCCGATAGCGCACGCAGAGTGCCTGGATCCGCTATGTAGCTCGCATCTTTGGAGGCTCCCTTATACGCCCATCTCCGCCGGCCAGGCGTAGAGTACCGTTTCTGCGAAAGAGTATGCGTGGTGTCGTACAGCAAAACGGTATTCCGTAAGTTCCTGCCGCAAATAGGCGAAAATGCGATACATATCGGAGCAGTTATGATAAATACACACGGCAAGCTTCGGACGATCACGTTTGATGACATGGATGCCGCCCTGCAGCATATCAAGCTCATAGCCCTCAATATCTGCCTTCAAAAGCCCGATATGCTCATCCCTAAAAAGCTCGTCGATTTTATGAATGACAAGTGCATCACCTGAGTCCGCCTCCTCGGAAACCCGTGAGCCAAGCTGCGCATTTGTCCCGCTGCCGGAAACGACATGCCCATGGCAGCTCTCTTTTCCGATTCCTGCTTGAATGAGCTGTATTCGCTCGCGATCAAGTGCCCACTCCCGGCATAGCCGTTCCACACGAGCGGAAAGAGCCTCAAATGATACCCGATTCGGCTCAATGGCATAGATGCGTGAAAAACCGCCCTGGCGACTAAACAGGTACTGCTCAATCGTATCCCCGACGTATGCACCAATATCTACAAACACCTCACGGTAGGCGCATCCGTAAAATTCCGGCATCGAGAAATATGCCACTCTTTCCATGTGCTGCAAAGGACGATTTTCAAGATGAGCTAGAATCCGATCTGCATAGACTGCGCACGACACCTTGTCCAACGCATCTGCATTCTCCATGATTTCTGCTGCATGGCATGCATACACATACTCAGCCACGAGCAAGTACGGAATGCCGATCGCTGTCAACTGTGCGCCGATCTCCCTGCAGGTTCGCCGATCATCTGTACAGAGGAGAACAGCTGCATCCGGATATGCAGAGACCTTAGACGGTGGAATAACTGGCTTGCCACGATACCCTGTCTCATACTTGGCATTATTATTGTCCACATAGGCAACGGGATCGATGTCCTCCACTTCAAAGCACGGCAGATAAAGTTCGGTGGTCGAGCCCGTACCGAATACCAGCCATTCCTTTTTTTTGCCGCGCACTGTCTTCACATGATCTGCCGCTTTCTGCAATCCTTCTTTCAGGCGCCGCATCCAATCGTTGTCCGTCATTACACAGGTCTCCTTCCATCCGTGTCAAAAAGGCTTCCCGTAACGAATGAGATCTCCATCGCGCCTTTCACAGAGGATCGCACATCTTCAAACATCGAGGCAATTTCTATATTTAGTTCATCCCAGCGATTATCCGGATTTAGCGTTGGCAGCAGGGGATCCGCATAGCTCTCATTATACGCATGACGGAATCCGTCGAATCCCGCAATCGCCACGCGCCTGACCCCGATGCTGTTCAGCAGACGAAGGGCACAAATCACCGCATTGTCGAAATGGGTCCAGCCGCGCTTGACCGCACGATTGAAATTAAGGACAAACGCGTCGTTCCCATCCCCCGGTTGGATGCTCGAAAGAACAATTTTCTTCGCTGCTGCAAAGGACGTTCCATGTGCATTTTGGGCATAATCATAACGTGCGCTGTTGACGAAGAATAGGTAGTCATAGTCATAACCGTTGCAAATCGCATTGACCCCCATCACGACCGGGTGTTCCTGATCAATGAAGGCTTGTACCTGCTGCATCTCGTCCACAACAGATCGTCCGGGGGCAATCAGGAGTATCGTGCGTTCCCCAAACGCTTTACGAAGAGCACGTATCGCCGCCTCATCATCCACGTGGCGGGACTGGTTTTCTAGGAAGCGGCGTTCAAGTAGGTCATAGTCATATTTGCGCCGTTCTCCCTGCGACAGAGATGCGATAATATTGCGCATATCACGTGCATTTGCCCTATGATTGCGCTGAAGATATGCGATATTGTTGACGTGACACTGGTAAAGTCCCGCAATAAAGTACGGTGTAGAGTATCCCCATGTATAAGTCTGACGAAATGGCTCCATGTAGGTGTCGATGGCATCCATAATGGCGTCCAAATCGTAGTTGCCATGCTTTTTTCGATTGAGATAGCTCGTGACCAATTCCGTCGTCGCATTACCCGCGCCGCGTCCCATGCCGCAAAGGCTCGCATCTACCATGACGGTGCGCCCGGATGACTCCAGCAAATTGACGAAATGAATGGTCAGCGCAAAGGAGAGCTGCTGATTGTTGTGCGAATGGAACCCCAGTCCGATGGCCTTGTCGAGCTTTGCATCTATCACACGAACAATCCGCTCCAAATCCTCCTCATACATCGCGCCAAATGTATCGACAACGGATAACGCAACGGGTGAAAAGGCGTTCACTGCCTCTACCAGATCTTCTAAATCTGCATCGCTGTACGCCATCGTATTCGCTGCTTGCAGGAATACACGATACCCTTTTGCGCGTATCTTCTCTGCAGCAGCAAGGCCTTCTTTATGTTTTCCATGCGGGAATACGACGCGAATCGCATCAATGGATGCCCCATCGCAAGGTGGAAGCTGCTCTGTGTCATAGCGATCCCAATCAATCATCGCAACGTACGTTGTTCGCTCTGATGGCTCTACGAGATAAGGAACGACATCCGTCGGAAGATGAAAGAACGTTGTTCCTTCCTCATGCTGTTTGTCTTTCAGCCAACCAACCTCAATGATATCAACACGCGCCTCCTGCAGTTTCTTGATAATTCCTTTGATTGCAGGCGTACCAAAATGTGACTCGGTAATATACGCGCCATCACGCAGTGTGCAGTCCAGCAGCATAATGTTCTCAGTCATCTTCTTGCTCCTTATCGTAAATAACAATACGTAGAACCTGCTCCCTCTCAAAACAACTTGATGATGCGGTTGGAGAGCCTCATAGTGTTGCGGATCACCGAGGCTATCTCATCCTGCGCATACTGTGATGATATAAGGACAGGAACATCGGGGTGGTCGCGCAGGATCTCAGGAGAGGAGATCGTCCCCACGTAAGCCTCAGATCCGTGATAATTGGCGTTCGAGTCCACGACACCGAATACATTCTCTTCCGACAATATTCCCATCTGGAAGAGAAGCGCTGTCTGTGTTGCTGCTCCCCACACAAACGCTTTTCCACGCGGAAGTTCCGCTGTGATACGCATACGAACGTGCTCCAAAAGTTCAGCGCACACATCCAGATATTCCTGCATCGCTGCCTCATCCTGTCTGCGTGATGTCTCTGTCATGTTCGGATGTACCGTCACCCCAGCAGAGGATGTGCTGTGCCGCCATATCCCGTGCAGATTTCCTGCCACACCGCAGACGGCCTCCTCATCACGAGCCATGGAGAGGGGCTCCATACCGACCGTCAAAAGAAATTCCTTTAGGCTGGCACCGCTAAAGAAATTGATGTGCTCCGCACTGAACTCCTGATAGAGGTCTGCATGAGTCCGAAACTGTTCCATGTCAGGAAGAAAGAGATAGAGTTTCCCCTGTGCCCCCAAAAGAGACAAGCACTCCTTCACATTTTTCTGCAAATCAAGCAGATGCTCCAACACACCGCTTAGAATGATAAGATCAAAGGCCCCTCCAAGATCCTCAGGAAGCCTTCCAAGCCCTCCCTGATATGCCTCAATCCCATAGTGCTCCTTGATGTACGTGCAGTTTTTCCCCGACAGTTCAAGACCTGTCAAATGCGTGTAACCACGACGTTGCAATTCCCCCAACAGTCCGCCTGATGCACAGCCGATATCGAGAATACACGCATCTTTGCCAATGTGTTCCGCAATAAATGCCGCCTCGCGCTCATAGACGCGTTTCATCGGGGCTGAGAGGACAAAGGACGTCCCCTCATAACGCGATAACATTGCATAGTAGTCTGCAAGCGGCATGGACTCCTCGATGTTTCCCGCGTAGAAGAGCCCACAGGCGGAACACGCGCATACATCATACGCACGAAACGGCATGATGGAGGCTGCGGCAGAAAAGTCCCGTCGAAAGACGTGACGCGCTCGCTCCGTCGGTGTGCCGCAAACAGGGCACGTATCGCGTAAAATCTTCATTTCGTCGCTCCTTTTCCGTTTGACTTCTCCTCGACGAGCGGAATAATCATATTCTCTGCGAGCTCCTCACGTGAAAGGAATGGCGCCATATCCTCCAACGGCGGCGAAAAAAGTGAGCCGTCTGCCAGTCTCTTCGTTGCCGACTTTGGCTCAAATGGCTGATCTGTACTGACAATGACCTCGCACAGGATGGGACCATCCGCCGCAAGGGTTTCAATAACAGCCTCTTCCAGTCTGTCATTCGTCTCAATGCGGGCGTACGGCAGCCCAAACGCAGCTGCAAGTGCTCCAAAGTCTGGGAAACCGAGATCACCGCTTGCAGGACCAACGCCAACGAAAGTATGTCCCGCGAACACATTGCTTTGTGTCTGGCGAATCTGATGGTATCCCTCATTGTTGAGCACAAACAGAACAATCGGTAAGCGGTTTGTCGCGATGGTCTGGAGCTCTTGGACGTTCATCATGATACTTCCGTCGCCCTCGATACAGAATACGCGTCTTTTCCCATTTGCAAGGCAGGCTCCAATGGAGGCAGGGAGTGCATATCCCATGGAGCCCATTGCCCCATTGATGAGGAAGCGATCACCATCCTTGATGTAGAACGCCTGACTTCCCGCGACACTCGCCGAAGCATTGGCAGCAATGGTCACCGCATTTCTCGGCAGATTTGTGCTCATTGCGCCGAGGAATGCATAGAGGTTGACCTTTCCGGATGCCTTTCGATGACGCTCCTGCACAACAGGGTAGCGCTCTTTCCAGGCTGCACAGCGCTGCAGCCATGCATCATAGGACAGTGACATGCCCTCTGCCTCATGCAGAAGCACCTCCATGAACTCTGATGCGTCTGCACAGATTGGCAAATCAACGTGAACGATCCATTTTTCCATCTCAAGGGGATCAATGTCAACCATTGCCACATAGGCAGCACGCGCCCATGTCTTCGTATTCCAGCCGACTTGATTGATGCTCATACTGGCACCAATAGAGAGCACCATATCACTGTTCTGAACGGCAAAATTGCCCGCACGGTCGCCCATATTCCCGCCGCGCCCCACGTAGAGCACGTCGTCCGTTCCGATGAGGTCGATACTGCCCCAACAGGTTACAACGGGAATGCGGAGTACTTGACATAAGCGCTTAAAGGCCTGCATGCCGCCTGACAAGCGGATTCCATTACCTGCATAGAGGACGGGTCGCTCTGCTTTTTTCAGTTGTGCAAGGACCTTCTGTACCGCTGTCCACACATCTGTCCTTCCCTCGGGTTCAGGCTGTGCATAGCCTTCTAAATCTGCTTCTTCCACATACATGCCCTGCACATCCAGTGGTATATCGATCCAGCACGGTCCCGGACGGCCTTCCTGTGCGAGGAAGAATGCTTTCTCAAGCTCATAACGAACACGCGTTGGATCCATCAGCATAACAGCGTTCTTCGTCATATTATGACGAACCGCAGAGACAACATCCGCCTCCTGTCCGCCAATCGTACGAATTTTTCCGCCACAACCGGCAATGCACAGCGTACTCTTCGCCTGCCCCGACAAAACGATCATCGGAATCGAGTCCTGATACGCTCCAACGACGCCGCTGATCGCGTTAAGTGCCCCCGGTCCACTCGTCACACATAGCACTGCCATCTCGCCATGAAGGCGTATGTAGCACTCTGCGGCCATTGCTGCCGCCTGTTCGTGATGGTGATAGATGGTCGAAAGAGCATCATGATGTCCCAGAGAATCATTAAGGTGCATCGCACCTCCGCCAACCACAGAGAAAATCTGCTGCACGCCATGCGCTGCTAGAAACTCTGCAATGTAGTCTGATACTTTTATTGCCATTTCGTCTCCCTCTAAAAATCCCTTTTAGCTCAACTCGCTCCCATTCTCACCGCCGATAGCGCACGCAGAGTGCCTTGAGCTTCTGCGGGTCGATCTCGAGGAGGTAGTCCTTCTTGAGACACCAGCGCCAGTTGAGCCCGACGGTGCCCGGGGTGTTCATGCGTGCGCGCTCGTCGAGCCCGAGGATGTCCTGCATGGGGATGATCGCCATGCGGGCACGTGAGGCATACGCCGCCTTGATGAGACGCTGACAGATGGTCCGCGGGCGGTCGGAAGTCGTCCCCACGAGGTTGGCGAGCGATTCGCGCAGCACCTCGTCGATGTCGCGGCTGTACCAGCCGACGGTGGTGTTGTTGTCGTGCGTCCCTGTGTAGACGATGCTGTTCTCGGGCGCGGTGAAGCCGATGCGTCCCGAGCTGCTGCCTGCAATGAGGAACTGGACGATCCGCATCCCGGGGAAGCCGCAGTCGTCACGCAGGCGCTCCACGTCGGGCGTGATGATGCCGAGATCCTCCGCAACGACGTTGAGTTTGCCGAGGTCGCTCTCGATCGCGTCGAAGAATGCCTTGCCGGGGCCCTTGAGCCACGTGCCGTTAAGCGCGGTCTCCGCCTTGCCGTCCACCGACCAATAGGACTCGAATCCGCGGAAGTGGTCGATGCGGATGATGTCCACCTGCTCGCGCAGTTTACGGAAACGGCGTTTCCACCATGCGTACTTCTCCGCCGCCATGGCGTCCCAGTTGTACTGCGGGTTCCCCCACAGCTGCCCGTTCACGGCAAAGTAGTCGGGCGGTACGCCCGCGACGGTGTGCGGCGTGCCGTCCTCGTTCAGGTCAAAGAGGTGCTGATGCGCCCAGACGTCCGCGCTGTCCTGCGCGATAAAGATCGGCATATCGCCGAGAATCTCGATTCCCTTCGCGCGTGCGTAGTCGTGCAGGCGGTTCCACTGTGTATGGAAGACGTACTGCTTGAAGTAGTCAAGCTCCATCGCATCGCGCTGCCGCTCACGGAGCGAGCGGAGTGCGTCAGGGTCACGGCGTTTGATCGCTGCATCCCACTCCGTCCACGCCGCGCCGCCGTACTCCTTCTTCGCCGCGTGAAAGAGCGCATAGTCCTCAAGCCAGTATGCTTCCTTCTCACAGAACGCACGGTAATCCGCATCTGCCGCCCCCTGTGCGCGGAAGGCGCGGAATGCCTTTTCCAGAATCTCCTTCTTGAACGTGCGTACGCGATCAAAGTTGATGAAGCCCGAGTTCGCCTCGTATGGCAGGAAAAGGTCTTTCTCCTTCAGCCAGCCGCGCGCAGCCAGTGGCTCGGGGTCGATGAGCATAAAGTTCCCCGCAAAGGCGGAGATGGACTGATAGGGGGAGTAGCTGCTTCCGACGGGGCTGAGCGGGAGGATCTGCCAAACCTTTTGCCCCGCATCTGCAAGGAAGTCAACAAAGCGGTACGCCTCCTTGCCGAAGTCGCCCACACCGTACTTCGAGGGCAGGGAGGTCGGATGCAGGAGGATGCCCGCCTTGCGCTCGTATCTCTGCTCCTCCTGTCGCTCGCGCAGGAGCAGTCCGAAGAGCGGTGGGATGCGGACGCGCAGATGTCCGCGCTCGACCTCGTAGGTGCGCGAGGGCTTAAAGACGTCCTCAAACACACCGCAGGCAAAGTCGCTCACGTCGAGATCGACGGTCAGCGTCTCCGTCCGGCTGCGGTTGAACGCCACGACAAAGATACCAGGCTCCTTTTCCTGATTGAACACGTCATAGCCCGAGCGGATCGTGCGCGCGTAGGCAATGACGTCCCCCGCCCCGTAGAGAGGCAGGATGTCGCCCGTGCGCAGTGCATCGTTCCCGTTGCGCACAGCAATGAAGCGTGTTACCCAGTCACGGATCTCGAGATTGCCATGCTCCCAGTCGTAGGGGCGGCGATTGAACGGATCCTTGAAGCCCTGCATCCCGATCTCGTCGCCGTAGTAGACACTCGGCACGCCGGGATAGGTCATCTGCCAGAGCGTCGCCATGATGAGGCGGCGGATACCGAGCATCGCCTGATCGAGCGTCATGCGCACGCGCGACTGCTCGATTGCGGGCATGCCCTCGTAGTATGGGACATCACCGAGGATGGTGATGGCACGCTGCACGTCATGACTGCTGATGAGGTTCATCATGGCGTAGAGATTTTCCTTCGGGTAGTTTTCGATCTGGCTCGCCATGCGCCGCACCGTCAGCGCACCGTCCGCCGCCCCCGTCAGGAAGTCCAGCATCGTACTGCGCAGCGGGTAGTTCATCGCCGAGTCCATCTCGTTGCCCGAGAGATACTCGCGCGGCGTGCCGTAGGCGACCTTGTTCGACGCGTCCTCCCAGACCTCACCGATCATGACCGCATCGGGGCTGCGCTTCTTGAGCTCGGCAAAGAAGGTCTTGGAGAAGGTCGGCGGCAGCTCGTCGATGACGTCCAGACGCCAGCCTGCGATCCCCTCGTTCATCCAGTGATGGAGGACGCTGTCCTCCCCTGTGATGATGAAGTCCATGTAGGACGGATCCGTCTCGTTGACGTTCGGCAGGGTGTCAAAATTCCACCAGCAGTCATACTCGTTCGGGAAATTGCGGAAATGGTACCACGAGTAGTACGGCGATTCCTTCGACTGATATGCGCCAATCGAATCATACTGCTTCCGACGGTTGAAGTAGATGCTGTTGCTCCCCGTGTGACTGAATACGCCGTCGAGAATGATGCGGATGCCGCGCTCGCGTGCCGCCGCGACGAGACGGCGGAAATCCTCGATATCGCCCAGCATGGGGTCGATGCGATGATAGTCCCCCGTATCGTAGTGATGATTGCTCTCGGACTCAAACACGGGGTTGAAGTAGATGCACGAAATGCCAAGTTTTTCGAGGTAGTCTAGTTTCTCCATGACGCCGCGCAGATTTCCGCCGAAGAAGTCATAGGCGACGATCTCCTTTGTGTCGGGATCCTTGAGATACATTGGGTCATCCGTCCAGTCCGTACGGATGACAGCGCCCTTCTTGTGCACGATGGTATCCCCCGCGCGCGCAAAGCGGTCGGGGAAGATCTGATACATGACGCTGTTCTTGAACCAGTCCGGTGTATGTGCCCCGCGATTGTAGATTGTCACCTGATAGGAGGGCGGCTGCTCACGATAGAGCGCACCGACGCCGCCGAGCATCTCCGCGTTGTTTCCGTAGAAATACGTGCCGCTCTCCATCGTGATGATGAAATAGTACCAGAGAAGGCAGCCGTGATCCGGCAGCTCGATCCACGCAGTGTAGAATCGCTGCGCGGCGTTCGCATCATGCGACACGAGTGTGACGAGCTGCTCCCCCGTCTGATCCTGCCAAAGCCGCAGGAGCACCTGCCGCACCGGCTCACCCGTGCGAAGCTGCAGACCGAGACGCATCCGGCTCCCCGCCTCCGCCGCACCGACGATGGAGCGAAAGTAGATGTTCTGCGAGTTATGTTCCACTTGATAGGATTCCAGCATAGCGCCTCTCCTTCCCTACTGTAGAGTTCCTTTACACACAGAAACCACCGGCAAATCGTTCATTATCGTTCAAACGAATTCACCAGCGGTTTTGTGGAAAAACTCTTACAAATCAGCTAAAATCTGTTATTACTTTTTCTGAAGGCGCTCGTAGAGCTGCTTGTACTCCCCGGCTGAACGCGTCCAGCTGAAGTCGCTGTTCATTGCCGTATAGACGAGCTGACGCCACTCACGCAGGTTCTCGTAGACGGCAAGCGCGCGTTTCACCGCGTACATCATCTCATGCGCATTGTACTCGTAGAAGAGGAAGCCGTTGCCCTTGTCAGGGTCGGAACGGTCGAACTGGACGACGGTGTCCTTCAGACCGCCCGTCTCACGCACGACAGGGATCGAGCCATAGCGCATGGCGATGAGCTGTCCGAGCCCGCACGGCTCGAAGGTTGACGGCATAAGGAAGATGTTCGAGCCAGCATAGATACGCTGTGCCAGCTGATTCGAGAAGCGAATATTGACCGATGCCTTCGTCGGATGCCGCCACGCAAGCTCCTTAAACCACTCCTCATAGTCGTGTTCGCCCGTCCCGAGCAGGACGAACTGCATATTCTCGTGCTCGAGCATCTCGTCGATGATGCGCGTGATGAGATCGATGCCCTTGTTCGGCACAAGTCGCGTGATCATCGCCACGAGCGGCGTGCGGCGTGACTCGGTAAGTCCGAGCTCTCGCTGCAGGCGTACCTTGTTGTCGACCTTGCCCTCGGCGGCGCTCTTCACGTCGTAGTTGACGTAGATCTCCTTGTCCGTCTTCGGGTCGTAGATCGTGTTGTTGATGCCGTTGACAATCCCGAAGAGATCCTTCCTCCGCTGGCGCAGGAGTCCGTCGAGATGCTCGCCGTAGTACTCGTACTGGATCTCCTCGGCGTAGGTCTTGCTGACGGTTGAGATATAGTCGGTATAGATGAGCCCTGCTTTCATGAAATTCACAGCATCGTAGAACTCAAAGTCCCCATTGTTGAAGTACTTCCAGTCAAGCCCGAGCACATCTGACATGACATTTTTCGGGAAGATGCCCTGATACCGCAGATTGTGAATAGTAAAGAGCGTCTTGATTTTCGCATAGCGCGGATCATCCGGATGCTCCAACTTTAAGAGGACAGGGATGAGTGCCGTGTGCCAGTCGTTGGCGTGGATGATGTCAGGCTGAAAGTCCAATGCGGGAATGCAGTTGAGCACAGCGCGGCTGAAGAAGGAGAACCGCTCCGCATCGTCAGGGTAGCCATAATAACCCTCACGGTTAAAGTACTCCTCGTTGTCCACGAAGTAGTAGGTCACGCCTTCGTACTCGTAGGAGTCAATGCCGACAAATTTCTCACGCCATGCGACATGGAGTGTGCCGTCATAGATATGCTTCATTTTACTGCGGATTGCGGGGTCGATCGACCCGTACTTCGGCAGGATGACGCGGCAGTCCACGCCCGCCTTGACGAGGGCAGCAGGGAGCGATCCTGCCACATCAGCGAGTCCGCCGGTCTTTATAAAGGGTACTGCTTCCGATGCTGCGTATAGTACCTTCATCCCAATATCCTCCTTTTCATGTGGTCGGTGCCGTAATCATCCGACCGTTTCTTCTATTCCCGCCTGTGTTCGGTGCAGAGGTATGCAGGTTATACCTTAGCGGCGCGTGCCTTCTTGGGCGCGGACTCCGTATCCTGCACTGTCTTGCGCGCGGTCTTTTTAGCGGCGGTCATGCCCGTTTTCTTCTTGCCCGTTTCGGTGTCCTTCACCGCCGTTTTTACGCCGCGTGCGGATGCGGTCTTCTTCACGGTCTGCACCGCGTCCTCATCCTTCTTCGCCGCCGTACGCTTTGTTGCGGTGCGCTTCTTAGGCGCAGCCGCGGTCTCCGCCGTAGCAGTTGCCGTCTTGGCGGCAGGCGTGCGTTTCTTCGGGGTCTCCGCCGCAGCGTCGGAGGCAGCACTCTTCGTCGCGCGCTTCTTCGTCGCGGCAGATGTGGTCTTCGTCGCCGTGCGCCGCTTCGGTGCTGCCTTTGCCTCAGCCTCAGAGGCGTCCTTCTTGGCGGCAGTTTTTTTCGGCGCGGCCTTCTTCACGGCCACCTTTTTCTTGTCCACCGTCTCCGTGCCACGTCCGCCGGCACGCCGACGCTCGGCAACGACATCGGTCTTGACCATCTCACTGATCGGCGTTCCTGCCCCGCTCTGCCCCTTCAGACGATAGAACACCGTCGCAAGAGGCGGAACAGTGATGACGATGGACTGGTCGCGCCCGTGGAACGGATAGTCCTCGCTGGCGATATCGCCCGCATTGACAACGCCGCTCCCACCAAACTCCTCCAGATCGGAGTTGAACACCTCAACGTAGGTGCCCTTCGTCGGCACACCGATGCGGTAGCCGTGGCGCACCTCAGGGGTAAAGTTATGGACGCAGACGAGGAAATCGCTGCGCTCCTCGGCGCGCCGCACAAGGGCGACGACGCTGTTCTCATTGTCGTTGCAGTCGATCCACTGGAAACCGTTCCAGTCGAAATCGACCTGCCAGAGTGCCTTGTTATCGACGTAGAATTTGTTCAGTGCTTTGGAGTATGCGAGCATCTTCGTGTGCATCGGGTACTGCTCGACAAGATGCCAGTCAAGGCTGTCGTCGAAGTTCCACTCGATGAACTGCCCGTACTCACCGCCCATGAAGAGCAGCTTCTTGCCGGGATGTGCCATCCAGTAGCCGAAGAAGCCGCGCAGCCCCGCGAATTTCTGCCAGTAGTCGCCCGGCATTTTGCTGATGAGCGAGCACTTGCCGTGCACGACCTCATCATGCGAGAGCGGCAGGACGAAGTTCTCGGAAAATGCGTACATGAGCGAGAAGGTGAGTTTGTCCTGATTCCACTTACGGTAGATCGGGTCGAGGCTCACGTAGTCGAGCATGTCGTTCATCCAGCCCATGTTCCACTTGTAGTTGAACCCCATGCCGCCCATGTAGACGGGCTTGGAGATCAGCGGCCACGAGGTGGACTCCTCGGCGATCATGAGTGCCTGCGGATGATACTTGAAGATTGTCTCGTTGAGTTTCTTCAGGAACTCCATTGCCTCGAGGTTGCCCGTGTCGCCGTATTTGTTCGGCTGCCACTCGCCATCCTTGCGCCCGTAGTTGAGGTAGAGCATATTCGCGACCGCGTCGATGCGCAGGCCGTCGATGTGGAACTCCTCGAACCAGAACAGCGCGTTCGAGATGAGGAAGCTCTGCACCTCCGTGCGCCCGTAGTCAAAGTTGGTCGTGCCCCACTCCCAGTTTTCCGCGCGCTGCTCATTGTCGGACTCGTAGAGATTCTTTCCGTCGAAATGGCGCAGTCCCTGCTCATCCTTGCAGAAGTGCCCCGGCACCCAGTCCATGATGATGCCGATGCCATTCGCATGGGCGGTATCGACGAGGTAGCGGAAATCGTCAGGCGTGCCGTAGCGGCTCGTCACAGCGAAGTAGCCCGTCGCCTGATACCCCCATGACCCATCGTAAGGGTGCTCGCAGAGCGGCATGAACTCGATGTGGGTATAGTGCATCTCTTTGACATAGCTGATGAGCTGATCCGCCATATCGCGGTAGGAGAGATACTCACTGTCCAGTGTGCGCCGCCACGAGCCCGCGTGCACCTCGTACGTGAGCATGGGGCGCTCGTAGGAGGACTCGTATGCCTTCTTTTCCTGCCACGCTGCGTCCTTCCACTCATAGTGGTTCATGTCATAGGTGCGGGATGCGGTCTGCGGTTTTTTCTCCGCATAGAACCCGTAGGGATCCGCCTTCATAATGCGCGGTCCGCCCCACTGCGGCTCGATGGCGTACTTGTAGATCTCGCCCTCGCCGAGTCCCTCGACGAAGGTCTCCCAGATCTCACCGTCTCTGATCCGCTGCATGGGCTGCGCATTGGCGTCCCAGTCGTTGAATCCGCCGACAACACTGACGGACTTTGCATTCGGCGCCCACACGGTAAAACGGACGCCGCGTTTGCCGTCCCGTTCGATGAAGTGCGCGCCTAGCATTTCCTGTGCGTGATAATTCGTCCCCTGATGAAAGAGATAAAGATCAAACTCACTGAGTGCCGACGTCTTCATAAAACCCCTCCTATTTGCCCCCGAATACGCTGTTAGGAGATGATCAAAGGCTTGATGTCCCAGATATCCCGTGCGTATTCGTCAATCGTACGGTCAGACGAGAAGCGGCCGGAGTACGCGACGTTCATCGCCGCCGTACGCGCCCAGCTCTCCTTGTCAAGGAACCGCTTCATCACCTCAACGCGTGCTTCATCGTACGCATTGAAGTCCTTCAAGATAAAGAATTCATCGTTCGCGTGCAGGAGATAATCATACAGCGAACGGAAATCTCCATAGGTGCCGTCGATGAGCTGCCCCAGCACATTGCGCACCTTTTCATTGGTATTGTACTCATCCCACGCCGAGTAGGTCCCATTCGCGTAGTAGTCCATGACCTCCTCGGCGCGCAGCCCGAAGATGACGCAGTGCTCATCGCCGACTGCCTCGCGGATCTCAACATTGGCTCCGTCCAGCGTGCCGAGGGTAATGGCACCGTTCATCATGAACTTCATGTTGCCTGTGCCCGATGCCTCCTTCGACGCCGTCGAGATCTGCTCGCTGACGTCCGCCGCCGGATAGACCAGTTCGCCGATGGAGACGCCAAAGTTCTCGATGAAGATCACCTTCATCATGTCGTTAAGCGAACGATCCTTGTTGATGCGATCGGCAACGGCGTTGATGAGACGGATCGTCTCCTTTGCAATGTAGTAGCCCGGTGCTGCCTTGCCTCCGAAGAAGTAGGTCACAGGCAATGTGAGATAGTTCTTGTCCTGCTTTGCACGCTGGTAGCGATACATGATGTGCAGGATGTTCATCAGCTGGCGCTTGTAGGAGTGGATACGCTTCACCTGGATGTCAAACATGGAGTCCGGGTTCAGACGCACGCCGTTGTGCGCCTCGATGTAGCGTGCCAGCCCCTCGCGGCGCAGGCGTTTGATCTCCATCAAACGCTTGCGGAAATGCGCATCCTCGACGAAGGGATGCAGCCCGTCCATCTGCTCCGGGAAGCGGTGCCATGCACGTGAGCCGAGCGACTCGTCGATCAGCGCAGTCAGCTCCGGGTTCGCCCCCATGAGCCAGCGTCGGTGTGTGATGCCGTTTGTCTTGTTGTTGAACTTGCGCGGTGTGTACTCGTAGAAGTCATGCAGTGTCGTCGACTTGAGAATCTCCGTATGGATCTTCGCCACACCGTTGACGCTGTGCCCGCCGACGACGGAGAGCCGTGCCATGTGCACGACGCCATCCTCGATGATGGAGAGTGCGCGAACCTTCTCCTCATTGCCGGGGTAGCGGCGGCGCACCTCCTCAAGGTGGCGGCGGTTGATCTCGTCGATGATCATGTAGATGCGCGGGAGCAGCGGGCGGAACATATCGACGTTCCACGTTTCAAGAGCCTCCGGCATGATCGTATGATTCGTATAGGCGATGGTATCGCGCGTGATCGCCCATGCATCCTCCCATGTCAGCTGTTCTTCGTCAACCAGCACGCGCATCAGCTCCGCCACGCAGAGTGCCGGATGCGTATCATTGATGTGGATGCCGATCTTCCTGCCGAAATCGTAGATGCTCATGCCCGTCTTCTTGTAGTGACGGACGATGCTCTGCACACCTGCCGAGACAAAGAAGTACTCCTGAATAAGACGCATCCGCCGCCCCTCAAACGTACTGTCATCGGGATAGAGGTAGCGCGTGATTGACTCGACGAAATCCCGATACTGTCTGCGCTGGTGGATCTGCTCCTGTGTCAGTGTCCCATAGTCAGAGAAATCGCGGTTGACCTCGGCATTCCACATGCGCAGTGTATTCACTGTCGCATCGTGATAGCCGACGATCGGCAGATCATACGGCACCGCCATGACAATGGTCGGATCCTCATGGACAAGCTCCAGCTTGCCGTCCACCTCACGCATGTAAGCGTTCCCGTAGAACTTCACATCGACGGACTTGTCGGGTTTGCGGTACTCCCATGCAAAGCCGTCGCGCAGCCAGTTGTCGGGCAGCTCGACCTGATTGCCGCCGACAATCTTCTGCTCAAAGAGCCCGTACTGATAACGGATGGTGCATCCATGCCCCGGCAGACGGTGTGCGGCGAGTGAGTCGATAAAGCACGCAGCGAGGCGTCCGAGTCCGCCGTTGCCGAGCCCTGCATCCGGCTCCTCCTCGTAGGCATCCGAGAGCTTCAGATCGAACTCCTGCAGGACTTCCTTCATCGCCTCCTCAAGGCCGAGATTGATGAGATTGGCGCGCAGGAGGCGGCCGAGCAGGAACTCAATGGAAAAATAGTAAATCTGCTTGACGCGCTTTTGTGCATACTGTCGGTTCGTTTTGATCCAGTTGTCTGAGATGGACTGCTTCGCCGTTGCCGCAACCGTCTTGTAGATTTCAGCCTCAGTCAGCTCGTCAACATCTCGTCCGAAGAGCACATGTGCCGTTGTGACAAAGCGGCTCTTCAGAATTTTCTTCATCGTCTCGTAGCTTTTCCCTGTAGGTCTTACATCCTTTTCCTCATGTGCCAAAACGTCCACTCCTTTTCCAAAGCCCCGAGAGTTCCCTTATTCCGCTTCCT
>ERZ773003.585-NODE-585-length-26193-cov-6.486150_pt1 | contig 26193 bp, 27 predicted proteins | sample MGYA00580668_ERZ773003 | MGnify/ENA primary metagenome ERZ773003 (study PRJEB29015, sample SAMEA2738002) | human oral metagenome | biome: human oral; feature: human-associated habitat; material: dental | place: China | collected 2126 ... | reverse complement strand
GCGGAGATGCGTCTGAGTATGAGACCTTTGAGTGCACTATCAGCTGGAACTCAGCACCTAAACAGTCTGCTGTAGTCGGTTGATGATTTGATCTAGGGGAGTGAACAGGCTCCCCTTTTTATTTTTGATTTAAAAATTAGTAGGAGAGAAAACAAATGGTAGTAATTAAAAAACGTGACAATGTCATCCCTGTTGATTTCGGAGAGTTCAAGCTTGAATTTGTAGCAAATGACAAAAATATCCACAAAATGGAGTCAGTTGGTAAAAAGCTAAAAAAAGATGGCGAAAAACTAGCCAACACAGAAGACAGTGAGGCCTTTGAAACGTTACAAGACTTAGTAAAAGGGTCATGGACAGAGTTGTTTGACCAAGACGCTTATAACAAGGTCTATGATTTCTCTAACGGCTCAACCGTCGATACTATGGCTTACTTACTTGAGGTTATCACAGGGGTCATTGCAGAATGGGAGAAACGTAACAATACAGACGCCCTCAAAAAATATCTAGGTGACTGACATGCTGGATCTATCAAGGAAATTGACAGATGAGTTAGTCCTTGGTGATGATGTGTATCCAATGAATATCGCTTTTAACAAGGTTTTGAAAGTGGTGGAGCTGATCAATGATGATGACATTGACGAGCTTTACAAGCCTTTTCTGGCCATTCAAATCTTGACTGGTGTAGATTTTACTCAGGCTTTGACGCCTGAACAAGCTACAGCAATCTTTAAGATGATTTTTGAGGAGCATATCAGAATTATTCCAGCTAAAGACACAGCACCAGTGCTAGACCTAGCAGGCAATCCCATCAAGAGCAAGATACGCTCTAGGAGTCAATCTGAGGGAGGAGATCGTCTCTTTAGCTTGAAGTACGACGCTGAGTATATTTACTCATCATTTCTCCAAGCTTACGGCATTGACCTCATAGACGCTCAGAACAGCCTACACTGGAAGAAGTTCAACGCTCTACTAAATGGGCTACCTAGCGACACTAAATTTGCTGAGGTGCTGAAAATACGCTCTTACAAGCCCCAAAAAGGGGATAGTAAGCAGTACAAGGAGAACATGAAGAAACTCAAAAAAGAGTATGCTCTACCTAAAGAATTTGACTACTAATTTTAGAAAGGAGGTACAAAATGGCAGATGGTTCAGTTACTATCAAGGTTGATATGGATGGCTCTAATGCTCAATCGGGAGTAAGCAAGCTTAAAGCTCTATTCGGTGGACTTGAAAACGCAGGCTCAAAAGTAGGGTCTGTTTTTAAATCCGTCTTAGGAGCTAATCTGATTAGTTCTGCTCTTACTACAGGGATTGGTACTATTACTAGTGGTATCCGTGAAATGGCCTCTGAGCTCAATAGCTCACAGAAAGCCTGGAAAACCTTTGAAGGGAACCTCCAAGCCTTTGGACGATCAGCTGAGGAAATCAAGGCAGCTAAGGACGAAATGCAGGACTTTGCGACCAAAACCATCTACTCAGCCTCTGACATGGCTAGTACCTACTCACAACTTGACGCAGTTGGGACTAAGAACGTTGGTAGTCTAGTTAAGGCCTTTGGTGGACTTGCAGCCTCTGCTGAAAACCCAGCCCAAGCTATGAAATCATTGTCAACTCAGGCAACACAGATGGCAAGTAAGCCTAAAATAGCTTGGATGGACTTTAAGATCATGATGGAGCAAGCTCCTGCTGGGATGGCTGCAGTAGCAAAAGAGATGGGGATGTCTACGGCTGAGCTTGTAAAAGCCGTCCAAGACGGAAAAGTCAAGACAGAGGACTTTTTCGACGCTATGAACCGAGCAGGAAACTCAGACGCTTTCCAAAAGATGGCCACAGAGTTCAAAACAGTTGACCAGGCTATAGACGGGGCAAAAGAAAGCCTCTCTAATAAACTTATGCCAGCCTTTGAAAAACTTAATAAGTTTGGAATTAAAGCAGTCAATGCAGTATCTGACGCTCTTGAAAAAATCAATTTTGACAGTATTGCTGAGAAATTGGGAGGGCTACTAGAGAGCATTGACATTGATGGGTTTATCTCAGGCTTATCTAATGGATTTGCTCAAGCAGGTCAAATGGTCTCTAATTTCTTTGCTATTTTTAATAAAGAGGGCGTATTTAATTACATCTCAGACTCAATCAGAGATATTGTGGTCACAGTGCAATCTCTTTTCGAGGAGTTGACCAGTGAAAGCAATGGGTTTAGTAATGTTGTTGAGGGTATTGCTAATGGGGTAATTTTGGTAAATGTAGTTATCCAAGAATTAGCCGCTGGCGTTCAATTTGCTCTTGAGGCATTTGCTAACACTGGAGCTATTAAAAATGCTTACAGTGCTTTCAAGGATTTCACAGTTGCAGCTTTAAAACTTGCTGGAAAATTAGGAGATGTCATCCCTTGGGATGTCATAGGAGCTGCAGTAGGTCATGTAGTAAACGCTATTTCATTAGTTATCAGCTGGATTTCAAAATTATCTCAGTCAATTAGTGGAGATATTTGGAGAGGCTTAGTTGTAGGTATTGGTGGAGCACTTGTCGCTTTCAAAGCGTTTAATTTCTTAAAAACATTCAACCCTTTTGGTTTATTTAAGAGTAAAGCTACAGAGGCATTGAGCGGCACCACATCAACTGTCAGCTCGATAGGGTCGCAAATTGTATCTGTCATCCGTAGTCTTGGGCAAAGTGTAGCCGCAGCTGCTAGAGGTATTGGCCAAGGCGTTGGCGCTGCTTTTCGTGGAATTGGACAAGGATTATCCATGGTCAATCCTTTAACTATTGCAGCCCTAGCTGTCCCTATTTTGGCTTTAGGGGCGGCGTTTGCTTTGATGGGAACACAAGGTCAAGGTATCGCAACAATCTTACAAGCTGTAGGTGATGTTATTGTAAGTGTAGGTACGGCTATTGGAACTATTCTAAACCTAGCTTTACAAGGCTTGGCTCAGGCTTTAGTAATCGTAGCACCTGTGCTACCTACTGTAGCCTCAGCATTCGCAATGTTATCACCCCTAATTTTAGCTGCTGGGATAGCAATTAGCTCAATTATCAGCTCATTTAGTGGACTAGCTCCTGTGATTACAGCATTAGGGTCAGCTATTAGCGAGATTATAACGGCTATCAGCTCAGGTATTGCTGAGATAGCAACGGCTGTGACACCTATTATTGAAATACTTTCAAATGCTTTCGTACAAGTTGTGACAGTTGTGTCTGGAGCGATTGTACAAATCATTGAGGCTTTAGCTCCATTCATGCCAGCTATTTCCGAAATGGTTCAGGCAGTAGCTCCAGTGCTCCAGTCCTTAGTAGAGGCGTTTAATAATCTGATCAGTCAAATCAGCCCAATTATTGAGAGTATCACAAATCTATTTAAGACTCTTGGCGAGCAAATCAGTTCCATTTTAGAGAGCGCTGGTAGTGTAGTCGAGTCCTTTGGTTCAGCTATTCGTAATGTCCTTGATGGGATTGCAGGTATTTTCGACAGTATCGGGAATGCTGCTAAAAATGCTGGTCTAGGTGTTAAATACATGGCTGAGGGAATTAAAATCCTTGTAGATCTTAACCTTGCTGATTTAGTAGGAACTTTAGCTGCAGTGGCTACTGGACTTGCTGCTATTGCAGCCTCAGGCATAACTACAGCTGGGCCAGGGTTACAACAAGCAGGGACAGGATTGAGTTTAATTGCTACATCGGCACAGATTGCAAGCGTAGCTATGCAATCACTACCTACGGCTTTGACATCTTTGAGCACTAGCCTCAGCACACTACCTGAGACAATGACAATGGCAAGTACAGCTATGAGCACCTTTGCTACATCGGTCATGAGCTCATTTGCGAGCCTTGGAGGCTCTGTGGCAAGCGTTACGGCTTTACAAACAGGAATGATGTCTCTAGCTAATGCAATGATAATGGCTCAAAGTGGGGCCTCTATGATGGCCTCTACATTGTCGATGATTAACTCATCAGCGACATCAGCCTCATCAGCTATGTCTCAACTTGCCTCAAGTATCAGCTCAGCAATGACTCAGGCTCTATCATCCGTGCAAGCAAGCATGCAACAGATGGTCTCTGTGGTCATGCAATCAGCAACTCAGATGACACAAGCTGGCCAACAGGCAGGGCGTGGGGTTTCTAACGGAATTACTAACGGTATCCGTTCAGGAATTGGATCAGCAACAGCTGCAATGTCAGCTATGCTAAGCTCAATCCGCTCTACAGCCATGTCAGGCGTAAGCTCTATGAGATACGCAGGGAACATGATCGGCCAAGGATTGGCGCAAGGTATGTACTCGGCGCTTGGAGCTGTCACGGCGGCAGCTAATGCGCTTGTCGCTCAAGCTGAGAGAGCAGCGCAAGCCAAGGCTAAGATCCACAGTCCGTCACGACTATTTAGAGATAATGTAGGTAGATACATTGCTCAAGGTATTGCTGTAGGTATTGAACAGAATAGCTCTGATGTGGTTGATAGTCTGGCATACGTTCAGAAAGAGATGTCAGCGTTCAAATTTGGCGCTGAGGACTTGCTAGGTTTAGGAAAACATACTGTATCTAGTCAGTTTAGACTCAAATCACTCACAGAACGAGCAGAAACAAGCCAAATCGAGGTTATTCGTGACCAGGCTGACAAAGTCCTAGCCAGAGCTCTTGAAGTGGCTGAGGAGGCTGTCAAGCGCCCTGTGAATATGGTACTAGATGACGGTACTCTGGTTGCTAAAATCGGAGACCCAATGACTAACTATCAAAATGATAAGTTAATGATTGATAACATGATGAGAGGTATTATCTAATGACTAATGACACAATCACAATCAATGGATTTGACCTCTCTGAGGTTATTGACATTATAGACATCATTCGTCCAGTAGGAAATGAGCGCCACGTTGTCACAAATGACGCTCCACTTGTCGGAGTTAATCTCCAAGAAGTGCGAACAGGCGCCAAAACCATCAAAGTCAAGTTTGCTATGCAATATGGCAACGGCATGACACTTGAAACGGCTAAGCACAAACTAGCTGGCATTTTTAACACCTCAGAGGCTGTCAAGATCGTCATTTCAGACGAGCCTGACAAGTACTACATGGGCCTAGTATCTGGCTCTGTGGACATGGACAACATTACTAGATGGTTTCAAAAGGGCAGTTTTGACCTGATTATCCCTGACGGAGTAGCTCACGGCTCAACCTATAAGCGCTTTGATAACGGACAAGAGCAACCTGACAAGGTTGTTTTTAATTTGGTCAATAATGGCAACGTCCCAGCTTTTCCTGTCGTTACGGTTAAGAATAACACCGAGAACGGCTATATTGGTCTAGTTAATGCTAGTGGAGCTCTTGAGGTTGGTGATCGTGAAGAGGCTGATATAGGCATAGTTAAGCGGTCAGAGGTATTGATTGATTTTAGAGAAGATAGAATTTCAAACGGTTTTGCAAGAGCTACTAAAAATAAGGCTGTGACTAACGATAATGGCGAGAATGTGGTAGGGGCTTCTGAGCTAACTACATTGTGGAATAAGAAACACATTAGACTCAAAGATCAAACCACACCTGGCAAATATGGGAACTATGCTACATCTCTATCATGGGACGTCCCAATAGACAGCGCTGGCGCTGTTGGCTCGCTTGATGACTACATCACAGGTAAACAGATATTCGTATCTAATGCAGCTAATCAATATGGATTTATCAAGATTACAGTATCAGACACAAATGGTCAGTTTTTGTATGGTTTTGAAACATTCAAGCGAACACAAGGACAGGATTGTGAGTTTAATGTGTTTGGTTCTGATGGAAAGGGGAGCTATTACTTTCTTAAGTGCTGGAATTTCATAGGCACCTCTGGCAGTGATTTAAACCCCTTTTTATCAACCAAAGGTCAGTTTGAACTCAAGCGCAATGATGACAGGCTCCAGGTTTACTACAAAGGCTCTCATTACAGCTTTATCATTCCTGAAATTAAAGGCCGAAAGTCAGCTAAAATTCACGTCATGCTTGGAGCGTATCATGACAAGCCTATCCTGGCTCACATGTATCTTGATGAACTCTTATACCGTAAGGATTTTGTCCCAACAATAGGAGATGTGCCTAACCGTTATCCAATCGGTTCAAATGTCGTGCTAAACAGCGAGAATGACACTGTCACTGTGGACGGTCTTGAGAAGATTGTGGATGTAGTGGATGGCTCAAGTTTCTTGACTATTCCACCTGGAAACAGTCAGCTTGAGGTCTATTGCTCAAGTTGGGTCAAGACCAAACCCACTGTCAAAGTAGAATTTAAAGAAAGGTATCTATAACAATGTTATTGACAATACATGACTCAAATTTGAGAAAAGTGGCTTTTATCGACAATAACAAACAGGATACATTGAACTATTTCAATGACACCTGGACAAGATACCTTGAGACAGGCTCTAGTACCTTTGATTTTACAGTCTTTAAAAAGGCAATTATCTCAGATGTAGGCAAAAAGAGGGCCTATAACTCTCTCAATGAGAAAGCCTTTGTTTCATTCAGATATAAGGGCAGAACTTACCTACACACCATCCGAAAAATTGAGGAAAATGAGAAAGTTATCAAGTGTTATAGTATCAACCTAAACCTTGAGCTGATCAATGAGTACTCTATTCCTTACAAGTCCCCTAAAGCCATGAGCTTTAAGGAATTTTGTGAGGAAATGGACTTGCTCAACTATACTTTCTTGAAAATCGGTATCAATGAGGTTGCTAATAAGAAAATCTCTGCTGAGTGGGAGGGCACAGACACCAAACTCAACAGACTACTTAGTCTGGCTAAGAAATTTGGCGCAGAAATTGAGTTTGACACACGTCTCAACGCTGACAGCTCTATCAAGTCATTTACAGTCAATGTCTATCATGAGCATGATGACACCCATCAAGGGGTAGGTCAAATTAGTCCAAAAATCTTGAAGTATGGGAAAAATCTCAAGACAATCACTAGGACGATTGACAAAACTGGGATCTATAACACGGTTGTCCCTACAGGGAAGGACGACAAAGGTAACGTAGTTGATATTAGAGGGCTTGGAGCTTGGTCTGTCAACAATGCAAAGGGAGAACGTGAGTTCTACCAGTCAGAGGCTGCATTGTATGCCCCCCTCTCTATGCAGATGTATCCGTCTACTTTCACACACTCAACAGGCGACCGTGACCAGTGGACTCGTAAGGACATGACTGTAGAGAGTTCAAATCCTGAGGTCATCCGCTCAACAGCCTACCGTGAACTCAAAAAGAACTGTTACCCAGCAGTCACTTATGAGGCTGAGGGCTTTGCGGATCTTGAAATAGGAGACACAGTAAAAGTCTATGATGACGGCTTTAGCCCTACTCTCTTGCTTGAGATGAGGGTATCTGAGCAAGTCATCAGCTTTACCAATCCTAAGAATAATAAGACTACTTTCTCAAATGCTAAGGCGCTTGAGAATAGGCTCTCCCAAGGTATTCAGCAACAGCTAGACAGGATGATAGAGGACGCTAAGCCCTACACTATCAAACTTGCTACAGACAACGGCATAGCCTTTAAAAATGGTCAAGGCCAGACCATTGTGACCCCTACTCTTATGAAAGGGAACAAAGTCATCAATAGTGGCTGGCGCTGGGTTGTGGATGGTGTAATCAAAGCTACAAGCTCTAGTTACATTGTCCGAGCCTCTGACATCAACCAAAAGATGGTTTTGACGGTGTCAGCATGGGTGGATAACAAAGAGGTAGCGTCCGAACAGTTGACTCTTATCAATACGTCTGATGGCCTGCAAGGTCAAAAAGGGGACACAGGACCGAAAGGTGACCCTGGACCACAGGGAGCAATAGGTCCTAAAGGAGACCGAGGGGAGAAAGGTGAGCGTGGAGAACGTGGCTTACAAGGACTCCAAGGCTTGCAAGGTGCTAAGGGTGACCAAGGTATCCCAGGAGTTAGAGGAGCTGACGGCCGTACACAGTACACTCACATTGCCTACGCTGATACTATCTCAGGTAGTGGATTTAGCCAAACCAACTCTGATAAGGCTTATGTGGGTGTCTATATTGATTTTAATGCAACCGATAGTAGAAACCCTGCTGATTATCGCTGGACAAAATGGAGAGGTCCAGATGGTTTAAACGGCAAGGATGGGCCTCAAGGTATTCCAGGTAAACCAGGAGTAGACGGACGGACTCCTTACTTCCATAGAGCGTGGGCTAACTCTGCTGATGGACGTGATGGCTTTAGTACAACAGATAGTACTAACAAACGCTATCTAGGCACGCTGACAGACTTTACTGAGGCAGACAGTCAGGACCCAGCAAGGTACAAGTGGACAGCTCTTTTTGATAATGTGAGTATTGGAGCTAAAAACTATATCAGAAACGCCTCATTCCTCTCTGGAGAGAATAAGTGGAGCAGAGCCTCGGTAAATGGACTAGCTTATAATTTCACTCATTCTGCAGCTAATAAGGGCAGGCCAGGTTTACATATGTTCAGCGAGAATGACACTGTTATTCCTCGCTGGAAAGGGATTTATCAAAAAATTCCATTGTCTCAACCTGCAGACACTCCAATCACTGTTTCAGCATTGTTTGCAAAAGATGGAGCGCCTCAAGAGGCTCATATTGGAATCCATTTTATAAAAGATGGAGTCATTGCTAGACAGTCGTGGATTGATATACCTGCTTCTAAAATCACTGACAAGTACCAACGTTTTTCTCTATCAGCAAAGCACAATATACCTTTTGACTCAATAACAGTCATGCTCTATGTCGGATATGACAAGATTGTCAATCTTTATGTTACGGATGTTCAGGTTGAAATCGGCAATGTAATGACTGATTTCAGATTATCAGACGAAGACGTGCAAGAGACTATCAACTCTAAAGCCGACCAAGGCCTGACTCAGGAACAACTGAACGCTCTCAATGAGAAAGCTGGAATTATCCAGGCTGAGCTTGAGGCCAAGGCTAGCGCTGATACGCTTGATACTTGGATAAAGGCTTATAAGGACTTTGTTAGCGCAAATGAGACCGCAAGAGCACAAGCTGAGAAAGATTTGATTTCAGCTAGTCAGCGTGTCTCTAATATCGCTAAGGATCTTGGAGAGCTCTCTGATCGCTGGAATTTCATCGATACTTATATGAGCTCATCAAATGAGGGCCTTGTAATTGGTAAGAATGATGGTAGCTCTAGTATGATGTTCAACCCTAATGGGCGAATTTCGATGTTTAGTGCTGGGGTTGAGGTTATGTACATCAGTCAAGGTGTAATCCACATTGAAAACGGGATTTTCTCTAAGACTATCCAAATTGGACGATTTAGAGAGGAACAATATCACATCAATCCCGACATGAACGTTATCCGCTATGTAGGATAGAAAGGAGTAAAATGGCTAAATTTAGTAGTTCAAGTGGGAGCTTGTATCTCAATGTCTATGTAGAGCAGGGCTCTCAGAGTATCACGGATAACACCTCAACTGTCAACTGGCGGATGACAGTTAGCCGTACAGGCGCCTACTATACTCATAACCATCAAGGAGACAGTACGTTGTCTCTCAATTTAGACGGCAGTAATGTGCATTACAGCTATCCGACCTGGGAGACATCAGGCGAGGAGTACACGCTGGCTAGCGGTTCAAGTACAATCAGCCACAACGCAGACGGGACTAAAACGCTCCCTATCTCTTGTACGTTCAACCCCAATAACGGGCTGCATGGGACTATTACGGTCTCGGCAAGTCTCAGTCTGACGACTATCCCACGCTCTAGCTCCGTAAGTGTGAGCGTGGGTACTATTGGTAGTTCAGTAACTATCAATATCAATCGTCAGAGCTCAAGCTTCAAGCACACAGTGCGCTATTCCTGGGCTGGCAAATCAGGGACGATTGCGACGAATGTGGACACATCGACTAGCTGGACGATCCCTCTTGACTTTGCGAACGACATCCCAAACTCAGCGAGTGGAACTGGGACTGTCTACGTTGATACCTACTCAGGATCTACTAAGACAGGCACACAGTCAACCACACTGACTGCAAGCGTGCCAGCAAATGTGAAACCCACATTTACAGGAGTTTCCCTGTCGGACCTAAATGGTGCGGCTCAAAACCTCATCCCTAAGTCTGATACGTTCATCCAGGTAATCTCTAACATCAAGGTAGCTTTTAATGGTGCAGTCGGCTCTTACGGCTCATCTATTACTGGATACTATGCTGAAATAATCGGCAAAAACCAGTCTACAAGCTCAAACGGTGGGAGCCTTGGCATTATGAACTACCACGGCACCATCAAAATTAGAGCGAGCGTCTCAGATAGCCGTGGGAGATGGTCAGACGCTCGAGAGGTGTCTGTAACAGTGCTTGAGTATTTTGCTCCTGCTCTTAGCTTCAGCATAGCAAGAACAGGCTCAACCTCTAGCACATTGACAGTCACAAGAAACGCCAAAATAGCGCCTTTAACTGTCTCAGGGAGTCAGAAAAACACAATGTCGCTGACTTTCAAGGTGGCCAAGCTAGGTACCAATACCTTTACTGTTGACAACGGTCAAGCGACTGGTACTTGGTCTAGTATCTCAAGTCTAGTCAATTCTCAGGCTAATCTTGCAGGCAATTATCTAGCTAATCAGTCGTGGGTTGTAATCGGAACGCTTGAGGACAAATTTACACGGTCTGATTTCATGGTCAACGTGGCCACAGAAAGCGTGGTTTTGTCTTATGACAGGTCAGGAGTTGGGGTCAACAAAATCAGAGAGCGTGGTGCTTTGGATGTCAAGGGCGACATCTTTGCCGATGACAAACCTATTCAGCAGTATCAGCTTACAGATAATAGAGGTTTTGGAAAACTCATCAAACAAGATTTCAACTCAATGACAAATACTGGGCATTGGTGGATAGACGGAACTTCTCCCAACAATCCTTTTGGCGCTTGGGGGATGTTAGAAGTATTCAGACCTAACCCAAACTCAGTAGAGGCTATTCAGCGATTTACAACATCAATGGGATACATGGCAGTTAGGGAGAATGGCTTTGATAATAACTGGAGGCCGTGGCGCTACCTAGTACAACAATCAAAATCCACTAATAACTCTGACTATGTGGCTTTACTAAAGTCAGAAAGCAATCCGACAGCCTGGCAAAATGCCAATTTACAAAATGGGTGGAGTCATCATAGGGACTATGGAAATGTCCAATTTTCAAAAACTTTTGACGGTATTGTGTATTTAAAAGGGACTTGTAAAGGCGGAAAGACTACCCGTGAGTCAATTATCTTTACGTTGCCTGAAAGTTTCAGACCATCCACAACGCTATTTAAGACCGCACTAAACAATGACTATGGCTCTGCTGTTTTAGGTATCTATCCGAGCGGTAATGTAGTCGTAAAGGGGAACGTTGATGCCACATGGCTCAACTTTGATAACGTATCATTCAAAATTTAAAAAGGAGAAAGCATGAAATTAGAATATGGCTCAAAATCACAAGAATACGACGCCAGCGGAACAGCGTCCACCACCAAAGTCACGCTAGTCAACTCAGACGGTGCTTATGTGCCCGTCTTTTTGCCAGCTGACAAAATCGGTTTGTCAAACACAGAGCTGTTTGAAATGGCTCTTGAAGTTTTGTATCAGGAAAACTTCCCTCAGCGTGCTGAAAACGAGAAATTCAACACGCTAGGTGAGAAAATTGCTGAGTATGACAAATTGATAGAGAAAGCTAATAAAACTATCGCAGCAATGGAGTCACAAATGGCCACCCAAAAAACACAGTCACAAATGGCTCAGGTTACGCTAATGAGCGTAATTTTTAAACTGAATGAAAAGGGGTTATTAACAGATGAAGACCTTGCTGAAACTGGTACCACTGAAACTCAGTGATTTTAAAGAAGAATTGAAAAGAGGAAAAGACATGATGATCAAATTATATGCAGTAAACGTAGTAGCTGGGACTTACCCATTCGCAAAAGTTCCTAAAGTCCTAAAGGCTAAGGTAAAACAACAAATCGCCCTCATGGTTGAAGACGACGAAATCCTGGCAGAGCTTACCAAAGAGTAAAAGCGAGGTGATCGCTTGACTATATCGGATTTAATTGCACACCTTGCTCCTACACTTGGTGTCGTAGCCACTGGATGGTTTGGGATGAAAGCTAGCAAATCAGCAAATTTAAACAAGGAACAATTTAATGAGCTGAAAGATGAGTTAGGGATCATCCAGACCTCTGTCAATGACATCAGAGAAGTCGGAGAGGATAATAACAGGAAAATTAGCGAGGTAAATGACAAGCTAATTGTCCATGATGAGGCTCATTTAGTCACCATGTATCTAAGACTTGAGCGTGATATGACCTCTGCTATTCAGCGTGGGTATACAACGGTTCATGAGTCTGATATCATTCACAAGATGCACAAAAACTACAAGAAATTAGGCGGAAATGGGTACATTGATAGCCTGTATAACAAATACAATATTTTAGAAGTGAGGAATTAAAAAAATGAAAATTAACTGGAAACTACGTTTTAAGAATAAGGCGACTCTTGCTGCTATCGTTGCTACAGCAATCTTGCTAGCGCAACAACTAGGCTTTAAATTGCCTGACAACATCAATGATGTAGCTAATACAGCTCTTACATTGCTTGTATTGATCGGGGTTGTTTCTGACCCTACTACATCAGGATTGTCTGACAGTGCGCAAGCTCTGGACTACGACACACCAAAGAAAGGATAAGATATGTCAAGTAAAGCAGAAGTATTACAATTTGCTCACAACCTAGCAAATAGTGGGATGGGCGTGGATAACGACGGTGCGTATGGTACGCAGTGCGCAGACCTGCCATGTTACATCATGCGTCAATTTTTCGACGTCCGCCTTTATGGAAATGCCTATGACTTGCTAGCATCAGCAGAAAGTCAAGGAGTAGATGTCCGTTATGATGTCGCTTATCCTGAGGCTGGCTGGATCTTCGTCAAGAACTTTGTAGCTGGAGACGGTGTCAACTACGGGCATACAGGTCTTACTGTTGAAGATAGTGACGGCTTGACTGTCAAGACCATTGAGCAAAACATTGACGGAAACTGGGACTTTTTGGAAGTCGGCGGCCCTGCTCGTTATCATGAGCGAACAGTTGGGGAAATCGTTGGTTATATCGTACCTCCTTACGAGGACGGCACGGACGACGTCTCAGAAGTTGAAACAGAGCCAACGACTGATGAGATTACCCTTGAGGAAGAAGATGGTACATTTACAGTCGGTGAGGCTCATATCAATGTACGACGTGCTCCAAACCTAACAAGTGATGTCGTGGCAGTTTATGAACCTGGTGAAACCGTTCAATACGACTCTAAAGGCTCAGCTAATGGCTATCGTTGGATCAGTTTTGTAGGTGCCTCTGGCAGCCGAAACTATATGGCTATCGGACAAACCGACGAGGCAGGGAACCGTATCACTTTATGGGGTACTGTAGACTAAACTAAAATTACTAGAAAGCAAAATAGATTACATTAAAACCGCAGGCTGTTTGGCTTGCGGTTTTTTGTTTACTCTGAAAGTACTTTTTATCAAAAATTTTAGTATCCTTGATTGAAATGTTGGTGGTCCTTTTAATCATTAGCGTACTTCTCTTGCTCTTTGTGCCTAATTTGACCAAACAAAAGGATGCAGTGAATGACAAAGGAAAAGCTGCTGTTGTTAAGGTGGTGGAAAGTCAGGCAGAACTCTATAGTCTGGACAAGAATGAAGATGCTAGTTTAAGTAAATTACAGGCAGACGGTCGCATCACAGCAGAGCAAGCCAAGGCTTATAAAGAATACCATGCAAAACAAAAAACAAGTCAAACTGTTGCGGATTAAGGCCTTTACCATGTTAGAAAGTCTCTTGGTTTTGGGGCTTGTGAGTATCATTGCCTTGGGCTTGTCTGGTTCAGTCCAGTCCAGTTTTGCAGCGGTAGAGGAGCAGATTTTCTTTATGGAATTTGAAGAACTTTATCGCGAAACCCAAAAGCGCAGTGTTGCGAGTCAGCAAAAGACCAGCTTGAACTTAGATGGGCAGACAATCAGCAATGGCAGTCAGAAGTTGACTGTTCCCAAAGGGATTCAGGCACCATCTGGACAAACGATTCATTTTGATCGAGCTGGGGGCAATTCGTCCCTGGCTAAGGTTGAATTTCAGACCAGCAAAGGATCGATTCGCTATCAATTATATCTAGGAAATGGAAAAATTAAACGCATTAAGGAAACAAAAAATTAGGGCAGTGATTTTACTGGAAGCGGTAGTTGCTCTAGCCGTATTCGCCAGTATTGCAACCCTCCTCTTGGGACAAATTCAGAAAAATAGACAAGAAGAGGCAGAAATCTTGCAAAAGGAAGAAGTCTTGCGTGTGGCGAAGATGGCTCTGCAAACAGGGCAAAATCAGGTAAACATAAATGGAGTGGAAATCCAGGTGTTTGCTAGTGAAAAAGGATTGGAGGTCTACCATGGTTCAGAGAAATTGCTCGATCTTAAAGAGCAGTAAGGTAAGAGCTTTCACTCTTTTAGAATCTCTGATTGCCCTTATCGTCATTAGTGGAAGCTTGCTCCTCTTTCAAGCTATGAGTCAGCTCCTCATTTCAGAAGTTCGTTACCAGCAGCAAAGCGAGCAAAAGGAGTGGCTCTTGTTTGTGGATCAGCTGGAGGCGGAGTTAGAGCGTTCGCAGTTTGAAAAGGTAGAAGGCAATCGCCTCTATGTGAAGCAAGATGGCAAGGATATTGCTATGGGCAAGTCCAAATCGGACGACTTTCGGAAGACCGATAGCAGTGGCCGGGGCTATCAACCTATGGTTTATGGACTTAAATTAGCTCAGATTACAGAGGAAAATCAATTGGTTCGCTTTCGCTTCCAATTTCAAAAAGGCTTAGAAAGGGAGTTCATCTATCGTGTGGAAAAAGAAAAAAGTTAAGGCAGGTGTTCTCCTATATGCAGTCACTATGGCAGCTATCTTTAGTCTTTTGTTGCAGTTTTATTTGAATCGGCAAGTTGCCCATCACAAAGACTTTGTCCTAAACAAAGAAAAGTTGGCTGCTTTTGCCATGGCCAAGCGAAGTAAAGATAAGGCTGAGCAAGAAAGTGGTGAACGAGTCTTTAACTTAGGAAAAGTCACGTATCACACTACGAAAATAGGTTTTGCAACAAGTATTCGTATGAATAAGGGCAACTATGAATTTCTCTTTCCTTCGATGAAACCCAAGGAAAAGAAAACGGATAAAAAGCAACAGGTAGCGACTGATTCAAGCCAAGAACCAAATCAGAAAGTAACAGAAGATAAGGCAGATAAGAAAGGCAATTCCTAGGCAATTCAACTACTTTGTGCTAAACTAAAAGCATGAAACATGATTTTAATCACAAAGCAGAAACCTTTGATTCGCCCCAAAATATCTTTCTTGCAAACTTGGTTTGTCAAACAGTTGAAAAACAGCTTGATCTTCTATCAGACAAGGAAATACTGGATTTCGGTGGTGGGACAGGTCTATTAGCCTTGCCCCTAGCCAAGCAGGCCAAGTCTGTCACACTGGTAGACATCTCGGAGAAAATGCTGGAGCAAGCTCGTTTAAAAGCGGACCAGCAAGATATTAAGAATATCCAGTTTTTGGAGCAGGATTTACTGGTGAATCCCTTGGAGCAGCAATTTGACCTGATTGTTGTCAGTCGAGTTCTTCATCACATACCTGATCTAGATGCGACTCTTGCCATGTTTCACCATCACCTTAGGGAGAATGGACAAGTCCTCATTGCTGATTTTGTCAAGACAGATACCAACCACCACGGCTTTGAATTGGCTGAACTGGAAAACAAGCTCTCTAATTTTGGTTTTTCGAGCATTGACAGTCAGATTCTTTATAGTGCAGAAGATCTCTTCCTAGGAAATTATGCAGAGCTCTTTTTAACAACAGCCCAAAAATCACTTGCTGACTAAAGCAGTGATTTTTTCTCTTCAGATGGAAAAAAGGAGGGAAATTTGATAAGATAGGAATATGGATTTTGAAAAAATAGAACAAGCTTATACGTATTTACTAGAGAATGTCCAAGTCATCCAAAGTGATTTGGTGACCAACTTTTATGATGCCTTGGTAGAGCAAAATAGTATCTACCTGGATGGTGAGACTGAGCTAGAGCAGGTCAAGGAGAACAATCAAGCCCTTAAACGCTTAGCGCTTCGCAAGGAAGAGTGGCTCAAGACCTACCAGTTTCTCTTGATGAAGGCAGGACAAACGGAGCCTTTACAGGCCAATCACCAGTTTACACCAGATGCCATTGCTCTCCTTTTGGTACTTATTGTGGAAGAGTTGTTTAAACAAGAGGGAATTAGCATACTCGAAATAGGCTCTGGTATGGGGATTTTGGGGGCTACTTTCTTGACTTCTCTTGCTAAAAAAGTGGATTACTTGGGAATCGAAGTGGATGACTTGCTGATTGATTTGGCGGCTAGTATGGCAGATGTGATTGGTTTGCAGGCTGGTTTTGTTCAGGGTGACGCCGTTCGTCCGCAAATGCTTAAAGAAAGCGATGTGGTCATCAGTGACTTGCCTGTTGGCTATTACCCAGACGATTCCATCGCCTCTCGATATCAAGTGGCTTCTAATCAAGAACATACCTATGCTCATCATTTGCTCATGGAGCAAGGGCTCAAGTACCTCAAGTCAGATGGCTACGCTATTTTTCTGGCTCCGAGTGATTTACTAACCAGTCCTCAAAGTGACTTATTAAAAGGATGGCTTAAAGAGAAAGCGAGCTTAGTTGCGATGATTAGCTTGCCAGAGACACTATTTTCTCATGCTAGCCAAGCCAAGACAATCTTTGTTTTACAAAAGAAAGCTGAAGAGGAGTTGGTTCCGTTTATCTATCCGCTAGAAAGCTTGCAAGATCCAGCTGCACTAATGAAATTTAAAGAAAATTTTCAAAAATGGAGTCAAGGTACTGAAAATTAAGCAAGAATTTGTTATAATGGATGAAAACGCTTAAAAGGGGTATCATCTTATGACAAAAACAATTGCAATCAATGCAGGAAGCTCAAGTTTGAAATGGCAACTCTATCAAATGCCAGAAGAAGTAGTATTGGCGAAAGGCTTGATTGAACGCATCGGTTTGAAGGACTCTATTTCAACTGTAAAATTTGACGGACGTTCTGAACAACAAATTCTTGATATTGACGACCACACAAAAGCCGTTAAAATCTTGTTGGATGATTTGATTCGTTTTGACATTATCAAAGGTTATGATGAAATTACTGGTGTCGGGCACCGTGTCGTGGCTGGTGGTGAATATTTCAAAGAGTCAACCTTGGTAGAGGGAGATGTTTTAGAAAAGGTTGAAGAGTTGGGCCTCTTGGCTCCTCTTCACAACCCAGCCAACGCGGCAGGAATTCGTGCCTTCAAGGAATTGCTTCCAGATATTACCAGCGTTGTTGTTTTTGATACATCATTCCATACAACCATGCCAGAGAAAGCCTATCGCTATCCTCTTCCAAACAAATACTACACTGAAAATAAAGTTCGTAAGTATGGAGCCCACGGGACAAGTCATCAGTTTGTAGCAGGAGAAGCAGCTAAAATTTTAGGTCGCCCCCTAGAAGAGTTGAAATTGATTACTTGTCATATTGGAAATGGTGGTTCTATTACAGCTGTCAAAGGCGGTCAGTCTGTTGATACATCTATGGGCTTTACTCCACTTGGTGGTATTATGATGGGGACTCGTACAGGTGATATTGATCCGGCAATTATCCCCTATTTAATGCAACATACAGATGACTTCAATACACCAGAGGATATCAGTCGTATTCTCAATCGTGAGTCAGGACTTTTGGGTGTTTCTGAGAGATCAAGCGATATGCGTGATATTCACGAAGCTATGCATGCGGGTGATGAGAAAGCGCAACTGGCAAATGAGATTTTTGTGGATCGTATCCAAAAGTATATTGGTCAGTATTTGGCAGTTTTGAACGGTGCAGATGCCATTATCTTTACAGCCGGAATTGGAGAAAATTCTGTAACGATTCGTCAGATGGTTATTGAAGGCATTTCTTGGTTTGGCTGTGATGTGGATCCTGAAAAGAATGTCTTTGGCGCTACAGGAGATATTTCGACTGATGCTGCTAAAGTTCGTGTCTTGGTTATCCCAACTGATGAAGAATTGGTTATCGCTCGTGATGTTGAACGCTTGAAAAAGTAAGATGAACTGAATAAAATTACAAGATAAGATACAATAAAAAGGAGTTGGGAGATAAATTTTCCCAACTTTTTGTTGTTAAAACAGTCTAAAACCTTGTCATTATTGGCTTTTTTGAAATTTATGGTATAATAGTAGTAATTTAATAGATGGAGTGGAGTTTTGAAGAAAAGCTTTCGTGTAAAAAGAGAGAAAGATTTTAAGGCTATTTTCACGGATGGAACAAGTTTTGCTAATCGTAAATTTGTTGTCTACCAATTGGAAAATCAGAAAAGTCATTTTCGAGTAGGGTTGTCCGTCAGTAAGAAATTAGGGAATGCAGTTACTAGAAATCAAATTAAAAGACGGATTCGACACATTTTGCTAAGTGTAAGGGAGCAGTTAGCTGATAACGTTGATTTTGTCGTGATTGCTCGAAAAGGGGTTGAAGGCTTGGATTATGCAGAAATGGAGAAAAATCTACTCCACGTATTAAAGTTATCAAAGATTTACCGGGAAGGAATTAGGAGTGAAAAAGAAACTACAGTTGACTAGTTTGCTGGGCTTGTCCTTATTTGTCATGACAGCCTGTGGGACAAGCGATGTTGCAGCAGATTCTACAGATATATGGAGTAAATTTGTCTATTTTTTTGCTGAAATCATCCGCTTTTTGTCCTTTGACATTAGTATCGGAGTGGGGATTATCCTCTTCACAATCTTGATTCGGACGATTCTATTACCGGTCTTTCAGACACAGATGGTTGCCTCTAGAAAAATGCAAGAGGCTCAACCACGCATCAAGGCTTTGCGAGAGCAATATCCGGGTCGTGATATGGAAAGTAGAACCAAGCTAGACCAGGAGATGCGTAAGGTCTATAAAGAGTTAGGGATCAAGCATTCATCCTCTCTCTGGCCAATTTTAATACAAATGCCGGTTCTCTTGGCGCTCTTTCAAGCCTTGAGTCGAGTAGACTTTTTAAAAACAGGTCACTTTTTATGGATTAATTTGGGAGGAGTAGATACAAGTTTTGTCCTTCCGATTTTGGCGGCAGTCTTTACCTTCTTGAGTAGTTGGTTATCGAATAAAGCTTTACCCGAAAAAAGTGGAGCTATGACAGGGATGATGTACGGGATGCCGGTACTAATTTTTATCTTTGCCATCTCTTCGCCTAGTGGTGTAGCATTGTACTGGGCAGTATCCAATGCTTATCAAGTTTTGCAGACTTACTTCTTAAATAATCCTTTTAAGATTATTGCAGCGCGCGAAGCAGAAGTACAAGCTAAAAAAGATTTGGAAAACAGAAAAAGAAAAGCCAAGAAAAAGGCTCAAAAAATGAAGTAATAAGGAGGAATCTGGTCATGGTGTTATATACGGGTTCAACAGTTGAAGAAGCAATTCAAAAGGGATTGAAAGAGTTAGGTCTTCCTCGAATGAAGACTCATATAAAGGTTGTGTCCAAAGAGAAGAAAGGTTTTTTAGGCTTATTTGGGCAAAAACCAGCTCAAGTTGATATTGAGGCAATTAGTGAAACGACGGTGATTAAGGCCAATCAACAAGCAGTAAAAGGTGTTCCAAAAGAAATCAATGAACAAAACGAACCTGTTAAGACAGTAACAGAGGCGACAGTTGATCTTGGTCATGTTGTTGAGGCGATTAAAAAAATAGAAGAGGAAGGTCAGGGTGTTTCTGACGAAGTCAAGGCCGAAATCTTGAAAAATGAAAAACATGCTAGCACGATTTTAGAAGAAACAGGTCACATCGCGATTTTAAATGAATTGCAGACAGGAGATGCTGGAGTGGAAGACCCAGCAGAGTGTGAAGAATTTGTATCTATGTCAGAATCGGTAGAAAGCCAGTCTTTGGAAGATCTAGGTTTGAAGGTGGAGCCGAGTTATGACATCGAACAAGTAGCAACTCAAGTGGCTAACTATGTTCAAACCATTGTGGATGATATGGATGTTGAAGGGACGATTTCAAGCGACTACAATCGTCGTACGATTAATCTTCAAATCGATACCAATGAGCCTGGTCGTATTATCGGCTATCATGGGAAAGTATTGAAAGCACTTCAGCTTTTGGCGCAAAACTACCTCTACAATCGTTATTCAAGAACTTTCTACATCACGATCAACGTCAATGACTATGTGGAGCATCGTGCAGAAGTTTTGCAAACCTACGCTCAAAAATTGGCGACTCGCGTTTTAGAGGAGGGTCGTAGCCAACAAACAGATCCAATGTCAAATAGCGAACGCAAGATTATCCATCGCATTATTTCACGCATGGATGGCGTGACCAGCTATTCTGAGGGCGATGAGCCAAATCGCTATGTTGTCGTAGATACTGAATAAACAAAATCAGGCTTGTCCTGATTTTTTGTTAGAAAAGGGAGAAGAAACAGATGATGGAAGCAATCAAGAACTATCTATCTTATGCAGGTATCCAATACCGTAATCCAGATAAGGCTGGAGATGAGCGAGAGAAGATGCTGGAATTGCGCCACAAAGGGCAGGAAGCTCGCAAGGCTTTTACAAATCTAGCCAAGGCCTTCCAAGAAAAGCATCCAGAATGGCAACTGCAACAGACTAGTCAGTGGATGAATCAAGCTCAGCGCCTGCGCCCCCATTTCTGGGTCTATCTACAAAGAGAGGGGGAGGTGACAGAATCCATGTTGGCGCTGCGTTTGTATGGAAATCCCTCAGACTCTGGTATTTCCTTAGAAGTCAGTTTCATCGAGCGTAAGAAAGATGAGCAGACTCTGGGCAAACAAGCCAAGGTTTTAGATATTTCACCGGTAGAAGGAATTTATTATCTAGTCTACTCAAATGGGGAAGGTCATAAGGTGGAGGCTACTGAGGAGAATCGCCGTACTTTACGCGAGAAGGTGAGCAGTCAGGAAGCCCGAAAAGTCTTAGTCAAGTCAGATGTTTCCTTCATTGAAAATCAGTCAGTAGAAGCGATATTGGAGGAGCTAGAAGACGCTTATACTCGTTTGCTCCCGTACTATGAAGTGACGAGGGGATAGACAAATCAAATGTGTTAGATGAACGCAAATTGTTTTATTGCTATTCTATGCATTTTTTCATATAATAGAAAAATAGGATGTGTGATTCATTAATCACCTCAAAGAGAAAGGAAATTCTATGTCAAATCTATCTGTTAATGCAATTCGTTTTCTAGGTATTGACGCCATTAACAAAGCAAACTCAGGTCACCCAGGGGTGGTTATGGGGGCTGCTCCAATGGCCTATAGCCTCTTTACAAAACAACTTCGTATCAATCCTGCTCAACCAAACTGGATCAACCGCGACCGCTTTATTCTTTCAGCAGGTCACGGCTCTATGCTTCTTTATGCCCTTCTTCACCTTTCTGGTTTTGAAGATGTTAGCATGGATGAAGTCAAGAACTTCCGCCAATGGGGTTCAAAAACACCAGGTCACCCAGAATTTGGGCATACAGCAGGGGTTGACGCTACAACTGGTCCTCTAGGACAAGGGATTTCTACTGCTACTGGTTTTGCCCAAGCAGAACGTTTCCTTGCAGCGAAATATAACCGCGAAGGCTTCAATATCTTTGACCACTATACTTATGTGATCTGTGGCGACGGAGATTTGATGGAAGGTGTTTCAAGCGAGGCAGCTTCATACGCAGGTTTGCAAAAACTCGACAAGTTGGTTGTTCTTTATGATTCAAATGACATTAACTTGGATGGTGAGACAAAAGATTCCTTCACAGAAAGTGTTCGTGACCGTTACAATGCTTACGGTTGGCATACAGCCTTGGTTGAAGATGGGACAGACTTGGAAGCGATCCATGCTGCTATCGAAACAGCTAAAGCTTCAGGGAAACCATCTTTGATTGAAGTGAAGACTGTTATTGGATACGGTTCTCCAAACAAACAAGGGACTAATGCTGTACACGGTGCTCCTCTTGGAGCAGATGAAACTGCAGCAACTCGTCAAGCCCTTGGTTGGGGCTACGAACCATTTGAAATTCCAGAACAAGTTTATGCTGATTTCAAAGAACATGTTGCAGACCGTGGCGCATCAGCTTATGAAACTTGGACAAAGCTAGTTGCTGATTATAAAGAAGCGCATCCAGAACTTGCAGCAGAAGTCGAAGCTATTATTGATGGACGTGATCCAGTTGAAGTGACTCCAGCAGACTTCCCAGCATTAGAAAATGGCTTCTCTCAAGCAACTCGTAATTCAAGCCAAGATGCTTTGAACGTTGTAGCTGCTAAGTTGCCAACCTTCTTGGGTGGATCAGCGGACCTTGCTCACTCAAACATGACTTATATCAAAACAGATGGACTTCAAGACGATGCCAATCGCTTGAACCGTAACATTCAGTTTGGTGTTCGTGAATTTGCCATGGGAACGATCTTGAACGGGATGGCTCTTCATGGTGGACTTCGTGTATACGGTGGAACTTTCTTCGTCTTCTCTGACTATGTGAAGGCAGCTGTTCGCTTGTCAGCCTTGCAAGGACTTCCTGTGACTTATGTCTTTACCCACGATTCTATTGCAGTTGGGGAAGATGGCCCAACGCATGAGCCAGTTGAACACTTAGCAGGTCTTCGTGCTATGCCAAATCTAAATGTTTTTCGTCCAGCAGATGCGCGTGAAACTCAAGCAGCTTGGTACCTTGCAGTGACAAGTGAGAAAACACCAACTGCCCTTGTATTGACACGTCAAAATTTGACTGTTGAAGAGGGAACAGATTTCGACAAGGTTGCTAAAGGTGCTTATGTTGTCTATGAAAATGCAGCAGACTTTGATACCATCTTGATTGCGACAGGTTCAGAAGTCAATCTAGCTGTCTCAGCTGCTAAAGAATTAGCTAGTCAAGGCGAAAAAGTTCGCGTAGTCAGCATGCCATCTACAGATGTCTTTGATAAACAAGATGCAGCTTACAAGGAAGAAATTCTTCCAAATGCAGTTCGCCGTCGTGTCGCAGTTGAAATGGGTGCAACTCAAAACTGGTACAAATATGTTGGTCTCGATGGTGCCGTTCTTGGTATTGATACCTTCGGAGCCTCTGCCCCAGCACCAAAAGTATTAGCAGAATATGGCTTTACTGTAGAAAATCTTGTAAAAGTTGTTCAAAACTTGAAATAATCCTAAAAATCAGGGCGCAAGCTCTGGTTTTTCTTACTAGAAAAGCAAGGTACAATCTTGTAAAAGTAGCTGAAATTTGATATAGTAGTCCTATGTAAAAGACAAAGGAGAAACTAATGAATCCAAATTATACATTTTTAATCATGCTAGTCCTTATGGTGGGCTTGATGTTCTTTACGCAACGTTCTCAAAAGAAACAAGCAAAAAAACGCATGGAAAGCTTAAATAAACTACAAAAAGGCTATGAAGTGATTACAATCGGTGGACTTTACGGAACAGTCGATGAAGTAGATACGGAGAAAGGAACAATTGTTCTTGATGTAGATGGAGTTTACTTGACTTTTGAACTAGCTGCTATCAAGACAGTATTACCGCTGAAAGAAACAGCTTCACTCGAAGGCGCAATTGAAAAATAAGACGGGATCACTAACTCCCGTTTTTCTATAAAAGAAAGGAAATGGGATGAAAAAACTAGTCTTCGTCTGTCTGGGAAATATTTGCCGTAGTCCTATGGCCGAGTTTGTTATGAAATCAATGACAGATAATTATGAAATCCAAAGTCGAGCGACTTCCTCTTGGGAACATGGTAATCCGATTCATAGTGGGACACAGGGGATTTTTCAACAGTATGAGATTCCTTACGATAAAGCCAAAACATCGCTTCAGATTAGTAAGGAAGATTTTGAAGTCTTTGATTATATTATCGGTATGGACGCTTCAAATGTTTCTGACCTACGTCAGATGTGTCCAGAAGGTTTGCAAGATAAGATTCACTCATTTGCATCTAAAAGTGTTCCAGAACCTTGGTATACAGGAGATTTTGAGGAAACCTATCGACGTGTTCAAGAGGGGTGCAGGGCTTGGTTAGAACGTTTAGAAAAGGAGAGTGAAGATGGAAAATCTTAAGAATTTTTACGAAAAGTATCGTGTCTATCTGACTCGTCCACGTTTAGAGATTTTAGCAGTAGTTGCCATTGTTTTCTGTGCTGTACTCGTCTTTTTTCTAAATATTCCCGGAAAAGGTATTCTAAAACTCGATAATGGAACGATTGTTTACGACGGCAGTCTTGTCCGTGGTAAAATGAATGGCCAAGGTACCATTACCTTCCAAAATGGGGACCAATATACAGGTGATTTCAGTAATGGAGCCTTCAACGGAAAAGGTACCTTTCAATCTAAAGAAGGCTGGACCTACGAAGGTGATTTTGTAAATGGTCAGGCTGAAGGAAAAGGAAAACTAACAACAGAACAAGAAGTTGTTTATGAAGGGACTTTTAAACAAGGCGTTTTTCAACAAAAATAGGGCCTCCTTATCAAAGGAGGTATTGTTAGAACCTAGAAGTAAGCGCTTACCTGCAAATCCTTTTCTTTCCAAGTTCCGCTTCCAAGCAAGTTTGTGAAATAAAAAATTTTTGAAATAAATTTCACAAACTCTAAAGAAAAAGCTTGTGGAGAAAAGATAATGAGAAAAAATTCACAAGTAACCAAAAATTCTTTGTGAAATGTTTATGAAACTGTTTACAAAGTTGAAATAATGCGTTATAATAAACTTGTGAAAAAATTAACAAAGGATATCAATCCTTGAAAGCTATGGAGGAAAATATGGCTGATAAAAAAACTGTGACACCAGAGGAAAAGAAACTCGCTGCTGAAAAGCATGTCGATGGATTGGTGCAAAAAGCTCTAGTTGCTCTTGAAGAAATGCGTAAGTTGGACCAAGAGCAGGTTGACTACATCGTTGCCAAAGCATCAGTGGCAGCTTTGGATGCCCACGGAGAATTGGCTTTACATGCCTTTGAAGAAACAGGACGTGGTGTATTTGAAGATAAAGCAACTAAGAACTTGTTTGCTTGTGAACACGTAGTAAACAATATGCGCCACACTAAAACAGTTGGCGTTATCGAAGAAGACGATGTAACAGGTTTGACTCTCATCGCTGAACCAGTTGGTGTTGTCTGTGGTATCACTCCAACAACAAACCCAACATCAACAGCAATCTTTAAAGCATTGATTTCATTGAAGACTCGTAATCCGATTGTCTTTGCCTTCCATCCATCCGCTCAAGAATCATCAGCTCACGCAGCTCAAATTGTTCGTGATGCAGCAATTAAAGCAGGTGCTCCTGAAAACTGTGTACAGTGGATTACTGAACCATCTATGGAAGCAACTAGTGCGCTTATGAACCACGAAGGTGTTGCAACAATCCTTGCAACAGGTGGTAATGCCATGGTTAAAGCTGCATACTCATGTGGTAAACCAGCTCTTGGGGTAGGTGCCGGAAACGTTCCAGCTTATGTTGAAAAGTCAGCTAACATTCGCCAAGCTGCACACGATATCGTCATGTCTAAATCATTTGACAATGGTATGGTATGTGCATCTGAACAAGCGGTTATCATTGATAAAGAAATTTACGATGAATTTATAGCAGAGTTCAAATCTTATCACACTTACTTTGTAAACAAAAAAGAAAAAGCTCTTCTTGAAGAGTTCTGCTTCGGCGTGAAAGCAAATAGCAAAAACTGTGCTGGTGCAAAATTGAATGCTGATATCGTTGGTAAACCAGCAACTTGGATTGCTGAACAAGCAGGATTTACAGTTCCAGAAGGAACAAACATTCTTGCTGCAGAATGTAAAGAAGTTGGTGAAAATGAGCCATTGACTCGTGAAAAATTGTCACCAGTTATCGCAGTTTTGAAATCTGAAAACCGTGAAGATGGTATTTCTAAAGCTCGTCAAATGGTTGAATTTAACGGTCTTGGACACTCAGCGGCTATTCATACAGCTGACGAAGAATTGACTAAAGAATTTGGTAAAGCTGTTAAAGCTATTCGTGTTATCTGTAACTCACCTTCTACTTTCGGTGGTATCGGGGACGTTTACAATGCCTTCTTGCCATCATTGACACTTGGATGTGGTTCTTACGGACGCAACTCAGTTGGGGATAACG
>ERZ773003.583-NODE-583-length-26203-cov-5.833983_pt1 | contig 26203 bp, 28 predicted proteins | sample MGYA00580668_ERZ773003 | MGnify/ENA primary metagenome ERZ773003 (study PRJEB29015, sample SAMEA2738002) | human oral metagenome | biome: human oral; feature: human-associated habitat; material: dental | place: China | collected 2126 ... | reverse complement strand
TCTCTCTCGCCTGCATATATGGCATTGTCCTCGGTGTCTTTCTAAACAAGATCTCATGGAAGGTTGTTGACTACAAGCGCGAGCAAAGGCGCAAGGCGGCTGAGGGCAAGGGCGACGGCGAGCAGAAAGATGCGCAGAAAGAGGGCAAGCGCAGCAAAGAGTTGTCCCTACATTGCGCGGACGATCGCTCGCGCAAGCTCGCCCGGATACTGTTGCCTATCCTGCACTTGCTCCTGTGCGGCATCGGAGGAGGTATTCTCGCCCTTAACGAGACGATCCCCCTAGCCGTGCGCATAACACTCGCTATCGTGTTTTGCCTATTCGTGAGCATAGCGTTGATCTCCTCGTGGGTCGATATCCTCATCCGCATCATCCCAAACGAGATCGTTCTGATCGTGGCCGCGCTAGGGATCGTCTTCCGCATCGTTTGCGCCATAGCAGATCCATGGAGCTTGCTTGGTGGATTCGTGTCATTTGCCCTCACCCTCGGCATGTTCACTCTGGCAATGTGCATTGGGAAAAAAAGGTGGAACAGTCCTGGCGTGGGCGCGGGTGACTACAAGCTCGCAATGATCGCAGCCTTTACCGTAGGTTTTCCTGGAATTGCGTACTTTTATATAGCACTCTGTATCACCATGCTTGTGTACTTTGCCTACATGATTGCAAGAAGATCCTTTGGCTTCTTTGTGTGGTTTCCCATGTGCTCATTTCTCATGATCGCCCTCTTGGTAGGACTTATATACAGCTACATCCCAGGGGCACCGCTGCTCTTCTAGGAGCACTGCACAAATGAGTCCAGATGAACCCTCATGCGGCGGCAAGTGTCTCTGGATCGAGACGACCGGGGTTCAAAGTGCGCTTTTTCGTGAGGATGTCAACACGGAGTGCGCCTTTCCGTGAGATGGTCTGGCATTTACCCAGGTGAAGAAAAGCACATTTTACGGAAAGGCGCACTTTGGAGTTCGAGGCTCACGCAAAGACGCATTCTATGACCGTATCGTGACGGGAAAAGCGCATTCTGCTTATGTGTCTCACCAAAAAGCACCTTTCCGTGAGGGATGGGGCCAGAGTGCGCTTTTCCGTGAGGTCAAACCCCAGAGAGAGGTTTGCGGACCCTTGCGCAACCCGCCCCGCAGCCTGGCGGGCGGTTGCTCGAACGCATTTGCCCAGTTGAGCCATTTTTCATAGTGCCCCGCAGCCTGGCGGGCGGTTGCGCCCCACGCCTTTCGGGCGGCAATGTGACGGAAAAGCGCAGTCTGTGCGATCTGGGACCGCAGAGTGCGCCTTTCCGTGAGGGACCGGGGCCAGAGTGCGCCTTTCCGTAGAATGCGCTTTTCCTTACCTGGGCAAACGTGGCGTCACCTCACGGAAAAGCGCATTCTGGATCGTCACCCTCACGGAAAAGCGCATTCCGGGCGAGGAGGACGTGCGCGCTCACGCGCAATACGACAGCGCCGACCTTAGGACCGGACTTCAAAACAGGCCGACAACACTCCCGTCTGCCGCAACATCCATCCCCTCTGCTACCGGAATCTTAGGAAGGCCGGGCATGGTCATAACGTCACCGGTCAAGGCCACGATGAAGCCCGCACCAGCCGAGACCCTAAGCCCACGCACCGTGATGCGAAAGCCCTTGGGAGCACCGAGCTTAGTCTGGTCATCCGAGAATGAGTACGGAGTCTTGGCGACGCAGACGGGAAGGCCCCCGAAGCCCTGCTCCTCGAGCTGTCGCAGCTGCTTTGCGGCCGCCGACGTCAGGTCGATGCCGTCGGCACGGTAGACCTTGGTCGCCACGGCGTCGAGCTTGCCCTCGATGCCCTCGTCGAGCTCGTAGGGATGGTGCAACTCCGAAGGTTCCTCGCAAAGACGCACGACCTCGCGGGCCAAGGTCTCCCCACCCTCTCCGCCCTTGGCCCAGCCCTCAAAGAGAACTGCGCTCACGCCCAGCCTGCGACAGCTCTCGGTCACAAGGTCAAGCTCAGATCTGGTGTCTGTGGGAAAGGCATTGACGGCAACGACGCAGGGAAGGCCAAAGACGTCGCGGATGTTGGAGACGTGCCTGAGCAGGTTGGGCATACCCGCCTCAAGGGCCTCGAGATCCTCCCGGCCAAGCTCGGCCCTCGCGACGCCCCCGTTGTACTTGAGGGCGCGCACCGTCGCCACGATCACGACCGCCGAGGGGGCAAGGTCCGCTGCACGGCACGCGATGTCCAAGAACTTCTCGGCACCAAGGTCGGCACCAAAGCCAGCCTCGGTCACGGCAAAGTCGGCAACCCTCATGGCCGTCGTCGTCGCGATCAGCGAGTTGCAGCCGTGGGCGATGTTGGCGAAGGGTCCGCCATGCACGAGGACGGGGTTGTGCTCGAGCGTCTGGACGAGGTTGGGCTTGAGGGCGTCTTTGAGAAGGACGGCCATCGCACCATCGGCCCCGATGTCATGGGCAGTGACGGGCTCGCCGTCGTGGCCGTAGGCGATGACCATGCGACCGAGACGGGCCTTGAGGTCCGTAAGGTCGGCGGCCAGGCAGAGGACGGCCATGACCTCCGAGGCGGCGGTGATGTCGAAGCCGTCCTGTCGGGGCACGCCGTCCGCGATACCGCCCAGCCCATCGACGACGTTCCTGAGCTGGCGGTCACACACGTCCATGCACCGCCTCCAGACGATGCGGCGAGGGTCGATGCCGAGGGCGTTACCCTGCTTGACGTGGTTGTCGAGCAGGGCGGCACAGAGATTGTTGGCGGCAGCGATGGCATGGAGGTCACCCGTGAAGTGCAGGTTGATGTCCTCCATGGGGACAAGCTGGGCATGTCCCCCGCCCGTCGCCCCGCCCTTGACGCCGAAGACGGGGCCAAGAGACGGCTCACGTAGGGCCAGCATGGTCCTGCGCCCAAGGCGGTTCATGGCGTCTGCGAGACCTATGGAGGTCGTGGTCTTGCCCTCACCGGCAGGTGTGGGATTGATGGCAGTGACGAGGACGAGCCTGGCCTTGAAAGACAGGTCCCTTAGAGCTCGGACGTCGAGCTTGGCCTTATGGCTTCCGTAAGGCTCGAGCCACGCCGGATCGAGGCCGACCCTCTCGGCCACCTTGGCGATGGGAAGCATATGGGCCTCCCGGGCGATCTCGATGTCTGACATGTTGTCTCCCATCTGCGGAACTCCCCTTCCCACTGATGACAGCTGCCACCTTGGCCCATCAACCACTCACCACGACGTCCACAGGCCGGTCGAAGACACCGACGGCCCCCAGGTCACATAGGCTCTTGACTCGCTGCGCCGCACGACATAGCCCTATCGAGACGCCGGTAAAGTCCGCGAGGAAACGATCGTAGAAGCCGGCACCATAACCCAAGCGATAGCCCTCATCGTCGATGCACAGGGCGGGCACGAGGGCGACGGGTACCGCAGCCTGGCGCCAATCGACCTCCACGGCCGTCACCGGGTCGGGCTCCTCGACGCCAAAGCGGTTCCTCACCAAACCGTCGAGACGATCCACGCGAAACCAGCGCAGGTCGCACGTGTGAGGTACGCAGTATGGGAGGGCGACCACCTTTTTTCTCACCCAAGCATCACGGATGATCTCGCGAGTCTCCACCTCGTCTCTCATCGAGAGGTAGGAGAGGACGACATCAGCCGCACGATACGCCGAGAGGCCCAAGACCCCCCTCGCGATCGCGGCGTCGGCAGCGACGCGCCCGGCGTCCGGAAGGGACGCCCTGAGCGCCCTCATGCGCTTTCTCAGCGCCGACTTTGCCTGCGGGACGTCTATGGTCGCACCCCTCGCTCGACCAAACTGTGACTCCTCTGGACTCCCTCGTCGCACACCACGGCGCACAAGTGACTCGGCCACTTACGCCAGATCCGCGATCTGCGCCTTGAGCCGCTCGACGGTCTGCTCCAACTCCGCCTGCTGGCTTCGCTTCCTCTCGATGATCGCAGGCGCCGCCTTGGCGACAAAGCCTGCGTTGCCAAGCGTCTTGGTCACACCGGCAAGCTCCCCCTCGGCCTTTGCGAGCCCCTTTCTGAGCTGCGCCACCTCGGCCGCAAGGTCCACAAGGCCACCCACGACCACGAAGACCTCAAGGCCCCCGTCTACGACCGATACGGCACCCTCGGGCTTTTGCTGTCCCACGCTCGCCGTAAGCGCACCCACGCGACCGACCCCGCAGATGAAGTCGTGCTGTGCCTCGAGGACGGCACAGTCCTCGACAGAGGCACGCACAGCCACGTCCAGCTCTTCCTTGGGAGAGAGGCGGTACCGTGCACGCGTGGAGCGTACGACGGACACCAGGCTCTTGGCCAGCTCAAAGTCATGCTCGGCCACATCATTCACAAACGTCTTAAAGTCGGCGGGCTCGGGCCAGGCCGCAAGCATGAGGAAGCGGGCATCCCCCTCGCCGTCGGCAGCGGCACGACCCAAGCCTGATGCCGGAAGCGCATCCCAGACCTTCTCGGTCACGAAGGGCATCACGGGATGCAGCAGGCGCAGGGAGACGTCGAGCACGAAGACCAGATTGCGCTGGACCTGCAGGCGCTCGGCTCCCCCGCCGTCCAGAAGGCGTCCCTTACAGAGCTCTATATACCAGTCACAGACCTCGTTCCAGAAGAAGGACTGGATGTTCCGGGCGTAGTCACCAAAGCCATAGGCCTCAAGCGCCTCGGTGGACTCGCGCACGATGCGCGCCAGGCGCGAGAGCATCCAGGCGTCCTCGGGCGTCTCGGCCTTGGGAGCACCCGGCACGTACCCGTCGAGGTTCATCCGGACGAATCGACTCGCGTTCCAGACCTTGGTCACGAAGCCCTTGGCCTGCTCGGTGCGGGGGCTGTCAATAAGCGCATGGGTCTTCTTGTCTATGTTGGCATCGAACCTCACGTCCTGGTTGGTGGTGATGAGCGTGAGCAGGTTGTAGCGCATGGCGTCTGCGCCGTACCTCTCCATGAGGTCCATGGGATCCACGCCGTTGCCCTTGGACTTACTCATGCGGCTGCCGTCCTTGGCGAGGATCGTGGCATAGATGTACACGTCATGGAACGGCACCTCCCCCGTAAAGTAGAGCGAGCTCATCACCATGCGAGCCACCCAGAGCGCAATGATGTCGCGAGCGGTCACGAGGACCTTCGTGGGATGGTGACCGCACATCTGCTCGGGGTGATCGGGCCAGCCCTGCGTGGCGAAGGTCCAGAGCTGCGAGCTGAACCAGGTGTCGAGCACGTCCTCGTCCTGCCGCACGTGGTGTCCACCACAGTTGGGGCAGACGTCAATATCCTCCATAAGGGCGTCCTGCCAGCCGCAGTCCTCGCAGTAAAACACCGGGATGCGGTGACCCCACCAGAGCTGCCGCGAGATGCACCAGTCCTTGAGGCCATCCATCCAAGTGAGGTAGGTGTCCGTCCAACGTGCGGGATGAAACGTGACCTCACCGTTGCGCACGACCTCGGTCGCGCGTTCCTTGAGTCTGTCCACCGCCACGAACCACTGCTCCGAGAGCCAAGGCTCGAGCGCCGTATCGCAGCGGTAACAGTGCATGACGGAGTGATCGAGCTCCTCGACCCTCTCGAGGAGGCCATGCTCCTCGAACCAGGCGACGACGGCCTCGCGGCACTCGTCACGGCTCATGCCGGAGAACTCACCATAACCGTCCACGACGTGAGCGCTTTCGTCAAAGATATTGATCTGGGGTAGGTCGTGGGCCTGGCCCATCGCGTAGTCGTTGGGGTCGTGCGCAGGCGTCACCTTCACGAAGCCGGTGCCGAAGCCGGCGTCCACATGCCAGTCGGAGAAGATGGGAATCTCGCGGTCGACGATGGGCAACATCACAGTCTTGCCGACGAAGGTCTGCTTGTCGGGATCGGACGGCGAGACAGCAATGCCCGTGTCGCCGAGCATGGTCTCGGGACGCGTCGTCGCCACGGTCACATGGTCGATGCCGTCCTGTGGCTCCACGAGCGGGTAGCGCAAATACCAGAGGTGACCCTTCTCGCCCCTATACTCGGCCTCATCGTCGCTGATGGCCGTCTTGCAGCTTGGGCACCAGTTCACGATGCGCTTGCCGCGGTAGATGAGCCCGTCATGATACCAGTCCACAAAGACCTTGCGTACGGCCTTGGCGTACTCGGGACTCATCGTGAACTTCTCGTCTTCGAAGTCGATGGAGCAACCCATGCGCTTGATCTGGCTCACGATGGCGCCGCCGTACTCGCGACGCCAGTCCCAGCAGGCCTCAAGGAACCTTTCGCGGCCAATCTGAAGGCGAGAGACGCCCTCCTCCTTGAGCCGCTTGTCCACCTTGGTCTGGGTGGCGATGCCGGCGTGGTCCGTGCCGAGGATCCAGCGGGTGGAACGGCCGCGCATGCGATTGTACCGGATGAAGCTGTCCTGGATGGAGTCGTCCAGCGCATGGCCCATGTGGAGGATGCCGGTGACGTTGGGGGGCGGGATCACGACGGTGCAGTCACCGACGCCCTTGGAGCGCCGATAGCAGCCCGCACTCATCCATGCCTCGATGAGCTCGGGCTCGGTTGCCTGCGGGTCATAGGTCTTTGGCATCTCTTCCATGGTGCTTCGCTTTCTTCTGAGTCCTGTGGGCACGTGTTGGCACTCGTGTCTTGAGCGCGCGCGGCCAACAGAACAGCCTGCTGAAAACCCGCAGCGATGGTGCGGGCCGACAGCTCACTAGCTTAGCACGAGAGGGATGAGGTGGCGGCCCTCGCCAGACCCCGCACAAGACGTCAAACGCCTCACGCCTGCCACCGGATGGCTGCTCATGTGACCGAGCGCCATCATGTCACGCCGCCACGTCACTCAGGCCCTGATGTAGCGCGTGGCGCGACCAGAACCCTGAACGCGCACGAGGTTCTTCCCAGAGAGCCGCCTTAGCACCCGTAGGACCTTGTCCTTGCCAAACCCGCTTGACTCAACGATCTGGCCGCTCGACAGAACGCGTCCCGGCACAAAGAGGGAGAGCACCTGCTTCTCCTCGTCATCAAGCTCGAAGGCGCCGTCCACAGTTGGCAGGATGACCGTGATCGACCCATCGGTCACGACGAACTGCGGCTGGGCCTCAACTCTCGAATAGCTTCGCCTGATGCGGCGAACCCCCGTACCAAACTGCTCGATAACATTGAGTCGAAAGAGCACGCCCCCCAGAACGGGGTTCCGCAGAATGGAGAGGTTTCCCGAGAGATAGTCATCGACCGTCATCCCGCTTGGCAAACCCCCAGGCGATGCCACCTCGACTCTGTCGTGGAACAGAGAAATCCGGACGTGGGCGCCTACGTCCCACGTCCTATGGGCGAGGGCGTTGGCAACGGCCTCTCGAAAGGCCTCGCGAGGAACCCTCTCGTGCTGCTCCCGCTTGAAGCCCTCTATTCGTTCGTAGCTGTAGTAGCGATCGAACATCTCCAGCGCGGCTTCCAGCTGCCGTAGAACGGAGACACCGCTATGGGTCTCCCTGTCAAGGATGCTATTGATGTCCCCAAAGCGGGCGAGGTCCACCCCGGGAAACGCATTCTTGTCGGCGAGTAGGGCGGCGGCATTGTTGAATCCGTCCCTGACGGTAAGAAGTCCCAAGGTCCTGAGCGTGTCATCGTCGAATGTGCTGATGCCCAGTTCCTTTTCCAAGGCACTTTCGAGCATGCCAAACGATAGGTCCTGACTGCGTGACCTGAGTCCGTCGAAGCTCAGGTTCGATCCCTCCAGCACCAACCTCTTAAGCTCAAGGTCATCAACCTCGACCGTCGAGGTATCGCTGCGCTTATATGCCTTTGACCGATAGAGGTACGGTTTGTCGTCCCCCTCAGGAACTCGCAGCGTCACGACCTTCGTTCGAGGGTTCTCGGTGATCTCGAAGTACGGACGTGGGGATATCCCATCGTTGATGGCGTTCTCAATTCTCAGGCGGTCCCGCTCGGGGTTTTCCAAGCCCACCGTCCTTCCATCGTCCGAGACGCCAAAGAGCACCTCCCCCGTCCCGTAGTTGGCATATGCGCTTACCGTCTTCAGGAACGTATTTGAGAACTGCTCCTTGAACTCCAGCCGTCTGCTCTCTCTCATGATCACCCTCCCCGCATCCTAGAGGAATCATACGACGCTTCCGACGCAAATGCGACGCAAATTTTTACGTCGTATTCCGATTGAGAGCTTACGCACGGGCTCTCGAACACGAGGCCGAACGTGTTCAGGTCGCCCATCAGGTCCCCGGGGCCGGCACCGAGCGCCGCCGTGGCTATGGATGGATCCACGAAGTGCCGTGTCGGGGGGTGCGGATGTCCTCCTTGGCGCGGAGGTTGGGGTTCCACGCCCCCAGATCGTCCGTCACGAATAGCCTCTTGAGGGCAGCCACATACTCGAGGAACGAGGTCCTTCCAAACGACAGCCCCAACTTTGCGACGTCGCGCAACATCGTCTCGTAGCTGCCCTGCGAGGCGGTCATCCTGGCGTACGAGCGCATGAGCATGCACACTCGTTCGGGGTCGCGCCTCACGCCGTCCACCCGCGAGATGTCGGACTCAACGACGGCGTCCACGTAGTCCGGGGCCTGCTGCAGGGCAAGCTCCCTGGGCTGGCCAACCGCCTTGGGCCAACCTCCACGACACGTGAGGAACGCGACGTCCTCCAAGGCCAGCCCACTCCTTGCGATGGTGACTGGCCCGCCGTCAAACAGGGAGCGGAGCGAGACCCCCTCTGCTGGACTCCTCCGACTCAAGCAAGAACATCGGGCGCATGCGCATCCTGCCAATCCGCCCGATGCCAGAGTGGTAGGCCTTGCTCAGGTCGGGGGTACACTCGATCCGGTCAGTATGAACTGCCCAAACTCATCGCGCTTGTCCACCTCGAAACGTATTGTGTCCTGGAGCTCGGTGGTCTTCCGCCACTCGTCGATGAGCTTGGGGTCTCGCCCTTGAGAAAGAAGCTTGGATCGAGCTGTATCAGCCTGAGATTCTGCCCGCGCGTCCTTGGGTCCTGCAGGTATACGACGCTACTCGCCGCCTGCTCACACGTCGTGGTTTTTCCGCGCCACTTGGGACCCTCGACGAGCACCGCGCCCTTTGAAGCGAGCTTGTCTTTCAGCACCGAGTCGAAGACCCTCGGTATGTATGTCGCCATCGGATCTTCTCTTTGGTTTGATGATCGTGCGAAACGAACTGTTCAGCATGATATCGCCACCTTACATAGATGCAGCCGCTCTTAACGCGGTAGAAGGCGAGGTAGTGTCCCGATGCGACGAAACGATAGGGCGGATGGATGATGCGCCTAGCGTCGAGCGGCATTCCGACTCCGGAGGGTCAGCCAGCGAGTCGATGCGCCCCATGATCGCGTCGGTAGTCTTGATGGCAGCAGGTTCGTTAAGCAGGCAGGGCCTTCAACGAAATAGTTCGTCGTGCGAACCTGTCCTTTTTCTTCATCTTGTCATACACGGGGTCAGCCAAGGAGCAGGATGCACCGATTTCTTTGTCTGGGGGATTTGGCAGAGGCAGATTAGCTACCCGTACACGTGCCATTTCACATTGTAGTACAATAGAACTCCATTAGGAGTACGCAAGGAGGTGTCCCGTGACGACCATGACAATCAGGTGCGAGGAGAAGGACAAGATTGCAGCCCAACAAGTCGCAGAGTACTACGGCTTTGATCTTTCGTCGGTAACGCGCGCCTTCTGGAAGCAGATGGGGCGCACGCATCGCATCCCCTTGGACCTTGGCAACGAGGAGCCCAATGACGAGAGCCTTGAGGCAATTCGCGAAACGGAGGAACTCATCGCAAGGGGCGGTACAGGGCGCTCGTATTCCTCGGGCCGTGAACTCTTGGATGCTGCCTATGAGGCTTAGCCATGGGGAGATTGAAAACCCAGTTCACGAATACCTTCATACGTGATGCAAGAAGATTGCGTAAGAAACACATCGATGATACGCCACTGGCTGAGGTAATCGATCTTATCGTCGAAAACACGCCCGAGACACTGGAGGAGCTGCGTCGGAGGCACCGCATGCACACGCTGAGCGGTAGTTGGGCGGGAAGCAACGAGTGTCACGTTTGTAATGTGGGCGACTGGCTGCTCATATGGCAAGTGAGCGGCAATATCGCCTTCATACAGCGTACCGGTACTCACGACGAGCTGTTCCGTTAAGCTGTCTCAGAATGTTCATCGATTCGACAGTGTTGTCCAACACGAGACCGATGACAGCTTCAAGGTCTGTAAGACTCCAATTGCGCCTCGCAGCCTTCTTCAAATCGCGGCTAAATGCAGGAGCATACTTTGCCTTAAGGCGTCCTGTCATGCAAGTGCTGCCTGAATGAGGTCGTGAGCAGTGGCGTAGCTCTGTCCTGTGCCGGAGTGGATCATCTCCTCCGTTTCGCGAATAGCCTCAAGCGATTCCTCATTGGGTTCGGGATCGGAAAGATTCAGTGGAATCCTGTTCTCTCGAATCATTTGCATGTAAAACGCACGTGTGACCGAAGATAGGTCGAAGCCGAAATGCTCGGCGATGTGCGAAGCGCCCTCTTTGATCTCACTGTCAACGCGAATTGTCACCGATGAAGCAGCCATGTTATCCTCGCACTCATACGTACTGACATTGTCAGTATAACGTCTTGCGTGATGCTTTTCAAGGACCATGGTTATGCAGGCAAATAGCCATCTGATAGATCAGTGTGCTCAACCGAGTTCATCGTCTACAAGCCGAAGGTCGCCGCGCACAAGAGCTTCTACCACGCTGCCATAGACAGCCCAAGTTTTACTGACTTTCTTCTCGCCCATGTGACCGGTTCGACAGGCAGTCGTCAAAGAACGCAACCAAAAGCGACACTCAGCTATCCGATGCCGTTTCTTGGAGCAGATGAAATCGAGGGCTTCTGTGCCTATGCAGGCCTGTTAATCAGGCGGTGGCAAGCCAATGAGCAGGAATCGGTGAAACTTGCACGGCTAAGGAATGCGCTTCTGCCGAAACTCATAACGGGCGAAATCGACGTCTCCAGGCTGGGGCCTAAGCGGGTAGGGCCACATCCAGTTTATAGCCAAGCGCCTTCACGACCTTCTGAACCGTACCGAAGGAAGGGTTACCTGTCGGTGAGAGGGCCTTGTAGAGGCCGTCCCTCGTGATGCCCGTGTCTTTCGCCAGCTGGGTCATGCCACGTGCTCGGGCGATATCGCCAAGCGCGGCGGAAACGAGCGCGGGGTCGCCGTCGTCGAGCGCGGCATTGAGGTAAGCGACGATGTCCTCGTCTGTTTCGAGGAACTCGGCCGCGTCGTATGTCATGGCCTTTTTCATCTCGTCACCCGCTCTCATTCATACTGCTCGTTTAGCTCTTTGGCCTTCTTGATGTCTCGTTGCTGGGAGGATTTATCTCCCCCGATGAGTAGCAATATGATTTCCTTCCCACGTTGCGCGAAGTACATCCTGTAGCCCGGTCCATAGTTAATTCGTAGCTCGTAGACGCCGCCTTCCACGGGCTTGCAATCGCCGAGATTACCGGTCAGGGCGATCCTCCTGATACGCAAGTTGATTCGAGGCTTGGCATCCGAATCCTTCAGGCGTTTGAGCCACTTTGCAAACTCATCCGTCCTGCGAACTTCAATCATATTGGAAGTGTATACCACAGTATACGTTCAGTCAAGAGCAAGGAGACCCCAATCATGCCGTCAAATAGCCATTTGGCTGTCCAATCCACAGCCACCCCGCACACTGTTCCCAATCCCCTCAAAGGAAAGGAACAGCCCCATGGAAGTCATCATCAACATCATCCTGTCCCACATGCAGCCCCTGCTCGACGCGTTCCAGCTCAAGCAGCTCAAGGCCACGATGAGAGCCGCATTCGAGCGCACCAAGACCCCGTCGGCCCAGGACCCGGCCAACCTGCTGAAGCTCTTCCTTACCGCAAAGGAGATCGAGGGCTGCTCGCCCAGGACAATCGCCTACTACCGCACCACGCTCGCGCACATGACGCAAGCCCTCGCAAAGCCCTACACCCAGGTAACGAGCGATGACCTGCACGCCTAGCTCACTGAATACAAGCAGGAACGTGCGGCCGGAAAGGTCACCATAGGCAATATCCGCCGCATCATGTCGAGCTTCCAGATGCTAGAATACATATAATAGATATATATTTTCCAACAATGGGGTAACTATGGCAGCTACAGCAACACTCAACACGAAGGTAGAGCCCTCCGACAAGGAGCGCTTCTCCAGAACGGCCGAGTCCCTGGGCATGAATGCATCCACCGCGTTGAAGGTATTTGTACTCAAGTTCAACGAGTGCGGAGGGTTCCCCTTCGATGTCCGTCGCGATCCGCGTATCAACTACGCGAACAACGAGACCCTCCACGCTCATATGGAGGCCGGCAAGCTCGTAGTTCCTGCAGGGTGGAGAGACGACGATGACGACGAATAGCCCCAGACCCTTCGAGGTGTGGAGGCTGGAGTTCGTTTACGAGGACCAACCCGAGGTCAGCAAGGTGCGGCCTGCCATCGTAGCCGTCGTCGACCACGACAAGGACACCGCCCTCGTGGCGAAGGTGACCGGCCATGGTCCAAGACCTGAGTTCCCCGGTGAGGTCAGGATAGTCGACTGGAAGCAGGCGGGGCTTACGAAGCCCTCACCAGTGCGGTGCTCAAAAACGATGACCGTTCCCCTCGCTGCGTTCGACAACGCTTCGCGGTACGGTCCCCTATCGGAGGAGGACGCCCGAGCCGTTGAGCAGGCTCTCCGAGATCTCGGTGCTATTCTTTAACAGTCATGGCTGCGATACGCCGGTGTCAAACATAAGGCCTTATATAAATGGCTATTTGGCGGCATAGTGAACTGGAATGCCAGTAGTATTGGCATGGCATTTGTAAGACAATATCATATTTATGTCTTACAAAGGAGGCAGCCATGGCATCTGTGACGATACGTGTGGACGATGAGACCAAGGCCGAGGCGACCGAGATTGTCGAGGACTTCGGCTTCGACCTCTCGTCGGTCACGAGGGCATTCTACCGTCAGATCGTGCGCGAGCGCAGGATCCCCCTGAGCCTCTCGTACGACGTCCCCAACGACGAAACCATCGCCGCCCTACGCGAGGGTGCCGAGATTCTGGCCACAGGCGGCACGGGACAGTCGTTCTCGTCCGGCCGCGACCTTCTCGATGCGGCATACAAGGCCTGATGCCATGGGGAGGCTTGAGGCCCAGCACAGCCCGGCGTTCGTCCGGGACGCCAAGAGGCTCAGGAAGAAGCATGTGGATGACACCGCGCTCGCAGGGGTCATCGACCCCATAGCGAGAGACACGCCCGAGGTCCTCGAGCGACTCCGGCGCAGACACCGCATGCATACGCTTGCTGGTAACTGGGCGGGAAGCAACGAGCGCCATGTCGCCAACACGGACGACTGGCTGCTCATATGGACGTCGGATGACAAGGTTACCCTCATGGAGCGCACGGGAACCCATGATGAGCTGTTCCGTTAGTCAGATGGCTCGACTTCAGAGGCGTCGATCTCGCCGGACATGAGCGTGGGAAGCAAGGAATCACGTAGTTGCTTGAGATGGGTTGATTCCAGCTCGTTATCCTTCATCTCATCATACACGGGGTCAGCCAAAGAGCAGAATGCACCGATCTCTTTGTCTGAGGAATCTAGTATAGGATAACTCATAGTTGCTTTCAGCTGAGTTCGTTGCCCACTGCTTGTTGAGCCTGTTACGTGTACAAGAAGAACTCATGAAACTTGTCAGAAGCTATAGCAGTGGCATAGGAGCTCTTACGCTCAAGATTGAGCGGCTTGTAGACAATGAATTCGGTCAAGTACACAAGGTGACCTGTAACGCATGCCGGGAGCCAGAACCGTTTGATCGACGGATTTAGCTTGGAAATGAGGATACTGTCGCGATCAACGATGTGCTTGTTGCTCTTGATTCTATTAGCTGGTTCGATCGTTGACCTACGGTTTGTGTCGTAGGCCAAGATGCTGTAGTGCTCCCATATTTCTCCCTTATGTTCCTGTGGCCTCAACGACTTCGTTGAAATGTACAGCACATCCCCGAGGCTGTGTCGTAGCCACGCCCAAGGGAACAAAGATGCCCCGTGGTGACAAAGCAGCAATTTTGCAATATGAGTTCAAATAGGCGATGGGGCTGTAGATGCTGAAGGCCCAATACACCTCCAAGTACGAGCATGACGTAAAAGCTCTCGTGAAGAAGCACTGTGACATTGCGCCTTTCAGCGATGTAGTTGACCTTATCCTCGAAGACACCGCAGAGTCTAAGCATATACTGCAGCAGTATAATATGCACGCACTGAAGGGGGCGTGGGCGGGCAGCAACGAATGTCACGTTGCGAATGCGGGTGATTGGCTCGTTATTTGGAAGACAGGAGATGGGTTGGCGGTCTTTCAACGTACGGGATCACACGACGAATTGTTCCGATGAGATTCCAGAGACGTCAATCTCGCCTGACATAAGCTTCAGGAGTAGTGTGTCTCACAGTTCCTCAAGCGCCTTCGACTCTACTTCATTATGCGCAATGGCGGCAAACAAGCCATCGAGTCGCGGTTTAACTCATCGAGCTCTTCCCTTGTCAGCATTGGGATTTCGAGCTCTTCAAGATCTGCGCTCTTGATCGATGGATATACCAATGTGCTCTGCTATGCAACACTCTGTAGCATCGTGATAATTGACGGCCTTGTCAATGCAAGGTAAATGAAAGGACCGCCAACGCCAATAGCATCACGAACAACCGTGAAGCCCGTAGAAACGAGCATGTTGCTCGGAGGATTGAGGGCTAAGCCATAGTGCAATTGATTAGGCTATATCGTCACAAGATATGGAGCTATAGCGAAGCACAACGAACCTGGACGGCCGCGACGAAGGACGAGAGCCACTCGCGGTAGCACGTGGCGAGACCGTGCCATCCCCTGATCCTCTCGAAGGCGCTCCCCGCCAAGTGTCCCCACTTGTATGGGCGCGGGCCGATCGCCCCCTCCCCCTCCCGTGTCATGGACACCTCTTCTCTGCAGTCGCTTCTGCTGTTGCGCTCCCCACACGTCTGATCGGCCTCAGCGTCTATGATCTCGTTGGCTATGGGCTCCGCTAACTGGCGGTAGTAGGCGATCGTCCTGGGCGAGCGGCCCTCGATCTCCTTTGCGGCAAGGAAGAGCTTTAGCAGGTCAGCCGGGTCCTAGGCTGGCGAGGTCTTGGCATGCTCGAATGCGGCTCTCATCGTGGCCTTGAGCTGCTTGAGCTGGGGCGCATCGAGCAGGGGCTGCGTGTGGGACAAAGCGGTATTGATGATGCCTTCCGGGGAACTGTTCCTTTCCTTTGAGGGGATTGGGAACAGTGTGCGGGGTTGCTGTGGACTGTGCCGGCAAATGATTATTTAGCGGCGTAATTGCTTGATTCCCGGCAGAGCGTTAGAATAATCCCAGTATTTGGTAGCAGCGATGCTACTTGCGGTATCGTGCCCTGAGAACCTATTCGAAGGTTTATCCCTATTTTTCCAGATAGTGGCATTTACTTTTGAAGCGAGGTCCAATATGGATGATTACTTACCGTACATTTTTTGGGCGGGTAACGGCGCTAGCGGGGCTGTCCGACTTGTAGGTTAAGGAATTGCACGATATTTGCGGTTCATCGTTTCTGCGTATAGCGCCAGGGGGGTTCGAATCCCCCCGGCCCCGCCAAATATTTTCTACGCATTTTCTTCAGGCTAGGCATCCTCCGAGAGGATCGATTTCGCCTGTCATTAGCTTTGGAAGCAAAGCGTCGCGAAGCATTATCAGATTCCGACTCTCCACCTCGTTGATTTTAATTTGAACATCAATCGAATCAGCCTTTGCTTCGAACGACTCGATTGATTTTTTGTCCGGTAGGGCAATCTTAAGGGCCTTTAGCGTTTTTCCATTAATAGAACCGAATACGGTGCCCTCACTGTTGTATGCATTAAGCCTTCTGCTAAGCGAACGCAATAGATAGAGACAAAATGACGGATATTGGCTATGGATTGCAGTCAAACCACGTCCAATACAGCAGTCTTCATAAGCGACGTTCAGGTCACCTACCGGTGCACGTACGCTCATCAGGACATCACCTGCCGCTACCATTCTCTTAGGCTCCGTAGTAAATAGTCGCTGTGTCGGAAAACGCCAGCCGAACTCGCCACGCCCTTGATAAAACACGGTGCCTTTCCCTTCTTCGTTATATGACTTACCAGATGGTGATTGACCCATGGTTATATCTGCGATATCAGAAAGAACAGCGTTGTCGTCAGTGTTGCCGAATTGCTCAGAGAAGGCAGCGTCACAAATCGCCGCTAAATAATCATTTAACAACCCACACGTCTATCAAGCCACCATGTACTCCATCACGTTCAATGAAAGGAATAACGATGGAGGCAGAAATAAACCAAGTGCTTGCACGGATGCAAGCAAACTTAAGTAGCACGCAACTGCAGCTACTCAAGAGAACTCTTCAAGACGTCCTCAATACGTCCACATTAGACAAGTCTTGCGACAACGCCCATCTATTGGCCCTCTTCCTAACAGCGAAAGAAGTCGAAGGCTGCTCTGCAAAGACACTGTCTTATTATGAGAGCACCATCAGACACATGAGCCTTACCGTAGCCAAGCCATGCATACAAATCTGCAGTGACGACCTAAGGCAGTACCTGAGCAACTACGAATCCCATCGCCACGCAGGCAAAGTTACAATCGACAACATCAGGCGCATACTCTCCAGTTTCTTCTCTTGGCTCGAAGACGAAGACTATGTGGTCAAGAGCCCTATACGCCGCACACACAAGGTCAGAACTCCAACGAGGACGAAGGATGTCTTGAGCGACGAAGACTTAGAGACGCTGCGAGACGCATGCAGCGGGCATCGCGACCTTGCGATTATCGACATCCTTACCTCGACTGGCATCCGTGTAGGCGAGCTCGTCGGGTTAAACATCGCAGATGTAGACCTGCAGAACCGGGAATGTGTTGTCACCGGCAAGGGCAACAAGCAGCGCTTCGCCTACTTTGACGCCAGGACCAAGCTGCATCTTCAGAAGTACCTGCAGGAACGAACGGACGACAACCCTGCCCTATTTGTCGCGCTCAAGAATAATGGCTCAAGACTTACAATAAGTGGCGTCGAGGAAAGACTGCGCTTACTTGGCAGAAGAGCTGGCGTTGGCAGAGTGCACCCGCACAAGTTTCGCCGGACTCTCGCCACCCACGCCATCGACAAAGGCATGCCGATAGAGCAAGTGCAGAAGCTCCTCGGGCACGCAAGGATCGATACAACCATGCACTACGCGCTGGTCAACCAGGACAACGTAAAGGCATCGCACAGAAAGTATTTGGAATGAGCACGATTGAACTTGGTGGCATCTGCAGGTATCGCACAGAGAGCATGCTTGTCGGCTCGTTGCCCTACGTAACAACTGAGTCGATGCTGCCAAATAAAAGCGGAATCGCTGGTAAAACATCTGCGCCCTCTAGCAAAAAAGCTCGCTTCTTTCGGAACGGTGACACGCTCATCTCCAACATTCGACCCTATTTCAAGAAGATTTGGCAAGCAGAATACGATGGCTGCTGCTCAGCCGATGTGCTTGTTTTTGAGCCTTCCAACTGCGACGCGGACTACCTGTATTGGCTGTTATCGAATGACGTGTTCTTCAGCTATATGGTCTCAACAGCCAAAGGAACCAAAATGCCTCGCGGCGACAAGTCGGCAATTATGCACTATGCGCTCGAGCACATGGACGTCAGTGAGCAGCGTGCGATAGCGGGTGTCCTCAATCCAATACGTGAGCTCATAGCGACTAATCAGCATACAAATGATTATTTAAAGCAATGTGCAATGACGTTATTCTCGCAATTCTATATGGATAGATGGGGCGAAGATCTTCCAGATGGATGGTCATACCAGCGAGTTGAGGAGTTCGCAGAGAAAGTTGCCATGGGACCATTTGGCTCAAACATCAAGGTGGAAACCTTCGTGGATGAAGGTGTGCCAATCATAAGTAGTGCGCATTTACGTGGCTTGTTGCTGGAAGAGCTTGAATACAATCACATTACAGAGGAGCATGCTAATCGGCTTGCTAATTCAATGGTCTATCCTGGTGATATCGTCTTCACCCATGCAGGCAACATTGGCCAAGCGTCTCTTGTCACCAAATGGGCAGCCGAACCGAAATACATGATTTCGCAACGCCAGTTTTACCTACGATGCAATCAAGATAAGATGCTGTCTGAAATACCCGCTCTGTATTTCCATACCAGAGTCGGTTGTCATGTATTAACCGCTAATTCTAGTTCCACAGGCGTACCATCAATTGCTCAACCGTCCTCATACCTCAAGTCAATCGAGATTATCGTTCCTGACATGGAATCTCAGCATGCCTTTGTCAATCAAATCGAACCGATGCTACATCAGTATGTTGTCAATGAGAAAGAAATAAGAAGACTGGAGCAGTTGCGAGATGCACTGTTACCAAAGCTGATGTCTGGTGAAATCGACGTTTCTCAAATCGAGTTGCCTAAGCAGTCAAATAATCATTTGTGTGAGAGTTGATGCACAACTTGGCCTGAATTACGTCAAGCATTGACACGATTTTTCTTTGCTTGTCTAAGGTCGGGACATCAACCTCAATTCTTGCAACATCGTCTGGGTGGACTCGGAAAACCTTCATGCCGCGTACATATTGTCTGAGCATCCTCACGAACAGGGGCGCATGCATCAAGTAGTTGAGATAGGCAGGGATTACCACATTTGGACGGTTCACATGGACGATGGTGGTTTCGGTACCACTGACTGCAGGCATATGCTCCGGATTGTTGAAGAGGAATGCATGTCCGAGATCATCAACGGTCTCGGAAGTCAGAACGTAGACAATATCTTGATCCTCTAGCCATTGACTATCCTTAATCTTCTCGTCAGAACGGATGTGGGGAATAGGCTTCTGGGGATGCTTGACATCGATACGATAGGAAAAGCCCTTATAAAGGTCACCGTAATGGATGTAGAGGTAGCCGCCCTTATCCAACATGCGTGCGCGCGGAATGCTCGCTCCACGCCTGAATTCACAGAGTTCTCCGAGTGCATACCTACATCCCATACCCGATCGCCTCCAGGTTCCGCCTAATCTCATCCTGCAGGCGATTGGATTCCTCGAAGCATTTGGCGAGCTCTCCAGTGAGCCTCTTCATCTTGTCATCGAAAGGCTCTTCATCCTCCTCGACGTCGGCTATACCTACGTAGCGTCCGGGTGTCAGGATGTAATCCTGTTTAGCCACTTCATCCAATATCACCGCCGCAGAGAAGCCCTTTTCCTCCTCCAACTCACCCTTGCGGAATGCGTCAAAGGCTCCGGAAATCTTAGCTATGTCGTCATCTTTGAGCTCACGCAACCGTCGGCTCACCATTGTGCCTAGCTCGCGAGCATCCACGAAGAGTACCTTGCCAGCCTCCGTCATCCTGTGCTTCTTCGCCTTGTCGATAATCCAAAGACACACGGGGATACCCGTACTGTAGAAGAGCTTGTCCGGCAGCGCGATGACGCCTTCGACCACGTCATCCCTCACCAGATTTGCGCGGATGTCACCCTCGCCACTCTGCTGGCTCGAGAGGGAGCCGTTAGCCAGCACCATGCCCATACGACCACGGTCATTTAGATGGTGCACCATATGTTGTAGCCAGGCGAAATTAGCATTGCCCGCAGGTGGGACGCCATAGTCCCACCTTGGGTCGACTCTCAGCCGATCACCACCCCAATCGCTATCGTTGAAGGGAGGATTGGCCATCACGAAGTCAAAGCGCTTGTCCCTGTGCAGGTCATCGAAGAAGGTGTCGGCACTGTGTGCACCCAAGTCCGCCTCGATACCACGAATGGCCAGGTTCATCTTGGCCATCTTCCACGTGGTGGGGTTACTCTCCTGCCCAAACACTGAGATGTCACTGATCTTACCCGCGTGGTGCTCTACGAACTTGGCCGACTGAACGAACATGCCACCGGAGCCGCAGCATGGGTCATAGACCCTACCGTGGTAGGGCTGTACGATCTCCACGAGCGTGCGAACGATGCAGGTGGGCGTATAGAACTCTCCGGCATTCTTGCCCTCCTGCTCAGCGAACTTCGCAAGGCAATACTCGTAGGTGCGTCCCAGCACATCCTGAGTGTTCTCGTCACCGGCTATTCTCACGTTGGTGAAGAGGTCCACCACGTCGCCAAGCATGCGCTTGTCCAGCTCCTGGCGGGCGAAGTTTTTGGGAAGAATGCCCTTGAGAGAGTCGTTCTCAGCTTCAATCCGCCGCATGGCATTATCGATGGTCTTACCCACCTCCGGGGTATGCGCAGCAGCAGCAACCACCTCCCAGCGGGCATCCCTTGGCACCCAAAAGATACCATTAGCCTCATACTCGTCGCGGTCCTCCTCGAAGTCCTCGCCCTCCTCCACGAGCTCCGTGTGCCTCTGATCGAAACGGTCGGATATGTACTTCAGAAAGATAAGTCCGAGCACCACGTTCTTATACTCAGAGGCATCAATATGGCCGCGCATCTTGTCGGCCGCCTGCCAGATCTTCTCCTCGAACCCTATTTCCTGCGTGTTCGCCACTCTCTGTTTCTTCTTGCCTCTTGGCATTTGCCTCTTCCTATCTGAACGTCTGGCTGTCAGCCCAAAGCTCGCACTGATCCATTACGATGTCCAATGCTTCCTGCTGTCCTTCGGGCGGGTACCTGTACTTCTTGAGTAGGCGCTTCACGGCACTCCTCATCTTAGCGCGGGCTGTCTTCTTCTCCTGCCAGTCGATGGTCGCGTTCTTACGTAGCGCATCGGTGAGCTCATGGGTAAGGGCAACCAGTTGGTCATTGGTGTAGACGTCCCTCACGGCCTCTGGCTTGGTGAGCGCGTCATAGAAGGCAAGCTCCTCGCCATCAAGTCCAAGCGTCTTACCCTCTTCGCGCTCTGCCATCATCTCCCTGGCCATCCCAAGCAACTCCTCGATGACCTCGGCATTGGTGAGCATACCGTTAAGGTATCCATTGAGCGACTTCTGGAGCATGTCCGAGAACTTCTGGGCTTGCACCACACTTGTTCGCTTATACTCGCGCACCTGCTCCTTGATGAGGCGCTTGAGCGTCTCCAGAGCAATGTTCTTTTCCTTCATCTTGGCAATCTCGCCAAGAAACGACTCGTCGAAAAGGGAGACGTCGGCATCGCTCCCCTCAATGAGATTGATGACCCCCGCGCTCTGCACGGTCTGCTCTAGGATGGCCTCGATCCGCTTGTTGAACTCGGCATAGCTCATGCCGCCCGAACCCGACCCCGCTTTGCCCAAGATGCGGAGTACCTGGACGCGCAACACCTGGATGAAGGCAGCCTCACGTTGGTCCTCCCCTGAGACCAGGCTCTTGCAGAGGCTCTCGGCGCTCGCAAGCAACTGAGCCTGCCTGAGAAACTCATTGCGGTGCTCCTCGCCTCCCCTGGCAAGCAACCAATCGGTGCCCTCGGCGATGCAGTCGGCAAGTCGCTCTCTGCTCTGCGTCATAATACGCCCGCGATAGTCAAAGCCATGCAGCAGGTCTCGGCACACGGCAAGCTTCTCCAGAAACTTGGGGTAGGCCGTCTTAGCGACGTCCATGTCACCGTAATTTCTGCGATCGCGGTTGGTGTAATCGCGCATGGCGGCCCTGAGCAACCCGGCGATACCAATGTAATCAACGATGAGACCGCCCTCTTTACCGGGGTACACGCGATTGACGCGCGCGATAGCCTGCATGAGGTTGTGACCGCGCATGGGCTTGTACATATACATGGTGGCAAGCGAGGGCACGTCGAAGCCCGTAAGCCACATGTCTACGACGATGGTGATCTTGAGAGGGTCCGAGTCGTCCTTGAAGCGGCGCTCCATCTCCTTCTTGTGGTCGAGACGGCCTCCGCCCCTCCTCGGGGTACCGTGCGTAACGCCGTACCACTCCTCAGGATCCTTGTTGCTCGTGGTCATCACGACACCTACCCTGTCGTTCCAGGCAGGGCGCAGCTCCATCAGCTTATAGTAGACCTTCATCGCAATGGGACATGAGTAGGCGACGATCAGCGCTTTACCCGTGAGCAGGTCCTCGCGATTCTCTTCGTAGTGGGCCACAATGTCACGACACAGGGCGTCGATGGTATCTGGCGTGCCAAGGATGGCGTCAAGGCCACTCATGACATGCTTGCTCCTTTCGGTGGCATCCTCGTCATGCTCAGCGGCGAAATCACTGTAAGCTCGGTCGAGGTCCTCAAGTGTGTCAGGGTCAAGCTTGAGCGCCACAACGCGGCTCTCGTAGTAGACCGGTACAGTCGCCTTGTCGTCCACGGCCTGCGTCATGTCATAGACGTCAATATAGTCACCGAAGATCTCTTGAGTGTTGCGCCCGTCAAGGGCAATGGGTGTGCCCGTAAAGCCGATGTAGGAGGCGTTGGGCAACGCATCGCGCACGAGCTTGGCGGCCCCGATTGAGACCGTGCCATCATTGTGGATAGTCTCGGTGAGGCCGTACTGCCCACGATGCGCCTCGTCGATCATCACAACGACGTTGCTACGGTCGGTGAGGGGTTCCGAGCACTCTTCGAACTTCTGCATCGTGGTAAAGACGATGCCGTTTGCAATGCGGCCGGAGAGCAGCGCCCGCAAGCTCCCGTCGCCCCCGTCACGCGACTTTGCCTGGACCGGCGTCTGCCTCAGGAACTTGGCACAGCGGCAAAACTGGCCAAAGATCTGGTCGTCAAGGTCGTTACGGTCGGTGATGACGACGATCGTGGGACTGTCGATGCGCTCCTGTAGCATGTGAGCGAGGAACACCATCGAGAGGGATTTGCCGGAACCCTGCGTGTGCCAAAAGACGCCGATTCTTCCGTCACCAGCCACGGCCTCGACGGCACGTTCTGCCGCTCTGTGTACGCCAAAGTACTGGTGATAGGCAGCAAGGATCTTCACGATCCTATCGTCAGCGTCGTTGAAGCAGATGAAGTTATGCAGGATGTCGCAGAGACGATCCTTGCGAAACACGCCGTCGATGGTTGTCTGCCAGCGTGTGTTGTTCTTCGTGTAGTCACCATCTTCGCTCTTCCATTCGCTGAAGCGGTCCTCCGAACTGGATATAGTGCCCACCCGTGTCTCGGCCATGTCGGTCATTACGCAGAAGGCGTTGGGCACGAAGAAGGAGGGTATGGCCTTCAGGTAGTTGCGCAGTTGCAGGTAGGCCTCCGAGGCATCGGTCTCTTCCCGTGAGGGGCTCTTCAGCTCAAATACAACGAGGGGTATGCCATTTACGAACACCACGATATCTGGACGTTTGTTCTCGTGCTCTACGTAGGTCCACTGATTCACCACTTGGAACGTGTTCTTCTCAGGCTCTTCATAGTCGATGAGACGGATGATATCGTTTCGCTCCTCTCCCTTTTCCTGGTCGAAGAATCGAACTTCCACACCGTTTTGTACGTAGTCAGAGAAGACCTCGTTGCGCTGCTCAAGAGAGCCTGCCTCCACGGCGTTGAGCCTGCGTATGGCCTCAGAGGTTGCCTGTGCGGGAAGTTCCCGATTGATGCGCCAAAGGCTACTCTGAAGAACGTCAAGAAGGAACACGTCATGGTAGAGTCTATCGGTCCTTCGGACATCAGGACCGTAGAGGTGCTCGTATCCGAGCTTGTCAACCATATGCTCAATGATAGCTTGCTCATAGAAGTCCTCGTTGAACGAACCAGCCTCGCCGACGTGATTGTCACTATCCATCGATGTCCTCGTAGTAGTTGCCAATGAGTTGCACATGCAAGGTAGTTGAATAAAATTACCTGAACTCTGCCGCATAATCTGATCTTATCACTGACACATCACACATGCGATATCATCAAGCTCACCTCACATCCATATGCTGCGGGCATGATAAACGAACAAGCGTTCTAATACCAGGAGGAGGTGGCTCTTCTGGAGCTGACAGGAAAAGAAGCCGTCAGCGGTCTTCACCAACAACAAAGCGATTGGCCAAATCGAGAAACTTGCAGATGTTCAGAGAGTAATTTGGGTATGCCTTGCAAAGGTTTTGCAGAGAGAATGCCTTCACAAGAAGGACGTCCTGAAAATCTCCCTTCTTCCGCTCCTTTTGGAAGTAGGTCTCCTCTGCCCGTACGCCTTCATCCTCTGGGTACGCATACAGCCGCGTGCATTGTAGCTCGTAGTCAATATCAAGTACGAAATAACCCGCATATGAATAGTCTTCTCCGCCAAGGATAGTCACTGAGCCGGAGCATGCCCGAAGCTTTTTTAGAATTGACATCTTGTCTTCGATCCTACGAAGCTCCTCCCTCTGCTCTTTCAATGCTCCAATGACTTCTCCGCTTTCAGAGGTACACTCCTCCTCTGCAAGGAGAGCTGCGACGACCGCGAAGAACCTCTTCTCTTCATAGGTGCCCCCACCAAACTTCATGCCCTGTTGGCAGATGACGTCATATGTCTCAAGTGCGCTTGCCCACGCATGTTGCAGCTCGGTCCTAACCTGTGTCTCACAGAAGAGGCCGGTTAACCCAACTGATGGAACGTCATGCCTGGTAATCAGGTGAACGCTCCTATACCCATCATCTTTGGGCGTTCTAATATAATCCTTAGTTCGATACAGCCGCACGCGTGCATCCCGCACTGCAGTAACAATTCTGTAGACATCGTGCTTGGTAGGCACGATTACTCTGCATCCCGCTATGTCATTCATCTCATTCAGCTTCATACTAAGATCGGGCCGCTGAAGCTTCTTGACGATCGTATCCATTCGTTTTAGCCGACTAACAACAAGGGTGTTATTACCCCCATCGGCCAGTTCCCTAGAAACAAGGTCTCGTAAAGTTCCCTCCATCTCTCCGATAACCTCTTTATGGGCGGAACGCCAAATATCCGCAACCCCAAACGCCCAGTGACGTTCTTCCTCGGGCGCATCCCTGCAGGCAAGGATGCGCCCAGCTCTCTTCACCTTAGACTTCGTGACGCCAGTTCTTGTCATGACCCTAAGAACAGGGGGTTGTCGCACCGGCGCGAGGCATAGAAGCCCTCTATCGCCTCATTGGAGATGACCACGCTGCAGCGATCGCTATCCCCACACCCCTGACGCGCGTCGCTCCACGGCGCCTCCCCATGCGAGAGTCCGCTAAGCTGATCGCCTTCATAGTCGCCGAGCACATGCAAGGTCCGGTCAACGAACGATCGCTCGTGCGCGCTAAGGGGTTGGACGATCTTGGGATTGGGGGCAATGCTCCCCGGTCCGATGATGAACCTTCCCCTATGCCTGCGGTAGAGCTCAAGGGAGACGGGGCCGTTCACCCACGCCTGAAAGGTCTCGGGAAAAAGTGGACGGTGCGTCTCGACGAGGGAAAGCGCGTTGCTGTAGAAGGCGAGCTTCTGCAGCTTCATGGTCGAAACATATCCCTTCTTCTCAAGAATGTATTCAGCAACATCAAGTATGCTCGCCATGACCCCTCCCCTACGGAACCGCATCCGACAAAACGTATGATGGATCTGTCTCTGCCTTCTGATGACAATATATTTTAACCAGTGTAGCCCAAAAGGACGAGACGTTGGCCAGATCCGTATGGGGAATGGAAGGATGATACGGTGCAGCCAATCACCACAGCGATGATGGTGAGGGCAAGCCAAGCGTCATTGGGCTCCTCGGGAGTTTGCGTGAGTGAACGTCTCAGCGAAGACGCCAAGCTAGCGGCGGCGGCGCTCGCGCAGAGCTTGTTTTCCCGACCAAAGGGGAGGGGGCCAGCGAGGGGACGCCGCCGGCGCGCCATGGCGGTCGAGGCCCTCGTTCCACCCGACGCGGCTTGCGTCGCAACAGTGTACACAATTGACCCAAAACGGCTCCGAGAGGCCGTTCTCGTCGATCTGTGTACACTCCTTTGTCCCCACGCCTGTCCACTACGGCGCACCTCACGGAAAGGCGCACTCTGCACTCGCCCCTCGATCGCGGCGAGACCAAAAAGCGCATTCTGCTCCAGCGCCTCACCAAAAACCGCAGTTTGGTTAGTCCGGGGGTCGTAGAATGCGCCTTTCCGTGAGAGTCCGCGCCCAGAATGCGCTTTCCCGTGACGTCCCAAGACTAGAATGCGCTTTTCCGTCACGTCGCGGTGCCCGGGAGGTGTGGGGCAACCCCCCGCCAGGCTGCGGGGCACTATGGAGAATGGCTCAACTGGGCAAATGCGCTCGAGCAACCCCCCGCCAG
>ERZ773003.582-NODE-582-length-26212-cov-5.291165_pt1 | contig 26212 bp, 36 predicted proteins | sample MGYA00580668_ERZ773003 | MGnify/ENA primary metagenome ERZ773003 (study PRJEB29015, sample SAMEA2738002) | human oral metagenome | biome: human oral; feature: human-associated habitat; material: dental | place: China | collected 2126 ... | reverse complement strand
ATGGAATAGTTAAGTCCATAGACATTTATTACGATGTCAAAAGAATAGGAAAAATAAAATTTTTAAATGAAACAACTGCTACACAAGCCATGAATGCGATAGGCGAATGGTTAGAAGAAGAATATGTTCCGGATATTCTAACCGATAAAGAAAAGGCTTATTTATCCGCTGTAATTAAGCCGTTTAGAAAAGATGTTAAATATATCAAGAAAATGGATTTTGTAATAAAAGCAAAAGAATACTTGTTAATTAAAATGCACGATCTTAGCACAGCAGCACTTCCATTATTTGAAAAAGGAACAATGTACAAAGGTATGGAAGTAGATAAAAAATACACCTTAGAGGAGTTGGGGTTATGAAATACAGAAAGAAATCAGTAATTGTGGAAGCAATTAAATACGACAATGGGAATATCGGAAAAGTATTAAGATTCTGCGGAGAATTATATTACAACCCATATGATAATGAATATTACGTCAATACATTAGAGGGGCGTATGAAAGTTACTGATGGTGATTACATCATCGAGGGAGTAAATGGTGAGTTTTATCCATGCAAGCCTGATATCTTCGAGCAAACTTATGAGGTGGTGGAATGAATAGATATCAAAATGATTTGGCAGAAATTGTACGTATATGCGCACAAGATGATGAACCATTTCCGATTGAAGAAATAGAATCATTACAAGAACTAGTCGATAAGGCAACACCAGAAGCACCAAACGTTGAACATTCATGGTGGCGCAGTCCTGATGGGGTGTCCGTACTTACGTTCTTTAAATACAAATGCCCTTGTTGCGGAAGACGTGTCACTGACATAGATAATTTTTGTCCAAATTGTGGACAGGCAATAGATTGGAGTGAAGAATGAAAATGAAAATCATCCCTATTAATTTAAAGCAGGCTTCCGAATTTATTTCAAAGTATCATAGGCACCACCGACCAACGGTTGGTTGTAAATTTTCAATTGGCTTAATTAACGAAAAAAAAGAACTGATAGGTTGTGCAGTCTGTGGAAGACCCGTCAGTAGATACTTGGATGACGGATTAACTTGTGAGATTAACCGTCTGTGTGTTATAGACGGTTATAAAAACGCTTGTTCGATGTTATATGGAGCCTGCTGTCGAACTGCAAAATCCATGGGATACAAATTAATTATTACTTACATTTTAGAATCAGAAAACGGATCAAGCCTAAAGGCAAGCAATTTTATATGCGACGGGATAGCCGGTGGCACACATTGGACAGGCATTAGAAATAAAAATCAACAAATTCCAAATCAAATGAAAAAACGATGGCACAGGAGACTGATGTAATGACATATCGAGAAATAGAAATATTTAATACATACAAGAAAGCCATTTCCACTTATGGTGAGAAGGCACAGAAACTAATGGCAATCGAAGAAATGAGTGAACTTACAAAAGAAATTTGCAAGGACTTTAGAGGGAAGCTGGACCGTGAACACTTAATAGAGGAAATGGCAGATGTAACAATTACCATAGACCAACTAATGATGATGTATGAAATTAGTGGTGATGAAATTGAACAAATGCGTGAAAGAAAAATAAAGCGTTTGAAAGAAAGGATGGACAAGGCAAATGATGAAATCAAGTGATATAGAATACGTTACGAAAATTCTTAATACTATAAAATTTTTAAAATATGAATTTGAAATGTTAAAAAATTTTAAAGAAAGAATGTTATCGGTTGCTGTTTCATGTGAAAGTAAATCACTATTGTTTGATAAAGATGTTTCTCAAAAAGTGCTTGATGTAGTTTTGAAAGAATACAACATCAAGATAGAAGAACACATCAAAAAGTTAGCAGAATTAGGGGTTGAATATATAGAAGAATAGAAAGGATAAAAATAAATAATGATATGGAAAGTAATAACAGTAATAGTAATTTGGCTAGTTTTTTTAGGGGTATGTCTGATATTCAATTATGCATGCCACCAAAAGAACAAGTAAATCATCCTAATCATTACAATCAAGGGCAGTATGAATGCATTGCAGTAATGGAAAGTATTTATGGAATCGAAGCCACAATGAATTTCTGCTTGCTATGTGCGTTCAAATACATCTGGAGAACAAACAACAAGGATGGTATTCAAGATATCGACAAAGCAATCTGGTACTTGAAGAAGTACAAAAAATTGCATGACAGAAAGTGTAACCCACAATGATTACAGTTCATGAAGATACAATCGGTAAGGAAATTGAAATAATGCCAAAGAATTATGTGAAACTCGACGATGTATTAAGAATCATCAAATTAGAACGTTCTTTCAATCAACTTGTGATGAAGAAGAACAAGAACAATAAGAAAATCGTTTATGCATGTCAAGCAAAGCAAAGCATGATCGATTTAATCATGCAACAAATCATTACTTTAAAAACAACAAAGATACATTAAGAAAGGAGTTAAACAATGATTTTCGCAGTAGTTATTTTATTTGTATTAGCATTCATCGAAATGCTTGCGATCGGAAGTTTACAAAATCGACTTGTAAGATTGGAGAAAGTAGTGCTTGCATTATCGATGGTTACAAAGATGGATAAATTCACAAAAGACTTAAAGGACAAAAGATAATGGCAGATATTGAAGAAATCAAAGAAGCCTTGCAATACATTGATCCAGTACGTTTAGATTATTCTGAATGGTTACAAATCGGTATGGCACTGAAAGACGCTGGAGCAACATGCGATATATGGGATAGTTGGTCCAGAAGAGATAGTGCAAGATATGTGCAAGGTGAAACGTGGAATAAATGGGTAAGTTTCCAAGATTCTGGAATAACAGAAAAAACACTGTTCAAAATGGCTATTGATCATGGCTATAAAAACAATTCTGATTATGGCGGTCACGCATTAAATTGGAACGATGAAATTTATGATGTTGATTATGTCGTTGATAGGTCATGGCTCGAAAGAGACGATATCAAGTTTCCAAACAAGAATACATGGCAACCAATCAAAGAAATCGAAACGTATTTAACGACATTATTCAACAATGAAGATTATGTTGGATATTGTGTAAAGTCACGTGAGTTAGAAAATGGAAAGATGATTCCATACGATAGCGGAAATTACAGTAGAACATGTGGGCAGCTTTTAGAAGAATTTCACAAAACAAAAGATATTGGTGCTACATTCGGTGATTACAACCCTAAAGCAGGAGCATGGATCAGATTCAATCCCTTAGATGGTACAGGTGTCAAGGACAAAAACGTATCAGAATATCGTTATGCACTGATTGAAAGTGACAACATGGATATAGGTGTACAAAGTGCATTGTTACGTAAGTTAGAACTACCAATTGCAGTTATGATGTACAGTGGCAACAAGTCAATCCACGCTATTGTAAGGGTAGACGCACTCAACGAGATTCAATACAAGAAACGTGTTGATTATTTATATGGTATTTGCAAAAAGAATGGCTTTGATTTAGATAAGGCAAACAAAAACCCTAGTAGATTATCTCGTTTCCCAGGCTTCGAGCGTAATGGTAATTATCAATTCATTATCGATACAAACATCGGTAAAGGTTCTTGGGAAGAATGGGAAGAATACATCGAAGATATATCAGACAATTTACCAGAGTTTGAGAACCTTGAAACACTATTACAGAACCCACCACAATTAGCAGATGAACTCATTGAAGGTGTACTTAGAACGGGCCACAAAATGTTAATCAGTGGTGCTAGTAAAACCAGTAAGTCATTCATGCTGATTGAGTTAGCGTATGCCATCGCAGAAGGTATGAATTGGATGGGTAAACGTTGTAAGCAAGGTAAAGTCTTATACGTTAACCTAGAAGTCGATAGAGCGTCATGTATCAATCGTATTAGTGAAGTATATAAGGCGTTTGGAATGAGTTCAGAAAACCATGCTAATAACATCGATATTTGGAATTTACGTGGTCACGCCACAACGATGGAAAGGCTTGCACCTAAACTCATTAGACGATGTGAGAAACAAGGCTACATTGCAGTCATTATCGACCCAATTTACAAGGTTATGAATGGTGATGAAAACAAAGCAGGAGATATGGCTGCGTTCTGCAACCAGTTTGACGCTATTGCCAACGCTTTGAATTGCAGTGTTATTTATTGCCATCACTTCTCAAAGGGTTTCCAAGGTGGTAAGAAGTCCATTGATAGAGCAAGTGGGTCTGGTGTATTCGCACGTGATCCAGACGCTATCCTTACAGTAACGGAACTGGATGTACCAGAAAGTCTAGTGGAAAGTAAGGGAATACCACTTAGAATCGAATACACATTAAGAGAATTTAAACCACTAGAGCCTACTGATGTTTGGAACAGATACCCAATTCATTATGTGGATCATGACGGAATTTTGAGTGAATATGAACCAGAAAGTGCAGCCGTATTCAACCAGAAAAACATCTCAAGTTTTAACACAAAACGTCAAAATTCAACCATTGTTAAGTTGGAAAGTATATACCAAACATTAGTTGAAAAGGTAGAAAATGGTGAATCTGAATACGTCAAATTGCGTGAAATGGCAAAGTTGTACGGCGGAACATATTTAGAAAATAAGACTGCATTTAAGAAATTATTGAACAAAAATGGCTTTGAAGTTATCGCTCATGGCACAGATGATGGTGGTTCAAACTTAGCAAGTGAAGTCGTAAAATCAGAAATTACCAATGATGAAGATGATGAAACCTGGTGATATTAGGGTATGGGGTAGTACACAAATTACCCCCCTTATACCCCCTATGGGGTAGTACAGGTGTAACGCCTGTAATACATGGGGTAGTGTAGTACGAGAAATTTTCTCGTAGTACATGGGGTAGGGTATCACGCTTTATAATATCAGTCGTATACTCCCTCCCCTGCGTAGTCGTCACCACCACAGTACCACGGTTTTAATTCACCGTGGATACATGGTGGACTAACGACTAAGGGCCGAACTGTACCCCTACTAAAAAATGATTAAAAGTTTAAAAATTAAAAAAATTCACAAATAAAAAATTTTGATGAAAGGACAGAAAAAAAGTTTTATGATTAAGAAAGAGAGTGGTACAAAGTTTCATAAATCGTTCTTTATGGCAATGAAACATGTGCCGACTTCTACGGCTCAAGAAAAAAAGTTTAATACAAAAACTGGAGCGGTATATTTGGACGAAAGAGCAGCTAAAGCAAAAAAGTCTTTGGATGACGCTTTGTCTAAGTTTGATAAACTCATCCCAGTAAAGTTTGATGTGCCTACAACAGAACAAATCAAAAGGCTAAAAACGCTGGATGACAAAATCGAAACCAAAGTACATCGTGGATTGCAAGGTCCAGTGAAGTTGAAAACTATCTGGTGCTTTCCAGAAGGTGACAATATCGAGCAGAAGGATGGTATGCCAAAGACAACCAAGCCTGATACTGATAACTTGATCAAGCAGCTAAAAGACGTGATGGCAAATCGTGGTTGGTTTAACAAAGGCGACCAACAAGTGGTTGATGAGCAGACTATCAAGATCCATTCAAAGACTACAGGGATATTCGTGGATATCTCTGAAATTTAGCAGAACCAAACCCTGCTAAAGGTACTAATATTTGATTTAAGGCTCGAAACAGAGCGATACAGGCGTTTCTTTAGGCAGAATGATAAAATACTCATTTGAAATGAGAATGTGCCTAAAACGCTTTAAAAAGGGCATTAGAATTGATTTAAGGTTTTTATGATAGAAAGGAAAAATTATGTTTTTTGATGATTATAAAAAGTTACAAGTGGATTTAAACGAAATACCAAACAACAAATTCGTTTCAACTCGTGAAACTTTACCGAATACAAAGGCTTGCTTTATTGTCTTTCGCAAGAAAAATAGTGACAGGAAATCTCTCGCTTTATACTATCCTGATACCAATAGCTGGCTCTCTTATCCTTCCCAATCCAACCAGTATGATGATGTTGTCGCTTTCGCCAAAATACCATATTGCCACAAAGGAGAAGTACAAGATCTAATCAACTTGTACGACATGGCATAGTGACTTTCCAAAAGGGCCATATCCCTGCAATAAAAGACAAATTTGGCAAAGATGGATATACCCATAAGGGAAGAGTTGCTAAAAATTATCTTATGAAACAAATTGACGCAGAACTAGAAAGTAGGGGCATGAAAGAAATATCGAAAACCAAAGGTGGAGAAAATCTTAAACTTGCACAGAAAGATAAAGAACTCAATGCGGCTGTTTCTGCAGTTCTTAAAAACTATTTGGGACTACTGGATAAAAAACCAATACAAACTCCAGAAGAGTGTGCTGAAAGATTAAATGAGTTTTTTAACAAGTGTGTAAAAAGGGGTCAACTGGCAACGATAGAATCAATGGCTCTTGAGTTAGGTATGACTAACCAACAGTTAAACGGATGGATTGCAAACAATACAAAGGGCGAAGTAGTTTCTTTAATGCTACAAAAGGCTAAGCAGATCATAGCTGCACAGGATGCAGAACTGGCTTTGCGTAATCGGCTCAATCCGGTTCTGTATATTTTTAGATCCAAAAACTTCTATGGAATGGTGGATAAGAGAGAGATAATCAACAATAGACCAGAGAATGAACTGGATAAGAAATCAAAGGCAGAACTGGAAGATAGATACGCAGATATCATCGATATCGATTCAGAAAATGAAGAATAAAAAATCGCAGAAAGGGCAGAAAGTCGCAGAACGGATTATTTCTGTTCTTTTTTTATTCCGCTTTATATCAGAATATTTTTAATTTTAAAAACTATATGTGTATGTTGATTGTATATTGTTTCTGTGACGCTCTGTATAGTGCCTATTTAAAGCGTTTTTGTTTCAGATGATATAATATTATCATCCAATAATAAAAGGCTCTAAAACACGCTAAAAATGGCACTGTATTAAGTGCCTTAAAAACTAGCTGCGTAAGGGATAAGAAAAAAACCTACTAGCGTTTTAGTAGGTTAGATATAAAGCCTTGTTTCTGATTTTCTTCACATAGTGCTTTAATTTCTGAATCGGTATAATAGCGTGCTTTGATTAGCGTTTCTTCGCCGCTATCATCTTGGTAAATTCCATGATATAGCGGTATTGATCTTTCTGGGTAGTGCTCCAGGATGATCCTATATTGCATTTTTGATTTGCAACGGAAACAAAGACGAGCACTATTTGACTTGATAGCGTTTGAGACATATTTAACTATAGGGTATTGAGTTGACATGATCAGATGGATATTACAGGCTCTTCCGAGTGATGCAATTCGCTCTATCGTTTGCATTAGTCGTTTATTTTGTTCGATTAGTTCGCTGAACTCATCAATAACCAGTAATATAGGAATTTCATTACTCTTACGTTGTTCCAATTTATCCATTTTTTTATAACGTGATTCCATTAAATCATAAACATTCTGTATCACGTTTTCAGCTTCTTCGGCTGATTTAGCGATGGGTAGTAAAAGATTATTTATATTTTTGTAAAATGATAACTCGACACGTTTTGGATCTACCAACGCTATTTTATACCCTTGTTTCATCGCTGATATGATCAAGGCGTGAAGTGCTACACTTTTCCCACTTCCACTACTGCCAGCAATTAATAAATGGGTGTTTATTTGTAAATTCTGATTATCATTAATTTGTAAAAACATTGTATTTTATTCCTTTCATAAAAGGCGGTTAAACCGCCTTATTCTTCATCTTTGTAAATAGTAAATGTTCCTTTTTCACCATCGTCATAATCGATTAGGTTGATTTCTGTTTCATCGTACCATTCTGTACCATCGTATAGTTGAACTTCGTGATAGTATCCGATTTCATCCGTGATGTGTTCCATGATAACGGAGTGTGGTGGATTTACTTTTTCTACTGCTTTATCAAATAATTCATAAAATACTTCGTTTTCGTCGTCGTCGTTCTGTTCTGCAATTTCTAGGGCTTGCTTTCTTAAAGCTTCTACGTCAATTTTTCCAAAGTCGATACGTGCGGAATCGAATATATCAAATTCATGTTCATATCTTCCTTGGTAGTCGTGGGCGTCGTCCAGTAGGCTGGAAACTGCAGAAGAACCACGCCAAGCATAGGCAACTTTGTCAAATACTTTCATTCTTTGCGTATCTCTTGCAATTAGTCTGATTCCTTCGATTGTTCTTTTGTTTGTCATTTTCTTATCCTTCTTTCTTGTTGTTTTTAACTTGTACATTAATAATAAATAAATTAATCAATTTTTTTAGTTCTGTATCTGGTCGTGATGGTCTGCTATTTATAATTTTTTGTGCTCTTTCTTCGTATTCTTCGCATAAATCATAATCAGCCGAAATATTTCCGAATGGTTGATATCCAGTAACAATTAGTATGCCGTTAAATTCGTATATATCGGCTTTCCATCCTACCTTTCCACAAGTATAGGCAATTGGTGTTTCATATCGTAACAAATATTGTAAGTTGCAATAGCCGACTTTTATAATTTTACTGTAGTTTGCTTTAATTGCTTTTTCTGTTGTTTTGAATTTCATATTTTTTCCTTCTTTCTTATCCTTTATAATTTTTCAAATTCTGCTTTATTCAATCCGCAAAACGCTTTTATATGTTTTCCTGTTGTTGAACTAAAACCAAACTATAGGCGTTTTGGTTTTCCATCTGGACTTTTTGAAATAATCGGTGTGTTGTAACTGTATAGCGTTTCTGTTCCATCATTCTCAACTTTTACCAATGCTTTGCCATAAAAACTTTTTTGATTTTGTGTTGGGTGTAATTCGTAGATCTTAGACATGTTTATTTTCTCCTTTTACCTTCTTATAAAGGCTTTCCTTTATCTACTTATATTATAAAGGATAACCTTTATATTACAATAGGTTTTTATTATTTTTATAAAGTTTTTACTATATATTTTTTGATGTTATGAAAATGTTTTCATGGTTAAAAGTTTGGAAACAATAAGGTTAATTTCTTGACATTGAAACATAATATAAGCCATCAATAAATTTTAATGGTTCAATTCTTTAATGATAAATTAAGGTAATAAGTGCATGATCTGTATATGATCAGGTGGTTGAATGAATGGTGCACCCCACCCCCTGTAATAGATCAGATTCAGGGCGGGTTAACCCCATAACCACCCAAAAAATTTTAAAAAGGCTATTGACACAAAGGAAACCCTTTAGTATTGTTTACTTGTACAAAGGAGAAACTTTATGAATATTAAGGAAGTATTAAAGGAAATAATGAAAGCAACAGGAATTAAGAAATCGAACATTGCACATAGCGAAAATATATCCCCACAATTAGTAAATTTTAGATTTACGAGCAAAGACATGGTTACTGCAAGTGCGGTACAGATGTTACGTGGATGTGGATATAAGTTAGTTGCTATGCCAAAGGGAGACCCATTACCAAAGAATGCATACGAAATAAGTGGGGATGAAGAATGAAAATATACGGATATGCAAGAGTAAGTACAAGGGGGCAAGATTCATATGGCAACGGACTGGACGTTCAACTGGATGAATTAAAGCAACATAAATGTGACCATATTTTCCAAGAAGCGATAACTGGAACAAAGAGAGATAGACCAGAGTTACAGAAGATGTTATCGGTCATAGAAGAAGGTGACCGTATTATTGTTACCAAGTTGGATCGCATTGCAAGAAGTGCCAAGGATGGACTTATTGTTATTGACGATATACTTGGAAAAGGTGCAAGCGTAGAGATATTGAACATGGGTAAGTTTGACAATACGTCATTAGGAAAACTCACAAGGACGATATTACTTGCGTTTGCAGAGTTTGAGCGAGATATCATTGTAGAAAGAACTACCGCAGGAAAACGATATGCAAGGGAACACAATCCTAATTATCGAGAAGGAAAGAAGCGTACACCTATCGACCACGAAACATTCTTGCAATACAAGCAGCTAGTGGACAATAAAAAAATCTCCATGCGAAAAGCATGTAGGGAGTTGGGTATCAGTACTCATAAATATTATGCAGAAGTAGAAAGGATGGCAGTATGTTAAATTTCTTATGTTTCTTAGCATTCGTTGCATTATTCGTGTTGTACAGAATTGCTACACACGATAGACGGATGGCTGACAAGGCTTATATCAAGGAATATAAGCGACAACGCAAATTGCAGCATAAAGTCGATAAGAAGTATAATAAGCGTAAAGATAGAGATATGTATATATTTCTTGACTAATAGATAAGTCTATATCCAAAGGGATAATAGTAATTCCAAAGGGAATACACAGAAATGTGTAGTTCCCTTTTTTTTATTTCACAAAGGAGACGACATGGAAATAATGAATAAAACAGACAGAATGCAAGGGATATTCAGAAATATATTAACTGTTATAGGTAACAACAACGAATATCAACCATGCGAAGATGGACTTGCGTACCTAATGAAGATGAAAGATGAAGGTGTTTCCAAGAATGAGCTGCATGAAAACGTACTTGATCTAATTGCAGTATCTGGAAATGTCATGCGATATGCAGTAAAACAAGAAGATTTTAACCTTGCGGAGAAATTAAGGGAACTCATTTTCAAGATGTACGTATTTGACGCACAAGATTGGTTTGATAGTTTTATGATTGCACTAGAGTACGATAGAAAGCCTAGAGAGCGGTTTTACATTCCCCGTAAGAAGATACTCAAGGGTCACGTAGAAACCCTACAGAAACTAGCAGATGGGGATATACAGGAATTGTTCTTATCGCAGCCGCCGAGAACAGGCAAGAGTACGCTAACAATTTTCTTCATCACATGGCTAATGGGTAAATACCCACAATTCCCGAACTTGTATGTATCGTATTCTGCGATATTGACTGGTAAATTTTATGATGGTGTACAGGAAATCTTACAAGATCCACATACATATAATTGGCAAAAGATATTTCCAGACAGAATTTTACCAAGTACAAATAATGGACTTTCTAATGCTAAGGACCAAACACTATCTGTAGATACAAGGAGACATTATCCAACACTTACTTGTCGTTCATTGACCGGAACATTGAATGGTGCATGTGACGTTGAAGGCGGAATCTTAATATCTGATGACTTGTTAAGCGGTATTGAAGAAGCACTCAATCCAGATAGACTTGAAACTGCATGGGGAAAGGTTGATAACAATATGCTTTCACGTGCAAAGCAAAGTACACGTATTTTATGGATTGGTACTCGTTGGAGCACAAAAGATCCAATCGGTAGACGAATGGAGCTGCTGAAAACAAATGATAAATTTAAGAATCATAAGTGGGCGGATATCAGTATTCCTGCACTGGATGAGAATGATGAAAGCAACTTTGAATATGATTATGGAGTTGGTTTTTCTACGGAAACATACCAACAGAAACGTGCTTCCTTTGAGCAAAATGGGGATATCGAATCATGGCTTGCACAGTATCAGCAGCAACCAATCGATAGAGAAGGAACGGTATTCAATCCGAACGATATGCAATTCTTTGATGGTACTTTGCCAGACTTACCGTGCGATTGGGCGTTTACGACAGTTGACCCCGCATTCGGTGGTGGAGACTTTGTTGCTGCTCCTTTGTGTAAGGCTTATGGCGATAAGGTGTACGTTGTAGATGTCATTTACACCAATGAAGATAAGACGATATCACAACCAACAATAGCAAGAAAAGCACTTGATAATGAAATTACAACGTTACGAGTAGAAGCGAATAAGACACTGGAGAGTTATGTTGAAGGTATCGAAGAAGAATTAAGTAAATTGAACTATAGATGTAATGTTGAAATGGTTTCTGCACCAACACTTGTTGCGAAGAATATTCGTATTTATGAGAAGAAATCGGATATCATCAATCATTTTGTGTTCTTGGAGAGTGGCAAGCGTTCTAAAGAATATGAACAGTTCATGCAGAATGTGTTTAGTTTCAAAGCCAATGGAAAAAATAAACATGATGATGCACCTGATAGTTTGTCAATGGCTTCTAATATGTATCAAGAGATTTTAATTCCTACAGTTGAAGTTTTTGATAGACCTTTTTGATATTTTTATTAAAAAGTACAACTATCCTACTTGTTTTTACAAATAATAATGATAATTTGGAGTTGATGAAAGGAAACTGATAGATGGCTTATACAGGTAGAGAAAAGATTCTTGTGAATGCAAGTGAAATAACACAAGACAATGTTGTTACATGTTTAAAGAAGGCACTTAACACTCATAAGAAGAACGCACGAGAAGAAACCTACTTATATAAATACTACAAGGGCAAACAACCGATTCTTAATCGTATTAAGAAAATCAGGCCTTCTATCAATAACAAGATTGTTGTAAATAAAGCAAATGAAATTGTTTCCTTCAAAACAGGATATTTACTTTATTCACCTATTCAATACGCTTCAAGAACGAATGAACAGTCAGATGAAATCAGTACATTAAACAAATATATGGATATCAAGAATAAAGTAACAGTCGATAAAGATGTAGTTGACTGGATGCATATATGTGGTGTCGGTGTAAAGATTCTCTTGCAGAGTGATAAAGATGATGATATTCCATTTGATTTATATAGTGTTGATCCAAGAGAAAACTTTGTTGTATACAGTTCATCGTTAATTGGAGAGCCGGCACTTATGGGTGTACGTCATTATGTAGATGTTGATGATACAGGTGTTATCAAAACGGATGTATATGAATGTTACACAAAGGATATGTATTTCAAGGTGAAGGGTGAAAAGGTTATCGAAATTGTCGGAAATGCATTAAAACAGATTCCAATTATTGAATATCCTTTGAATAACTCACGTATTGGAGCGTTTGAAATCGTATTGTCATTGTTAGATGCAATCAATGTAGTGCAATCCAATAGAATTGATGGTGTTGAACAGTTCGTACAATCTCTATTGCTATTCCACAATGTGGATATTGATACAGAGAAGGTTGAAACGCTGAATGAGATTGGTGCTATTAAGTTTAGAGATGTCAATTCGAGTTTACAAGGTGAAATCAAATACCTTGTGTCGCAGCTTGATCAAACGAATACACAAACACTCATAGATGATTTGATTGATTGTGTACTTGCAATTGTTGGTATGCCACCTACAAAAAAGAGTAAAAGTTCTGCTGAAACTGGTATGGCAACCATCATGCAAGATGGATGGTATCTTGCGGAAGCTAGAGCCAAGGATACCGAAAACTTGTTCAAGGCCAGTGAAATGAAATTGTTAAAACTTGTATCTTATATCTGTAACAATACATCCGATTTGAAGTTGGACTACAAGGATATTGATGTTAAGTTCACACGTAAGAATTACGAGAATATTCAGTCTAAAGTACAAGTTCTTATTGCGATGTTACAAAGTGGAAAGATTGCACCACGTTTAGCATTTGCTATATCAAATTTATTTGTTGATAGTGAAGGTGCATGGATTGAATCTCAAGAATATATCAAACAAATAAATTGTGAACAGGAGAAGGAAATCAATGCAATTCAAACTAACTCCTAGACAGATACAAAGAATCGAGAAGGAATTAAACAAGAGCAATATTATTGAAGTTAAGGTTGAACGCAACCAAGTTGTACTCATACAGGTATTGCGAAGATTAGTTCCTGATGAAAAATAAATAAACCGTTTCCAAACGTGGAAAGGAGAAACCCAAAGGGGTATCAAAGTATGCATTCATGCATATTGAGATATCCCTTTTCTTTTTATTTATGCTAACCATTTTAGATTTTGACGAGATACATGCAAGCACAGAAAGAATCGTGAATGCATATCTTACTTCCAAGACATTGGAACTAAAGAAGAAACAAGAATACATCGAGTATGAATTGTATTTGCTTCTAGGAAGTTATTACATCGATGGCTTGTATAGCACGTGCCTTACAAAAGATATCGATGTAAGTTCATCCGATATGCAGTCATGTATTTACCAAAACATTGCTGGCAAGACATTCAAAGATCGTGTTTATGAATACGTTGCAAATAACGATGTAAAAGCACTCGTTAGATTGCTTGATAGTGAAGCACACAGAGTTTATGAATCAGCAGCTTATAAGACTGCTACAGATTATCAAAAGGCAACAGGGAAAGAAGTATTTAAGGTATGGAATACACAAGGTGATTTAAAGGTAAGAGATACCCATGAATATATCGATGCAATCGAAAAAAAGTTGGATGAACCATTTATTACCTATGGCTTAGATGAAGCACAATTCCCAGGCGGTTTCAGTAATGCTGAAAACAATGTGAATTGTAGATGTTGGTTGAGTTATACAACAAGTTCTTAACGGATAAATGATCCGAAAAGATATGCGGAAGGGAAGTCGCAATACAAAATTCGCACATACAGGTAGAGAAACCTTAAATCGCAAAAATAGACAGTTAGGGAAAACTATAATCGCAGGAGAAAAAAACAAATATGAGTTCTTTAAAAGAGTTACTAGGTAAAGCCTACAAAGATGGAATGACACATGAAGAAATTGATTCCGCATTATCGGAACTTACATTCCATGCAGACAGTGAGTACACAAATCTGAAAAACAACATTTCAAAACTTACTTCTGAATGCAAAGACTGGAAAACAAAGTATCAAAGCACATTGGATGCTGGTGAACTTGCACGACAACAAGCAGAAGAAGATAGAAAAACCATGCTTGAAGAATTAAACACATTAAAGCGTGAAAAGAATATTGCAGATTTGAAATCACAGTATTTGGGAATTGGTTACAGCGAAGAATTAGCAAGCGAAACTGCAATTGCAACTTTGGATGGTGACACAGCAAAAGTAATGTCAAACCAAAAGAAGTTTGCTGATGAATTAGTTGCAAATACCAAGAAGGACTTGATTAAAGACAATCCTAAGCCAAAAGGCACAGGAAATCAGAGTGGCAATGCAATGACAAAAGAAGCGTTTATGAAATTGTCTACACGTGAAAAGGGTGACTTTATTGCAAACCACAGAGACGAGTATGACGAGATGTACTCAAACAATACAGAAGGAGAATAAAAGAAAATGGCAAACAAACCTTATGACAATTTTGTCTTGGCAAATGAAATCAAAGACCAACTTGTATCACATTTAGATCATTCTATGTTCTGCACTGCTGACGATTCCTTAACAGAATCTGCTGGCATGATCAAGAAGATTAATCGTTACTACGGACATGTAGGTGATGATGCAAACGCTTCTGGTGCAGAAAAGTTAGCACTTGGTGCAGGTAACACAAAAGTTATCGAAATGGGTTTCACACCAGAAGAATACAAGGTGCAAACATTACAGGCTACAGGTAAGTGGCACGATGAAGAAGAAATGACAGATCCAAACGTACCACTTGTTATCGCTGGCAAGGTTGGTGCTGACTTATTTAATCAAACAAATGCAGATATCATTGCTGAATTTGCTAAGGCACAAGCAGGAAACACAGTTGCTTTAACTGGTACAGATTACTTTGGTGCATTCATCGAAGCACAGTCCAAGTTAAAGACTGAATTTACAGAATCAGCAACACCTGGCATCGGAACATTCGCATTAATCAGCGTAGATGATTATGCAAAGATTCGCAAAGCATTAGGTGACAACTTGAAGTATGTTGAAGCATTCGCACGTGAAGGCTACATCGGTACAGTTGCTGGAACAAGCGTATTTGTAAGCAAGGCTGTAACTGCAAAGGAAATCTACATCGCAACAAAGAAGGCTGTAACAGTGTTCTACAAGAAGGATGTATCTGCTGAATACTTCTATGAAGGCAATCGTTCTTCTGAAGATGCTGACAAGCGCATCAACAAGTTAGTCGGTCGTACATACTATGTAGCTGCGTTAACTGATGCAACTAAGGCAGCAAAGATTACTTTAGCCTAACTAAGAATTAAAGAAAGAAGGTGCTAATGATGACAGAAGAAACCCTAAAAGCAATGATTAAAACCAACATTGAAAGTTCATCGGACATGACGATTTCTGATGATGTCGTTAATACCTTCTTTCAATTATCTAAAAATGCAATCTTGTTAAAACGATTCCCGTATTTGCAGGACATAAGCGATAAAGAATTACCAAGTATATACGACAGTTTATGCGTTAGATTGGCTGTTTATATGTACAACAAACAAGGTGCAGAAGGTGAGATATCACACACGGAAAATGGTGTGAGTATCAAGTGGGAAAATGGAGACTTACCGGAAAGCATGATGTCGGAAGTTATACCGATGTCGGAAGCATGGTGATAACATGCGTGGCTTAAAGAAAAATATGTACACATTCTACAGTGCTAAGTATTTAGGACTGGAGAAACAAGTGGATGAATGGGAACAACCAACCGGAAGGCACATTCCAAAATATGCTTTACCCGTTAAGCATAGGGGAAATATCAGTCCTAATATTGGTAGTTCTCAATTCTACATGTTTGGAAATTTACTTGAATACAGTAATGTAATTTCCCCATTACCAGTTGATACAGATATTGATGAAAATTCCGTTTTGTGGATTGGTATTAAACCTAACGCAGAAAATGACAATTACAACTATGTTGTAAAACGTATTGCAAAGTCTAAAAATTTCTTGGCCATAGCGATTGGAAAACGTACAAGCGATGAAGATTGATCTATTTAATTTAGCAGATTTAGATAAAGCGATTACCATTACCGATAGCCATAAAGAAAACATGAAGAAACGCATGATAAAGATTATGGAGAAGGTAAGACAAGAAGCAATATTTGAAGCTAATAGATTATATCAATCAGCAAGTTACGCAGGCTTTAAGGATGTAGTAATCAACGCTACACCAGTACATATCGAAGATGGCAAGATAACCTTCACATTGCGTGCTATGGGTAGCACAACACTATTCATAGAGTTTGGTACAGGTATATATCCAAGTGCCCCCAATGAAGCTTATGGGCTTATTACAAACGGTAACATTGAACAACATGGTCAATACGGGAAGAAACAAGGTTTAAAACCTAAAGGATGGTTTTATGAAGGGGTTGTCGGACAAAATCCACCTTCTGATACGGAAGTATCAACAAAGAAAGAAGGGTTAATACACACATACGGAAATGCAGCTACACCATTCATGTATAGTGCACGAAAGGTTGCGGAAGAAACATTTAATAAGTTGATAAAGGAGTTTAAATAATGGTTTTTATTGAACGATACATTATATCGGAAATCACAAAACAGTTGGAACAAGATTTTCCAAATAAAAAAATCATTGTTAGCAATGACAATATCAACGCAAAATCAACGTTTCCAGTTGTAACAGTCGTACAGTCCGATACATTCCAAGCAAGAAACTTTATTGATTCTAGTGGCAAAGAAAATGTATGTGATGTCACCTTCGATATCAATGTTTATTCAAACGATAAGCATGATCCAGTAGGTGAGTGCATTGCATTACTACAAAGCATATCGAAGTTAATGATATCGAAGAACATGACATGCATTACAACGATCAAGATGGAATCGATGAACAACAACTCAATCCACAGATACGTACAGAAGTACATAGGGAGAGTTGCCGGACAATATTTATTTACACGATAAGAAAAGGAGAAAAGAATAATGGCACTTCAAGATTTTAAAGCATTCCTAACCAAGTACACATTCTTGATGAACTCTGCAACAAATAAGTATCAAGATATGAAAAAACTAATTGACATTATTAGTTATCCAGATATGGGAAGTGATCCAGAGAAGGTAGAAGTAACAACTCTATCACACGGAATCAAGGCTTATATTGATGGCTTACAGGATGTTAAGTCCTTCTCTTTTGAAGGCTACTACACACCAGAACTTTACACAAAGTTACAAAGTATCGAAAAGGCTACAAAGACAAAACATCAGTTATTTGCGTTGTACATCGGTGGCACTGATGGAGATACACCTACAGGTGATTTAGGCTGCATTTACTGGACTGGAGAACTAACAGTTTATCTCAAAGGTGCAGGCTCTAATGAAGGTCATAAATTGGCTATTTCCATTACAGTGGATGACAAACCAGAGTTTTCTGCGACAAAGAAAACAGACTAATGCAGTAACGATTTAACACTTTAGAAAATCAAATAGGAGAAGAAGAAAATGGCAAAGGACATTAAGGTAACATTCGAAGATCAAACATTCACGCTTACATTCAATAAACAATCAGTTAGACAGATGGAAAACGCAGGTTTCAATATCAACGATATTGATACAAAACCTAACACAACAATCGAAATGTTGTTTAGGGGTGCATTCCTTGCACGTCATGTTGGTGTAAAGGAATCAGTTGTAAATACTATCTGGAATAACATGACGCAAAAGAAAGAGTTATTGCAAGCGTTGATGGAATTGTATCGTGCTCCAAGTGAAGCTCTATTAGAAGAGCCTAGTGAGAACGATCCAAAAAAATTGACTTGGACTATGGAATAGTCCACTTCAAAGACAAGGGAAACTCTAAGAAACAGTTTACCTATTCCGAACTATTTGAAAGAGAGTGCCCAAGATATATGTCGATGGGTATGACATATAAAGAATTTTGGGAAGGTGATAACGACCTTCCCATATTTTATAGAAAGAAACATGAATACGACTTGCAACGCATGAATGAAGCGGCTTTTCTGCAAGGCTCATATGTAGCGAAAGCCATTGCTGCATGTTTATCCAATGGAGAATTTCAATATCCGGAGAAACCTGATCTTCTCAATTTATCTATCAACAAAGAAATTATTGCAGAAGAAGAAAGACTACAAGCAGAGCAGTATACAAAGCAGTTGCGAGAGTACATGCAAATGTTGGGCAAAAACAGTTTAAAAGCGAAAGAAAAGAAATAGAACGGAGATACATTCGATATGGCTGAATATGAAGGACTAGAGTTTACAGTCACAGAAGATATAAGCAAAAGCGTCAAAGATATCAAAAGATTATCGAGTGCATTAAAAGATTTAAAATCAGCCCTTGAAGCAGTAAAAGGGATGGATGTTGGTAAGGAATTAAAAAACCTGGCAGATCAACTATCCGAAATCGAAGGGAAAGATACAAGCACCCTAAAAGAACTTGGAGAAGCCTTACGTAATACAGGTGACGGAGTAAGCAAGTTAAATAAGACGATACAGGCAATGGATGTTAGCAAGTTCAAAGATAACATGCGTGGTATCGCAGAAAGTGTAAAAGAACTTGATTTAGACCGCTTATCGAAGTTATCCGAAGCTACACAAGGCTTACGTAGTTTAAGTGCTCTAAACAACGTAAAACAAAGCACAGGTGCTACAAACGCACTTGGTAAAAAGCAAAACATTACTGCTCCACAATTAGATACAAGCAAGCAAGTTTATACAGGAAACATACTTGAATCGTTCACTCAATTGCTAAAGAATGGTGCAAGCAAGATTCAGAGTATTTACAGTGGAATATTAAGTAATGGTAAGAGTTTCACAGATAAATTTAAAAGGATATTCGATTCGCTTAAAAGCAATACTGCACTGCAAAAGTTTGGTGGGTTTATCAAAGGACTTGCAGGAAATTCATTCGGTAAGTTTGGTGAAGGTGCATTATGGCTAGGTGGTAAGTTAGGTTTCCTTGCAAATCAATTTGCTAGAGTTGCGATGTATCGTTTCATTCGCACAGTCATCAAAGAGATAACTCAAGCGATGGTTACAGGTGTAAACAACGTATATGCATACTCTACTGCAATCGGTGGAAGTTTAGCACCAGCAATGGATAGCATTGCAACATCTGGACTATATGCAAGTAACGCATTGGGTGCTATGGCAAGTCCAATTTTGGAATCACTTGCACCGGCAATTGATTTCTTAATCGATAAATTTGTAGCACTTATCAATGTCATAAATCAGTTCTTTGCATTCCTTGGTGGACATGCAACATGGACTAAGGCAATTAAGCAACAAACAAAATTTAATAGTGAACTTGGCAAAGGTGGCGGTGCAGCTAAACAAGCCAAGAAGGAACTAGACCTATACTTAGCAAGTTTCGATGAACTTCACGTCATGAACGATCCTAATAAGCATAGTAGTGGTCGTGGTGGCGGTGCAGGTGGTGGACTTGATCCTTCGAGCATGTTTGAACAAGCGGAGTTTGATGGGCCAGTTGCTGATTTTGCAAGTCGTATTAAAGAATTATTTGCAAACAAGGACTGGAAAGGACTTGGAACATTTATTGGTGAAAGTATCAATAAAGGTATCAACGCAATTGATTGGAAGGGAATGGGAAGAACTGTAGGCAAGGGTATTGATGCAGTGTTCACTGTTTCCTACAACCTTATGAAAACTGTTCGATGGGATACTATTGGTAGCAGTGTCGGTGATTTCTTGAATGAAGCAATGTATCAAATCAATTGGGATCAAGTTGGCAGAACCGTTGCACAAGGTTTCTTACTAATTCCACAGATGATATTAGGACTTGTGACAACATTAGACTGGAGTCAAGTTGGTGCTAATTTAGCTAATTCTATAATTGGTTTCTTGAATGAAATTTCAGATGTACTTGATAGTTACAACTGGAGTGCCATTGGCAACAAGTTAGGAACAGAGTTCGGAGAAATGCTAAAAGAAGTTGATTGGATAGAACTTGGCAAGAGTGCTTTACACTTATTCGCTACTGCTTTGGAATCTGCAATTGAGTTTGTAGGTAGCGCGTTGACTGGAGCTGGTGAAGAACTATTCGGTGACATCTTCAAAGGCATGAAGAAGAAGTGGACCGAAGTAAAACAGTGGTTTCAAGACACCTTCGGTTGGATTGGTGACTTGATTGCTTCCATCTTTGGTAAGGGTAAGGATACAATCGAAAGCACAACAAGAAATGCTGCTGATATCGGTAAGGGCAATTTCTCTGAATTAAGAGATGGAATTACTCATAGTTCAAATGAAATCAATAGCACAGTTTCTGATAGATTCCGTAGAGCAAATACAAGCGTTACAAACAATACTGGATTGATGTCAAGTTCTGCTACACGCAATTTCAATGACATGGGAAACGCTACAGAGAGAAACATGTCAAGCATTAGTAATGTAGTTGAAACAAACATGTCTAAGACATACGGACACGCTGAAAGAAACTTCGCATCAATGAACGCTACTGCAAGTACAAACTTAACTGGTATGAAATATAAGGCAGATACAAGTCTGAATGCGATCGAAAGTAAGTTCAATTACACAAGACTTACATTCCCTAGCATTTCATTCCCTTACATTCCACTACCACACTTCTCTATTAGCGGTAGTGCTAATCCGCTTACTTGGTTACAAGACGGATTGCCAAAGATTAACGTTGAATGGTATGCACAAGGTGGTTTCCCAGATATGGGAGAAATGTTCGTTGCACGTGAAGCAGGTCCTGAACTTGTAGGTAATATCGGAAATAAGAATGCAGTTGTAAATAATATGCAGATTATCGAAGGTATTAAACAAGGTGTATCAGAAGCGATACGTGGTGTACAAGGCAATGGTGAGTCACATATCACAATCAATCTTGATGGCAAGGTTGTATATGACAACGTAGTGCAAAGAAACAATGAACACGTTGCCATGACTGGTGAAAGCGAGTTCGCATATTAGGAAAGGAAGGACAAGATAATATGGCAGAAATATATAGTTCCCCTTGGTTTCAAGGGCATGCTACAGGAATAGTAAGTGTTTCTACAGATGGACAGGCTTGGACTTCCTTGCCTGATCCATCTAGTATTGCCTATTCCGTATATGACCTAGACGCAGGTGGTAAAACAGGTCGTGGCTTAGATGGTGGTATGAATAGAGAAAGAGTCGCAGTCAAAGAAAAGATAAGTATGACATTCAATGCAATGTTTAGAGCAGATTTTGAAAAAGCAATATCACTCATTAAAAATGCATTCTTTTATGTGAATTTCTATTCACCCTATTATGGTGAATGGAGAATTGCTGAAATGTATGTCGGAGATAGAAGTTTTGACTACTATGGAATGATGAAAAAAGATAAGAATGACTTGGTTAAGAGTATCAAATTTAACTTTATAGAAAGGTAAATGAATATGCTAATAGTAAATGACAACTATAAAAATGCTATTTATGAAAGTCGTTCATTTACCTTTTCTGTTTTATTGAATGGTAATGAACAACTTCCAGTAAGAAACATATCTAGTATTGAAATTATTGAAATCGGACAATCCGATAAATCATTGAAGTTAGGACAGTTATGTAATAACCAACTAACTATGAAAACTTGGATAAAAAATGATCATTTTATAAATGGATATATTGAAGTATCTCTATGCTTGAATGGTGACGTTTCAATGAAAGTTCCATTAGGTAAATACTATGTCAATGAGTATAAAGATAACCACGATAGCACATATACAATCGCTGCATACGCACTTCATCCAAGAATGAATGAAGTAGTAAAGAACATCAATTCAAGAGATGTACAGACTATCATTTCTGAAATCGAAAGATACACAGGGATGCAAGTATTAAATAAAACGATGTTCACTCTTAAAACAATAAATGAGATTGAAGAGCATACAACATACAAGCAGTTGTTGGCTGACATTGCAGGATATGACGGATATAACCTTCGCACAGATAGGGAAGGAAATATCGTTCCTTATAAGTACAGCATGGATGTTGTTGATAGTTCTGGAAATCAAGCGGATATTGTTTTTGAAAATGCACACATGTCTCGCAAAGGAAGAACTATCAGTAAACTTGTGACGGAAAAGAAGGTAACAATCGGAAGTGTAAAAGTAAGCGATGGCAAGAATGCGTATACATCCGGCACCGGAGAAGGTATTAGTTATATCAATCCATTCATTACTGCTGAAAGTACAGTGCCTAGTTATATATGTGATATGGAATATGTACCACTTACTGTTACGGATGTTGGCAATCCATGTAGAGAAATCGGTGATAGAGTTTCATTCACAGATAATAAGGGTAACACCTTTGAAACATGGATCATGTACCAAAAAATCAGTATCAATGGTGGTTTATCCATGCAGACTGAAAGTTACACAAACAGTAATAAGTTAGCAGTAACAAAAGAAAGTCCTATTACAAAGGCTATACGTGAAGCAAATAGAATCAATCGTAAGTTGATTGAAGAGATGTTTGGGAAGATAACGGTTGCTACAGATGGCTATTACAACTTCATCGATAGTGATGGTAACATCGTTCCATTTACAAGTAACAAAATAGCAGGTTTTCAGATATCAAATACACCTACTATCACATCCACTACAAAGGGATGGAGATTCATCCGCGGTGGCTTGTATCATAGTTCAGATGGCTTTAAAACACATGATGACTTCATGTTGAATGAAGATGGTGAAATCAATGTAAACCTAATTAAATTAGGCAATAAGACATTGACAGAAACTATTTCAGATTTAACAGAAGAATCTAAAGGCAGTATCAAAGGAACTAAGCAGTATTACTTACAAAGACAAGCTGCTGACAAACCTTCAAAGACAGACAGTGGATGGTCCACTGTGAAGCCTTCTACAATTGTAGGTCAACACATGTGGTACATGCTTGCAGACATTACAAATAATGGCACAGAGATTAAGCATGAGCCTTTTGAACTAACAGGAATTAAAGGTGATACAGGTCGTGGTATCGTTGGAAGTCCTACACTTACATATCAAGTAGGATCAAGTGCCACTACAGTACCTACAGGTGAGTGGTTGAATTCGATTCCATTAGTGAATGAAGGTTATACCCTATGGACTAAAGCAACGTGGGAATACAATGATGGTACATCATCAGAAGTATATACACCATCCATCACAGGTAAGACTGGTAAGGGCATTAAACAAGTCGTAACAGAGTATTACTTATCCACTTCAAAGACAGAGTTAAATGGTGGTGAATGGAAAGAAACACAACCATCTAAGACAAATGATACTTGGATATGGCAACGACAAAAAACCACCTTTACAGACGATAGTATAGGCTATTCAGACCCTATAAAAGATGATGGGTTGAATGGCATTTATGATATCGCAACAAGCAACAAATCTGCTATCGAGCAATTAAACAATTCTGTTAATTTATCAGTTCAGGAAACAACGGCAATCAAAAAATCATTGCAATCAACAAATGATGATTTGCACGCATTAGAAGCACAGGCACAGCAATATGCAACTAAGGCGGAATTGCAATTAACGAAAGACAGTATCAGCCAAACATTAACCGAAGAGATAGACGGTAAAACCGCTGTTCTAAAACAAATCAAATTGCAATCTGACGGTATGCACATTCAAGGCAAAGAAGGTTCAACAACAGAGCAAGTGCTTGATGAGAAATCATCAAAAATCGTTGTTAATGGAAAAGTCATGGTTGATGTAAACTCTACCGAAACACGTGTACAGTCATTAAAAGCAGAAGGAAACTTCGCAACTGGTGCACACAAATTTAAACGTGACACGTTAAAAGAAATCAATGGCGAAACTGTTGCATGTACGAATATTTATTGGATAGGCGGTGAGTAAGCATGGTTGCGTTAAATAATAATTGGATAGAGGTTGCGCGAGTCCATAAAAATGTAAATGGTGGCATATACGACATCGTTTTATGGGCAAGAGAACCGGACCAATGGATAGACATCGAAAACAATAAATCATGGATTGAAGTATCTCTCGATACAGAATGGGAACAAGGTAATACATACGGTGGTAATTACTTAATTTCTTGTACTGGGTGTACTCCAATTAGTGGCGGTTCTCCTTACCATTTTGAAACATCTAAAAACATTCTAAGAGGTGGTTTTTGGGCTGGACACGATGATAACGGAAACTACACTACAAGTTTATCTGCTAGTTTAACTTTCGGAGCATATCCATTGATGGATACATCGCTAAGTGGCGATGTATCATGCAGAAACATTCCAAGAAAGAGCGTTGTTGATACTTATTCTTTGAATAATAACGAAAACAAATATTCTATTACGTACACAAGAAAAGTAAGCACATATCGTGAACGTATGCGTATTAGTATTGTTAATGTTGAACAAATAAAAGTTGTTCAACCATACGAAAGTGGCTCGGTTGTTTCTATGTCCGAAATGGAATGGGATAGAATTTATGAACTAACAAAAAATCTTGATAAAGGGAAATGTGAAATCGGTATTGTTTTAGAAACATGGACTGCTGATTTTAAAACTAAAATCGGTGAAAGTGCTGAATACAAACAAGAACTTACAATCACAGATTCTCCAACGCTGGATAGCATAGTTGTTACTGATGAAGGTATTGCAAAAACATATATTCCTAATGAATATGAATGCATGTCGTTATTGTCCAAGAAACGAGTAAAAGTATCAGCGAGTGCTAAGAAACATGCAACGATTAAATCTATCACTGTAAGTGTTGGGGCGTTTAATAAAACAGTCAATACATCAACAACAGATGTTTTATTCGATGGTTTGACAAATGCAAATAGTGAGATAACTTACACTATCACAGCCACTGATAGTCGCAACAATGTGATAACTTGGACGCAGAAAGCAAAGTACCACCAATATGTTAGACCATCTATTATCAACTTAAATGTGGCTCGTAATGGGGCAGAAAGTAGCAACGGTGCAATCAGCGCGGACGGCGAATACTGGAATGGTAAAGTTGGTGATACAACAAACGCTATCAATATAACGATAAGCGGTAGTGCAACCGGTAATACAACAGGAATACTTAATGGTAATAAATGGTCTGCAACAAAGCCTATTGGTGGTGCAAATCCTAATCAAGCATATACATATACGCTGACAGCCACCGATAGATTTGGACAGTCGATTAGTCGTGACATTACATTGGCGATTGAAAAAGCACTAATGCAGCTCGGAAAAACACAGGTTGATGTAAATGGCAACTTTTGTGCAGAAGCGTTTTATTTAAAGATGAACAACACCTATCAAAGATTGATAGATTTCTTCTATCCGATTGGCTCAATCCTCATGAATGAGAATAAGGACTATGATCCAAACGCTATTCTTGGGGGCAAATGGGAAAAGATAAACGATAGATTCTTGATTGGTGCGAGTGAAGACATACCTATTAAATCAAAAGGTGGTAGTGCTACACACGCACATGGCCAAAGAGATGGACGAAACGGAAATCTAGCGGCAGCAATCGGCGCGGTTAATGGAAACACTAACGCTATTGGTTATAAAGCCGCAAATGATACAAACTTAGCTGCGGTAGGAAATGCTACGTTTGTTGTTACAGGCTCAGGTGCAGGTTTCATAGGTTGGAACCACTTTACGCAGGTAGTCGGTCAAACAGCGGAAGCCAGCACATTACCAC
>ERZ773003.579-NODE-579-length-26339-cov-6.053569_pt1 | contig 26339 bp, 15 predicted proteins | sample MGYA00580668_ERZ773003 | MGnify/ENA primary metagenome ERZ773003 (study PRJEB29015, sample SAMEA2738002) | human oral metagenome | biome: human oral; feature: human-associated habitat; material: dental | place: China | collected 2126 ... | reverse complement strand
CCTGCGGCGCCGGAGTTCTTTTGCGACGATTGCCGCAGGAAGGCTGCAGCGGGCGCACGCATGAAGGAGGAGAGCGTCCCCATGCGCGTTGTGGAGCTTCCCGTCAGTGCGACGGAGGATCGCGTCGTGGGCACGCTCGATATCGAGGCGGCGATCCGGCATGGCAGGAAGGAGTTTGAGGCGGGCATCCTCGCAGAGGCAAACCGCAGTATTCTCTATGTCGATGAAATCAATTTGCTCGACGATCACATCGTCGACATCCTGCTCGATTCAGCGGCGATGGGCGTCAATACGGTGGAGCGCGAGGGCATTTCCTATGCGCATCCTGCACGCTTCGTGCTCGTGGGCACGATGAATCCCGAGGAGGGCGACATACGTCCGCAGCTGCTCGACCGGTTCGCCCTTTCGGTGACGGTGACGGGCGAGCGCGAGGCGAAGGATCGCATCGAGGTGGTGAAGAGGCGCATCGCTTATGAGCAGGATGCGGAGGGCTTTGCCGCTTCCTACAGGGAGCAGCAGGAGGCATTGCGCGAGAGGATCGAAAGGGCGCGTGCTCTCCTCAAAAGCGTCGCCGTGGCAGATAGAATGCTGGAAAAGGCGGCGCACATCTCGCTCGCGCTCGGCGTCGACGGACACCGCGCCGACATCACGCTCATCAAGGCGGCGATGGCGAATGCCGCCTTCTCGGGGCGCACGGAGGTCGCAAAGGAAGATATGAAGGCCGTCAGCCGCCTCGTGCTCGCGCATCGTCTGCGCCGCCGCCCCTTCGAGGAGGGCGAGGTCGACTGGTCTGCCGTGGATGATGTACTGGCTTGAGGAGATGGGCATGGAATATCCGCGCTATCCGTTTACCGCTGTCGTCGGTCAGGGGCAGGCAAAGAAGGCGCTTCTTCTCGCGCTCGTGAATCCGCGCACGGGCGGCTTGCTCATTTCAGGCAAACGCGGCACGGCGAAGTCCGTCCTTGTGCGTGCGGCAGCGCCGTTCACGCCGACGGGGAGTCTCGTCGAACTGCCGCTCGGCGCGACGGACGACATGGTTTTCGGCAGTCTCGATGTGGATGCGGCTGTGCGGGACGGCGAGCGTCGCCTGCGCCATGGTCTCCTGCATCGCGCGGCGCATACGCTCATTTACATGGACGAGGTGAATCTCCTGCGCGAGGAGGTCTTGAAGTCTGTCTTAGAGAGCGCGTCGGCGGGGATGTTTTCCTTGGAGCGCGACGGCGTATCGGCGGTTGAGGAGATAAGCTGCATCCCTGTCGGGACGATGGATCCCGCAGAAGGCGTGCTCTCGCCCGCGCTGCTCGACAGCTTCGGCATGTTCGCGGCGATGGATGATGTGGAAGAGACGGAGCAGCGTGCCGAGATCGCGCGGCGCGTGCTCGCCTTTGAACGTGCGCCAAAAGCTTTCTGCCGCGCGTATGCGCAGCAGGAAGCCGAGCTGCAGCAGAAGGCGGCACGAGCGCGAGAGATGCTTCCTGCTGTGGAAGTTTCCCATGCCATCCTGCATCTCGCCGCGCAGTACGCCGCACGCGCCCTTTGCGTGGGAAATCGCGCCGAAATCTATCTCGTGGAAGCGGCACGCGCCTTGGCGGCGCTCGCCGGGCGCATCTATGTGATGCCGCAGGACATCGAGGAGGCGGCGCTCTTCGTGCTCGCGCATCGCATGAGCCGAAAAAAGGAGCAGCGCGAAGAGAGAAGCAGACAGCAGAAAGAGCCGCAGGAACAGGAACAACCACAGGAACAACCACAGGAACAACCGCAGGAATCGCAAGCTGAGCCACAGGAAGAGTCGGAAGATGAGGCGGAGGATGCGCCGCAGGAGGAGCGTCCGGACGATGCTTTGACGAGAGATGCGACGGGCGGCGAATCGAAAGAACAGGAAGATGATAGAGGAGAAGCGCAGGAAGAAGCGGCGCAGACCGATGCGGAGCGAACGCCGCCTGCGGACGGCGATTCGGGCGGCGAAGACACGGATGAGACGCACTCTATAGAAGCGGTTATGGCGCGGCTTTCTCTCCTGCGTGAGACGGTGTGCGGGAGGAAGGGCAAGAGCGGCAGACGGACAATCATGCAGCTTGACGTGCCGGCGGGACGTCCTTGGCGCACATCGCTGCCGCGCCGCGGACGGCGCATCGACCTCGCCTTTGCCGCTACGCTTCGTGCGGCGGCGCCCTATCAACGGCAGCGGCATGGCGAGCAGGCTGTCGTCATACGCGCCGAGGATTTGCGCGTGTGGATCCGAGCGCGTCGTGCCGCCGCGAACATCCTCTTCCTCGTCGATGCGAGCGGCTCTATGGGTGCGAAGGAGCGCATGAAGATGGTGAAGGGCGCGGTGCTCGCCCTCCTGCGCGAAGCGTACCAAAAGCGTGACCGCGTGGGACTGATTGCCTTTCGCCGCACGAGCGCCGAGATGCTCTTGCCGATGACACGGAGCGTGGAGCTGGCGGAAAAGGAACTGCGCTCTTTGCCGACGGGCGGCAAGACGCCGCTCGCGGAAGGGCTTGCCGCCGCGCTCAAGATGATGGATGAGCTTGCTCGCAAAGAAGGCGCAGAAACGGTGCTCGTGCTTGTGACAGACGGCAGGACGAATGTTTCTGCGGCGGGGAAGGCGAAGGAGGAGGCGCTGCGCGCAGCGGAGGAGATCGCGCGAAGAGACACGCACTGCATCGTGCTCGATACGGAGAAGAGCTTTCCGAAGGTGGGACTGGCGCCTGAGATCGCGCAGCGCATGAATGCGGGCTATGCCACGCTGGAGCGCCTTTGTGCCGAAGGCGTATTGGAAGTCGTGCGGCGTTTTCGCGATATGCAAGAGTGATGGTGCGTGATGGAGGGGCAAGAGCAGATGGAATTGGCAAGACTGACGACGGGCGACGTCGCTTATCGCTATGACAAGAGCATCGTTTTGGTTTTCAGCGGGCGGCGCAAGGTGCTGAGCACTTCGCTTTACAACGGCGGCTACCATGAGGATTTCGAGGCGGTGTTCAACCGCGATATGACGCAGGGATCGGGAATGCCCTGCGAGTCCTTTGCACCGACGTACGTCGAGAGCATGAAGATCGTGGCGGAGCGGCTTGGTCTTGCGCCAGAATTGACCTCGGGCATGGGTACGGCGGCGCACATGGAAAACGCCTCCATCGTGTCGCGAAGCTACAAGGAACTGACCGTGACGGCGATCGTAACGGGTGGCGTGGAAACGAACGGCGGGCGCGTCGGCGATCCTGCGTCTTACTACAAGACGGCGGAGAAGAAATGCGGCACGATCAACATCATGCTCGTCATCGACGCCGATCTGCCGCCTGGCATCCTCGCGCGTGCCCTCGTGACCTGCACGGAGGCGAAGACGGCGGCGCTGCAGGAACTCATGGCGCCGAGCCGCTATTCCACGGGACTCGCCACGGGCTCGGGCACGGATCAGACGATCGTCATCGCCAACAGCGAGTCGCCGCTCTTCTTCGAGGGCGCAGGAAAACATTCCAAGCTCGGCGAGCTCATCGGACTTGCAGTCATGGCGGCGGTCAAGGAAGCGCTCAAGAAGCAGTCGGGTCTTACGCCCGCACAGCAGCACGACCTGCTGCGCCGTCTGCGCCGCTTCGGCGTCACGGAAGAAGCGCTGTGGCAGCGATATAAGGAAGTGGCGGGCGCCGATGCCTTAATTAAGGCGCAATTCATCGCAGCTTTGGAAAAAATGACCGCTGTGCCGGCGCTCTTCCCCTTGGGCGTGCTCTTTATCCATCTCTATGATGAGCATCTTTGGGGACTGCTGGAAAAGGAGGAGACTTGGGAAGCAGCCGAAAAGCTGCTGAAAGAGATGGCGGCAGCGCTTTGCCTGAAGACGCAGGAGGGCGTGCTCATGCAGGAAGACTATATGGAGTCCCTTGCGATGCTTCTCGTGCGTGCCGTCGTCGAGCGTGCGGCTCGGACAGTTTCGGAAGCAAACGGATGCAGATGATGCATGAACAGTGAACACGAGAGGTGCAGCAAAATGAAGATCGCAGTCTATACGAATATTCAGCGCGTCTTTGCGCTCGTCCATCACGTGCAGGAAGCGTGCATGTCGGCAGTTCCCTCGCTGGCGATTGCCGTCCGCCTGGCGGATGGCATGGATTCGTGGCGCGAGGCGCAGGAGAAGGCCGATGTCACACTGTTCCTGTGGATGGGCACAGGGCTGGACAATCCCTTCTTGCAGCAGGCGTCGCGCACTTTGCAGAAGAGCCGTGCGCCGCATTTGATTCTCGTGGACAATGCCGAGCATGACAAGGTCAGCTATGGCTTCTCGGCAGAGGAAATCGCTCTCGCTTGGCAGTATTTCCGCTACGACGGCGAGGAGAATATGAAAAATTTCCTGCTGCATCTTGCCAAAAAGTTCGGACTTTCTGCTGAGCCGGAGCCGCCGCGCGCGCTGCCTTGGCACGGCATATACCATCCCGATTGGCACGGCGATTGCCAGGACATTGAGGGATATCGTGCCGCGCATTGCCGTGACGGCCGGCGGACGGTCGGCGTCATCTTCTATCGTTCGGAGTGGATCGCGGGGGACTTCACCTATCACACGGCCTTGATTCGTGCGATCGAGGCGCAGGGACTCAATGCCGTCGCGGTCTTTTCCAATTCGTATCGCGACGAGCGCGTGGAGTCGCCGACGCTCTTTGATGCCATGAAGCGATACTTCTGCTGCGAGGGGAAGACCGTCGTCGACGCCATTATCACGACGATGAAGTTTTCCATCAAGGCGGGCGGCACGCGCATCGAAGATCTCTATGCGCTCGGCGTGCCGCTTCTTGAAGCGTACACGGTGCTTGCTCCCAAGGAAGAATGGGAAAGGTCGCCTGCGGGTCTCGACCCGATGGAGGTGTCCTTCAGCGTCTGTATGCCGGAGTTCGACGGCGTCCTTCATGCCGTGCCGATTGCGGCGAAGGTACTCGATGAGATGGGAACGCCTCGCTATGCGCCGCTTGAGGAGCGCATGGAGCGTCTGGCTAGGAAGGCGAAAAAGTGGGCGAGTCTGCGCCATAAGGCGAACGAGGAGAAGAAGATCGCCATCGTCTTTCACAACTATCCGCCGACGAATGCGAATATCGGCAGTGCGGCGGGGCTTGACTCGCCCGAGAGCGTGCGCCGCTTGCTCGCGAGGATGCGCGAGGCGGGCTATCGCGTCGATTTTGTGCCGGAGAGCAGCCAAGAGCTCATGGATATTCTTACGAATCACGCGACGAATGACCGCCGCTTCATGAGTGAGGAGCAGGTAAAGAATGCCGATGGACAACTTACGGCGGCGCAGTATGAAAGATTCTTCAAGGCGCTGCCGCAAAAGGTCAAGGAACATCTGAGAAAGGATTGGGGCGAAGCGCCGGGCGAGGTGTTCAACTACGACGGCACGCTGCTCGTGCCCGGCACGCTCAACGGCAATGTCTTTCTCACGGTGCAGCCGCCGCGCGGCTTCGGCGAGGATCCGGGCAAGCTGCTGCATTCGCCCGACGCCGCGCCCACGCATCACTACATCGGCTTTTATCACTGGCTGCGCGATCTGTGGCGGGCAGACGCCGTCGTCCACGTCGGCACGCATGGCTCGTTGGAGTGGCTGCCGGGCAAGAGCACGGCGCTCTCGAACGAATGCTATCCCGATGTCTCGCTCGGCGATCTGCCCGACGTATATCCCTACTGGATCACGATTGTCGGTGAGGGCATACAGGCAAAGCGCCGCGGCGCAGCGTGCCTCATCAGCCATCTTTCGCCGCCGATGCAGCTTGCGGGCGCTTTCGACGAGCTGCAGGAGCTTGAGCAGGCGCTCGACGAGTACGTTCATTTCCGTGCGGCGCAGCCCGACAATCTGGCAGCGGTACAGGAAATCGTGCGCGAGAAGGCGGCGCTCTGCCATTTCGAGGATTCTATCGAGGAAGGCGAGGACTTCGACGCCTATGTCGCTGCTCTGCACAATTATGTGACGGACATCAAGAACATGCAGATCCGCACGGGACTTCATATCCTCGGGCAAGTTCCGGAAGCCGAAAAACTCTTAGACCTCGTGCTTGCGCTCGTGCGCGTCGAGCATGGCGGCGAGCCGTCGTTCCTGCGCCTCATCGCCAAGGAAGAGGGCTACGATTACGAAGAGCTTTTGGAGCACAGCGAACGCATGACGGAGGACGGCATGACGTACGGCAGAAAGCTCGATGCGGTGGAAGACGTCATGCGCCTGCTTCTCGTGCGCCTCGCCGCGCGCGCCTACATGCCGCAGGCGGCGAGAGAAGTGTTGGCTTTGGAACCGTTCGCCTCGTACAGTGCAGCGGGCAGGGAAGGACTTCTGGCGGCGTTCGGCGAAGTTACGGAGAAGATCGTGCCGCGCCTCCTGCGCACGGAGGAGGAACTGACGGGCACGCTCCGCGCCCTTTCGGGCGGCTACATCGAGCCGGGGCCGGCGGGAGCACCGACGACGAACGGCGCAGACGTCCTGCCGACGGGACGCAACTTCTACGGACTTGATCCGCGCTGTCTGCCGACACCTGCAGCGTGGGAGTACGGCAAGGAACTGGGCGATGCGCTCGTCGAGCAGTATATCAGCGAGGAGGGACGCTACCCGGAGGCGGTCGGCATCGTCTTCTGGGCAGGCTCGAATATGCGCAGTCATGGACAGTGCATCGCCGAGCTGTTCTATCTCATGGGCGTGCGCCCCGTCTGGCAGAGACCGTCGCAGCGCGTCGTCGGGCTTGAGGTCATCCCCCTCGCCAAGCTCAAGCGGCCGCGCATCGATGTGACGGCGCGTATTAGCGGTCTTTTCCGCGATGCCGTGCCGAACGCCATCCGCTGGGTCGACGAGGCTGTGAAGCTTGCAGCAGTGCAGGAGGAGAGCGAAGATGAAAATTTCGTGCGCAAGCACATCCTCGCGGACACGGCATGGCTCGAAGAGCAGGGCGAAGAGCATGCTCTCGCTTGGGAACGCGCCTCGTGCCGTATCTTCGGCGACCCGCCGGGCGCTTACGGCGCGGGCGTCGGCGACCTTTTGGAGTCGAAGGCATGGCAGACGCTCGACGATCTCGCGGCCGTCTACACGCGCTTTTCGGGCACGGCGTACGGCGCGGACGGCATGGCGCGCGGCTACGATCCCGAGCTTTTCCAGCGGCGCATGAAGGAACTTGATGTCACGGTCAAGAACGAGGACACGCGCGAGACGCACATGTTCAGCTCGGACGATTATAACGCCTACCACGGCGGCATGATCGCCACCGTGCGTGCGCTCACGGGCAAGGCGCCGCGCTCTTACAGCGGCGATACGAGCGACCGTCAGCGCATCGTCGTGCGCACCGTCGCAGCAGAAGCCGAGCGGCTGTTCCGCGGCGAGGCGATGAATCCGAAATTCATCGAGGGCATGAAAGAGCATGGCTACAAGGGAGCTTCCGACCTTGCGAATTATCTCGCGCACAGCTATCAATGGGATGCGACGAGCGCCGTCATGGAGGATTGGATGTACGAAGGATATGCGCGCAAGTATGTGCTCGATGCGTCGATGCAGGAGTGGCTGCAGGAGGTCAACCCCTGGGCGCTGCACCGCATGGCGGAAACGCTCTTAGAAGCAGAGCAGCGCGGCTTGTGGAAAGCGCGTGAGGAGACGAAAGAGGAATTGCGTGAGCTGTTCCTCTCCATCGAGGGCGATTTGGAAGAGAGGGCGGAACAAATTGTATAAGACAAAGAAGTATCCGCGATTTGCCGCAGTTGTCGCATGCTCCGTGCTCCTTTTTGCGCTCTTTCTGACGGGCTGCATGGGCGAAAAGGAGGAGGCGTCGAGCGCGTACCGTGTGACCGATGCGGAGGGAACTGTCGTCGAGATTCCGCATAAGCCCCGGCGCATCTTGACGATCAGCGCGGGCACGGACGAAATGATGCTCGGTCTTGTCGAGCCGGAGCGCATGGCGGCGGTCAACGATTCGCTCGCGGACGAGAAGCATACGAATGTGCCGTGGGTGCGCGGGAAAATTCCCACGGTCATCACGCGCAGTCCCTCTGTCGAGCAGGTTGCCGCGCTTTCACCCGACCTCATCATCGTCACGCCGTGGCTTCCTCGCGAGAACGCTGATGCCATGCGCGAGCTTGGCGTGCCTGTCGTCGTCTGCCGTGCGGCGGCGACGATGGAGGACATCCATGCCAACATCCGCCTCTTTGCAGCAGCCGTCGATGAGAAGGAGCGCGGCGAACGACTGATCGCGAAGATGGAGGAAAAGCTCGCGGAGATCGAAGAGAAGATGAAGGATGTTCCCGAGGAAAAGAAGCACAAGAGCATCGCGCTCATCTCCATCATGCCCAACTACGGCGGCGCCGGCTGCACCTTCGACGAACTCTGCAGCCATACGGCGTCGATCAACGCAAAGGCTGCCGCAGGAAACCGCATGGGACAGGAGATGACGAAGGAGCAGCTCGTCGCGGCGAATCCCGACTACATCTTCCTGCCGAGTTACGAGGACGCGGAAACGCGTGAAGAGAATTACGGCAGACAGTACATGGAAGATCCGTCTCTTCAACAGATGACGGCCGTGCGGGAAAAGCAGATCGGCCATCCTTGGGCGCGTTACGTTTACAACATTTCACAGAACATCGTTTTCGGCGTGCAGGAGACGGCATGGATTCTCTACGGCGATGCTTTTCGTCAGTCGCGGCAGGAATTTCTCTCGGCGGTGGAGTAAAGAGGAAAGGCGGCTTTGAGATTGAAAAAGATTGCGTTTTACGGCAAGGGCGGCATCGGCAAGTCGACGACTGCTGCCAATGTATCGGCGGCGTTTTCGCGCGGGGGAAAGAAGGTCTGTCAGATCGGCTGCGACCCGAAGAACGATTCGACGCGGCTTCTCCTGGGGCACATCGCGCCGCTCACCGTGCTCGATGCAGAGCGCAGCAAGAAGGGCGCGGCGCTCTCTCTTGCGGAAATCGCGCACGAGGGATACGGCGGCGTGCGCTGCATCGAGGCGGGCGGCCCTGAGCCGGGCGTCGGCTGCGCGGGGCGCGGCATCATCGTGGCGCTCGAAAGGCTCAAGGCGCTTCATGCGTTTGATGATGTCGATGTCGCCATCTACGATGTACTCGGCGATGTCGTCTGCGGTGGTTTCGCCGTGCCGATACGAGAGGGCTATGCCGAGGAAATCTACATCGTTTCCTCGGGGGAGCTCATGTCGCTCTACGCGGCGAACAACATCGCCAAGGGCGTGCGCCGCTTCGCTGCGCGAGGCGTCGTAAAGCTCGGCGGCATCATTGGCAACGGGCGCGATGTCGCACGCGAAAAGGAGCTTTTGGAAGCCTTTGCCGCACGCCTCAGCACAAAGCTCATCGCCTACATCCCTCGCTCTGCCGCCGTACACGAGGCGGAGATCCATCGGCAGACGCTCATCGCCTATGCGCCGGATTCCGCACAGGCGAAGGTTTACGAAGAGCTTGCGGCGGCGATTGAGGGGAATGTGGATCTAGTCATCCCCAAGCCGATGGCGTTTGAAGAGTTGGAAGATCTGGTGGAGAGCTATGGGAACTGAAGCGAAACGCGTGGTGATGCGCCGCACGAATTGCAGCTGCAGCATGCCGGGCGTCTGGCGTGCGCTTTCCTTCGTGCGCGGCGCTCTCGTCATCTTCCACAGTCCGCGTCCGTGCGCTCACATCGCCCATGGCATGGATGTGGGAAGCTTCCATCGCCTGCGTGCAGCGGGAACGAAGGTGCGCCTCTCGCCCGTGCCGCTTCTGACAAGCTCCTTGTCGGATGCAGAGGCGATTTTTGGTGGCGAGGATCGTCTGCGCGAGTGCATACGTTTTGCTGCAGAAAAATATCAGCCGCAAGCGATATTTATCGCCAATTCCTGTGTGAGCGGCGTCATCGGCGACGATACGTGCGCCGTGGCCGAGGAGATGGAGCAAGAGCTTGGCCTGCCCGTCAGCGCCGTCTCGGCGCACGGCTTTCTTGACGGCGAGTATTATGCAGGCTACCTTGACGCTGCACGCGTGCTCGTCGATCGCTTCATGAAGCCGGCAGAGCGCCGTGCGGGAAGCGTCGTGCTGCTCGGCGACTGCGGCGGCGTCCACGGCGAGTACGTGAAGGAATTGTGCCGCTTGCTCGGGTTTCTTTCCCTGCGCGTCGAGGGGCAGTTTCCGTCGTATCTCGCCCTGTCTGAGATGGATGTCGTGCCGGCAGCGGAGCTTCTCATCGTGCTCGGGCGGCGAAGCGACGAGAAGCAGGCGCTTCTCGTCGACTTGGCGCGGCACATTCATGAGCGTTTCGGCACGCCGTACCTTGCCGATGTCTATGCGGTCGGCTCGGAGGAAACGAAGGAGTGGCTGCGTGCGGTCGGCAGGCTTTGCGGCAGGGAAAGGGAAGCGGAAGAAGCGATTTGCGCGGAAGAAGCGGCGTTTCAACGCGCCGTGGACGAGGTGCGCCCGACGCTCGCAGAAAGGCGCGTGACATTCGCCATCGGGCGCGACCTCGACTGGTTTCAGCCGAAGATCATCATGCGCCTTCTGAAGAAGGCGGGCGTAGAACTGGCGGGCGTCGTCCTCCTTGCTTCGTTCCTGCCCGGGCGGCGCAAGGTCATGGAAGAAGAGGTAGCGTGTCTGACGGATGCGTCGATCGCCCATGAGGGCAGCCGCGAGGCGGAGGAGCTTTTCAAAGCGGCGGATTTCGTCCTGACGACGCACGAGCTTACCGACGCAAGGCTGCGGCAGATCTTTCTCGCGCTCATGCCGTCCGTCGGCTGGTCGATGGAAAAGAAGCTCCTGCACGATATGGTGCATATCGTCTGTCGTCACGAAAGCCGGGGAGGTCTGATCTATGGCTGAGCAGAAAAGGCATTTCGATGACGTCTGCGCTTGGACGGACAGCTGTGCGCTCGCGGGCGCGATGGCATTTTTTGCCGCCTGGCAAGACGCCGCCGTCATCGTCAACGGCCCCATGTGGTGCCATTACTTCGCGCTGCGCCACGTCGAGCATGGCGTGAGCGATGCCGTGCGGCGCACAGGCTGCACGCAGCTTGACAACGACGCCATCGTCTTCGGCGCGGAGGATTATCTGCTGGAAGCCCTGCAGCCTTATATCGCTGAGTCGCCGCGCCTTTTGGCCATCGTCAGCAGCTGCGCCGCAGGGCTGATCGGCGACGATGTAGCCGCCATCGCGCGGTCGGCGGGCATTGCAGCGCCCGTCTTCGCCGTCGACAGCAGCGGTCTTGCGGGCAGCTTCGCCGCAGGCTGGAGCAAGGCCGCGTGTGCGGCAATCGAGGCACTTCTGCCTGAGAAGAAGGAGGAGAAGTCGCATGGCGTGAACCTTCTCGGCATGACGGCGAGCTACTGCAACGGGGCGAACGACGCGCGAGAACTCGTGCGCCTTTTGCATCTGGCGGGCTATGAAGTGAACGCCGTCCTCGGCTGCGGCGAGACGGCGGAGGAGCTGCAGCATCTGCCCGCCGCCGCGCTCAACATCGTCGTGCACAGGGAGTTGGGACTCGCTTCGGCAGAGATACTATTGGAGCGCAGCGGCACGCCGTTTGTCGCACCGCTGCCGCCTTACGGCAGGGCGGGCACGCGGCATTGGCTTGAAGAGATCGCGGGCGCTTTGCCCGCGCCGCGCGAGAAGGATGTGCAGGAAGAACTTTCGCGTGTGGAAAAGGAAGATTTCCTGCGCCTGAACGAAATAAAGAGCATGTGGGGCGAGCTTTGGTTCGACGAGGCGCTCGTTCGTGCGCCTGAATCTATGGCTTGGGGCTTGGCAAGAGCCTTGCGCACGGAGTGGGCGGACGTGCGCTGCCTCGCCGTGGCGGCGGAGGCAGAGGAAGCGGCAGATGCCACTGGGATCGCCGACGAGGTTTTTTCTGAAACGCGTACGGCGGAGCTGGCGCAGTTCCTCGCCTCCATGAAGAACGGGCTGCTGCTCGCGAGCAGCAACGAAGCGGCGCAGGTCGCGCCGCAGCACGCGCAGTTCCTGCCCGTCGCCAGTCCTGTGCTCGACCGCATTCAGCTGACGGATGCGCCGTTCATGGGACTGCGCGGCTCGCGCTTCATCGAGGAGCAGCTTTGGAACGGACATATTCTGCGACGACAATGGATGTTATAGATGTCATAAGGGAAACACGGATAAATAAAGCCGCCCGAATGTGTGAAGATGGGCAACCGGATTTATCCGTGCTTTCCGAGCAAGGGAGCGGTGGAATTTGCAGGAAATGATACGGGTTGCGGGACTTTATGCGGGCTATGAGCGGCAGGTGATCTTGGAGAACGTTTCGTTCGGTATTGCAGCGGGCGAGATGGTCGGTCTTATCGGGCCGAACGGCGCGGGCAAGAGCACGCTTTTGAAGACGATGCGCGGCATCTTGGCGCCGCTCGCGGGCGAGATCTCTGTCATGGGACAGAGAATCGGCGATTTGCCGGCGAAGGAGTTTGCGAAGAGCGCCGCTTATCTGCAGCAGCATCTGGAGATGACGTTCGATTACTCGGCGCGCGAGGTCGTGCTCTCGGGGCGCTATCCGTATCTCTCGTGGTGGCGGCAGGAGCAGGCGCACGATATCGCCATCGCCGAGGCGTGCATGGCGTATACGGGCGTCGCAGAACTGGCGGAGAAGCCGCTTCAGGCCATGTCGGGCGGACAGCGCCAGCGCGTGCTGCTCGCCAAGGTGCTCGCACAGCAGACGCCCGTGCTCTTTCTCGATGAGCCGGCGACGGGACTGGACATCATCTATCAGGAGGAGATCTTCCGCTTTTGCCGCGAACTTTGTGCCGCGGGAAAGACCGTCGTGCTCGTCGCGCATGAGCTTTCCCTCGCCGCACGCTTCTGCTCGCGCCTCCTGCTCATCGGGCGCGGTGCGCTCCTCGCCGACGGCCTGCCGCGCGAGGTGCTGACGGCAGAGCTTCTGACACGCGCTTACGGTGCGCCCATCAAAGTCGTGGAGAATCCGCTGACGAATCATGCGGAGGTCTTCACGGAGGCGGAGAAGGGTGCAGGCAGGAAATCACATCTCCTGCAGGTCATCTTGGGAAGGAAGGAGGCGGCGTCGTGAAAAAATTCTGCGAGAAGAAAAACTTCTTCTTTTGGCTTCTTCTGCCGTGCCTCGTCGTCTTCGCTGTCGTCCTGTCGATGAGCTCAGGGCAGTATGACATCTCGATGGAGTGCGTGCTCGCGGCTTTCTCCCACGCGGCGGGTCTGCCATTCTTTTCCGATGTCACGGTTACGCCCGAGCAGCAGGCGGTGCTCTGGCACATCCGTCTGCCGCGCACGCTCGTCGGCCTCATGGTGGGGGCGGGGCTGGGCATCTCAGGCGCAGTGCTGCAGGGCATCTTCAGCAATCCGCTCGCCGATCCCGGCATCATCGGCGTATCGAGCGGCGCTTCCGTCGGCGCTGTGCTCGCCATCGCGCTCGGCGTCTCTGCCGTCAGCGTCTTTTCGCTGCCTGCTTTCGCCTTCACGGGCTCCATGCTCGCCGTGGGGCTTACCGTGTCGCTTTCCATGCGCCACGGGCGCATTCCTGTCATGACGCTCCTGCTCTCGGGCGTCGTCGTCGGCATGTTCCTCGGCGCGTGCACGGCGGCGATTCTCACGGTCATGAACGAGCAGAAGATGCAGCAGTACCTTTTCTGGACGATCGGCGGCCTCGACTATCGCCGCTGGGATCACGTCCTTCTGGGAATCGCGCCGATCAGCGGCGGCGCCTTTCTCATGCTGCTCCTCTCACGCCATCTGAACCTCCTCGCATTCGGCGAGGTCGAGGCGCGTGCCGCAGGCATGCCCGTGACCTTCTTCCGCCTGCTCTTTCTGGCGCTCGCGTCGCTGACGACGGCGGCGGGCGTCTGCATCAGCGGCAACATCGGCTTCGTCGGACTCGTCGTGCCGCACATGATGCGCCTCCTGATCGGCCCTGACCATCGGAAGCTGCTGCCTGCAAGCCTCCTGGCCGGCGGCATATTCCTCGTCGTCTGCGACTCCTTGGGGCGCATCCTGCTTCAAGGCATGGAGATCCGCGTGGGCATCATGACGGCGTTTATCGGTACGCCGTACTTCCTCTATCTGCTGCGCCGCCACATGAAGCTGACGTCTTGATTTTTCCTCGACAACCTTGTCCGTCGCTTGAATTTTTTAGCAAAACACCGTATAATATAAGAAATGAGAATAGGACGTGAGTGTTGATCGGAGGGAAACGTCATGATTCGCAGCATACCTTTCAATTTCCGAAACAATGCGGAGAAGACGCGCGATACGGTGGAGCGCGTGGTGGACTTCATCATGGAGCAGCCGCTCAATCCCATTGGCAAGGTGACGGGGGCGCTCGCTTCTTTTCGCTGCGACATCCTCGATGAAGAAAATTACTATGAGATTGAAGCGGAACTGCCCGGCGTCCTCAAGGAAGACGTCTCTCTGACCTACGAGGACGACAAGTATCTGACGATTGCCGTGGAAGTTCCTGAGCGCGAGAACCACTTGAAGTATCTGATGCGCGAGCGCCGCACGGGTCGCTTCGAGCGTTCCTTCGCCGTCGACGGCATCAAGTGGGAGGAAAGTGCGGCTTCGATGGAGAATGGCATCCTCAAGGTTGTCCTGCCGAAGCTCGGCGTTGAGGACATCAAAAAGAACAGCATAGAGATCAAGTAGGCTGAGGGTCATCATGGGCTGCTGCTCAGTGCAGCAGCCTTTTAGCGCGTCCATGAGAAAAAACAGGATTCTTTCCCTTTGTGTAGAATTAAAAAGAGTAAGGTGTGTCATCTCGCTTTGAAAAGCGGCTTGGCACTTTTCGTAGAACGAAACGAGAGGAGACGGCGTACCGTCTCCGCCGGCAGGAGGTAAAACGAATATGTTGGACGATCAGGATTGGGGCGCATTCAAGCGGAAGCTCAAGGCGAAGACGGAGATTGACCTTGATCTCTACAAGGAGCCGCAGATGAAGCGGCGTATCGGCAGTCTTGTGACGCGCAAGGGCTACGATTCGTATACGAAGTATTTCGATATGGCGACGCAGGACAAGACGGAGTTCGACGCCTTCATCGAATATCTGACGATCAACGTCTCGGAGTTCTTCCGCACGCCGGAGAAGTTCTCGAAGCTTGAGACGGATGTCATTCCCGATTTGTTGACGCGCTCGCCCAAGCTCAATATCTGGAGCGCGGGCTGCTCCATCGGCGCTGAGCCGTATTCTCTGGCGATGATCTTGAAAGAGATGACGCCGGGCAAGCAGCATCGCATCCTCGCGACGGATCTCGATGTCGAGATCATTGCCAAGGCGAAGCGCGGCGTCTACACGGACAACGAGCTCAAATGTGTCGAGAGTCCGCGCCTCAACAAATACTTCACGAAGGGAAGCGACGGCACGTTCGCTGTGCATGAGGACATCAAGAAGCTCATCGAGTTCAAGCGTCACAACCTTTTGAAGGATCCCTTTGAGACGGGCTTCGATCTGATTCTCTGCCGCAACGTTGTCATCTATTTCACGGAGGAAGCGAAGTTCGACCTCTACACGAACTTCTTCCGCGCACTGAAGCCCGGAGGCATCCTCTTCGTCGGCGCGACGGAGGCGATTTTGAATTTTCGCAAGATCGGCTACACAAGTTACCAGCCATTCTTTTATCAGAGACCGCTGGCGTGAGCGAGGCGGCATCTTTGAGGAAAGGGGGCGGGGCAGGTGTTTGCAAACGAGAAGATCGAGTGCATGAGCCGTGATGATTTGCGGGATTTGCAGCTTGTGCGCCTGAAGAAGGCGGTTTCTTGGGCGAGTGAGAAGAGCGCCTTTTACCGCACGAAGTTTGCAAACGGCTGCGCGTCGCAGATTGAGAAGCTGGAAGACATCGAGAAATTGCCGTTCACTTCTCTGCCCGACATTCTCGCGACATCGCCGTTCGATTTCCTCACGCTTCCCTTGAGCGGCGTCCTGCGCATCAGCTGCCGCAATCATACGGGCGCTGTCGTCAAGATGTATACGAACGGCGACATTGCGAGGAACGTCGACATGCTGACGCGTGCTCTCGCAGCGACGGGCGTCCATCGCGCTTCTGTCGTCGGCATTCTCGGCGATATGTCGGACGGACGGCTGCTCGATTTGCAGATGGCGGCGGAGGTGATCGGCGCGACGACCGTACTGCTCGGCGAGGACATGCAGTCGGCGGTCGAACTCGTGCGCCTGACGGGTATGGATACGCTCTTGGCGAGCCAGCCGCTCGTCATGCAGCTCATCGTGCACGCGCAGATGAAAAACATCGAGCCGTCGACCTTGCACATAAAGACGGTCGTCTGTCTGAACGAGGCGATCTCGAATCCGATGAGACGCCATATCTCGGATCGGCTGCAGACTGAGGTGCATGACCTCTTCGCTTCGACGGAGCTAGGCACGGCGGGCCTTTTCTATCCGTGCGGCAAGGGGCAGGGGCATCATGTGCAGGAGGATTACTGCTACACGGAGCTCATTGAGTTCAGCGGCGCGAAAGTCATTCATGAGCCAGGACGCATGGGCGAGCTTGTCGTCACGATGCTCGCCGCAGAGGCGATGCCGCTCATACGCTACCGCACGGGGCAGGCGGTCATGCGGCTCGACGAGCCGTGCGGCTGCGGCCGCGCGTTCGTGCGCCTTGCGACGCCGTTCGGCTTGACGCGCTGAGCCGTTTGTATGACAAAAATGCCGCGGGCATCTTTTATGCCGCGCGGCATTTTTCTTTGGCACGAATGGGAAACGAGGGAGAAGATATGATCGAGTTCATCTTGGGGCGTGCGGGAACGGGAAAGACGCACGCCTGCCTCTCCAGCATGGCAGAGCGCATGAAGGCAGAGCCTATGGGCAGCGCCCTCGTGCTTCTCCTGCCCGAACATGCGACGTATCGCGCAGAGCGCCGCCTCGCCGCCATGATGGCGGGTGCGGGTGAGGGATTCGTGCGCGGTCTCGTGTTCGGCTTCAAGCGCTTTGCGCGTCATGTACTGCAGGAGACGGGCGGTGCGGCAGCCGCACGCATCACGAGCGTGGGCAGACGGCTGCTGCTGAAACGCATCCTCGCCGAAGAAGGAGAGAGCCTGCAGGCATTCGCGCGTGCGGCGAAGCAGCGCGGCTTTACAGAGACGCTGGAAAGAGCTATGGAGGAGATGCGCAGCTACGGCATCGACAGCGACGCCTTGATGCAGGCGGAATCTGCGCTCGCTGACGATGATCTGTGCCGGAAGCTCGCGGATCTCGCGCTCATCTACAGCCGCTACAGAGAGAAGATGGCGGGGCGCTACAACGATACGGGCGACATGCTCGACGCGCTTGCCGAGAAGATTCCTTCCTCGCGCCTTTTGGAGGGGACGGAGGTATGGGTTGACGGCTTCTCCTTCTTCAATCCGCAGGAAAGAAAGATTCTTGCGGCGCTCTTCCAAAAAGCGAAGAATGTGCATATCACGCTGACGTTCGATCCGACGGACGAGGCGGCCATGCAGCGCGAGGGCAGCCTCTTCTATCGGCAGGCGCAGACCTTGCAGCAGCTGCGGCGGTTGGCGCAGGAGATGCAGATTCCCGTGCGCGTGCGCAGCTTGGAGGAGAGGCGGCGCTTTCAAAGCGATGCGCTCGCCGCCATCGAGCGCACGGCGTTTTCCTTCCCTCTCGTACCGCAGGCAGGGGCGGCGGGCGTCGCGCTCGTCGAGGCGGCGACGAGACGGCTGGAAATGGAGGCGGCGGCTGCTGACATCGTGCGCCTGTGCCGCGAGAAGGGACTGCGCTGGCGCGACATCGCCATCTTGACGCGCGACGAGGCTGCCTACGGCGACATGCTCGCTCTGACGCTTGAGGACTGCGGCATCCCGTACTTTCGCGACAACAAGCGTGAGGGCGTCCATCATCCGCTCGCCGAGCTCGTGCGCTCGGCCTTCGAGGTGCTGCGCGGCTGGCGCTACGATGCCATGTTCCGCGCACTGAAGACGGGCTTTTTCCAAAAGACGCGCGGTCAGATCGACCTGCTTGAAAATTATGTGCTGGAATTCGGCATTCGCGGCTCGCGCTGGACGATGGAAGAGGATTGGCATTGGCATCGCCGTAGCAGCTTGGACGAGGAAGAAGAAGGCGCGACGCAGAAGGAAGCGGAGCGCCTCAGTCAGATCAATTCCTGCCGCCGCGCTGTGGCAGAGCCCCTGCAGGAGTTTGCAGCGCGGGTGAAGGCGGCGTCGACGGTGCGCGGCTACGCTGAGGCGCTCTATCGCCTGCTGCTCGCGCTCGACGTGCCGCAGACGTTGGAGCGGTGGGCGGATGAAGCGGAGAAGGCGGGGCGTCTTGCTGAGTCGCGCGAGCATCGTCAAATCTGGGACGACGTCATCTCCCTGTTGGAACAGATGGCAGAGACGAGCGGCGACGAGACGATCAAGGTGCGCGAATTTGAGGACGTCTTGGGCGACGGGCTTGATGCCCTGCAGATTTCCTTGATTCCGCCGGGACTTGACTATGTGACCGTCGCTGACTTCGACCAGAACAGCGTCGAAAATGCACGCGCCATCTACATTCTCGGCGCGAACGAGGGCGTCATGCCGCGCCGCAGCCAGGAGAACGGGCTGCTCTCCGATGCTGACCGGCTGCATTTGAAGGAGGCTGGGCTGGAGCTTCCGCAAGGATCCGTCGAGGGAAGTTTCAACGAGAGATTCCTGCTCTACAAAGGATTCACGGAAGCGCGTGACTATCTGTGGGTTTCCTATGCTCTCGCCGATACGGAGGGAAAGGCTCTCCTGCCCGCCTCTCTGCTCGGGCAGATCCGCACCGTCCTGCCTGCCGTCTCTTTGCAGACCGTTCCGTTGGAGGGGGCGGAGCGCCGCCTCTTTGCGGGCGGTCGTCAGGCGGTGACGGCTCTGGCGGCGGCGCTGCGCAGCTACCGCGAGAAGGGGGCGCTTGAGCCTTTTTGGTGCGACGTCTACAACTGGGCGTTGGGGGAGAAAAAGATGAGCATTGTCCTGCAGAAAGTGCTGCAGGGCATATTTTCGCGTGCTGCGGCGGAGCTTCTGCCCAAGGAGCTGGCGGCGGCGCTCTACACGAAGAATCGCCGTCTGCGCGGCAGCGTCACGCGCTTTGAGTCGTTTCGCGCCTGTCCCTTCCAGCACTTTGCACGCTATGGCCTGCATCTGGCGGAGCGCCCCGAGCATGGCTTTCGCACGCTTGACCTCGGCGTGCTGCTTCATGCGGCCCTGCGCGAATTTGGCGAGCGGCTGAAAAAGGACGGCAGACGCTGGCGCGACGTAGGCGAAGAGGAGTGCGGCGAGATCTTGCATGAGATCCTTGACCTGCTTGCGCCGCGGTTGCAGAATGAAATCCTCCTGAGCTCGAAGCAGTACGAGAATCTCCTCGTGCGCATCGAGGAGACGGCGAAAAAGGCGCTCGTGCGCCTCATCGAACTCGATGCGGCCAGCGAGTTCCGCCCCGTCGCTTTCGAGCGTTCCTTCGGACGCGGTGCAGGCAGCCTGCCGCCGCTGACGTATGCGCTCGCTGACGGCTCTTCGCTCGAAATCACCGGACAGATCGACCGCATCGACATGGACGAGGCGGGGCGCTACTTCCTCATCCTCGACTACAAGACGGGCGCGGCGTACATCAACCTCGTCGAGGTGTACTACGGTCTGAGACTGCAGCTTCTGACCTATCTGCTCGTCGCCAGAAATCTCTTCGCGCACACCGAGGAAAGGGAACTTCTGCCCGCAGCGATGCTCTACTGCTTCTTGAAGAATCCGCTCGTCACAGCGCCCCATCGCATAGATGAGGCGGAGGCGAAGAAGCTTCTGCAGGGGCAGCTCAAGATGCCCGGCTGGGTGCTCGCGGACGCCGATGTCATACGCGCACTCGACAGCACCTTCAGCTTCACGAAGGTCGCCTTGACGAAGAAAGGCGAGATCGACAAACGGAAGCTCGATTACGTCAAGACGGAAGAGGAGTTCGCCATCCTGCTCGACTACATCGCCTACATTCTCAAGGATACGGGAAGGCAGATCCTTTCGGGCGAGGTGCGCGCCCTGCCGTACCGCCTCAAGGACAGGACGGCATGCCGCTTCTGCCCGTACATCGCCGTCTGCGGCTTCGACCCGCTCGTGCCGGGCTTTTCCTATCGGCGGCTGCAAAGCCACGAGGATGCAGAATTGATGGACAGCATGGAATTGAAAGGACAGGAGGATGCCGAATGAGCGACGCACGCAAATGGTCTGCGGCACAGCTACGGGCGATCGAGGAAAGGGGCAAGAATCTGCTCGTCGCGGCGGCCGCCGGATCGGGCAAGACCTCGGTGCTCGTCGAGCGCATCATTCGCCGCATCCTGCAAGGGGAGACGGACGTCGATCGCCTTCTCGTCGTCACCTTCACGAACGCCGCTGCCGCCGAGATGCGCGAACGCATCGAAGCGGCTCTCGCGCAGGAAATCGCCAAGGGAGCAGCGTCGCCTAGGCTTGAGCGCCAGCTTGCGCTCCTTTCCAACGCCTCGATCTCGACGCTTCACGCCTTCTGCCAAAACGTCCTTCGGCGCAACTTCGCCGCCATCGATCTCGATCCGAAGTTTCGCCTTGCAAACGAGCAGGAGAAGCGTCTCTTACAGCAGGACACGCTCGAAGAAGTCTTTGAAAAGAAGTACGACGAAGCGCAGGAGGACTTCCTTTCCTTTGCCGCCGCCTACGGTACGGAGCGCGGCGACGAAGCGCTCTATGCCATGGTATTGCGCCTCTACGCCTTTTCGTGCAGTCAGCCCTTTCCCTCGCGCTGGCTCGACTCGCTCGCCGAGAGCTTCGACCTCGCAGAGCAGCAGCGTCTTCTCGATACGCCGTGGGCGCAGTCCGTGCTCGCGCAGATTTCCTTTGAGCTTGCTGCCGGTCTCGCCGCTATCGAGCGGCTCGTCGAGAAGGCGGCGGCGCTCGGCTATGAGACGTGCCATGCTGCATTGGAGGGGGACGAGAAAATCCTTAAAGACCTGCTCGATGCCTTGGCGGCAAGGGATTGGGAAGGGCTGCGGCAGGCGTTCTTCTCGTATGCTCATGCGAGGATGAGCTTCCCCAAAGGCATGGACGAGGAGGAAAAGGAGGAGGCGAAGCGTCTCTTTACGCAGCCGCGCGATCGCGTGAAACAGCGTCTCAAAAAGCTCAGGGACACGTATTTTCATGCGACGGAGGAGGAGCTTCTCGACGATCTTCGCGCTCTTTCGGGCATGGCTCATGCCATCGTCGATGTCGTCAAAGATTTCACCGCCTCTTTTCAGGCGGCGAAGAAGGAGCGCGGCGTCGTCGATTTCAACGACTTGGAGCATTTCGCGCTCGCCGTCCTCTGCGACAAGGATGCGCCGGAGGGAGAGCTTCGCCCCTCGGCGCAGGCGCTCGCCCTGCGCGAGAAGTATGAGGAAGTCATGGTTGACGAGTATCAGGACACGAACGGCGTGCAGGAGGCGATTCTCTCCCTCGTCGCGCGTGATGACAACCTCTTTGCCGTCGGCGACGTCAAGCAGAGCATCTATCGCTTCCGTCTTGCCGATCCGCAGCTCTTCCTCAAGAAGCAGCGCGAGTATCCGGCCTTGGGCGAGAAGTATGCACGCATCGACCTCTCGGAGAACTACCGCAGCCGCGCGGGCGTGCTCGCGGCTGTGAACTGGATCTTCTCGCAGCTCATGACGCCCGAGGCGATGGAGCTTACATACGACGATGCCGCGGCGCTGCACTTTGCGGCGCTCTATCCTGAGGATTCGCCAAAGAACCTTGCGGGGGTGACCGAGCTGCATATCATCGAGAGCGACGCCGAATCGTCTGTTGAGCCTGAGGAAGAGGAAAAAGTGGAAACTTTGGCTGTGGCAGATGGCGGTGCAGAGACGCCGGATGGTGAGGAAGAAGAAGAGCTCAAGGGATTCGCTCTGGAGGCGGCGTTCATCGCGCGGCGCGTGCGGGAGCTGATGTCGAGCGGCGCTCTCGTCGCCGACAAGGACGGCTATCGTCCGCTGCGCTGGCGTGACATCGTGATCCTTCTGCGTGCCGTGCGCACCAAGGCGGACATTCTCCTCGAAACGCTGCGCGATGCCGACATCCCCGCGTATGCGACGCTCGATGCCGGCTATTTCCAGGCGACGGAGGTGCGCGTCGTGCTCGCCGTGCTCGCCGTCATCGACAATGCGCGTCAGGACGTGCCGCTCGCGGCGGCGCTCTGCTCGCCGATCGTCGGACTGTCGGTCAGCGAGTTGGCGGAGCTTCGGCTCGCCGCGCCCGAAGAGGACATCTTCGGCGCGCTCCTCGTCGTCAATGACCCTGCAGCGAAATTCTCTGCATCTTTGCGTGAAAAGGTCGACGCCTTTCTGCGTCTTCTCAAAGGTTGGCGCGATCTTGTGCGGCGCGTCAGCGTGCCCGAACTCATCTGGCAGATCTACCGTGACACGGGCTACTACGACTATGTCGGCGGCATGGCGGGCGGGCTTCTGCGCCAGGCGAACCTGCGCATGCTCGCAGACCGCGCACGCGACTATGAAGAGACGAACTTTCGCGGACTCTTCCGCTTCCTGCGCTTCATTGAGAAGATGCAGCAGATGGAAACCGACCTCTCCGCCGCACGCACGCTCGGCGAAGGAGAGGACGTCGTGCGCATCATGACGATTCATAAGAGCAAGGGACTGGAATTTCCCGTTGTCATCGTCGCGGGACTCGGCTCGAAATTCAACATGCAAGATGCTTCGCAAGACCTCCTCATGCACCGCGAACTGGGGCTTGGACTCTACCGCACGGAGCGCGAGAAGTCGCTCCGCTACTCGACGTTCGCGCGGGAGGCGGTCGCCGAGCGCATCAAGCGCGAGAGCAAGGCGGAGGAACTGCGCGTCCTCTATGTGGCGATGACGCGTGCGAGAGAAAAGCTCATCCTCGTCGGCTCGACGAAGAAACTTGCTGCGTGCGCAGAGGGCTGGTGCAGTTTCGTCACGCAGACGGAGCGTGCGCTTCCCGCCCATGCGGCGCTTGCGGCAAACTCCTTCCTCGACTGGCTCGGCATGACCGTCGCACGCCATGCGGACGGCGCACCCCTTCGGGAGAAGGCCGCGCTCCTCGAAAAGCGCGTCGCACCCGAAGGCGAGGACGACTCGCGCTGGCAGGTGGAAATCGTGCCGGCCTCTGCTGTCGCGAGCGTCAGCGCCGCCGTCGCCGAAGACGACGAATTGTTCGAGAAACTGCGCAGGGGAGAGCCTTTGGAAGCGAGCGAGGAGAAGGACGATGTTGAGCAGATGCTCGCTTGGCAGTACGCGCCGCACGGCGTCGATAACGTGCCGGCGAAGCTCTCCGTCACGGAACTCAAGCGTCGCTTCTCCGTCGAAGATGCGGCGGAGGAGAAGGCCTATACGCCGTTGAAAGAAGTGCATGGCAGTTCCAAGAATGTATTCAAACGCCCCGATTTCATGCAGGAAAAGGCAGGATTTTCTGCGGCGGAATACGGCACGCTTATGCACGCAGTATTGCAGCATATCGACCTCGCGGGAGACACTGGCCGCGAGGGTCTGGAAAAGCAGCTGGCGAATATGGTGGAAAAGGAGCTGCTTCTGCCCGAACAGGCGAAAGCTGTCCGTCTCGACGCCGTAGCATCCTTCCTGCAGTCGCCGCTCGGCACGCGCATGAAGAAGGCGCGGCGCCTCTGGCGCGAACTTCCCTTCAGCCGCCGCCTCGAAGCGCATCGCTTCTACCTCGAAGCTGAGCCCGAGGCGCGAATCTTCGTCCAGGGCGTCATCGACGTGCTCTTCGAAGACGAAGCCGGCGCACTCGTGCTCTTGGACTACAAGACGGACAAGAACACGCGTCCCGCAGCCGTGCGTGAGAAGTACCGCCTGCAGATCGAGATCTACACGGAAGCCGTGGAAGCGATTCTAGGACGCAGGGTGGCGGAGCGCTGCCTCTATTTGCTGCAGGACGGCAGTGTCGTGCAGTTGTAGGGAAGAGGATGGCATCATGAAAGAAATGAACGCATCTATCGAAGTTCCCCATGGAGCAGGAGTTTGGCAGGATGCACAGCTTGCTTTGAGCTGGTAGCGTGAAACGTAGATGGACTTTCAATATTCATGATTCCCGTAAGAATCATAAGGAGAGGGCTGTCGCACATATGATGCGGCAGTTTTTCTTTTTCATTAAAAAGTGAATGAGATTCAAAAATGTGAACAAAATAGAATTTTTTTCATATTTTTTGCCGGAAAGGGTAGATTTATTCTCAAAGCGTGATATAATTAATGAGAATAAGAGTTGATTTCATAAATTTATAGGAAGCACGGCATCGCCCCGTGCTTTCCAAAGCATCGGAGGGAAACGCAAGTGAAAGAAATCACCGTTCGGAAAAAGAACGCGTTGGCGTTCGCTGTCGCGCTCCATCTCATGCTGCCTCTTTGTACGGTACAGGCGCATGAAAGTGCGGGAGAAATAGACGTTCAGACGGGATCCGTTGACGTCGAAGCAAATGCCGCGAAAGAGGATGCGAAGTACGAGTCGCAGTCTACGACGATCATCACGAAAGAGGATATCGAGAAGAAGCAGGCGAAGTCCGTCGAGGACATCATCTTCGACGAGACGGGTATGACGCGGAGCGTCGATGCCATGGGGCGCGTCACGCTCTCGATTCGCGGCGCGGAGCCGCGCCATACATTGATCCTCGTCGACGGGCAGCCTGTCATGGGCGACTTCGCCAAGTACACGGGCGCGGGCGACGAGCTGCAGCGGCTCGGCACGGAGAACGTCGAGCGCATCGAGATCATCCGCGGCGCGGCGAGCGCGAAGTACGGCGCCGACGCTATCGGCGGCGTCGTCAACGTCGTCACGAAGGCGGCGGCGAAGAGTGCAGGTCTGCGTCTGAATCTTGAAGGCAGACGTGCTGCGGGCGATTCGAATCTGCCATATAAGAACTTCTTCCTGCGCGCGGATTCGGGCGACATCGGCAAGCTGCGCGTCGCAGCCTACGGCGGCAAGCGCGACATCATGCCGATTTACAGCACGGAATCCTTCGGCGGTCTCCTCAAGAGCGGAAGCTCTTATAAAGACGAGGAAAGCCGTGTGCGAAACTCACTGCGCTACTATGGCGACATTAAGAATATCGGACTTGTCGCATCCTATGATCTTGATAAGAATCATAGTCTTTCTTTGAACCTCGATCATACAGCAGAGAATATGGAGCGTTTCGTCAAGCGATCTAACTCTGGGGGAGAGGGTCTGCAGAACTTCAAGCGTGAGCTTGACCGCAACACCTATCGCCTCTCGTATGCTGGGCGCGGCGGTAATTCGGATTGGAATGTCTCTCTCGACTATGCAAAGATGAACGAGGATGACACGACGCTGACCTCGGACTATATCAATTCTCCCTATGAAGGCAAGAACACGCTCAACTACATCGACGACCTCATGCATCAGCAATGGAGCCTCAAGGCATCGGCAAACACCCAGATCCATCGCGACCATCTGCTGACCTACGGCATTGGCTACACGCAGGAGAAGGGCGAGGGCAGCCGCATCAAAAACGCGCCGAACAGCCATACGCGCATGATCGATCCGTGGGAGTACGATAAGAATCTTTATACGAGAGGCGGCGCGGGTGCGCCATCTTCGCGCGTACACGACTATGCGATGACGCGAAATGAAGCGGGAGTGCCGAAGTATGACAATGAATACGAGTGGTATGGATATAAGGATGCTGCCGGACGCTCGCTGGAGCCAATCTATACGTATCAGGACTATTTGAAATATGGCTCGCAGGGCTATGATAAAGATTGGAACCCAGCGCCGCCAGATGTCATGGCGCGGCTCATGGCATTCGGTCAGCAACTGCTTGATGATGCTCACAACCAGGATCTGACTCATATTGATACGCCGACTTCGGCAATCAATCACTACTATGACCAGGAATTTGCCAATTATGATCGTAAAATGTTTGGACATGCGATGCTTTGGAACGGAAAAGCGTTTAATGAGGAATTTGATGCGCGGCAGAACCGATTGACGATTGGCAGTGTGGATATCAAGAAGCAATATGTGTTTTTGCAGGATGCATGGCAGGTCAATCGAAATACTTTGCTCTCGCCAATTCTGCGCGTTGATCACAGCAGCCTTTTCGGCACACATGCGACGTTCAATATCGGCATGACACACAACATCGGTGGCAAGGCGAACCAGCGCTTCAAGGCGAACCTCGGCACGGGTTATACCGAGCCAGGCATGGGCGAGCTTTATTACAACTGGGAGATGTATGCAGGCTCACCGATGGGACTTGAACGCGCGCGCCTTGGCTACTATTTTGTCGGCAATCCGAACTTGAAGCCAGAGAAGTCCCTCAATTTCGATCTTGGCTATGAGGGCGAGAGCAAGGATGGCAGGGACAGCTACCGTATCAATGCTTTCCACAACCGCATCGACAACTATATGACGACCTACTTCACGGGTTATCTTA
>ERZ773003.578-NODE-578-length-26363-cov-6.143568_pt1 | contig 26363 bp, 27 predicted proteins | sample MGYA00580668_ERZ773003 | MGnify/ENA primary metagenome ERZ773003 (study PRJEB29015, sample SAMEA2738002) | human oral metagenome | biome: human oral; feature: human-associated habitat; material: dental | place: China | collected 2126 ... | reverse complement strand
CTCTTTTCTCCGGCGTATCGGGGCTTAAGAGCCACCAGACGCGCATGGACGTCATCGGCAACAACATTGCGAACGTCAATACGATTGGCTTCAAGTCGAGCCGCGTGACGTTTGCTGACACGCTTTATCAGACGCAGTCGGGGGCCGCTGCTCCGACGAACACTGTCGGCGGTACGAATCCCAAGCAGATCGGTCTTGGTGTCGGCGTTGCGAGTGTCGACCTGCTCTTTAATGATGCCTCACCGCAGGCTACGGGAAAGAACACGGATCTGGCTCTCTCGGGCAACGGTCTCTTCGTCGTGTCGCGCGATCAAGATGGCAAGGACAAGTACTACACGCGCGCGGGCAACTTCTCCTTCGATGCGAATTACAACTACGTCGTACCGGGTTCGGGTTACCACGTCGTCGGTTGGAACGCCGATGATAGTGGCAGCATCGATACAAAGGGTACGCCGACAGGCATCAAGATCAAGGATTCGATGCGCAGCATGGGGGCAAAGGCGACGACGACGATCAGCTACAAAGGCAATATGAACTCGTCCGTACCGACGATTACGGCAATCCGCAATCAGACAGGTGCAGCTGTTGCCGGTACAAGTGCGAAAGTTGACGGAACGACGAATACGTCGCTGACACTGACGCTTTCTGACGGTACGACACAGACAGTCACAGCGAAGAGCAATTATGAGTATAAGATCGGCAACAGCCTGCCGATCACAACGATTGCTAATGTCTATGACAGTTTGGGGAATCTGCATAAGGTACCGTTTCTTTTCACAAAGACACCGAGCGGTGGCACACCTCCGCTTACTTATGATAAATGGGAGGTATCGTTGAGCCCATCAGTGGATTCAGGCGGAACTCTCGATCCTTTAGGGACGTGCTCAATCAAGGAAGAGGATGGCTCGTGGACGACGGTTACGATGTCTACACAAACGTTGCAGTTTAATCATAATGGCAAATATGTTTCGGGCTCCGGAACACCAAACCTGACTCTGACAAACGGTGCTGGTTCTACGTCCAGTTCCGGAACGCCCTCTGCTACGATGACGGCTACGGTCGATCTCAAGAGTCTCACGCAGTACAGCGGTAGTGATACGATCAAGGCGGACTACGACGGCAACGCTGCGGGCACGCTGAAGGAGGTCAACGTCGATCAGAGTGGCATTCTAACGGGCACTTACACGAATGGCGAGAAGCGCTCGCTGGCGCAGATTGCCGTCGCACAGTTCGACAATGCACCGGGTCTCACGAAGGCGGGTGCGAACCTTTACACGGAATCGAACAACTCGGGCACGGCGAACATCAAATCGGTTAGTTCCCTGGGTCTGACGCTCACACCGTCGGCGCTTGAGATGTCGAATGTCGATATCGCGAATGAGTTCGCTGATATGGTCGTGACGCAGAGGGGCTTCCAGTCCAACTCTAAGGTCATCACGGTCGGCGATGAGATGCTTGAAACCGTCATCAACATGAAGCGCTGATGACCTCCTGAGCTGAGGAGACAGGCAAATTCTGCATCCGAGGCTCGTATAAAGACAGGCGAGAAGGGGCGATGCCCCTTCCCCTGTCCCGCACTTATCCCACGGCGAAAGGATGGGCGAATGATCAAACTGACAAAGTTCAAGTCGGAGGCGCACAAAAAAGGGGAATTCGTCCTCAACGCCGAAATAATAGAAACGGTGGAGGAAACGCCCGATACGGTCGTCACCCTCACGAATGGAAAGAAACTCATCGTGGAAGAGTCGATGGAGGAGATCGTGCGGCGTGTCATGGAATACCGCCGCAGCATGCATGGTTTGTGATTCCGGGGTTTTCTCGGATGATTGATGATAGAGAGAAGAGTTAGGAGGAGGAAGTTTCATGGCGGAAGAAAAAGAAGTGCAGGCCATTGCTCCAGAGCCGAGCAAGAAATCCCCGATCATCTTGATCGTTGTCATCGTCGTCGTGGCGTTGGCCGCGGCAGTCGGTATTTCCTTTTTCATCACGCAGCATATGATGGCGAACAATGCTGGTGACGGCGGCCCTTCGAGGCTGAGTCACGATCCAGGCGTCTTCATCAAGCTCGGCGATCCCAAGGATGGTATACTCGTCAACGTCGGCGGCCTCAAAGCAGGGCGCTTCTTGAAGACGAGTATTGTCCTGGAGATGAACCCTGGCAAGAAGGATAATATTGCCGATGGCAAGCTTTTGGCGCCGGCGGAGACGAAGGTCATGGATGTGACACTGCAGACGCTGCGCTCTCTAAAGGTTGAGGAACTCGACGCGGGCAAGCAGGATGAGTTGAAGACGACCTTGCGCGACAGCCTGAACAAGGCGTTGGGTGAGGGGTCAGTGTATGAGGTCTACATCACGAGTTTCCTTATGCAGTGATGGGTCATCTGAGCATGGGAGAAAGGAGGAGGAAGATTGGCAGAAGATGTCTTGTCACAAAACGAGATAGACAAACTTCTCTCAGCTCTGTCGACCGGTGAGGTTTCCGCCGAGGAAGTGCAGGCGGAAGAGGAAGAGAGAAAGGTCAAGACATACGACTTCAAGCGGCCGGACAAGTTCTCGAAGGATCAGATCCGTACGCTGAACATGCTCTATGAGAACTTCGCGCGTCTCTTGAACACCCACCTATCTACCCATTTGCGGACGATGGTCAACGTGGAAGTCGTTTCTGTGGAGCAGCTCACTTACCAGGAATTCCTGCAGTCTTTGAGCAATCCGAGTGTCATCGGCGTCATGGCGTTGCCGCCTTTGAAGGGCAACATCATTATGGAGGTCAACACGGGTATTGCTTTTGCCTACATCGACCGCGTATTTGGAGGCTTGGGGGAGAATACGTTAAAGCCACGCATCCTCACGGAGATTGAAGAAGCGGTCATGCGCAAGTTTATCGCGAAGGCGAGCGAGTTTCTCAAGGAATCTTGGTCGAATGTGACTGAGATCAATCCGATTCTTGAGGCAATCGAGGCGAATCCAGGATTCGTGCAGATCGTGCCACCGAGCGACATGGTCATCATCGTTACTGTGCAGGTCAAGATCGGTGAGGTGGAGGGCTTCATGACCCTCTGCATCCCGTATCTTGTCTTGGAGCCCGTCATGTCGAAACTCTCGACTTCCTTCTGGGTGGCGGCTTCCGTCGCGAAGGACAACAACCCGGATAAGATTCGCGCGCTTGAGAAGAAGATTCATAAGTCGCCGATTCCTTTGATTGTGGAACTTGGCACCATCAACATGACGATTCGCGAATTTTTGACCTTGGGCTTCGGCGATGTGCTGCAGCTCGATACGAAGGTCAAGGATGAATTGAAGATCCTCGTCGGGCAGAAGCCCAAGTTCCTTTGCCGGCCGGGCACTCAAGGCAAGCGTTCGGCAGTCCAGATTACACAAGTAGCCTTTGAAGGGGATGAAGATACGGATGAGTGATGATTTAATTTCGCAAGAGGAAATTGATGCGTTATTAAACGGCGGCGGCGACAGCACGGCAGCAGCCGATGCCCCGGCGGATAACCCGGCGCCCGCGGAAGGTTCTCCATCTCAAGAAGGGGATGCTCTGACGGACATGGAGCGCGACGCGCTCGGAGAAATAGGCAACATTTCCATGGGGAGCGCGGCGACGACGCTCTCGGTTCTCTTAGGACACAAGGTTTCTATCACGACACCGACAGTGTCGGTGGATACGCTGGCCTCGATCAAAGACCAGTACCCGATGCCTTACCTCATCGTGGAGGTCGGCTATACGGTTGGCATCGACGGAAACAACGTGCTCGCCATCCAGGCGCAGGACGCCTCGATCATCGCCGATCTTATGATGGGCGGCGACGGCACGAACCCGACGCAGGAACTCAATGAGATTCATATGAGCGCCGTCGGCGAATCGATGAATCAGATGATGGGATCGGTCGCCACATCGTTGTCGACGATGTTCAACAAAAAGATTGATATCTCGCCGCCGAAGGTCAATATGATCGATCTCGGTTCGGAAGATAAGGTCACGGAGATCGTTTCGGCAGAAGACCCAATCGCGAAGATTTCGTTTCGCATGGAAGTCGATGGGTTGATCGATAGCGAGATCATGCAAATTCTGCCGATTCCTGTCGCACAGGAGATGGTGGGATATTTGTTGAACAACGAAGCAGAGGAGGAAGAGCCAATGCCAGCACCAACACCGGCAGCACCCGCGCCAACGCCGGCAGCAGCGGCTCCGCCGCCGGCAGCGCCGATGATGGGCGCTGCTCCGGCCTACGGTGCGCCGCCGACACCGCATGTGGCGTCGAATGTGCCCGTACAGCCTGCGATGTTTGCACCGCTTTCGACAGCTCCCGTGCAAGTGAATGATGCGAATATCGGCTTGATTCTCGATGTGCCGCTTCAGGTAACCGTGGAGCTCGGTCGCACGAAAAAGACGATCAAGGATATTCTGGAACTTACGAACGGCTCCATTGTCGAGCTTGATAAGCTCGCGGGCGAGCCGGTTGACATCATGGTCAACGGCAAGTTCTTAGCAAAGGGCGAAGTCGTCGTTATTGACGAAAACTTCGGCGTGCGCATCACCGACATCGTAAGTCCGGCGGAAAGGGCGCAACAGCTGCAATAAGCGTGCGCCTCACTGGACATTTTCAGGTGATTCATATACAATAGGATGTACGATGTGATTTACATCGCGGACTGCGCCAAAAGCCGTGGCCGGCTCTAGCTGCAGTCGGATGCGGATGCGCATGAACGGCATCTGCGCGTGGAAAACAGACATATAGATCAGACGAGGAGAGATATTTATGGCAAGCAGAGTTTTAGTGGTGGATGATGCGGCATTCATGCGAATGATGGTCAAGGACATCTTGTCCAAGAACGGCTACGAGATCGTTGGCGAGGCAGAAAATGGCATGAAGGCTCTGGAGAAGTATCAGGAGCTCAAGCCTGATCTCGTGACGATGGACATCACGATGCCGGAAATGGACGGCATCAGCGCGGTCAAGGAAATCAAGAAGGTCGACCCGAATGCGAAGGTTGTCATGTGCAGCGCTATGGGGCAGCAGGCGATGGTCATCGAGGCGATCCAGGCAGGTGCGCGCGATTTTATCGTCAAGCCGTTCCAGGCGGATCGCGTTCTTGAGGCCGTGCGTAAAGCGCTTGGCTAATGCTGGAAAGAAAAGGGTACTTCCTTTGCCTCCTCCTGTGGGTTTTCCTTGCCCTTGTCCTTCCGTCCGTCGGCTTGGCCGCAGACGGCGGAGGGTATCTTTCGGGCTATGAAAACCAGGATCCGGCGCCGAATGGTACGCCAGGCGTTTCATGGTGGTCGACCATCGCCTACGTCGCGAGCCTTGTTGTCGTGTTTCTCTTCGTGGCTGGCCTTGCCTATTATGTTTCCAAGATCTTGGGCGGACGTTTCGGGCGTGCGATGTCAGGCGGCGGCGGGCGCTTGCTGGAAAATCTTCCGCTTGGCCCGGGTCGCTCTGCCTGTGTCGTTGAGTTGGCAGGCAGAATTTTGCTGCTCGGCGTGACGGAGCATACGATCACTCTCTTGGGAGAGGTCGAGGATGCAGCGGAGGCGGAGGCAATCTTGAAGAAGAGCATGGAGGCGTCGCCGATGCCATTTTCCGGTGCGACGGGGCTTGAACGGCAGTTTGGCTCTCTTGACAAGCTGGCTGAAAGAATCCCGACGATATTCAAGAATGATGCATTTCGGAAGTAGAGGAGTTGTGAAGCGTTGATGGAGAAGCGGCCGATTTTGCTGGGAAGCCTCCTTTTCTTTTTCTTGCTGTTCATCACACAGGAAGCTCTTGCGGCACCTCTGATTCCAAGTCTCAGCGTCAATGTCGGCGAGGCAGCGGGGCCACAGGATGTCGCGGCGTCCCTGCAGGTTCTGGCTCTTCTGACGATTCTTTCGCTTGTGCCGTCGATTTTGGTTATGACGACCTCGTTCGTGCGCATCGTTGTCGTCATCGGCTTTTTGAGGAACGCCATGTCGACGCAGAATGTGCCGCCGAATCAGGTGGTGCTCGCACTGTCGCTCTTTCTGACGTTCTACATCATGCAGCCGTATTGGAGCGAGGCGAATCAGCAGGGAATCCAGCCGTACCTTGCGGGGCAGATTACACAGGAGCAGGCGATTGACAACACGCTTGCGCCTCTCAGGGAGTTCATGTTCCGCCAGACGCGTGAGTCGGATTTGGCGCTTTTCGTCAATCTTTCCGATGCCGAGCGGCCTCAGTCGCAGGCGGACGTCTCGACGGCGACCTTGATACCGGCCTTCGTCATCAGCGAACTTAAGACAGCATTTCAGATCGGCTTCATGATCTACATCCCATTTATCGTGATCGACATGATCGTGGCGAGCACCTTGATGTCAATGGGCATGATGATGTTGCCGCCTGTCATGATTTCCTTGCCGTTCAAGATCCTGCTCTTTGTCATGGTCGATGGCTGGCATCTTCTGATTAAGTCGCTTATCGTGAGCTTTAGGTAGGAGGGACGCGGATGTCCAGCGATCTCATCATACAGATTGGGCAGAACGCCCTTTGGATCGTGCTCTTGGTGTCTGCTCCCATGCTTGGCCTCGGCCTTGCTGTCGGACTCCTTGTGAGCGTCTTTCAAGCGACCACGTCTATTCAGGAAGCTACGCTTGCTTTTATTCCAAAGATCATCGCGGTATTTGTCGCCATCTTGATTTTTGGTCCGTGGATGCTCAGCATCCTCGTGGAGTACTTCACGAATATTTTCGTGAACTTGCCGCTCTATATCGGATAACGAGGGGAGATGCGCCGTGGATTTTTACACCCTGCTCCAGGGTCATGCGGCAGCTTATCTGCTCGTTCTGACGCGCGTTACGGGAATTTTCGTCATCGCGCCTTTTTTTGGCAGCCTGAATATCCCCGCGCATATTCGTGTGGGGACTGCTGTTGCGTTTTCCTTCGTGCTGTTCCCCATCGTGGACAGCTACGGCCCTGTGTCGGCGCCAGACAATGTCTTCCTTTATGCGGCGGCAGCAGCAGGAGAACTCTTTGTTGGCTGGTTGATCGGCTTTGTGGCATATGTGACTTTTTCGGCCATTCATTTCGCCGGCAAGGTCATGGATATGCAGGTTGGATTCGCAATGGTCAATGTGATGGACCCGACTTCCGGTCAGCAAATTCCGCTTATCGGAAGTTTTCTTTATAATTTGGCGATCATCGTCTTTCTCGTCGTCAATGGACATCACATGCTCATTGCGGCGCTGTTTGAGAGCTTTCAATCCGTGCCGATGGTGGGGGTTTCGCCTTCGCCGAATCTTGCAGGCTTCGTTGTTAATCTGGTCAACGGTGTTTTCGTCACGGGCATGAAATTGGCGATGCCCGTGACGTTCTCCATACTATTGACGAACGTTGGGCTTGGTATCTTGGCGCGCACGATGCCGCAGCTCAACATCTTCGTCGTCGGCCTGCCGCTTCAAATCGTCATCGGCATGTTCGTCCTCTCGATCCTCATGCCGTTCTACGTCTTGTTTCTGGATGTGTTGTTCAATGAAACGTATGCGCAGATCACTACCGCCCTCCATGCAATACGATAGCGAAATGACCGAGTTCGTCTTCGACCTCCAGCTCTTTGCCGGAGAGAAGACGGAAGAGCCGACGGCGAAGCGGCGCAATGATGCGCGGCAGAAAGGGCAGGTCGCGAGAAGCCAGGAACTTAGCGGCGCCTTCGTGCTCTTGGCGGGTTTCTTCGTGATGCGTGCGCTCGGCAGCACGATTCTCGCGGAGATCGAGACGTACACGGTTCATATCTATGCGAACATGAACCAGACGATCGATGCGGAAACGGTCATGCGCCTCATCATCGATGGGATGATCGTTCTGGCAAAGACGGCGTTTCCTGTGATGATCGCCATCCTCGTCATGGGGCTAGCCATCAATTTCTACCAAGTCGGTTTCATGTTCACGACGGAGCCGCTTTCTTTCAAACTGGACAAGCTCAATCCCATCACGGGATTCGGACGCATCTTCTCGAAGCGCTCGCTCGTGGAACTGCTGAAGTCCCTCTTGAAGATCGCGATCATCGGCGCGTTTCTCTACGTCTACTTGTCTGGAGAGATCATGCATATGCCGGAGTTTATCTATCTCGATCTCAAGAGCAGCATGGCGCGTATGGGCGACATCATTTTCTCACTCGTATTTCAGATCATCATCGTCTACTTCGTCATGGCGGCAGCGGATTTTGCCTATCAGAAATGGCAGACGACGCAGGATCTCAAGATGAGCAAGCAGGACATCAAGGAAGAGTTCAAGCAGACGGAAGGCGATCCGCAGATCAAGGGCAAGATTCGCCAGAAGCAGCAGCAGATGGCGATGAACCGCATGATGAAGGAAGTGCCGGAAGCCGACGTCATCGTGACGAACCCGACGCATTATGCCGTTGCTCTGAAGTACAAGGCGGGCATGAAGGCACCGGAAGTCGTTGCCAAGGGGCAGGATCTCGTCGCGCAGAAGATCAAGGATATCGCGAGAGAACACCGCGTGACAATCGTGGAGAACAAGCCTCTGGCGCGGGCGCTCTATGCGGCGGTGGAGGTCGGAGGCATCGTGCCACCCGAACTTTACCAAGCAGTTGCAGAGGTGCTCGCTTACGTCTACCGATTGAAGAAGAAAAAATTTGCTTAATGAGAAGTTTCCTAGGGATAGAGGAGCAAGAACAGCATGGCGACAGAAAATCCGACGCTTTCCAATGGCTTCATAACGAAATACAGCGACATCTTTATAGCTGTGGCAATCGTCACGATCGTCGTCATGATGATCATCCCGTTGCCGACGGCTCTTCTTGATTTGTTGATCTGCGTGAACATCACGTTGGCGCTTGTCATCGTCATGGTGACGATCTACAATGTGGAGGCTCTTGATTTTTCTGTCTTCCCATCGCTGCTCCTTGTGACAACGCTATTTCGACTTGCCCTCAACATATCAGCTACGAGATTGATCTTGTTGAACGGCTATGCAGGCGATGTCATCCTGGCGTTCGGTAACTTCGTCGTCGGCGGCAATGCGCTCGTTGGCTTCATCATATTCGTCATCCTCATCATCATTCAGTTCATCGTCATCACGAAGGGCGCGGAGCGCGTCGCAGAGGTGTCGGCGCGCTTCACTCTCGATGCGATGCCAGGCAAGCAGATGGCGATTGACGCTGATCTGAACCAGGGCGCCATCACGGATGCCGAGGCGAGCAAGCGTCGCTTGAAGATCCAGCAGGAAGCGGACTTCTACGGTGCGATGGACGGTGCTTCGAAGTTCGTCAAAGGTGATGCCATCGCGGCCATCATCATCATCATCATCAACATTACGGGTGGTTTCGTCATTGGCATGCTGACGCGCAACATGACGGCGCTGCAGGCTCTGCAGAGTTATACGCTGCTGACGGTTGGCGAGGGTCTCGTCAGTCAGATTCCGGCTCTGATGATCTCGACGGCGACGGGCATCCTCGTCACGCGCTCGGCGTCCTCTAAGGGAAACCTCGGCCTTGACGTGGCGCTGCAGCTCTTCAACCGCAGCCGTATCTTTTACATTGTCAGCGGTGTGCTGCTGTTCCTCGCCATCGTTCCGGGCATGCCAGGAATCCCCCTCGGCGCTCTTTCCGTCTTATGCTTCATCGCGGCGCGGCGTCTCAAAGGTTCGGAGAAGGCGGTCGAGAAAGTGCCTGAGCAGAAGAAAGCGGAGAAGGCGAAGGCGGATGCAACGAAGCCCGAGAACATCGTCAACCTGCTGCAGGTCGATCCAATGGAACTTGAGATCGGTTACAGTCTCATACCCCTCGTCGATACAGGGCAGGGCGGCGATCTTCTCGAGCGAATCGTCATGATCCGACGGCAGTGCGCATTGGAACTTGGCCTCGTCGTGCCGACGATTCGCATACGTGACAACATACAGATCAAGCCGAACAATTATATCATCAAACTCAAAGGAATCGAGACAGCACGCGGTGAGCTCATGCTCGATCACTACCTCGCTATGAACTCGGGCACGGTGTTCGAAGAAGTGCCGGGTATCGAGACGACGGAGCCGGCCTTCGGTCTTCCCGCGCTGTGGATTGCCGAAGATCAGCGTGAGCAGGCAGAGCTCAACGGCTACACGGTCGTCGATGCCGTATCCGTGCTTGCGACACATCTGACGGAAGTCATCAAGATGCATGCGGCGGAGATCCTCGGACGTCAGGAGACGCAGAACCTCCTCGACAACTTGAAGAAGACGAATCCAGCGCTCGTCGACGAGGTCGTGCCCGAGGTTCTCGTTGTCGGTGAAGTGCAGAAGGTTCTCGCAAACCTCTTGGCGGAGCGCGTTTCCATACGCGACATGGAGACGATTCTCGAAGTACTCTCCGACTACGGGCGCGCGACAAAGGACACGGACATTCTCACGGAGTATGTGCGCCATGCGCTCGCGCGTCAGATCTCGCAGCAGTATGTGCAGAACAACGTGCTGCCGTGCATTACGCTCGATCCGGGATTGGAGAACAAAATCGCGGGCGCAGTGCAACGCACGGAACACGGCTCTTATGTCAGCCTTGATCCCGATGCGATGCAGCGACTTTTGGCGTCGCTCAATGCGGAACTACCGAAGCTTACGAACATGGGTTACGAACCGATCGTGCTAACAAGCCCCGCTGTGCGCACCTACTTCCGCCAGCTTGTCGAACGCTCCGTGCAGGGGCTCGTCGTACTCTCTCATGCGGAAATCGAGCAGACGGTTGAACTTCAGATTCTTGGGACGGTGAGAATTTAATTGCGCATCAAGGTGTTTCAGGCCGCCACGATGAAGGACGCCATGGCTCAGGTGAAAGATGAGCTTGGTGACGACGCGGTGATCCTGCATACGAAAAAAATAAAGAAGGGCGGCATCCTTGGCTATGGCGCAAAAGAAATCTTCGAGGTGACGGCGGCTCTCGACGAGGTGACGCGGCGTCCCCCCAAGAAGCGGTCTGAGCGTTTGCCGACGCTTGCCGAACTGCAGGCTGAGGCAGCAGGCGGAGAAACGAAGCCGAAGAGCGCGGTGCCGCTGCCGCAAGGTCATGCGGCTGCACTGACGCAAGCGGCGCCTGTTGCTCCCGCCCAGCAGGCGCCTGTCCCAGTTCCAGCAGGTTCGCCGGTCACTCCTGTGCCGCCGCTTATGCAGTCTGCGCAGCCGATGCAGCCGATGCAGCAGCCTCCGCCGATCGAGTTACAGCAGCCTAGGCTTTCGCAGAGCGCGGCCAAAAGCTACCGAACGGCAGGCACGGAAGCTGCGGTTGCTGAGGCTGCGAGGCAGGCGCGTGCAGCATCGCCCGTCGCGCATGGTGATGCTTCGGCTGAGCCGTTCGTGCCATCGTTTCCTTCGGGAAAAGCGCCGGAAGCTCCCTTTCAGCCGCTCGTGCCATCTGCCGGGGAAGCCCCTCAAGAACCGCCCGTACGCAAGGCGCGGCGCAGGAAGCCTGCACAGCCAAAGCGAAGAAAAGTGCATGCAGCGGAGGCGAAAGAAACTGCAGGAGTAGAGGTGGAAAGGGAGGCGTCATCTTCGCGCAGGGGGAAGCGTGAGGAGGACGAGGCAGCCGCATCTTCACAGGAAAAGCGGCGAGAAGACGAGTCGCCGTCTTCCAAGAGTGAGGAAGAGCGCCAGCGCGAAACCATCGAGGAATTGCAAAACGAGCTGGCTCAAATGAAGGCGATGCTCGTCCAGATCGTCAGCAAGGAGAAGACGCCCGAGGACGAGATGTCCCTGCAGCAGGTGCTGAAGCAGCAAGAGGTCGAATCGGACATCATCGACGACGTCGTACTGCAGCTTCCCGCTGAAGCCATTCTGGCCGACAAGGATACGCCGCTTGCCTTAGAAGGGCTGAAGAAGTATCTCGCCGACAACGTGCAGATGGCGGACGGACTTGAACTCAAGAGCCGCAAGCGAAAGATCGCGGCTCTCTTGGGGCCGACGGGCGTCGGCAAGACGACGACGCTCGCGAAGATCGCCGCGCAGTGCGTCTTGGAAAAGGGCATCAGCACGGCGTTCATCACGGCGGATACGTATCGCATATCGGCGGTCGAGCAGCTCAAGACGTATGCTGACATTCTTGGACTTCCCATCGCCATCGTCTATACGCCTGATGAACTCAAGGAAGCCATACAGAAGTTTCGTCAGAAGCAATTGATTCTCATCGATACGGCGGGACGCAGTCAGCACAACCGCCGTCAGATGGCGGAACTCAAGGAATTTCTTGCCGTCAACCAGAATATTGAGAAATATCTCGTCCTCAGCGCCACGACGAAGAATGAGGATGCGAAAGACATCATCGACAAGTTCTCCGTCTGCAAGCCAGACAAGGTGATCTTCACGAAGACGGATGAAACAAAGAGCCTTGGCATCATCCTGAACATCTTGCGCAGGAAGGAAATGCGGCTCTCCTATCTGACGAACGGACAGAGCGTTCCCGATGACATTGTACCGGCAGAGGCTGGAAAGCTTGCGGAACTTTTTTTGAGGTAGATTATGCAGGACCAGGCAGCGAGCCTCCGAAAGCTCGTAGAAAACAAAAAGGACTCTGCCGCCGCGGATTCCGGCACGGACGCTGCCCGGGAGGCGCCAGAGCCGAGTGCGGCGCGCCCTGTACCAAAGGAGGGCGCACGCATCATTGCCGTCACGAGCGGCAAGGGAGGCGTTGGCAAGTCGAACTTGACCGTGAACCTTGCGCTCGCCTTTCTTGCCGAGGGAAAGAAGACGCTTGTTATTGACGCTGACCTTGGTATGGCGAATGTCGACGTCCTTTTGGGAACTTCTTCGAAATACAATCTTCTGCATCTCTTGGATGAGGATGTCGTGCTCGACGACGTGATCTTGAAGGGGCCTTATGGGCTTCGCTACATCTCGGGTGGCTCGGGCATGGAACAAGCGGGCGAGTTCACGCCCGCCGAGCGGGATTTACTCGAAGAAAAGCTCACGGGCTGCGGGGAATTGGCCGATGTCATCCTCATCGATACAGGTGCGGGCATCGGCAGAAACGTCCTCGATTTTATCTTGGCGGCGGATGAGGTAATACTCGTGACGACGCCTGAGCCGACGGCCATGACCGACGCTTATGCCGTCATGAAGGCGTACAGCATGTATGCGGCGAAGCCGAACATGCGCCTCGTCGTCAATCGTGTCTACGACGAAGCAGAGGGTCTCGAAGTCGCGGAAAAGCTCAGGAAGACGGCGGAGCGTTTTCTGCACATGGAAATCCAATCCCTCGGGGCGATTTACGAGGATCGCACGATGATCCAAGCGGTGCGTCAGCAAAAGCCGATTCTTGAAGCGCATCCGGACGCGCTTGCGGCAAAGTGCATCAAAGCGATTGCGCGATCTATGCTCTATGGGGAAAAGGTCTTTATAAAAAAAGGTTGGAAATCATTTCTGCAATATTTCCTTGATTTTACACGATGATGGGGAGGTGCCTTGCCATGGCAGGCGATTTGATGAATGCGGCAACGGTGTTGAAAATTGGGCAGAGGGTTGAGTTTTACCTGGAAGATGACGATATAAGATATACGAGTCGCATAGAAGACATCACTGCGGACAGATTGATCGTCGCCATGCCCGTGGACGAAAAGCGCCGCCCCATCATACCGGCGCCGGATGAGCAGCTCTATGGCCTCGCCGTGGGCGAGGCATGTCGCTACCGATTTTTCTCCGTATTCAAGGGTAAGGCGCGTGATCCGATTCCTGTCTGGATGATCACGAAGCCTGAAATCGTCGAGCGCCATCAGAACCGCAGTTTTGTGCGTGCGATGGTGCGCCTGCCGATTCAGGTGCGGATCATCGATACGGAGGGGCGCGAGAGCGAGCTTATGAAGCTTTACACCACGGACGTCAGCGGCGGCGGCGTTTCCTTCGTCGTGCCGCATCACGTCAAGGTCAACAGCCGTGCGTCCATCGTGTTCACGAACTTCCCCAATATCGGCACGCTGTCCGTCATGGCTCGCATCGTGCGCTCCCTGCCGCTTGAGCCGAGTGATCGCGGCTGGCAGATTGGGGCGCACTTTCTGGAGCTTGACCGGGGAACGATGAACAAGATCGTCCACTTCGTTTTCAGTGAACTGCGCCGCCAACTCACCTTGCACCCTGACAGTCCCGCTCGGGAATAAAAGCAGGATTTTTAGCGGTGACGGCGAAGAATATTAAAGAATGATGCAAGTAATTCGCGATTCGCGTTCTGCCTGGCTGGTACCAGGGCTCTTGGCGAAGGTTGCGGAGCAAACTGACAGGCTGCTGTGCCTCTTGCGCAGATACTGCAATGAGCAAGACGCCCGGAGGCGGCAGAAAACAAACAGGGGGATTTGAAATGGAAACAAATCAGTACATGGACATGTTTTTGGACGAGTCGCGCGAACATCTGCAGTCCTTGAACGATGGTCTGCTGAGCCTCGAAAATGACCCGAACGAGGTGTCCGTCGTCAACGAGATCTTTCGTAACGCGCATACGCTGAAAGGCATGTCGGCGACGATGGGGTTCAACAAGATCGCCGAACTTACGCACGAGATGGAAGATGTCCTTGACCTCATCCGCAACAACCAGCTCAAGGTGACGGAAGACATCATTGAGACGATCTTCAAGTGCCTTGACTCCCTGCAGGAGATGATCGAGAACGTCGGCAACGGCGATCCCGAGGATCTCGTCGACGTTTCCGACCTCGTGAAGAAGCTCTCGTCCATTTCCAAGGGCGAGCCGCAGCCAGAGGCGGAAGCAGCGCCAGCCGCAGCGGAGGCGCCGGCAGCTGAGGCAGCGCCCGCATCTTCGCTCGATTATACCGAGGATGACAAGGACGCGATGCGCGCGGCGAAGCAGGGCGGTATGGCGGTCTTTCATATACACATCCGTCTCGCCGACACGTGCCTCTTGAAGGCAGCGCGCACTTACATGGTCATGAATGCCCTTGACGAGATCGGCGATGTCATTAAGTCGGTTCCGCCAGCGGAAGACCTGGAGGCGGAAAAGTTCGATCATGATTTCGATCTTGTGCTCGTCACGACATCTGATACGCAGGCGGTATCCGATGCGCTCGCACCTGTTTCCGAATTGGAAGAGGTGAAGATCGAGGAAGTCAACCCTGACAATCTCGCAGCCCCTGCTCCTGCAGCAGCGCCAGAGCCGGCGCAGGCCGCCGCTCCCGCTCCTGCAGCGGCGGCTCCTGCGTCAAAGCCCGCAGCAAAGCCTGCGGCGAAACCGGCTGCAAAGCCCGCAGCAAAGCCCGCAGCCGCAGAGAAAAAGCATCACGCGAGCCAGTCTGTGCGCGTTGACATCGAGAAGCTCGACAACCTCATGAACCTCGTTGGCGAGCTCGTCATCAACAAGGTGCGCCTTGAGCAGATCGGCACGACGAACCGCATGCCGGAACTGACGGAGACGTTGGAGCAGATGGATCGCGTGACGACGGACTTGCAGAACGTCGTCATGAAGGTGCGCATGGTTCCTGTCAGCCAGGTGTTCAACCGCTTCCCGCGCATGGTGCGCGATATCGCCAAGGAGCTCAACAAGGACATCAACCTCACGGTCGAGGGCGAGGAGACTGAACTCGATCGCACGGTCATCGACGAGATCGGCGATCCATTGATGCACCTTCTGAGAAATTCGCTCGATCATGGTGTCGAGCATCCTGACGACCGTGAGAAAAAGGGCAAGCCGCGCACGGGCGAGGTCGGACTCATCGCGCGTCACGAGGGAAATAACGTCGTCATTATGGTCACGGACGACGGTGCGGGCATCGACGCCGAAAAGATTCGCGCAAAAGCTGTGGAGAAGGGTCTCTACACGCAGGAGGAAGCTGACGCACTTTCCGATACGGATGCTGTGCGCATCATCTTTGCGCCAGGATTCTCCACAGCCGATCACATCACGGACATTTCGGGCCGCGGCGTGGGCATGGACGTCGTGCGCAGCAAGATTGAGTCGTTGGGCGGTCACGTCGATGTTGAGACGAAGATTGATGAAGGCTCGGTATTCAAAATCAAATTGCCGCTGACGCTCGCCATCATCCAGGCTCTCCTCGTCAAGGTGCAGGAAGAGATGTATGCGATTCCTCTCGGCTCGATCGACAGCACGATCAACATCCATCCGGATGACATCAAGACGGTGCAGAATCAAGCAGTCATCGTACTGCGCGGGCAAATCATTCCGATCATCAACCTCAGCACGGCGCTGCAGGTGCCGCGCACAACGGAAGAGGACAACGACGACATCTTCGTCGTCGTCGTGTATATCGGCGAGCGCAAGGCGGGCATCGTCGTAGACAACCTTATCGGTCAGCAGGAAATCGTCATCAAGACGCTCGGAAAACTCCTTTCCGGACTCAAGATCTTCTCCGGAGCCACCGTGCTCGGAGATGGCCGTGTCGCCTTGATTTTGGATGTCGGTACGGTCGTGCAGCAGTAAGGGGGAGGATTAGACATGGCTAAGGAAAAGAAGGCAATCATGGAAGACGTTCAGGTGGCCGCGTTCAAGCTCTTGAAGGAAGAGTACGGCGTCAACATCCTGAACGTGCAGGAAATCAAGGTTTTGACGGACATCACGCGCGTGCCCTTCGCCCCCGACTACATCAAGGGCGTCATCAACTTGCGCGGCAGCGTCCTTCCCGTCATCGACCTCAAGCGTCGCATCGGTCTTGAGGACGCTCCCTATACGGATGCGACGCGCATCATCATCATGAAGATTGGCGAGTTCTCCATTGGTATGATCGTCGACGCCGTGACGGAAGTGCTGACCATCTCCGGACGTGACATCAATCCGGCGAAGGACGTCAGCGACAGCACGAGCAACCGCTTTGTCAGCAGCATTGGCAACATTGATGCGCGACTGATCATCATGCTGAATCTCGATGAGATCGTTGACCTGCCGGAAGATATGAAATAAGACATTGTATCCTTCTCCTGCCTCGCAGGATGGGAGAAGGATATTTCTATCGGATCATGCCAGTATGCTAGAGGTGCAGTTATGACGGAAGATATTATCGATCTTTCCCCGGTACAGCTTGATGTGCTGCGGGAGATAGGAAATGTCGGTGCGGGAAACTCTGCGACGGCCTTGTCGCAGCTTATCAATCGCCGCATTGATATGAATGTGCCGAAGGTTTCGGTCGTCCCTCTCGACGAGGTTCCCGACCTCGTCGGCGGGCCGGAGACGATCGTCGTCGGTGTTTTTCTGCGCGTCTATGGCAAGGCGCCGAGCAACATTCTGTTCCTCATGCCGAAGGACAGCGCTTTCTACCTTGTCGACGCCCTCATGGGCAAGGAGTCGGGAGAGACGACGCATCTCGACATGATGGCAGAGTCCGCCTTGATGGAAATCGGCAACATCTTGGCAGGAGCTTACCTCAATGCGCTCTACAGCTTCACGAACCTCTCGCTCATTCCGTCGATTCCGGCGCTCGCTATGGATATGGCAGGCGCTATCTTGAACGTCGTGCTCGTACAGCTCGGCCAGATGGGCGATCACGCCATGGTCATCGAGACGGAGTTCCTTGCCGAAGATGATGAGTTGCGCGGGCACTTCTTCCTTGTACCGGATCCAGGCTCCATGGAAATGATTCTTTCTGCAGTGGGGGTTGGATGACATGGCTGATATGTTACGCGTAGGAATCGCGGATTACAAGGTCGGTAAGGCTCCGCAGCAGATCATCAGCTACGGTCTTGGCTCCTGCATCGGCATATCCCTCTACGACCCGCAGACGAAGGTTGGCGGCCTTCTGCACATCATGCTGCCAGACAGCACGCAGGCGAGAGCGCACGAGAATCATGCGAAGTTTGCTGATACGGGCGTGCCTTTGTTGCTCGGCGAGGTCTTGAAACTCGGTGCGGCGAAGAACCGTCTCGTCGCGAAGATCGCGGGAGGCGCACAGATGTTCTCGTTCGCCAATGCATCCGATGTCATGCGCGTGGGCCTTAGGAATGCCGAGGCTGCAAAGAAGGCACTCTCCAAGGAAGGCATACGCATCATTGCCGAGGATACAGGCGGCACATACGGCCGCACGGTACAGATCGATCTGGCGACGGGAGACTACAAGGTCAAAACGATCGATCGCGGGGAAAAGATTATTTAACGGGGGATGGACTTTGTTTAAGATTGGAACAGCACTCGTCACGGGCGTCCTCGCAGCCTTCCTTACCGTTCTGACAGCCGTCTCGGCAGGTGCACGGTTTTCCACTGCAGCGGGGAGAAGCCTTGCGGTGTTTCTTGTCGTCACCGCACTCATCTTTCTCGTTGCCTTTTTTTTGGAAAAGCAGTTTCCTGCGCTTTTTTCGCAAGCGCAGCTGGAGGAAATTCCAACGAGGAAAGAGGGAAAAGCGACGCAGACGGCGAATGATAAAGAGAAGTCGAAAGGCTTGGAAAATGCCGGAGAAGATGGGGAAGCAGCAGACGCGCAAGTGGATGGTCAAGAGCAGGATGCGGATTTTGAGGTCATGGAAGAGACCGCCGCTGCGGTTCCCCGTGGAGAATGACTAGACGAGGAGGCGGCTGATTGATGAAAAAGGCAGAGACCACCTCCGCAGAAATTCAAGATCTTTGGGCGCTTTACCGGGAAACGCGCGCACCAGAAGTTCGTGACAAACTTGTCGAAAAGTACTTGCCGCTCGTCAATATCATTGCGGGACGCGTCGTCGTCGGTTTGCCCGCACATGTTGATCGGGATGATCTCGTTTCGAGCGGCTTTTTTGGTTTGCTTGACGCAATCGAGCGATACGACGTCGAGCGCGGCAACAAATTTGAAACGTATGGCGGCGTACGTATTCGCGGCGCCATGCTTGACTATTTGCGTACGATGGATTGGATTCCCGTATCGAAAAGGCAGAAGATTCGGCGCTATGAGCAGGCGGTGACGACATTGGAAGGCCGCCTGGGGCGCTCGGCGACGGACGACGAACTTGCCGCGGAACTCAAGATATCGAAGAAGGAACTGCACGATCTCGTTTCACAGACGAATATCGCGACGGTCATTCCACTTGAAGAGTATGTCCGCACGGAGTCCCCGTCCTCACAGACGATTGATCCCGAAGAAAATGCCGAGAAAAACGAATTGCGCGACACCTTGGCGGAAGCAATCGACCAGCTTCCAGAGAAGGAGCGCACGGTCGTTTCTCTCTATTATTATGAGGAACTTACCCTAAAGGAAATCAGCCTCATCCTGCATCTTTCGGAGGCGCGGATTTCTCAGCTCCATACGAAGGCCGTCTTTCGGCTTCGGGGGTTTTTGGCGAGATGGAAAACAAGCCTCATGGAGTGAGGCAAGAAGGAGGCAAAAAAGGGCATGAGCGAACAGGAAAGGGCTGACGGAGAGCGTCCGGTCTACAGCAAGATCAACGTCCACATCAGTTCGGACAAGATGGTGGCTACGGTCGGGTTTGACCACACGGATTCCAACGCATATCCGACGGCGGAGATGATCAAGAAGGCGCTCCAGGACAAGGGTGTCGTATTCGGCTTCGATGAGGCGGCGATCGAGCAGGGCGCGAAGGACGGCCAGGATTTTGAGGCGGCGCTTGGCAAGGAGCCGCAGCATGGCGAGGACGCCTATCTGAAGAAGAACTACGACCTCGGGGTCAAGGGACGCCCTAAGACGGATGAGTATGATCGAGCAGATTATAAGAACATGAACCTCTTCGTACTCGTGAAGCAGGGCGAGCTTCTCGCTGAACGCGTTCTGCAAACGGACGGAGAGCCAGGCATGAACGTGCTCGGCGGCAAGGTCAACCAAAAGAAGGGGAGGCCGCTCGTATTCAAGGCTGGGAAAAATGCTTCGATTCGCGATGAGAATTTCCTCTATGCCGATATCGACGGTCAAATTGTTGATACGGGAAAAGTCATCGGCGTCGACCCTCGCCTCGTCATCAAGGATGATGTGGGCGTTGGCACGGGCAACATAGACTTCACAGGGGCGGTCGCTGTCCAGGGAAGCGTGCAGGCAGGATTCGTGGTAAAGGCTACGGGTGACATCGAGGTCGGCGGCATCGTTTCGGGCGCTGAGGTCGAGGGAAACAATATCCTCATCAAGGGCGGCATTCAGGGCATGAACCGTGGCTTCGTCAAGGCGAAGGGGATGCTCATGGCATTCTTTGCGGAAAATGCAGAGATCGAAGCGGGACATAATGTCACGATTGCCGACGTTGTACTGAATTCACAGGTGCGCGCAGGCAAAAAGGTCACAGTGCTCGGCAGGCGCGGGCAGATCATGGGAGGATCGACGTTCGCCGGGGAAGAAATCGAGGCGACGCAGATCGGCAATCCCGCGAATGTCGCGACGAAACTTGAGGTTGGCGTCAACCCGATGGTACAGCGGCAGTACAAGGCGGTGTGCCAGGAGTACGGTGATACGAAGAAGAAGCTCGATGAGATCAAGAAGACTCTCGCTACGCTCGGTAAGGTTGACATCAGCAAACTGCCGCCCGAGAGACAGGAAATGGTCGCGCAATTGGGGAAGGTGCGCTTTCAAGTGGAAGGACAGTTGGAGCGTCTTCTGGAAGAGATGGACGGACTTGAGGAGAAAATTCAGAGCATGAAGCGCGGCCGCATTCGTGCCGCCGATACGATATATCCGGGTGTGAAGCTCAAGATCAATAATGTCATCAAGAATATTCATTCGGAGGAAAAACGCTGCACGTTGAGCGTGGAAGGTGATCAGATCCGCACCGGCGCTTATTGATTTTGACGACGTTTTTGCAGATTGTGTCCCTTTGATTGCGCTCGGAAAGGATGGTGGGATGCATGGATGTAACCCCGATGAGCTTGCAGGCAATCGTGCCACGCACTTCCGAAGCCACGCAGGTACAGCATAACATGAATCAGCAGTCGGCTGTGCAGCAGGATTTTCAGGCCGTGCGTGACAAGCAGGAAACAGCGTTGAAACAGACGCAGGTCAGGAAGAAGGATCAGGCAGAAGAAGAACGCATCAAGGACGATCCCGATCGCCGCAAAAAGCAGGGGCGCGGCAGGCGAGGCTCTGGTGGAGGCAGGCATGCCGATCAGGAAGAGGAAGCGCCGACGGAGAGGTTCGCCGTCGATGTGTTCCGCGGACGCAATATTGATATATCTACGTAGGGAATGAAACGGGGCTGTCATAAGTCGTAGTCGACTCATGTGACAGCCCTATTTTAAAGAGAGATCTGAATTTGTCAGCGATTCATGGAGATAAGGGGAGCTGCGAGAAGTGATCACGGAAATTCTGGGTGCATTGATTGTCTTGGGGGCGGTGCTCGTCCTCATCATGCGGCGCCTTTTGAGCAAGGGAAAGGCCAAGGAGAAGGAATCGGTCGAAGTTTCCGCGAGCCGTCTGCGCTATGAGATCGAGCGCTCAGGTGACGCCGTCATCGGCAGGATGCAGATCCATGTCGAACGATTGGAGCGCATTTTGGCGGAGGCGAACGCGCAGAAGGCGGCTTTGGATGAGCGTCTCGCTGCCCTCGCGCAGTGGGAGAAGGTCTACGGCGCACGGCTCGGCGCTTTGCCGCAGCAGATGGAGTTCGCGTCTTCTGCGCCCCGCACGGCGACGCAGGCGCATCCGGCTGCTTCTCACGTCACTGTGGCGCCTGCTGTTTCCGCTCCTTCTGCCGTTGAACTTGCCGCATCGTCCGCTGCAGCCGTTGCGCCTGCTGTGGCCTCCGCCGTCGGTGCAGGAGAGCCGGCTTCGAGCTTTCAGGCAGCCCTGATGAAGCAGATGGCCGGAAGCCCGATTGGCAGTGCGGTGGATTTGCAACTGCCGCCTGAGGAAATGGAGACGGACGCGGCGGCGAACGTCACGCATGGCGTCCAGGCGGCGCAGGAGAATATGCGTCGGGAGATTCCCGTCCAAGAGGACGCCGCATCCCTTGCGTTGTCGGCGGCGCAGACGCCCGATGAGACACAGGACGATGAGGTGTATGAGTACGAGGAGTACGAGGAAGACGAGTCGGAGGAAGAAGACGAAGAGACAGTGATGGAAGAAGAGGCGGACGAATACGAAGAGGACGAACCGGCGGACGAGGAAGAGCCGCCGGAGTTTTCGGACGAGGATTTGACCGCTGTGCAGGAAGCGGACGAGGCAGACGATGTGAAAAGCCCGTCGCCTGATGTGCCTCCGAGCCGTCAGCAAGAGCAGATCCGTGCTTTTCTACGCCAAGGAATGAGTGCGGAGGAAATTTCTCAGCGTCTAGGGCTCGGACTCGGCGCCATCGAACTCGTTCGCAACATGGAAAAGCGTGCGCATGAAGAGTAAACTACACGCACAAACGTCCACCTTGTGGACATTGTGCGCCGCCCTTAATGAAAGTTACCCAATCAGTCTGCGCCCTTCGGACTTGACTTCTTGGACTTTCATAGTACTATATAAATACAACATTAGTGGGGAAGTCGGCTGTTTGCGTCGGGCTTTCCCTTTCGGGAGGCTTGAATCATGGGCTTGGAAATGCTGCTCTTCATCTGCATCATGGGCTTCTTTTCAGCGTTCATCGACGCTGTCGTCGGCGGCGGCGGGCTGATCTCTATCCCTGCGCTGATGATGACGGGGCTGCCGCTCCTAGAGGTGCTCGGCACGAACAAGGCGGCTGCCGTCATGGGCGCGTGCACGAGCTTCATCTCCTTCATCAAGAGCGGCAAGGTCGATATGAAGCTCATCCGCCTGCTCTTTCCCATCACCCTCCTCGGCTCCGCCGTCGGCGTGCTCGTCGTGCGGCAGGTGCCGCCCGACTTCCTGCGCCCCCTCGTTGTCGTCATGCTCGTGCTCGTGCTCCTCTACAGCATATTCCGCCGCGACTGGGGGCGCGAGAACAAGTACCGTGGCATGACGCGCCGCGTTCTCCTGCTCTCCGCCGTCGTCGCCTTCACCTTCGGCTTCTACGACGGCTTCTTCGGGCCGGGTACAGGCTCCTTCATGCTCTTCGCCTTCCTGCTCGTGGGCTTCGACTTTCTCGGTGCAGCGGCAAACGCGCGCGCACTGAATTTTGCGAGCAACCTCGCCGCCGTCGTGCTCTTCGCCTACTTCGGTCTCGTCGATTTCACCTACGCCGTCCCCATGGGCATATCCATGATCGTCGGCGCCTGGTGCGGCGCACGCCTCGCCATCAAGAAGGGAAGTTCCTATGTACGGCCGCTTTTCATCGCCGTGACGACCGTACTCATCGGCAAGCAGCTCTTCGACCTTTTCGGCAAGTAACGGAGGATTCCCATGATACACGCAATCATCGACATCGGCTCCAACACCGTGCGCATGGCGGTCTACCAAATCAAGGACAGCGCCGTGGAGCAAATCATGAAGAAAAAGGACACGACGGTGGGACTCGCCTCGTTTATGCACGACAACGTGCTCGAAGAGCGCGGCATCAAGCGGCTCGTCTACGCGCTCGAAGATTTCCAAAAGTTCCTCGCGGCGCTGCACATCGAGAACGTCTCGATTTTCACAACGGGCGCTCTGAGGAACGCCGCGAACAGCCGCGAGGCAATCGCGGAAATCAAAACACGCACAGGACTGGATATTTATGTAATACGCGGCGAAGAAGAAGCGGAGCTTGACTTCATCGGCGCGACGCACGACCTTGCCGCTGAAGAAGGACTGCTCTTCGACATCGGCGGCGCAAGCACGGAGATGGTTCACTACAAGGCGCAAAAAATCGTGCGCAAGACGAGCCTTCCCGTCGGCTCTCTCTACCTGCACACGAAATTCACGAAAGAGCTCCTGCCGTCTCGCGAGGAAGTCGCGAAGATGCGCACGGACGCCGCACGCATCCTCGATTCCGCCGCAGATTTCACAGGACTCCAGGGGCTTCCCGCCTGCGGCATCGGCGGCACTTTCAAGGGCGCAGCGGCGCTCTCTGCCGCTCTCTTTTCCGCCTCGGACGGCCGGACGATCACACGCGCGGCAATCGATGCGCTGCTCGCGCGCTTCCTGCGCGATCGCCATCTCACAGAAGATGACGCCGTGCATCTCATGCGCACCGTTCCCGACCGCATGCACACGCTCCTGCCCGGCCTCGTCATCGCCGGCCTTCTCACCGAACGCTTCGCACTTTCTTCCATCGCCTACAGCGACTCGGGCGTGCGCGAAGGCTACATCTACGACCGCATTTTGAAGGAATCAAGCAGGAGAACGATATGAATCGAAGGAGAGACATGACCGATGGCAAAAACAGGCAAGGCGGCAGAAGATACGGAAAGCATCCTGGAACGCCTGAGACGCGAGAGCTTTTCGAGTGAAGCGGCGCTCGAAGAAATGCTGCTCCCTTCGGAAAAAGCAAAAGAACCACCGACAGACGACAGTGATGGCTCTGAGGACATAGACGAGCTGGACAGGCTGGACAGGCGAACCGACACGAACAGCCTTGACACGGCAGAAATACCGGAAGAAAGACAGACACAGGCAGCAAAAGACGACATCGAGGAAAGAACGCTGCCGAGCGGCGAAGCGCGGCCGCGCCAGAGTGCCGCCGAACTCTTGCAGGAATTGCTCGCAGACGAGGAAAAGCGCAGCGAGATGGCAACCGAATTGGAAGAAGAGGTGAAGCCGCCGCCGCGCGGCGGCTTCCTGCAGGGGCTTTTCGAAAAATGGCTCTCGCCCGAAGGCCGCATGGGGCAGAAGCTTTTCGTCCTGCACCTCGTCGGCAGTCTTGTCGCAGCGGCAGGCCTTGCCGCGCTCGTCACGGGTGTGACGGCTGCCGTCCTCTCCTGGCTCGGCGCAGGCCGCCCCATGCCGTCGGAAAACATCTCGCTCGCGGCGGCTTTCGCCGCCATCCTCTTCATCAGCGTGCCTCTCGCGCTACTCCTACTTGTATTCTTACGCGCGGCCATGCGGCGCTGGCACGACCTCGGCTACGGCGATACGACATGGCTCATCGCCGTCATCTGCCCGCTCATTATCCTCGCGCTTGCCGAAGAGGGACGCGTACTGCTCCTCTTCCTCGATCTGCCGCCGCTTTTGGGCGTCGCTCCTAATCATCTGCTGCTCAAGAGCGCCCTGCCCTATGGAGGCGCGGCGCTCGCCCTGCTCATCCTCCTGCACGTCTATCTGATCTTTGCCGAAGGAGAGTTTTCGAGCAATGCTTCCGGCTCCCCCGAAAGCGCCGCTGATTTGCGCCCCCATATCGCGGAGTACCCCAAGGAGGACTATCCGTTCTTCCTGCGCATGATCCAGCTCAAGGGCAGGATGAACCGCAAGCGCTTCCTGCTGCGCCTGCTCTTCCTCCTCTTCTTCGTCTCGCTGCTCGTCTTCGTCGTGCTGGAAACGGCGGAGCGCCTGCCGCAGCCCCTCGGCAATCTCGTCGCTCTCTACGGCACATCGGTCTCCTGCGCCCTCGCCGCCATCCTGCCCATCGGCATCGTCACACAGCGTCTGCACGACATCGGCAGAAGCGGCTGGCTCGCGGGCGTGCCGCTCGCGCTCACGCTCGCCTTCATCGGCTGCCTCGCGTTCTTCGGCGGCGACCCTCGCATCCTCGCACGCGAACCGTTCGGCCTCGAAATCATCGCCGCCGCCTTCATCCTCGAAATCTACGAAGTCTTCCTGCTCGCCGCCCTCGTCTTCGTCAAAGGCTCCGTGACCGTCAACAATTATGGCGAATCGACGCTGGAGCGGCAGTAGGCAAAAAGAGAAGCACAAACCTTCATAAAAAGGCTTGTGCTTCTCTTTTTGCCAACATGTCGCAGATCTCATTGTACTTATGCCCCGCATGACCCTTGACCCAGCGGAAAATGATGCTTCGCCCGGCAATCAGGCCATCGAGTTCCTGCCAAAGCTCCTGATTGAGGACGGGAGTCCCATCCGCTTTCTTCCAGCCGCGCCGCTTCCAACTGAAGATCCACTTCGTGATGCCGTTCTTCAGATACTGGCTGTCCGTCGACAGCACGATCGGCTCTCGCTTGGGCAGATGACGCAGCGCCTCGATTGCCGCCGTCATCTCCATGCGGTTATTCGTCGTCGAAGGATTGCCGCCCGAAAGCGTCTCCATCTCCACGCCCGGGCGCACGATACAGACCGCCCAGCCACCCGGCCCGTTCGGATTCCGAAGGCACGAGCCGTCCGTATAGACATGGCAGAGGCTGTCATCGTCCGCCGCTTCATTCGCTGCGCCGCCCATTGCGGCGCTTTTTTTGCGCACAGGCGCACGGCGCGTCGGCGCGGCTTCTACTTCATCGAAGAGCGCCGACAAAGGCTGCGCCGCCGTAAGCCAGGCGCGGGCCTCCTCCTCCGTCAGAAAGCTCTTGTAGCGTGCGCCTCGAAAGCCTTCTACCTGCGCGCGGCAGTCCTCCCACGTAAGAAAGATTCCCGTCGCACGTCCCGCACGTACGGCATAAAATTTTTGAGCCAACGATTAGACCTCCATAACTATTCTTTTCCTTCTTTAGGCAGAAACGACCAATTTGCACATTCTCCACAAAATCCCCCAAATCCCTGTGGATAACCA
>ERZ773003.575-NODE-575-length-26411-cov-5.086242_pt1 | contig 26411 bp, 23 predicted proteins | sample MGYA00580668_ERZ773003 | MGnify/ENA primary metagenome ERZ773003 (study PRJEB29015, sample SAMEA2738002) | human oral metagenome | biome: human oral; feature: human-associated habitat; material: dental | place: China | collected 2126 ... | reverse complement strand
ATGCATCACAGTATTTGACTGACCAGGCTCTGGATCACCCGCACAGTTTGTTTCTGGAGCCAGATTTTTTAATCCCCATGGCGAAATCATACCATTGCCGCGCAAACAAGACACAGCATAAGCCAAGCCACTTTCAGCGGCTTCGCGCGCCAATTGGTTGTAATATCGGTCTCGTAGCGCCGCTGCATATGAGGCAGCTAGCTGCATAGCCACCAAAAGTAAGGTCAGCATAATTACTGAGGTGATGAGAACTGTTGGCAAGGTAAATCCTGTTTTTTTACTGTCCGCACCCATGATTACTCATCATTATACACTTGTCGATAAGCATGTACAATATGCTATAATAGACTTACGTAAAGAAAGTTGAGGGGAATATATGAGCGAAGATACAGCAACCAACCACAGCGCCAAAGTAACTGTCTACAGTACTAGTTGGTGTGCATTTTGTCACACTGAAATGGAATGGTTGGAAAAACTGGGAATCGATTTCATTAAAAAAGACATCGAAGCAGAACCTGCCGCTAAAGAAGAATTGTTGGCAAAAAACGGCGGTAATTTCCAAGGCGTACCAGTCACCGACATTAACGGGGAACTAGTGCTTGGCTTTGACCGACCAAAGCTGCAAGACTTGCTGCGCAAGAATGGCCTATTGGCTGACTAGAATATACATTTGAACGAGTAATTGTCCCGCCTGATCAGTGGCGGGATTTTTATACTGCGCCGATTTGCACCACTTCACCGCCGATTTCTTGGCGGAAATAATTGTCGTGGCTAACGTACAGGATAGCGCCAGAATATTTCGCCAGTGCCGTCTCCAGCTCCTCGATGCTTGGCAGGTCAAGGTGGTTGGTCGGCTCATCTAAAATCAGCAGCTGCGGGTCATTCGCCAGCATGGCAATGATCTGAAAGCGAGCTTTTTGTCCGCCCGACAAGCGCGCCAGTGGCGTCATCCGATCGGCTTCGGTGAACAAATAGTCAGCCAGTAGTTGGCAAATTTTTGTCTCAGAAATCGGCAGGTCACGGCCAAGATATAATTTCTCGATCGCCGCCTCCAACGGATCCGCTAAATACCGCTCATCGATCTCTTGCTCATACACACCCACCCGCACCTGCGGATCGAGGAAGAGATTGCCGGAGTAGAGGACGGGGGTGACGACTATGCCACGCTCCTGCGCTGGAGGTGTCGCAGTCGACGCGTTGGACGCGAGTGGCATCTCAGAAAAAATCTGGGCTGGCTTTAGCTGGTCCCGGATTATTTTATGAGATGTCCGAGCAGCCGCACCACCGCTCGCCAACAACATCCGGATCAGCGTCGTCTTGCCGGCGCCGTTACGGCCGCGCAGCTCCATCGCCTCACCCTCACGCAGATCAATATTCACGTCCTCAAACAATATCTGCTCGCCAACGCCAACTGCCGCATCCTCAACCCGCACCAGCACGTGCTGACTACGACTAGCCGCGTCCTTCATCGACAGCCGAATATTACGCGCCTTGAACTTGCCGTAGCGCTCAGCCGATTTATAATCAAGCTGCCCAGCCGACTCCTTATCAATCCAAAACGTCGGCTTGTCCATCTCTGATAATTCCGCTAGCTCCCCCCGCGCTTCATTTTCCAATCGCTTAAACTTCTGGATAGTGCCAGGATTGCGCGACTTTTCCTTCAGCCGCTGATAATCCAGCACCTTTTGCTTGAGGTTAGTCATCCGCTTCTCGACCTGCTCAAAATTATTCATGCCCGTCGCCGTCGCCTGAGCGTTCTGTTTGAGGTAGGCGTCATAATTACCGCGGTAGCTAACCGACCCGCCATCTTTGAGTTCAATAATTCGATCCACCCGACCCAGCACATCGCGGTCGTGCGTGATGATCAGCATGGCCTGGCGCGGCTGCGAACTCATCCAGTCGATAAATTGCTGCTTGGCCACATAATCCATGTGGTTGGTCGGCTCGTCAATCAGCACCAAATGCGCCCCCGAGTGCATAATCTTCACAATCTCTACCAGCCGTTTCTGACCGCCCGACAGGGAACCAAGCGGCCGCTCGCCACACCCGCTCAGCTGAAAATTATCAAGCTCCCGCTCGATCTTCTCCTCAATCTGGTAAAACCCTTTCTGGTCAAATCGCTCCAGCGCCTGAGTATACTCCTCAATTTTGCGCATATTATCACCCATGGTCTCGGGATATTCATCGATGATTTTCTTTAAGCTCGCATATTCCGGCAGCCCCGCCAGGATGTAGCTCAGCACCGTCTGATCGCCCAAGCCGTGATGTTCCTGCGCCGTACTGGCCACCGTGATGCCGCGCCGAAAAATCACCTCGCCAGTATAGTCAGTATCCGTGCCCGCCAAGATGCTAAACAGCGTCGACTTGCCAACGCCATTGCGGCCGACCACGCCAACCTTCTCGCCATCATCCACGCTAAACTTGACGTCACGCATCAACGTCTTGTCGCCAAAACTTTTTTCAGTGATGTGAATATCGGCTATCATCCGATTTATTATAGCAAAGGTGGGGGGAAGTATTAGATACTTGCAGATAAGGCTATTTCGCCCAGCCTCCGATATTCATCGTTTTCTACAAACTTAAGTTTATCTAATAAGCTATCCACTTCATCGCTACCCAGCAGCCCCTCTTGACCCTTAATCATATCCGATAATAATCCACTGGCATGCCTTACAGTCATATCATTAAGTGCTTGACGAAGATTTCTAATTTCACCATCAATAATCTGCGACGGCGGCTCCTGTAAAGTAAATAACGGCTCATCCGATACCGGCACCATCACGCCCTTCATTCTCTTAAGCTCATTCTTAATGAGATCCCTAGACTCCAGAATACTTCTATTCTTTCCTGTATTCCGATTGCCACTAACTATTTCAATACACAACCTATCCAAACAAACTTCAGCAGCCAACCAAATTTGTCTTTTGGATTCTTCGTTTATCGCCGAATCATCAAACCCAGAAAAGCCCATTTTATAAGCAAAAAAATCCAGCATAATAGGGACGCCAGCACCCATCTCGACTCCCACAGAATACTTAATTGCACCGCCTAAAATGAAATTCCGAATTCTTGACGGCAGATTAGCATAATGTAGGGCATCACGTAGCGTGCCTCTCGTGATATTAATATTTTGACCAGACTGGCTATTGAGAAATTCTTTTTTATTACTCCAGCTGCCATTCTCTAAGCCCCAAACATACAGCTCTACGATAGCCATAGCTTCACGCTCTTTCGGAGGTGCGCTGTGTAGATTATCAGCCCGCTGGATTGAGACAATATCCATGACTGAACCCATTTTTACCACCTTAACCGGCATTTCGATATTAGCGGGAAGCGCGCCTTCGTTGATGAGCTCCTCGACAGCTGCACATCTGGTGTGTCCGGCTACCATAAGATAGTAATTGCCATCTAGGCGCAGCCTGCCAGCAAAGTCATCGAAATTCGCATCACCGCCCCACGTACGATTTGTAAAGCCAATATACTCCTCCAGTAAAGCAGGAGAAACGCTAGCTACAATTGGTGGGTAGAGTAGTCCTTCTTGCAGAATACTGTCCTTCAGGGCGGTTGTTACTTTATTCCTGTCGCCACGAATCTGAGATAGCTGTACAATTTCACCAAGAGGAACTTGATCTTGCTCGCCATTAAGTAATAAGCCTTCGCGGCCAGACATTTTTTCTCCACACATTCATCCAGTATGACAAAAACGACACACTCTTTTCAAGGGTTATATATTGTATTTTTAACATGCTTATGGCATAATATAAAACTCTATCTCTCCAGGTCGTTAAACCTGCTATAATATACCCATGCCAAAGCCAAAAACTAAGAAACCAAACACCCAAGCTGTCATTAACCGACGAGCTCGGTTTGACTATGAGTTGGGCGAAGAAATTGTAGCTGGGCTGGTTTTAACTGGGCTGGAGGTGCGCGCCGCTAGGGAAGGACATGTTCAGTTGAAGGGCGCTTTCGTAAGTTTAAAAAATAACGAACTGTGGCTAAATAATGCCAGTTTTTCGTTACGGCTAAACGTCCGCGGAGAGGCAAACACCCGATCGGTCGACACTTCGGCACGAAAATTATTAGTCAGCAAAAAACAACTTGCACATTTTACAGATGCCAGAAAGCAAGGTATGACGATTATACCAACCAAATTATTAACTCAAGGCAAGTTTATAAAGCTAGCCATCGCACTGGGCAAGGGCAAAAAGAAATACGATAAACGCGAAACGATTAAACGACGAGACCAAGATCGTGAAACTAGACGGCAGCTTTCTCGGCGATAAGACTATTAGGTATTTAGCGCCTGGCGTGAGCGTATCAAATTATCATACAGAGCGACCATTTTCTTAGCCATAGTAACCGAGTCAAATTTCTTTGCCACCGACAAAGCACCTTTTGACAGCGCCGCTAGTCGTTCGGGGTCGGCAAACAACTCATTAAATACTTTGGCAAAATCTTCACCTTCGATGCCATCCGTCAAAATAGCATTTTTCTTAGTCAGACCCTCTGTCATCTGCTCGTCACAATAAACAATCGGCAATCCAGCGGCCGATGCCTCCAAAAATGTCATTGGCTGATTGTCAAAGTGATACGATGCCAAGGAGAAAACATCTGCTTGCTTTAGTAGAGCCGCCACTTTATCTGCTGGCTGCATGCCAGTGAATATGACTCGATCGACAAGACCAAGCTGCTGGGCACGGTCCTTTAGCTCTTTCTCGTATGGTCCACCACCCGCCAACACTAACTTGATGTGCGGATTTTTAATATGCGGCATCGCTTCAATTAAGGCAATCTGCCGTTTCTCTGGACTAAGCCGAGCTACTGAAATAATAAACTTATCGCCAGACTTCTTCTGAATCGGCGAATCAGCAGCCTTTGCGTCACGATATTTAGCTGTATTAATTCCGTTTGGAAAGTTGTAGCACGGGGTAGTCAATCCACCCTCATCTACCAAAATCTTTTCTAAATGCTTTGATGGCGATATGCAAGCGTCACACTTATTTGCAAAAGCTGCTGTCAGCCGCCAACCTTGACGTGAAATCATATCTTTTAGAGCCTGTCTACTCAGGCCGCGGATCTTCTCGTCAGACAATCCGGGCAAAACTGGTTTCGTCCCCAAAACAAACGGTGTCGCTACTGTCAGAGCTATAACACCAGCAATCACCATAAGCGGATAATCGTCTAGCAGTTCAGTATAAAGAGTATGTATCGTCGTTACGTGTGGAATATTTTGCCGTCGAGCCACCGCATGCGCCAATACACCCAACTGGAACTGCGTCTGACTATGAACAACGTCAAACTTATACTTATCAAACTTCTTTGCGAGACCTGGATATAAATTGGCAGTATGACGTTTCTCAAAAATGTAATTTTTCATTGACGAAATGCGAATAATGTTATCGTCCTCGTCGACATACCCACCAACTTTTGGTGCTACGATAAACACCTCGTGGCCCAAAGTTTCCAGGGCTTGCTTATACGCACGAGTAGAGGTCGCTACGCCATGCACTGAAGGTAAATAATCGTCAATAAAAAAGGCTATCCTCATATTAAAATAATATCACACTTACTCACACTTCTGGATATTGCTCTACAGCCTCAAAATGCAAAATATGCCCAGCTTCTGGTACTACAATCAGCTGAGCGTGAGGTATAAGCTGACATATAACCTCAGGAGTTCTCGCAGTTATTATATTATCCTTACCGCCTATGACGATTGATACGTCATAGATATCAGATATCACACCTTGGTATGGATTTTGTCTATACAACAAAGTCGTTAGAGTATTTGAATCATCAAGCGTCAACGTTTCTTTTTTATACCGCTCTGACTCAGACAACCATTGCCAAGCGTCTTCTCTTCTCGTTTGTAGTGCTGCCGCTACGCGAATCTTCTGAGCCGGTTTTGAGTTGTAGACAGACCAACCAAGCTTATGAGGCAAGTGATTAGATAGGCTCTGTAACATGTCTGCGAGTCTTGATGGATCAGGAGTCGGACAACCCATAATAACCTTCATAGACTCTGACAACAACTCCTTACGCATTAAATGGTAGACAATAGATGAAGAGAAAGAATTGCTAATCAAAATATTAATCGGGCGACTAAGGCAGTCTAAAGCTCTCGTCATCCAATCTGCCATATCATCATAACTGCGAAAGGGCAACATCTTTGAACCGCCATGTCCTGGCAGGTCAAACGCATAAACAGCATACCCGAGCCCTACATATCGCTCCGCCAGCGGCATCATATCAATCTTTCCGCCAGTAACGCCGTGAAAGATAGCAACTGTCTTGCTTGATTTTGTATTACACTGAATCCAGCATATACCATCTTTTGTCTTTTCTTGGCAATCTAATTTCTGATATATCTGCCTCAAGGTTGGAATTTTCGCCATAGTACGATTATACTAAATTCATGGAATCAAATAAACTTTCTGCATCACTAAAAATCGCGCTGGTTCTAGACGACTACTATCCATCATCAAGCGGAGTAAGCAGATCTATTCAATCACAAATCGATGAATTATCCGCGATGGGACACCACGTCACACTGATCGCACCTGAAAAAAATTTCACGCCACCAAAAAACGCCAAGTATATCGCCCTAAAGTCAGTTCAGCCGCCCGGCGCCTTAAAACATACCGCCGTTCTCTCGAGTACCGCTCGCATTGCGAAAAGTATCACAAAAAATCATCAATTTGACATTATTCACAGCCAAACAGACACTGGAGCTCTCATTTTGTCCGCCAGGATTGCTAAGATACAACACATTCCTCACGTTCATACATTTCATACCAACATGGCGGGTTCAGTGCCATATTACGCCAAATCAAAGATGCTAGCCGCCACAATAGCTTATCGATTATTAGCATTTAAGCTTCATTTGATACGCCGACAAAAACTGATTAACGTCAGCTCTAAAAATTCTATATTTAGAGGTTGTCCTCATTTTGGCAAGTCATACTGGAAATCACAGGCGCTTATGGCAAATGCAGTTGACGCAGTCGTTACGCCGTCGCAGTATATGCTGAAGTATATACAGGCAGCCTCTCCAAACAAGCAGTTTATTAAAAAAAGTATTCCGAACGGCTACAACAAGGAACTACATAAACTAATTAGTAAAACAGCAGGAAAGAAGGATAGGAATAAGGTTCGCTTCATCAGTATTGGCAGAATATCCAACGAGAAGCGTATCAACACAATGGTAGAAGCATTCAAGATGGCGAAATTACCAAACGCTGAGCTCGTACTCATTGGTGAAGGCAACCAAATGCCGTTAATTAAACAACTGACCGCCGATACACCCAAAATCAGACTACTTGGACAGATCCATCTCCTCGATGAAATCGCAAAACATCTGAAAAGTTCTGACGTATTTGTCCTAACGTCATATCATTTTGACAATCAGCCGATGGTTATACTTGAGGCACTAGCAGCAGAGTTGCCGATATTATATTGTGACGATCAACTGGATGTTGGAGTCGACAAAACAAACAGCATTAGAACATCACCATCAGCTTCAGCAATCAGCGAGGGCATGACACTCCTTGCTAATGATATCGCGCTACGCAATAAGCTATCGCGTGGATCAAAGCAAAAATGCGAGCAGCTTTCCGCCAAAGTAATGGCAGAGAAATATATGTCACTCTACCGAGAATTGATGTCATAAATTAGAATATTTACGAGGCGAGACTACCCTGATTGCAAGAAATTCGCTAAAATGGCTATATGAAATTATTCTCCTGGAACGTAAACGGTATTCGCGCAGTTATCAACAAGGGCGAATTTGCACAATTCATCAATAAGTACAATCCAGATATTTTATGTCTACAAGAAACCAAGGCCACACGAGACCAAGTTGAAATCGACCTACCAGATTATCACGAGCATTTCTACTCAGCCGCTAAAAAAGGCTATTCTGGTACGGCAATTTTCTCAAAAATCCCACCGCTGAATTGGTATGATGGATTTCCACAAAATATAATTGAAAGATTCGACCTAACTGGTGATAAATATGGCAATCCGGCTGACGAAGGGCGGATCATCGCGGCTGAGTTTGACAGTTTTTGGGTAGTTACTTGCTACACACCAAACTCCAAAGGAGACTTGAGCCGACTGGGTTTACGCCATGAAAAATGGGATAAGGCAGTATTAGCTTATCTACAGGAATTGGAACTGTCAAAGCCGGTACTATACTGCGGCGATATGAACGTGGCACATAAAGAAATTGACTTGGCAAATCCCAAACCTAACGTTGGCAAACACGGCTTCACCGACGAAGAGCGCGAAGGCTTCCAGAATTATTTGGAAGCTGGCTTTATTGATACATTCCGGGCAGTTTTTCCCGAAAAAACCGGCGCTTACACTTGGTGGACTCATTGGGCTAATGCCAGGGCACGCAATGTCGGTTGGCGGATTGACTATTGGCTAGCATCACGTGAAATTGCAAATCACGTCACTAATCCACAAATTCACCCGGAACAAATGGGTAGCGATCACTGTCCGGTAAGTATTGAGGTGGATTTGTAAATGGACATGAAATTTTGGCACAGACAAGAACCAGGCAAACCGCTTTTTCCTGATGTTGAATGGAATAAGCCAGAACGGCGCGATCAAGCAGGGAAGCTGGGGATTATTGGCGGCAATAAGTTAGGGTTTTTAGCGGTCGCGGAAAGTTATCAAGAAGCTCTTAAGACTGGCGTCGGCGAAGCTCGTGTATTACTGCCTGACATATTGAAAAAAAGTGTCCCCACGGTAATGACCGACGTATTATTTGCACCAACCAACCAATCAGGCAGCCTAGCCAATGAAGCCCTAAACGAAGCTCTAGTCTTAGAAAAATGGGCGGACGTGTTACTGCTATGTGGCGATGCTGGACGCAACAGTCAGACGTCAATTGTTTATGAAGAATTGATAAAAAAGTCAGAAATCCCAGTAGTATTAACAAGAGATGCGATTGACCTGGTCCAGAACAGTTTCCAGGAGATCTTAGATAATCCGCGCGTGGTTTTTGTGGCAAGTCTGGCGCAAGTTCAGAAAATTTTTCGCGCCATTTATTACCCAAAGATGATTACTTTTAGCATTCAGCTGGCGCAACTCGTTGAGACACTTCACAAATTTACCATTACATATCCCGTAACTATTTGTGTTTTTCATGCGGACAATCTAATAATTGCCCACGGCGGAGAAATCGTCACCCAAAAATGGGACGCTCCAATGGCAATCTGGCGAGGGACCGTTGGCGCACGTGCCGCTAGCTATTTAATTTGGTCACCAGAGGCACCGCTGGCAGCCATTAGCACTGCTATTTCTTCATAAAAAATCGCCCAAAAGTTGGACGATTAAGCCTGAAGCCATCTCTGGTACCGCGGGCCGGACTTGAACCGGCACGAGCTATTGCTCACCAGATTTTGAGTCTAGCGCGTCTACCAATTCCGCCACCGCGGCACAAGAGAACGCTTCAAACTACCGTACGATTGTAACATAATAGACCCCCGCTCACAAGCACGACTTTTATTTACCGCTGATTTACCGTATAATAAGGAAAGTTATGTATCCGACGGATGATCAATCAAACGGTCGAGTGGGCATGCCGCAATCAGATCAGCGCCGACCTCTTACACCGCCAGCTCGTGATCCAGCAGCTTCGCAGAGCGCCGCTGCTGATGTTATTCGCGGACAGCTTGACGCTATCTATGCCCGATCAGAAGATTATCAAGCCACTTCCCAGCAGTCACAACCTCAAACGAAACCGAATAGCAATCCAACCAATGAGACTAGACCTCAATATATTAGCTCGCAGCAGACAACTCAAATTCAATCAAATTCCGACCAAAAAGCTAGCTCCGGCCACGCTATGCGAACAGCACCAATCGTCCAGGAGACACCAGCAGACCAGCCAGAAAAAAAATCAGACACCGTAATAAGCCCAGTCCAGAATAAAACCTCGACCGTTCACACCCAAGTTTCAGCCGACCAATGGAAGCAATATCACAGTGCTTGGCAAAAATACTATCAAATGTACTACGAGCGTTATTACGCTGAAAATATTAATGCAAAAAACCGTGAGATATCGAGGCTAAATAGGGAGAATAGGCAGGCAAATTCAGGCGCCGACGAACCTCTAGACCCACAAAAGGTCGCCATAAAAGAGCTTCGTAGTCAAATTCAACAAAAAGTTCGAGATTCCGCCAAGAAGGTCAAAAAATCTCGCCATTTTATCCCAGCGATTGCTGGCCTGTCAGTGCTACTAATTTTCATGTTTTTACAATACAACCGCATCATTTTTGGAGCAGTAGCCGCCTACACCACTCCTGGCGCAATTAATCCTCAGAATATTATTGTTGACGCGTCAACAGATGTTACGGTCAGCTCTGAACCTCGGATCATTATTCCTAAAATCAATGTTGATGCTCCAGTGGTTTATGGGGCTGCTAGCGATACAAAATCTCAGTCAGAAGCCATGAGGCGAGGAGTCGCCCACTTCTCAATTCCTGGAGCCAGCGCTGTGCCAGGCCAGGTAGGCAACGCGGTTTTTGCCGCACACTCCAGTAATGATGCCTTTGCTGCAGGCGACTATAAGTTTGTGTTTGCCCAGAATGAAAAACTAGTCAAGGGTGACGTCATCTACATGAATTACAACAGCAAGCGCTACACTTATAAAATTACCTCCACCGAGGTCGTCATGCCAACTGAAGTCTCAAAGGTTCAATTAAACACAGACAAGCCAATGTTGACGCTAGTTAGTTGCGTACCTTTAGGTACGGCAGAAAAGCGCTTATTAATTTTCGCTGAGCAGATCAGTCCTGACCCAAATAAAGCTACCACAACAGCTGAATCCAGCACAAGTCAGCCACAGAATAACAAATCTGCCATCCCAGGAAAGCCCGAGCCAACACTCATAGAGAGATTATTCGGTAGGTAAACTAATTGTTAGTTAAATAATCCTATTGAGCCATTGTCCATGTTCATTTTATTCAGGACAAATTTTCCAGACGCGTTAACTGTAATTCCATAGACATAACGCTGGTTAGCCGATAAAACCGAATCCATGCCGCTTTTTACATCCAGCAAAGTATGTGCGTTAGTGCCGTCAAATTCACGAATCTCCATCTTTCCATTAGCAGATACACTACGGATATAGAAATTATCAAGCCACTTCACCTCTTGTGCAACACCAATATTAAACACCCGAGACAACTCTTTACGCTCCAAATCATACGACTGTAACGCTGCGCCGTTTTGCGCCACTATAAACCGCCCAGCATTATCCAGGGTCATACTTGTCGTTGCGTTTTCAGTCTTAATGTTTTTTGCAGTCTGTAAAAATTCTTTCTGTCGGTCCTTAGAGTCTGATATATTTCCTCTATAAATTGTCATATCCTGACCAACCGCCAAAACTACAGTGTCTTTATTAAAATAGCGAGAGGTCCGAATAATTGGCGTCTTATCTGTGGTGAATTTACCGATAACGAACGGCTCTTTCCAATCCCGCTTCCAAATTCCCGCGACTTTTTTGCCGTCAATAATCGACACATAAGATAGCCGATCGTCGCCATATAGCTTAAATGATTCTACGCCAGTTAAAATTGGACTAGAAATCGTCGAACTATCCAGATCAGCTCGACGAAGCTCACCGCTCTCCTGCAACATATATACCGAGTGAGCGCCAGTTCCTGCGAAACTAATTTGTTTTACACTTAAGCCCGTCATAGCTGTTAAGTCGATAATCTTCTCCGGATTCTCCCTGTCAAAAACCAGCCACTGCACGCCCGTGGCATTATTTTCTGCTGGATATGAGTGCTTGACTAAAGCATATCGCGAGTCGCGGTCCCATTCCGCCACCGAAAATACGTGGCCATCAGCAGACAGGGAATAGCCAGTCAAGAGACTTGTACTTAGATTATATTCCGTAAATTTCTCTTTGCCTTTATTGGTGTCGCGGATATCACCGACAGTCATGAACGGAGTTTTATCCTTTGTGCCAAAGCCCATCAAAAAACCACCGTTCGGCGATAAGGAGATGGTCTGCACCGAATCAAAGGTTTTTACCTCCGTAGTGTCGCGTTTTATCGGAATAAGCCTGGCATAATTCAGATTGGTTACGGTGTTAGATTCAATATCTAGGGTCTTCTGCCATGGCTCGTATTCGTTTAACTTCATTGCAAACGTATGCTTTCCTGGAAGCACAGTACTCTTTGTTGAGGTCCTACGCAACTCCATATCATCAACATAGACCAGCGCTCCGCTTGGATGAGATTCGTATTGGACTAGTCCCGTTTGCTGCAATTCTTTTGTATTAGGATTAAATGTATAGCCAAGCATTCTAAAAGTTAAAAATACCAGAAGAGTAATAAGCGATAATGTCATTAACGTGTACACAAAGGCTCGCCTTGCGAGTTCCTTAGTACGATTTCTTTGTCGATACATAATTATGGAAATTATAGCATATTTGCACACTTGAAAAAACCGTAGGCGATTTGTACTATATATACAGGAATAAACATTAGGGGGATTAATGACGAGTAAAAATTATGTAGTCATCAATGGGCGAGCCTACAACACTATAACTGGCATGGTGATGGATGACATTGATGTAAAGAAAACTGAAGTAAAAAAGGTGCAGCCAATCAACAGCCGCGGTACCGCAGTATCAAACATCCATGCTAATCACATTCAAAAATCGAGTACTTTAAATCGCCGACACGTTAAAATGCCGCAACGTACAGCACTGGCTGCCAAACCCCAGAAGACACGCGCTTCCGTACAGCAACATGTTGCCGTAAAGAAATTCGCTACGCCAACAGCCAGCAAGCCAACCCCAGAGAGAATTGTCGTTAATCGCCCGGCTGAGGCTCATCCTGTCATTCATCGTGCCCAAAACAGAAATCTTAGCGTTAATGGCAAACTACGAAAAGACCGTCGACCGCTAGATACCAATAATAATCCACTAGTTACCCCGAAAAAAGTCGAAAAGCCAGCCATAAAAACCGCTAAAGAATTAAAAAATGAAGCCATCGAAAAAGCCTTATCAAATGAAATTACTAGCAATAAAAAAGTTCGACGACGCCAGAAAAAAGGCAGCGCACTACGCTGGCTGAATACCTTTTCTGTTGGTCTTGCGGTAATGCTACTTGGCGGCTATTTGACATATCTAAGTATGCCAAACATTTCCATAAGGATGGCGGCAATTCAGTCAGGAATTGACGCCAAATATCCAGGCTACAAACCAGACGGCTACGCACTAAACGGCCCAATTAAGTTCAAATCAGGTGAAGTTAGCATGCGCTATGCCTACGCTGACGGCAGCTCAGCTTACACTATAACCCAACAAAAAAGCAGCTGGAACTCATCAGCCGTCAAGGAATTCTTCTCCGAAAAACATAAATCACCAAATACTACGATGATTGACGGATTAACAATTTACAGCGGCGGTAAAGAAGCCGCCTGGGTGAATGGCGGAATTTTATACCAGATCAGCGGCGACGCTAATCTATCTAATGATCAAATCCAAAAAATCGCAACCAGTCTGTAGCATATCAGTTAACGTGATATAATTTATTCATGACTACTAGAACTCGTTTTGCGCCAAGTCCGACTGGCTATATTCACGTCGGCAATGTTCGTACTGCACTATATACCTACCTTATCGCCCGGAAACATCAAGGTGATTTTATCCTACGCATCGAAGACACCGACCAAGCCAGATTTGTTGACGGAGCGGAGGAATTGATTCTAAAAACTCTAAATTGGCTGGGGCTAGATTGGGACGAAGGACCAAACCTCAATAGCACAGAAGAGGTTGGCAATTTCGGACCATATCATCAAACAGACCGACGGGAAATTTACCTCAAGTGGGCTAAGAAAATGATCGACGAGGGCTTAGCTTACGCCGATCCGTACACCCCAGAACAAGTTCAAACCTTCCGCGGCCAAGCCAAGACCGAGAAGCGGGCTTTCTTATATCGCGACCATCGTCCAGAAAATCCACCAGAATGGCGACTAGGCATGCCGCTCCGTTTTAAAGTTCCAGAGATTAAGCGATATTCCTGGCAAGACGCTGTCATGGGTGAATTGTCAGCTGGACCAGAGGCGCTTGATGATTTTATCCTAATCAAGGCAGACGGACTACCAACATATAACTTTGCTCATATCATTGACGATTTTGAAATGAAAATCACCCATGTCATTCGCGGCTCAGAATATATCGCCAGTACGCCCAAATATTTATCTTTGTATGAAGCACTGAAAATCGAGCCGCCAATTCTAGCGCACGTGCCACACATCATGGCGCCAACCGGCAATAAGAAGTTAGGCAAGCGTGACGGCGCAAAAAGTGTCACCGAGTACCAAAAAGAGGGAATATTGCCAGAAGCAATGCTGAATTTCTTAGCGCAACTCGGCTGGAACGACGGCACTGAACAAGAGATTTTCAGCAAGGATGAATTGATTGAAAAGTTCTCACTTGACCGCGTCCAGAAATCAGGCGCGCGGTTTGATGAGCAGCGGCTCATTTGGTTAAACGGCCAATGGATTCGCTCACTCAACTTGGGCAACCTTTATCATCGATGCGAAACTTTCTGGGGCGAAGAATCAAAGAACGCCGAAGAATCGTATAAAAAGCAAGTCTTAGCCCTAGCACAGGACCGTTTGAAAACATTGCAAGATTTGCCAAAATTAACCAACTATTTCTTCACCGAGCCCGAGATCGACGAGGAATTGATTAGCAGCAATAAACAACTCCGAAAATTAGCCGAAGAAGAACGGCAGAATCTTTTAAGCGTAGTACGTCAAGAACTCGCCAAAGTCACCGACTGGACGCCAGAATCAATCCAAAGTTGCCTGAATGGACTGTTGGAAATGACAGGCCAGAAGCCTGGTATTCTCTTTAGCCTGGTTCGAATTGTGACCACTTGGGCGCAGTTTAGTCCACAGCTGAATGACACGCTGGCGCTAATTGGTCAGGAAAAAACTCTACAAAGAATTGATAATTATCTACAAAAATAGTTTATTCACGCACCGAAAATGCTATACTAAGCATAAGCATGAATATAGAAAAATTAGATAAATCTGGACGAAAAAAAGAATCCCGCTGGAAACAGATAAAAGAGTGGGCGAAAAAACATATTTTAGCAATTGCGCTAATTTCCAGCGCGTTAGTTATTACTGGAGTTTTTCTGATTGCTATTTATTCCATAAAATATGAGCAGACTGCCAATACAGATTTACAAATACCAAAGAAAAAAGCTACACCAAAAAAGTTTTACTCACCCCTAACTGGTATAGAAGTAGCTGATGAAAACGCCACAAAGCAGCCCGTTACTGGCGTGATGATTGAAAACAGCCCAGCCGCTCGGCCGCAGTCTGGCTTGAAAAAAGCTGGTGTGGTTTACGAGGCAGTAGCAGAGGGTGGTATAACTAGATTTATAGCCCTATACCAAGGAGAAAAGCCAGCGCTAATTGGGCCAGTCAGAAGTCTGAGGCTATATTACCTCAGTTGGGCAGCACCATACCAAGCATCAGTCGCCCACGTTGGCGGCAGCCCTAATGCACTAGCCCAGGTCAGAAATGGTAGCTACCGCGACATCGATCAATTCTTTAATGGCGGCTACTACTGGCGAGTCCGCGACCGCTATGCACCGCATAATGTCTACACTTCCGGGGAAAGAATAGATCAATTAAACAACTCCAAAGGCTACGCCAAATCCGAATTCACCAGTTTCACCCGTGCTGACGGTAAACCAGCCGAGTCACCAAATGCCACAAAAATAGCTATAAACCTCAGCGGATACTCCTACAACACCTCATACACTTACCATAAAGAATCAAATTCTTACGCCAGGAGTATGGCCGGTGCGCCGCATGTTGATCGTGAAGACGGGCAGATTTCCCCAAATGTTGTTGTCGCCATGGAAGTTGGTGTTGAGGCTCGTGCGCAAAATTCCGACGGCTACGAGGACGTCAAAACCACCGGTAGCGGCAAGGCTTACGTCTTCCAAAATGGCGCAGTCATCGCTGCAACTTGGTCAAAGACTGACATCAACGCTCCATTAAAATTGGCAGATGAATCCGGAAAAGACATTGCCTTAAATCGCGGTCAAACCTGGATTTCTGCTTTCACTCCAGGTAGGGGAGGCATTTCATGGCAATAGACCCAAAATCCAAAACCCTAAGAGAATACAAACAATACTACTATCAAAAAGTCATACTCGTACTGTTGTCAGCAAATGCCTGCGTGATACTAGGACTAGCCACCACTCTTCATCTCACAGGATTATCTATTTCTCATCTAAACTTCTGGATTATCGTCCTCATAACAGCAATCTTACAGATTGTATCCTCAATTTCCATCGTTAAAATTATCACCGCTCCGCTTAATAAAATATTAGCCGCCTTGTCTCATAAGATTGGCGAGCTAACCACCGACACTCCGCCCCGACCCAATGACAAACGTTACGAAAAAACTGGCTTTAAGACCGCCCTTCAGGCAATTTATGGCGACTATCAGCCAGAAAAAAAGCCTACACCCGCAGATAATCTAAAAACTCCGCTCGTTCAAGGCCTCAACCAAACAAGCACCGGCGTCATCATATTTGATAAAAATCAAAAAATTATCTTTGCTAATTCCGCCGCTCCGATTTCTCGAAACTCCAATGGCGAAGATTTTTTGGCGTTAGATTTTATCAACGAACCAACAATTTCTGACTGGCTACACGAGATTTCTAACGAGAAAATTAAAGCAGAACGACGCTGGCGACGTATCAGCACCAACCCTGATATCATCCAAAATTCGCGCATTTTTGATGTCGTGGCCTCATTTGAAAAAGGCGCTGCTGCAGAGACCGTTATTTTCCTCATTGATAAGTCTGACAATTATTTACCAGAAGAAGAGGACCTTAACTTCATATCATTTGCCGCTCATGAGCTTCGCGGTCCGATTACTGTCATTCGAGGCTATCTGGATATTATCACTGAAGAATTTGCTGGGCGACTGCAGGGTGACGAGCAACAGCTGCTTGAAAGGCTAACAGTGTCCGCCAACCGCCTATCAAGCTACGTCGACAACATCCTTAATGTAGCACGATTTGATAGACATCATCTGAAGGTCTACCTCCTGGAAGATACCGTTTCGAATATTTATGCCTCAATTGCCGACGACATGCAACTACGCGCCTCGACCCAGCACCGCCTACTCAGTGTTAATATTCCAGAAGATTTACCGACTGTGGCCGCTGATCATGGCAGCATCGGGGAAGTCATCGGTAATCTAATCGATAACGCTATTAAATATAGTTTCGAGGGCGGCTCTGTGACCGTCTCGGCAGAGAAAAAGGGCGACTTTGTAGAAATATCCGTAGCCGACAACGGAATTGGAATGCCCGCTAACGTTGTAAATAATCTATTCCACAAGTTTTACCGCTCGCATCGATCACGTGAAGCTGTAGCCGGCACTGGTATCGGCCTTTACATTTGCAAGGCTTTCGTAGAATCGCATGGCGGCTCAATCACTGCTCGCTCCCGTGAAAATGAAGGCTCAGTTTTCTCATTTACCCTACCAATTTACGCCACAGTTAAAGACAAATTGCTAGAAGACGGCCAGCTGAATAATCAATTAATAAGAAGAAATGGCGGATGGATAAAAAATCACGCCATGTATAAAAACTAGGAGAGATTATGATAAAGACAATTTTATGCGTAGAAGATGACCGATTTATTGGCGAAATGTATGTCAGAAGTCTGCAAAAAGCCGGCTATGATGTGACATGGGTGGTTGACGGCAATGACGGGCTGGTGGCGGCGCGTAATCAGCAATTTGATCTCATTATTCTGGACTTAATGTTGCCAGAGCAGCGCGGTGACCAGATTTTAAATTCACTCCGTAATAATGATGTCGATCTAATCCCGAATAGCAAGGTGATGATTATGACTAATTTCGAGCAAGATGAGTCTTCTCGCAAGTCTGTGATGGGGCGCGTCGATGGTTACCTGATTAAAGCCGACATTACGCCACGGAATTTGATTGAAGTCGTTAAGCAGATGGACAATGATAAATCGTAAATAAAAAAGACGGAAAACTCCGCCATAATGTTTTTGGTGACCCCACCGGGAATCGAACCCGGGTTGCCAGGATGAGAACCTGGTGTCCTAACCGCTAGACGATAGGGCCGTAACTCCATGGATTATACCATGGAAAGGGAAGGCTTGTCTACTTTTTCTCTATGTTAGACGTCGACTTTTTATGATAAGACAGCATAGCCCAAGAGCTATATATTAAAACGACCAGAAAAATAACAATAGGAGAGAAATAAAAATTGATCATATCAATAGTCGACAAGACCTTTACGATGAATACGTCTTTATTGGCAATGGGGAAAAATAGCCCGAATCGTAAAAAGATGACTAATACATAAAATATGACCGTCGCACATCCAATAGCAGTCAAGACTTTTGAAACTTTATCAGTAATCCAATATTGTCCAGTTTTATACCAATAGATTGAAATGCAAGCAAGCATTAATATATACAATCCTAATGCTTCTAATATATAGCCCAAAGGACCAGCAAACGACTTAAGTATACCCAATAAGGTACTAGTGAGACCCACTGAGATGAGACAAATTATCACAAAGACCGCAGTTCGCCTAAGAGCCTTATTCTTCATATCTTTAGTAGGACGCACATCAACACGCTGCCACTCATCCATATCCTCCTCGCGCGGAAACGAACTATTTGCTAATAGGTCAATTATATCCATAGGTGTCGGCAAAGAACAGCTCACCAACTCAACAGAAAAGATGATTACAGGAAAAAGCACCAAGACATCTACTGGTATAGACTTACCGTATAACCAAAGTGCCATAAAAACTATTACCGACAACACAGAAGAGTAGATTACCGCCCTTGGGCTATCCTTTACCATTTTGTTAACATTTTGATAATCACCACCCCTATACCACCTAATCATAAAACTAATCAGTAACAGAGAGCTAGCCATAGATGTAGTCAGAATGATTTCTGTCAAGAAAAGGACGTATCTGTCATACTGCCCTAATCCTCGCACTGACACGTAAACCCCCAATAGTATAATGATAGTAAATATTATAGAAAAGAGTACAACACGGTTGAAGGCTCTCTTTTTCTCCGTATTGCCATAGTTTGGTGCATTGCTTACGTCGGGATTATTGTTTCGGTTATTATGCTGATCATTATTCATAGAATTATTCTCCTGACTATTATATTTTCAAATTATTATCCCATCGCAATTAATAAAGTAATCAGTATTGCAAGCAAGACGATAATCGCAATAATGGCAATGATCATAGGCTTAATCCACTTATATGAAAGTGGTTGATTCTCGTAATGCTCCGCATAATCTAAATGACGTTTTTCTACGTTCTCTTCAATAGACTTTATGCGACGACCTCCTATATAACACGACACTGTAATCCAAGAGACATACGCTAGCGCCACTAGCGGGCTAATTAAGACGATAAGTTTTAAAACCAAGAACGTCAAAGATATAGGAAGCCATATTATTGAATATCTATCTTCCATACCAGCTGACGGACTCAAGAAAGACATAATCGTGTAAAAAATTATAGCGGTAAAAAATGAGTTAACTAATTTGCCGTTTTTCACTAGATAATTCGCAATCCAATACCGCCCAGATTGATACCAATAAATCGAAATACAGATAAATATCCCTATGGTCATAGCCGCAATAGGAAATATGACCCCAACGAGCGACGCCAATCCAGCACCAGCATATAGTACATCACGACTATCAAATACAACAATAGCAAAAAACACCGGCACAAGAAGACAGATAATTATGTAAATTATGGTATATAAAAGGGCGTGTTTTTTCTCTATTTTTCCATCAGTAATCGACATATTAATGGAATATCGTCGCACCGACTCTTCATTAATAATCTCCAGAGCGGAAGCAAAAGCAGCGACAGGAGAGAGAAGGAGCGTGAATACTGTTATAGGTCTATCAGTTCCCCAGAGTAACGTTAAGAATATCACTACAGCTATTGCAGCATAAAAAGCAGCCTTGGGACTATTTTTCACCGCCTGACCGATGAAATGGTAGCGCCCTTTTTTATATTGTATGATCATAGACTCAGCCAAAAGTAGAGAGATATACATAACACCAATGGACAAAAATCCAGTAGCTAAGAAAACGCTATAATTCCCAAAATTATCACCACGATTACTTAGCCCCTGTGCAAAAATATAAACCCCCGCAAATATCGCAATCACAGAAATAATAACATAAAATACTGCATACTTAAATGCTTTATTCTTATCCATACTCTTATCAAACGAAGGACCCGTGGCTGTTGAGGATTCCATAGAAGTTTGTTGACCTTTTACATTTTCAGCATTAGGCAGGGTGGGCAATTCATTATTTGTGAGATTATTATTTTGATTCCGATCCAAATCATTATTCATGCAATTACTATACCACATAACTCTTGAGATTTTCTCAAAAATTCGCCATAATAAAAGGTATGAAAAAGGGCGGGATTTGCTGTAAGCCTCACACAATTTCCAGATTTTGGTTAAGGCGGTTGTGTGAAGTAGCATTACTAAGTTGTTTTACGATTATTCTGTTATACGCATGGGCAAGGTTTATTCCTACCGGCTATCAATTACCGATAGGCCTATCTGTCTCTGACAAAGCAGCTGGAGTAGCGGCAATCGGCAGCTTAATTATGCTCATTTTATGCTTCTGGCTGCCTAAAAAACACGAAACCAGTGTCGGTATTTTTGTATATTTATTAACCGTCGCTGTAAGCGTCGTCACCATCATTACTAGTGGCGGTGTCGTCTCGCCATTTTTAGTGATGTGGATAATTGTGGCAATTTTCGCTGGATTCTTTGGTATAGCTATTCTAGGCATAATGGCGCTTCTGGTAGTCTTACAAATCATCGCCTTCGTCACCCAGAGTGGTATAAATACGCAGTTTATCATTGGACATATATTTTTTGGATTCCTGCCTCTAATATTTAGTCTTATCCTCTGGGGTCGCCGTCAGCAGAGTGATAATAGTGTGTCTAACCTAGAGAACAAACTCTCTGCCATTGAAGGCAAGTCTGATGTAGTTATCAATGCTATCAATGACGGTGTTCTGGCTATTTCTAAAGACGGCAATATTGAACTAATTAATCCATCAGCTCAACAAATTATCGGCTGGAAGCAGGGTGATGCGCTTGGGCTGAATTGGAAAAGTGTTCTGAAACTAGTTGCTTCAGATGGCAAGGAAGTTGACGAGCTTGAAAATCCAATCTCTCAATCTTTATCTAAAAACCAGCCAGCCCACAGTGATAAATTCTTCCTATTAACCAGTTCCGAAAAACGAATCCTTGTTTCAGTAGTCAGCTCTCCGGTCGGCACAGACGGAGAAGGGATTATTGTGGTATTCCGAGACATTACCAAAGAAAAGGCTGAAGAACGTGAGCAGGCTGAATTCATTTCTACCGCCAGCCACGAGATGCGCACACCAGTTGCCTCAATTGAAGGATATCTGGGATTAGCTCTCAATCCAGCCACCGCCAATATCGACGAAAAAGCGCGCGACTTCATCACTAAAGCCCACGAATCAGCGCAGCATCTAGGCAGACTATTTCAAGACCTACTTGACATTAGTAAAGTAGAGGACGGCCGAATGAAAAATAATCCAAAGATTATCAATATCAATGAATTCCTGAAAGAAATTTTTGAAGGACTAGCGCCAAAAGCCAACGAAAAGCAGCTAAATTATATCTTTGCTCCAGACACGATTGACGAAGGTAAAGAAAAATCGCTACAGCCAATATTCTATGCTAATATTGACCCTGACCATTTTAGGGAGGTTACCAGTAATCTTATAGAAAATGCCATCAAATACACGCCATCTGGAGATGTTACCGTAGATATCACTGGTAACGATAAGCAAATCTCTATAAGCGTTAAAGATAGCGGCATAGGCATTCCTGCCGAGGACATTCCGCATTTATTCCAGAAATTTTATCGTGTTGACAACTCTGACACCCGCGAAATTGGCGGTACTGGCTTAGGGCTGTACTTAAGCCGCCGTTTAGCTGAGACGATGTCAGGCAACTTACGTGTTGAGAGTAAATATAAAGAGGGCAGTACATTCTACCTAGAAATTCCACGAGTCAGTAGCACGGAAGCTACTCAGCGCTTGGAGAACATAAACGCAGAATCCTCAGACCAAGCAGGCCCATCTCCTGCTGCCGCTGAAGATATTGAAATTACGCCTGAAAAAGCGCCAGAAGAATCTATTATTGAATCTCCAGATATTACCAACGGCGCGACCTCTACACAGACGCCAGTTACATCCACCTCAGATCCTCAAACGACAAACCCACAAGCACCTAAAACTTCTACCGAGCCAACCCTGGCTGAAATTGAAGAAGAGATAAAGAGAAACCGGCAGCAGCTATCAGTTCCTGGTCGCGAATAATAGCCATAAGTACTATAGATTTTTTGTCAAAACTCCAGTATAGTATAGATATATGACAAAAATTTTATTGGTCGAGGACGACAAAAGCTTACGTGAGATTTACGGCGTGCGGCTTTTGGCGGAGGGCTACGATATCGTTTCGGCGGGCGACGGCGAAGAAGCTCTGGCCATGGCAATCAAAGAACGTCCGCAACTGATCTTGAGCGACGTGATGATGCCAAAGATTTCCGGCTTTGACATGCTAGACATTCTGCGCTCAACGACAGAAACAAAAGACGTAAAAGTAATCATTATGACAGCCCTATCTTCAGAGGACCAGCGAAAGCGTGGCGAACAGCTTGGAGCTGATCGATATTTAGTAAAGTCTCAAGTAGGTATTGAAGACGTTGTCAGGGCAGTCCATGAGGCTTTAGGAGATTTGCCAGGCGTCGGAACAAATCCCGTACCAGTTTCACAGCCAGCTCCTGCACATACGCCAGAGCCACAAACTCCAGCACCGCAACCGATAACTAGACCTGACGTGTCTTCGTTATCTCCGCAATCACAGACCGCTCCAACTATCACACCAACACCGCCTACAGCAAATCAGTTTGCACAACAAACACAGCAAACCTATCAGCCACAAACTCCAGCACCACAACCAATTCAGCAACCAACACCAGTAGCTATGCCGACACCGCCAGCACAGCCAACGACATTACCGCAACCTACAGCACCTTTCTCTTCGTCAGCGCCGCGCCCATCTGGACTAGGTGACCGGATTATCCAACCACTACCCGCTGACAGTTCGCAAAATTCTATTGATATCTCTCAACTCATGGCTAGGGAACTAGACGCTAACCCAGCATCAATAGCACAGCCAACTAATACAGTCACACCGCCTCAGGTCACCCAGACACCTGTTGAGACTCAAGTTGGCGCCGAAACAACCCAACCACAGACCGTTCCCGCGCAAACACCAGAAGCCTCACAGCTACCACAACCTCCATCAACAACCCCAGAACAATGACAGACTCTCACAACGACCAAAATTCTTGGCGCCTTAATAAATTTGTGGCGCTAAGTTTGGGTGTTTCCCGTCGTAAGGCTGATGAATTAGTTGAAAAGGGGAAGATTATGGTTGATGGGCAGTCAGCCAGATTAGGACAGCAGATTTCTAGCGCAAATCAGATTACCTATAATAGTCAAACTTTAGAAATTCAGCCAAAGAAGCTGATTGCTCTAAATAAACCCACAGGCTATCTCTGCTCACGTGCCTCCCAGGGCGGCGTGCCAACAATTTACAAGCTCTTGCCAAAACACCTCCATCACCTCAAACCCGTCGGTCGCTTGGACAAAGACAGCTCTGGCCTAATTCTACTCACCAATGACGGTGATTTTGCGCATAGCATGACACACCCGTCTTTCTATAAGATTAAGCGCTACTTAGTTACAATTGACAAGCCGCTGCAGCCTCTCCATCGGCAGATGATTAATGATTTTGGTGTGCAGCTACCAGACGGACCCAGTCAATTAACCCTCGAAAGACAGCATGATGGCGATGATTACCGCTGGATAGTTCAGATGAGCGAAGGGCGCAATCGTCAAATCCGCCGCACATTTGACGCACTAGGCTACACCGTCAAGAAACTCCATCGTACAGATTTTGGGAAATATTCCCTCGTAGAACTTAAGAGGGGCGAGTGGAAGGAAGAGCAAATCTCCAACTAGCCTATTTACATTTGATAAAAAACGTTGTAGAATATCTTCTGTATTTAAATTTTATAAAAAGAATAACTTATCGTGAAATCACCAGAATCACCGCGGAAAGAGACAGACATAAGCCACGGACAGGCCGCAGAAGCTTGGTTGGACCTACAAACATTAACACCAGAAATTGGCTCCATAAAAGAAAGGCGCGAGAGTATTTTAGAATTGTATTCAGGAAAAATAAATGGATCTCTTCCTGAAATAATAAATAAATCTCTTCCTAAAATAATAAATAAACAGGTCTCTGATTATGGCAAGGTAATAGTAGAGCTAGAAAATATCGTAAAAAAACTTAATCTAGAAACATTACCCACAGTAGAACAAGACTACTACTGTATACATAATTCTGAAAATCACTACTACATACTCATACGCAGACAATCTTTGGTAATATATATTGCTGACTTTCCAAACAATGTCCAAGTCGTCAATGATTCTGAAATGGGAGATCTGTCGATACGGAAGTTTGACTATATTAGTCCAGACGATATATCTGACTATTTGAAAATAGAGAGCTCATGCAGCCGCTGGCTTAATCATCGCCTCAAAGAAGGCCCTGGAAGCATTACGTCTAAGATATTACACAACTAATAGTCATTAACAACCGCCTCCTCGCCAAAATACCCTAAAACTGTTATAATCTATAATCATGTCAAAATTACCAGCTGTCGCTATTATTGGTCAAGCTAACGTCGGCAAAAGCTCGATGTTTAACCGTTTAACGCGTTCTCGAACTGCTATAGTCGCTCGTGAGGCCGGCACCACCCGCGACAACGTTGTCGGTAAAGTTTCATACAAACGACACAACGTCGACTCCACACCGTCAGATGACTATTCTCAATTTTGGCTCATCGACACCGCCGGTCTTAAAACTGCCGAAGACGAATTCGAAGCAACCATTCAGGACCAAATTGCTGACGCGTCTGCCGCTGCCGACGTCATCCTTGTCATGGTCGATTCCACCGTCTATCCATCAGACGCCGACCGCCAACTCGCCAAAAAAGCCTTAAAAAGCGGCAAGCCCGTCATTTTAATCGCCAATAAAGCTGATCTGAAAGAATCTCTTCACGTTGACGAATTCAAACGACTTGGCGTTAAAACCATCATCAAAACCTCTGCCGAGCACAACATTGGCATCTCCGAACTGCTTGATAATATCGCCGATCTCATCCCGCAAGCCATCGTCGCCGCACCTGACGACATCATCCGCGTCGCCCTCATCGGCCGGCCAAATGTCGGCAAAAGTAACCTGTTCAACACCCTCGCGGGCAAGCAGCAAGCCATCGTCGCCAACGTTGCCGGCACCACCCGCGACGTCAACCGCGTCCAAGTCCGCTACCACGGCCAAACCATCGAGCTACTCGACACCGCTGGCATTCGCCGCCAAGGCAAGCAAGAAACCGGCATCGAAAAGTTCTCGGTCCTGCGCACCATGCAAGCCATCAACGAAGCTGACGTCTGTTTTCTATTGATGGACGTCAATGAGCTTAATGTCCAATTAGACCAACGCCTGGCTGGCATCATCGACGAGGCAGGCAAGGGGCTGGTCCTAGTGGTCAGCAAGTGGGACTCCGTCGAAGGCAAAGATGCCTACACTCACGACGAACTAGCACCGCAAATTAGCTATAATTTCAAATTTACTCCATATGCACCGTTAATATTCACCTCTTCCGTCACAGGGCAGAATGTCACTAAGTTATTTGATCTGGCAGTCGATATTTATAAACGCCGCCGCCAAGAATGCAAAACTCGCACCTTAAACGACATCTTGCAAAAAGCCATTGCCGCTCATCCGCCGGCCGGCCTGAAGAACTCACACCCGAAACTTCGTTATATCGTTCAGACGGACGTTGCTCCGCCGTGGTTTGTTATTTATGGTAGCAATCTGAAGTTTGTCCACTGGAGTTATAAGCGCTATCTGGAGCGAACTTTACGTGAAGCTTTCAATTTTGCAGGAACGCCAATTAAAATGTCCTTCCGCGACGAAAAACAACTGAAAGCCAACCGCGAACGCGTCGCCCGTGGCCTAGCGCCCGTCACCAAAGCCTACAAACAAGCCAAAAACACCGAAAAAGGCATATAATACCACATTTTTGACAAAATCTATTGACATTTTATTCTATTAGTGATATATATATATCAGCTTTTGTTGACAAGTTGAGCAAATCCTTGTCCGAAAGTGTATTT
>ERZ773003.573-NODE-573-length-26422-cov-4.638905_pt1 | contig 26422 bp, 30 predicted proteins | sample MGYA00580668_ERZ773003 | MGnify/ENA primary metagenome ERZ773003 (study PRJEB29015, sample SAMEA2738002) | human oral metagenome | biome: human oral; feature: human-associated habitat; material: dental | place: China | collected 2126 ... | reverse complement strand
ATTAAAACCATATAAATTTACATATTCTAAATTGTATTTTTCTTTTATTATTTTAGGTTCTTTTATTTTTGATTCTTCAACTCCATTTGGTATAAATATTGTTTCTCTATTATATGTTTCTTTGAAATAATCTTGAACTCCTTTTGATAGAACTATTATTTTATCTGCATATTTTACTGCACATTTTTCTCCATGCTTTATATATTTTGTTGCAAATCCACCCCATTTACTTCTACTCCAATCTAATCCATGAATTGTTACTACTATTTTTTTGTGAAATAAGTGTGGCAACCATAACATTGCACATGAACCTTCTGCATGATAATGTAATATGTCATATTTTCCAAATAATACTTTTATTGATGCAAATAAACTATATAAAAATGCATCTATCCCTTTTTTATTTATTGTAGGTATTGTGACAATTTTTACTCCTTTATATTCTTTTAACTTTTGATTTTCGTCACTTGCATTTTTGTCTTGTACATTTTTGCCTTTTCGATTATATACTGTGACATTATGTCCTAATTTTATCATTCTCGTTGATAGTTCTTCAACAACGACTTCAATCCCACCTTCACGTGATGGTATTCGTTTATGGCCTATCATTGCTATTTTCATAAAATCTCCTAATAATTGTTATATTTTTATTCATTATCGAATTTTTATCTTAAATTTTATTTTGCACCTTTTCTTAGTAATACTACTAAGATTACTTTTATGAAAATCTTCAAATCGAGTTTAAAAGATTGATTTTTTGAATAGATTGATTCTATTTTTAATCTTTCTTTAAATGTTACGTCGCTTCTTCCATTTACTGCCCAATATGAAAATATACCACATTTAGTAGATACAATCGAATCATAGTAGTCTTCCATGTCTTCTTTTTCTCTTGGTAAATATGGTCTATTTCCTATAATGGCCATGTCTCCTTTTAGAACATTAAAAAATTGTGGAAATTCATCTAGTGATGTTTTTCTCAATAATTGTCCTATTGGTGTAACACGTGGATCTTGTGACAACTTCTTATTTATTCTATATTCTTCTGCTAGCTCTTTGTTATTTTCTAATATTTCTTTTAATTTTTCATCGGCATTCGGAATCATTGTTCTTATTTTATAAAACTTGAATTCTTTTCCATTTTTTCCGATTCTATTTTGGGTGTATATTATTGGGTCGTAATCTTTATTTATTAGATATACGATTTTTATTATTGCTAACATTGGAATTAATCCAGCACATCCGATTATGGCGCATATAATATCGAATGTGCGTTTTAATGTATAATACGTTGCTTTTTTTATTTTATTTAATATGCTTACTTCACTTCTTAAAATTAATTTCTTACTTATATAATTTTCATTTGCAGTAATAGTTCTTTTTAGATTTTCCACCCTTGTTATCTCCATTTTAATTTATTTTGAATTTATTATTTGCATTGGATTATATAATATTAAATATTCTAATTCTTCTAACCCTATTTCTTTTTCAATTAGTTGTAAGTCTCTTTCTAATTCTTGATATCTTGTAAATCTTTGATGTGCATCTGTTGCTAAAAAGCTATATTTATCTTCTTTTAATAACTTTTTAAATATTTTTTTTGCTTTTTCTCCATAGTCTCCTGATATGCTTGAAATGTTACCTTGTAAATATACTCCTTTTTCTATCCATTTATCAATAATTCCTGGATTTTCTTTTACAATTTCATATCTTTCTGGGTGTGCTAGGATTGGTCTGTACCCGTTTTTTAGTAATTCTTCTATTATGTTGTCTAAATAAATTACTTTTCCTACGAATGGTAGTTCAAATAGTACATATCTTGATTCTCCTAAAGTTGGGACTTCGCCATTTATGATATCTGATACCATTTCTGGGTATATAAATATTTCTGCTCCGACATGGATTTTGACATTAATTTGCTTTTCTGCTAACTTTTGATTTATTAAGTCTACGATTATTTTTCTGTTTTCTTTATTTAAGTCATATTTGTCCTTATTATAATGACTTGTTGCTATGATTTCTGTTATTCCGTTTTTTTCCGCTTCTTTAATCATATCAAATGTTTCGCTTGCATTTCTTGCACCATCATCAATACTTGGTAAAATATGTGCGTGTATATCGATCATGTCTATCTTTTCCTTATGCGTTATTAATATCTTTCAATATATTTGCCATATATTTATTTAATACTTTTGGATTGTTATTTATTTTAGGGTTATTTGTTTTTGGATTGTTTGAATTCTGATTATTATTTATTATTTTTTTATTTATTATCTCATTATTTTTTATTTCATTGAAGTTATTTTCATTATTTTTTATTGCATTGCTTTTTATTGAGCTCTCTTCTATATGGGTATTATTTTTTTGCTCAATTATTTCTGCATTTGCTTTTGCTTGTTCATTTGCTCTTTGTGCATTTATTGTTTGCATATTTGGCATTTGAACTTTGTTTGTGTCTATATTAGTTTTTGCATTACTTGCTTGTGGTTTTTCCACTTTAACATCATTTATCTCGTTTGATGTTTTATTATTTTGTCCTTCTAAATTAACATTATTTATATGGGTATTGTTAATTTCTTCTACATTAGATTTATTTATATGGGTATTATTAACTTCGGCTCTTATTGGAGGGTGAGCGACTAAGTTATTTATACTTTCTTCTTTTTTATTTTTAGGATGTTTAGGATTGTTTTCATTTTTTATTTTTTCGATTTCATTTGTGATTTTTGTTTGATTTTCTAATTCTTTTTTTAATTTTAGCAATTCTTTTTCTAATTCTTGATTTTTTTGATTAATCTTATTAATCATTTTTTGATTTTTGTCAATTGCTTTTGTTTTTTCTTCTTTTATTTGCTTTTTTTCTAGGTCCTTATTTGCTTTTTTGATTTTTCTGTTATAGAAAAATCTTTTTATTTTCATTCTTAATGATTTGTTATTTACTTCTATTGTGTTCCCATAAAAGTATTTTGTATTATATTGATTTAATATAACTTTTGTTCTGTTTAATACGATTCCTGCTACATTTCCACCAACATGGTTTATTCTTCTTATTGCACTTTTTAAGTCGTCGATTCTTGTTTTGTTGTAAATTGCTATTAATATTGTTGCGTCTACTACTCTTGATACTAGTATTGAGTCTGTTACCATTAGTATTGGTGAACTGTCTATTATTACGTAATCGTATTTTTCTTTTAATGCTTCGATTGTTTTCTTGAATTTTTCTTGTCCGATTAATTCTGATGGATTATTTACCATTGTTCCTGCTGTTACTATTGATAGATTTTCTACATTTGTTTTTCTTATATATAGTCCATCTGTTGAATTACTTAGATAATCTGATAGTCCTAATTCATTTTCTAATTCAAATACTTTGTGCAAACGTGGTTTTCTGATATCACTGTCTACTAATATTACACGTTTGTTTGCTTGCGCTAGTGTAATAGCTAAGTTTGCTGTTACGAATGTTTTTCCATTTGCTGGTGTTGTTGATGTTAACATTATGGCTGTTGATTTTTCATCTTTATTAATGTATTGAATATTTGTTCTTAATAATCTAAATACCTCTGATATAGGTGATCTTGGATCATATTTTGTTATTAATTCTGACATTATTTATTTCCTCCTTTGTTTCCATCAACTTGTTTCATTTCTTTGATTTCTGGGAATTCTGCTAATATGTTTAGTCCTAATTCTTCAATGTCGTTTGGTGACTTTATTGTATTATCTAAGAAATTTATTAGTAATATGATGAATATTGCTATTACTATTCCACCTATTGTGAACATTAATATGTCTTTCATGTGATGTATATTACTTGGTTCTTTTGGTGTTTCTGCTACTAGTGTTATTGAAACGTTGTCTATTCCGTAAGTATTATATATCTTTTCTTTAAACACTTTTGCTAATTCGTTTGCTAATATTGCTGCTTTTTCTGGATTTTTGTTTGTTACTTGTATGTCTAGTATTTGTGTGTTACTTACGACTGTTGCTGTTGTTGATTTCTTTAATTCTGCTGGAGTTATATCTACTATTTGTGTATTTTGAATTACTTGTGTTAATACATCATCGTTTGTTAGTAATTTTTGGTATGTTGCTATAATTTTGTCATTGATTGTTACATCTGATTGTGTTAATGCTCCTAAATTAGTTTTCTTTTCTTGATTTTTGTCAATCTGTACTAGAACTATTTGTACTTTTGCAGTGTATTTAGGTTTTACTAATCTATATGAATATATGAAACCTAATAATATTGCTATCATTGTTGTTATTATGATGATTAATTTCTTTTCCCACATCATTTTGAATACATTTTTTAAATCAATAGTCTCTTCCATGGATTCTCCTTTGTTACATTTTTATTTCACTTATATTACAATTTTAACATTTTTTATATTTTATGTAAATACTTTTAGCGAATTTTGTTACTTTTTTGTGATTTTTATGTTTACTTTGTATGATTTTAAAAGGAGCTTCCGTCTTGGAAGCCCCTATTTTTCTATTCTTTTTAGTCTTGTTGTAAATTTACAAATTATTTCATCTGTTATTGTGTCTGTTAGTTTTGCCCAGTTTTCTAATGTTAAATCTTTGATTTCATTTGTGTCTATTAATATTACTTCATCTCCTACTGAGATTGAATTTTCATCATCTATTTCAATCATTAATTGATCCATACATATTCGGCCTATTTGATGATATTTTTTGTTATTGATTTTTACTATTAGTCTATTTGATAATGCTCTTGGTACTCCATCTGCATATCCGATCCCTACTGATGCTATCTTGATTTTTTTATCTGCTTTAAATGTTCTGCCATAACTTACCGTTTCTTCTGGATTTATGTATTTGATGCTTGTTACTTTTGATTTTACTGACATTACTGGCTTGAAGTCTATGTTATGCTTATTATAACAGTCGTATGATGCATTTATTCCATACATTAATATTCCCATTCTTACATAGTCATATTTACATTCTGTATAATTAATGGTTCCATAACTTGCTTGTGTGTGTAATTTTCCTGGATTTTGTCCTTGCTCTTTTATGAATTCTACTGCTTTATCAAATCTACTTATTTGCTCTTTTGTAAAATTTATGTCTTCTACTTTATCTGAATCTGATACGCATAAGTGTGTGAATGTTCCTTCTATTTGTAATGCTGGATTTTGATATATTTCTTTTAATGATTCAAAATTGTTGTAAAATTCACCAATTCTGTTCATTCCTGTGTTTATTTTTACATGACTTTTTAATTTTCCTTGTAGATTTGCTTTTAGTACTGATTTTGCGTAGTCATTATCTACTATTGTTTGAATTATATCATTGTCTATTACTGTCTGTAATTCTTCTGGTTCTGTGTATCCTAATATTAATATGTTGCCTTTGATATTATTTTGTCTTAATGTTATTGCTTCTTGTAGTGTTGCTACTGCAAAGTTGGTTATTCCGATTTCTTGTAACTTTTTTGATATTATTATACTGTCGTGTCCATAGGCATTTGCCTTGACTACTGCCATTATTTGTGTGTTTTTTGGAATTATATTCTTTATTTGATTTATATTGTATTCTAAATTTTTAGTGTTAATTTCTATCCATGATCTTTCTTTTGATTTGTTCATCTGTATTTCCTCTTTTTTTCCTTAAAAAAGGCTCTAGCGGTGACTAGAGCCTTTAGCTTGTATTTTTTATTATTCAACTGTGATTGCTACTACAGGGCATGAGTTTGCTGCATCTACTGCTGCTTCCTTATTTGCTTCTGTAACTTCTCCGAATGCTTCTGATAATCCATTATCATTCATTCTGAATACTTCTGGTGCCATTCCTACACATAGGCCGCATCCAATGCATTGTTCTTGATTTACATTTGCTGTCATTTATTTATGTCCTTTCTTTAATTATGCTGTTTCTTCATTTCTAGAAGATTTATTTTTCTTCTTGTTTTTATGATTATGTATTTTTACTTCTTCTTTATTTTCGTCTATTTCTATTTTTGCTTTTTCTTTCTTTTCTACAACGTCTTTTGTTATGATGCATTTTGATATTTTTGAGTTTGATGGTACTTCATACATTACGTCTCTCATTGAGTCTTCAATTATTGAACGTAGTCCACGGGCTCCTGTTTTTCTTTCAATTGCTTTTTCTACCATTGCTTCTAATGCATCTTGTGTGAATTCTAATTCTACACCATCTAATTTTAACAATTTTTTATATTGTTTTGTTAAAGCATTCTTTGGTTTAATCATTATTTCAATTAAAGCATTTTTATCAAGTTCTCTTAATGTTGCTATTACTGGTAATCTTCCTACAAATTCTGGGATTAATCCGAATTTTAGTAAGTCTTGTGGTAATAACTCTTCATAGATTCTATATTTATCTATTTCTTTTGAACTTTGTACTGTTGCTCCAAATCCTATTGATTTTTTTCCAATTCTATCACCAATTATTTTATCAAGTCCTTCAAATGCTCCTCCACATATAAATAATATGTTTGAGGTGTCTATTTGAATTAATTCTTGATGTGGATGTTTACGTCCTCCTTGTGGTGGCACTGATGCAACTGTTCCTTCTACTATTTTTAATAACGCTTGTTGTACGCCTTCGCCTGATACATCTCTTGTTATTGATGGATTTTCTGATTTTCTTGATATTTTATCAATTTCATCAATATAGATTATTCCTGTTTCGGCTTTTTCTATGTCGTAGTCTGCTGCTTGAATTAATTTTAATAGTATATTTTCTACATCTTCACCTACATAACCTGCTTCTGTTAATGTTGTTGCATCTGCTATTGCAAATGGTACTTTTAGTGTTTTTGCAAGTGTTTGTGCTAAATATGTTTTACCACATCCTGTTGGTCCTAGTAATAAAATGTTACTTTTCTGTATTTCAACATCATCTATTTCTTCTTCAGTATTTATTCTTTTATAATGATTATATACTGCTACTGATAATGTCTTTTTTGCTTCATCTTGACCTATTATATATTCATCCAATACTTTTTTAATTTCTTCTGGTGTTGGTAATTCATCGTTTGTAGAAATTTGATATTTTGTTTCTGCTTTTGATTCGTCGAATTCTATAATATTTGTACATAATTTGATACATTCATCACAAATATATACTCCTGGTCCGGCTATTATTTTATTTACTTCTGATTGTGATTTGCCACAAAATGAGCATTTTATGTTTTTATTAGCCATTTGGTCTCCTCGTCATTCTTAATTAAATTCTTTTGTCCATTATTCCATCTATTAGACCATATTCTAATGCTTCTTGTGCTGTCATATAGTGGTCTCTTTCGGTATCTCTTTCGATTACTTCTAGTGGTTGACCTGTTTGTTCACTTAATATTCTATTAAGTTTTTCTCTTGTTTTGATCATTTGATCTGCGTGGATCTTGATTTCAGTTGTTTGTCCTGATATTCCTCCACCTTGGCCACCTATTAATGGTTGGTGAATTAGAATTTCAGCGTTTGGTGTTGCAAATCTCTTTCCTTTTGTTCCGTTTGTTAAAAGCATTGCTCCCATACTTGCTGCCATTCCAATACAGATTGTTGTTACTGGGCATTTAATATAATTCATTGTATCAATGATTCCCATTCCATCTGTTACTGATCCACCTGGTGAATTTATATAAAATGATATTTCCTTATCTGGGTCTTCTGACTCTAAAAATAACATTTGTGCGATTACTGTACTTGCTGATGCTGAGTTTACATCTTCACTTAAAAATATAATTCTATCTTTTAATAATCTTGAGAAAATATCATATGATCTTTCTCCTCTTGATGTTTGTTCGATTACGTAAGGTACTAAACTATTTTTTATTTCGTTCATTTAAGAATTCCTTTCTTGTCCCCTAGTACATTCCTATGGCAAACCTTTAATCTGAAGTTTGCCAAGGATTTTATTATTTATAATTATTTAGAAATTTTTGCATTGTCAACTATAAATTTAACTGCTTGTGAATTTTTTGAAGCGTTTTCTAAGTATTCTATAATGTCTTTTCTTGATTCTATTTCTTTAGCATCTTGTCCATATTGTTTTGCAATGTTTTCAATTTCTTCTTTGATGAATTTTTTGTCTGCTTTAATTTTTTCTGCTTTTACTATTGCATCTATTACTAATTTATATTTTACATTTTTCTCTGCTTCTACTTTTAATTCATCTCTTAATTCCTTCTTAGTTTTTCCTAAGATTTTCATATATTGTTCAAGGTTTAATCCTTGGTATTGTAGTCTTTGATTCATGTTATCTTCCATTGAATCGATTTCTACTTCAATCATTCCTGCTGGAATTTCAACTTTTGAAGCTTCTACAACTGTTTCAATTGCTTTGTCTTCCATTTCATGTTCTGCTTTATGATTATTTTCTTCTGTTAATCTTTTCTTTATATCTTCTTTTAATTCTTCTAATGTGTCAAATTCACTAACGTCTTTTGCGAATTCATCATCTAATTTTGGTAATTCTTTTACTTTTATTGAATTTAATTTTACATGGAAGTTTGCATCTTTCCCTGCCATATCTGCTGCATGGTATTCTTTTGGGAATGTTACTTTAATGTCTCTTTCTTCACCAATCTTCATTCCAATTATTTGATCTTCAAATCCTGGAATAAATGTATTGCTTCCGATTGTTAAGTCATATTTTTCTGCTTTTCCACCTGCGAATTCTACACCATCAATTGTTCCTACATAATCAATGTTTGCAATATCGTCTTTTTGTACTGGTCTGTCTTCTACTGATACCATTCTTGAGTTATGTTCTGCCATGTGTTCTAATTCATGTTTTATATCTTCTGCTTTTACTTTGTATTCTACTTTCTTTAATTCAATACCTTTGTATTGTCCTAATTCAACTTCTGGTCTTGTTGAAACAATTGCTTCAAATATTAATTCTTTTCCTTTTTCGATTTGGATAATATTAATTTCTGGTTTGCTTACAACATCTAATTTATTTTTTTCGATTTCTTCATCATATACTTCTGGTAATAAATGATTGAATGCGTCTTCATAGAACATTTCTACACCATATTGTTTTGCAACTATGTTAAATGGTGCTTTTCCTTTTCTGAATCCTGGTACTGTGAAGTACTTAGCATTTTCTTTGAATACATGTTCGATTGCTTCATCAAATCTTTCTGGTTCTACTGTGAATGTGATTTTTATTTCATTTTTATTGTTTGTTTTTTCTTTCTTAATACTCATTTTTATTCCTTCCTTTTACTTCGTACATAATGTACCTTCTTAATTTACTTTTGGGATTATATCACAGAATCTTTTAAAAATCCATTGATTAGCATTATTTCATTAATTCTGCTAATTTCTTTTTGTCATCTTCTACTTGTTGTCTATCTTTTGCTACGACTGCTTCTGGTGCTTTATTTACATAGTTTTCGTTTGATAAACGTGATTCGATTTTTTCTATTGATTCTTGTAATGCTTTTATTTTTGCTTCTCTTGCTTGTTTATCTGCTTCTGTTTCTTTTTTCTCAAAATATACTGTTGCCTTAATATTATTTGACAATACTTTATATGATTTGATATTTAATGGGCTTGTTACTATATTATCATTTAGTCTTAAAACATTTACTACTAACTCAATATCAGAATCTGTTTCAAACATGATTTTTAAATCTTTTGACATGTTGTTTTCTGCTTTTACATTTCTGAAATTTTTCATGAATTCTATTTGGTCTGATACAATTTTTGTTTCGTCTTCAAATATATATTCTTTGTTATACTTAGGATATTTTGCTATCATTATTGATTCTGCTTCTTTTACTGGTAACATTTGATATATTTCTTCTGTTACATATGGCATGAATGGATGTAGCATTTTTAAAATACCAGTTAAAATATAACATAAAACGCTTTTTGTTGTGTTACTGTTTAGTGAATATTTTGCGATTTCTATGTAATAATCACAGAAATAGTTCCATGCAAATTCATATATTGCATTGCCTACATTGTTGAATTGGTATATTTCCATGAATTTTTGAACTTCTTGTAATGTTTCTTCATATTTTGTTAATATCCATTTGTCTTCTGGTTTTAAGTCTGTTAATTCAATTTCTTTTAAATCTTCAATATTAGATAATACAAATCTTGATGCATTCCAGATTTTGTTTATGAAGTTCCAGATTGGTTTGATATTTTCTTCATCAAATCTCATATCTAATCCATTTGATATATCTGTTACTAGATAATATCTTAATGCGTCTGCTCCGTATTTTTCAATCATATCAAATGGATCTACACCGTTTCCTAAACTTTTACTGAATTTACGTCCTTGTTTATCTCTTATTAATCCATGTATTATACAATGATTAAATGGTCTTTTTCCTAATAATTCTTCTCCTTGGAATGTCATTCTATTTACCCAAAATGGAATAATGTCATATCCTGTTACTAATACGTTATTTGGATAATATCTTTCTAATTCTTCTGTTTTGTCTGGCCAACCAAGTGTTGCAAATGGCCATAATGCACTTGAGAACCATGTGTCTAATACATCTTCATCTTGCTTCCAGCCTTCTCCTTCTGGTGCTTCCATTCCTACATATATTTCACCATCTTTATACCATGCTGGTATTCTGTGTCCCCACCATAATTGTCTTGAAATACACCAATCATATGTTATTGTCATCCAATGATTCATTGTTTTTTCAAATCTGTCTGGGAAAAATTTGACTTTTGTTTTTTCTGATTTTTGGTTTTCTAGTACTTGATCTGCTAAGCCTCTCATTTTAACAAACCATTGGTCTTTGATCATTGGTTCTACAATTGCTCCGCTTCTTTCACTATGTCCTACTTCATGTACTAGTTCTTCTTCTCTTATAAACAGACCTTGTTCTTTTAATTCTTCAATTACTGCTTTACGGCATTGTTTTGTTGTCATTCCTGCGAATTTACCACATTTTTCATTCATTGTGGCGTCATCATTCATGACAATTACTCTTTCTAAATTGTGTCTATTTCCTACTTCAAAGTCATTTGGATCATGTGCTGGTGTGATTTTTACACAACCTGTTCCTTTTTCCATATCTGCATGTTCGTCTGCTATTACTGGAATTAATTTATTTACAATTGGCAATACTACATTTTTACCAATGTATTTTTGATATCTTGTGTCTTCTGGATTTACTGCTACTGCTGTGTCTCCAAATAATGTTTCTGGTCTTGTTGTTGCAATGTCTAAGTATTCATCACTATTTTCTAATTTGTATTTTATATGATAGAATGCTCCTTTTTCTTCTGAATAGATTACTTCTTCGTTTGATAGAGCTGTCATTGCTACTGGATCCCAGTTTATTATCTTGTTTCCTCTATAGATTAATCCTTTATTATAAAAGTCTACAAATACTTTTTTTACTGCTTTTGTTATGCCTTCATCTAATGTGAATCTTTCTTTACCATAATCTAGTGATAATCCTAATTTTGCCCATTGTGCTCTGATTATATCACCATGTTCATGTGTCCATTTCCAACATTCTTCAATGAATTTTTCCCTTCCGATTGTTGTTTTATCTTGTCCATTATCTTTTAATCTTTTTACAACCTTTGATTCTGTTGCTATTGCTGCATGGTCCATTCCTGGTAACCAGAAAGCATCATATCCTTGCATTCTTTTATATCTGATTATTGCGTCTTGTATTGATACATCTAGTGCATGGCCTAAATGTAATTTTCCTGTTACGTTTGGAGGTGGTAATACTATACAAAATGGTTCTTTTGATTTGTCGCCACTTTTAAAATATCCTTTTTCCTTCCATTTATCATATTTATTTTCTTCTGTTAATTTATGGTCATACTTTTTTTCAAGCATTTTTATATTTCCTCCACTTTTAAAACGTTGATTTTATTATACTTTATAGTGTGCTCTATGTCAATGTAAATAGGCTATTTGATGTGTTTTAGGTTTCTTTGTTGTATTTTGTTATTTTATTAAATTTTTTTGTACTTTTTTGTTTATTTTGCAATTTATTGTCTTTTTATGGTATGCGAAAAATGCCATATAGTATAATTTATATGGCATTTTGGTTTAATTCTATCTATCTTCAATATCTATAGTATTATCTGTTTGTCCTTTTTGTATCTCTTCTCGTTCTTTTTTCTTTGATTTTTCTGTGTTTTCTTTCTTTTTCTTAAAATCTACTTTACTAAAACTAATATCGCTAAATGGGTTATAGTCTTCTTCTATTTCTTTTAGATTTTCTATTGTTGATATATATCTTTCTCTATATAATTGTCTTTCTTCTTTTGAAAATAATAAATTTAATAATACTTCCATTTTGTCATTTTCGCTTATATCTTTTTTTAGATATTCTTTTAAAGATAATAATCGTTTTTCTTCATTACTTTTTATTGGATTTTTTTCTATTTCTGCTAATTTTTCTGCAATTTCTACTATTCTTCCATATAATCTGGCATTTTCAATCCAAGTGTCTGGATCAATTGTTCCGTTTGAGATTCTGAATTCAATTGTGTCTTTTCCATTATTTATATTCCATAAATTTAGTCCACAATATCTACTTCCTTGTGCTTTTTGAACTTTTTCTATAAATGAATCCAAATCTTCTTCACTTTCTAAATTTATGCTTCCTTTTTCTATTGCTTTATTAATTCGTGGTGATATTGGTCTTGCATATTCTTGTAATGAAAATCTTGGTACGATATTTTTTGCATTACTCATTTTACATATAACTTCTTCAGCATTTCCCCATATCTCAAATAAATTTATAAAGGCTTCTTTACTTTTTAAATAGTTTGCTCCTATATGTATATGTCCTCCACATCTTTCATTTGTTTCATTTCCACATCTTTGCAACATTGAACATATAATATAAAGATCTTCTATGTCTTCTTCATTGTCTGTTAATATTGGTGATACTACCTCAACACCACGTTTTAAAGAGGCATCTGATTTTGTTTCCCAGCCTATTTCTTCTTCGCCTTTTCCTCTTTTTAAAAGTTTCTTTATTCTTATTATTGGTCTACTCATTGTACCTTCAGATTCTATTTCCATGCCTATTGTCATATTTTCGTCTAATCCAATTTTTGAATACTTTTGCGATGGTCTTTTGAAAATTTCTTTTACTTTTTCTCTATTGCTTAATGACATCTGTATTATAGTTGCATTTAAAATATCCTCTGTTTTTTCTAATTGCTTTAGTTTTATTTCATCATTGTTTAATGTTGCTATTATTGTAGAAATATTTGTTTCATTTGTTAAATTTGATTCTCTTAATTGTCTTAGTCTTTGCTCATCACTTTCTAATGTTAATATTACTTTACATATTAGTTCTTCATTATTTGAGTTATGTATATATTCTATTTTTTCATTTTCATCTCTTATTGATCTTATTATTGCATCTTGTATAAACGGACTTTTTATTTTTGATAAACAATTTAATCTATATTTTTCATCTAATGTTAATATTGCTCGTTTTTTATAAGATTCGTCTTTTATTGATTCTATTGCTGTTATTTTCCTTTTTATATTTTCAATACCTTCAATGAGTACTGTTGCTAACCTTTCGTCTTGAAGAAGGCTTATTAGCCTTAATCTTTGGTCATCAGTTTCTATTTTTAAATTCTTTAAAACTTCTTCTTGATCTGTTGGAAATTTAAGAAATTCTACTGCTTCAATCTTTTTTTCTATTGATGAAATACTTTCTACAACCTCTCTTTGACTAAAGTATGTTAAATATTTTTTCATTGCATCAATTTTTATGTCATCTGATTTCATTGTTACTATTATATTTACTTTATCAAATTCATTAAATAGCTCTAATAATGCTACTTTCAAATGATCTGATTTGATGCTTTTGGCTATAATAAAATTATTATACTGATCTTCTCTATTATGTATTATGTAATTTAGCTTTAAATCATCTGATTCAATTGTTGCAATTATTTTTCCTCTATCTTCTTCGTGTATTTCTTCAATCATTTTTAATTTTAGTTCATCACTTTTTAGACTTTCAATAAGTATTCTGATGTAATAATAATTGGTTTCATTTTGTATTCTCTTTATTTTTTCTTCATCTGACAAATTTCTTAATCTTTCTTCAATTTCGTCCATTACATTTTCCTTTTTAATTATTTTCTAGATATTTTTGAATTATTTCATTTGCAAATTTATTAACGATTATATAATTATCTGTTATATTTTCCTTATTAATATATTTTCCGAATATATTTGCATTTGTTTTTTCTAATAGTATTATTTTATTAAATTTTAACATTGATAATATGTATGTAATTTCATCATATAAAATAAATGCTTCTTTGTCGTAATTTTGCGCTTTTTCTTTTATATTGCATATTTTTATATCATCCTGAATTGTATTTGCGATTGCTTTTTTTTCAAGCTCATTTTTTTGTTCAGTTTCTGACATATTATAATATCTTTCGTTTATAAATCCTTTTATCAGACTTTCTATGTCATTATATTTATATTTTTCTTTTCCTTCTATTACAATTAGATTTTCCATTATTTGACCTCTATATATTTTTTGAATATAAAAAACTGTATATATTATTATTTTATACAGTCTTTTTGATTATTATGTATTATTTGTAGATATTTTATTAACCTGTTTTTCTACATTATTTGATGATGTTATTGTTACTCTTTTTTGTAAGATTATTTCCATCTCTCTTCCTGATTGATATTTTACTTTTATAGTATTACCTCTTATGTCTTGTGCTGCAAATTTATTTTCAGTTTGTTCTATTCTTATATTATAGCCTGATAATTTACATTTTTCGACATATTCTATATATTCTTCTTTAGAAGTGTTTTCTACATACACATCAATTTCTCTTGAATTTGTTTTGTAAATACTGCCATATATTGATTTTGGCTTTGGTAACATTTGTACAATATCTGTATTTGGCCATTTTATTTCTTTAAGTTTACTTGGTGTTGTTACTTCTATTTTTAACATTTTCCTTTTTTCACTATATTCTAATTCTATTTTATTATTTTCTTTATCATAAGCTTCAAAACTTTTGTCTACTATTTTTTCATCATAATTAAATATTTGTCTACATTGATTTATATATTCATTATAATTTTGTGGCGTCATATTTGTAATATATAATAACAATCTATTTTCAGTATTTGTTGCTACATATCCTTTATTGTTTCTTGGTAATTTATTTAAAATGTTACCTAATTTTAGATTTTTTAAGTTTATTGTTTGATTTTTTCCTTTTTGCGTAGCTATTGTTGCTGTTGTTTTTAATGCATTTTTTGGCATTATAAAAATTATTGCTACAATTAAATTTGATAATACGATTACAGTAATTAATACTGGGAAAAACCATTTTTTCTGAAATAATTTATTTTTTTCTACATTATTTTCTTCCATATATTCTCCTATAAAATATAATTAAATTCTTTTAATATTTGATTAACTTCTTTTTCTTTACTTTTGTCTATTTTAGTAATGATTACTGTTTTGCCATTTTTTATAATAATATATATTTTGTTGTTTGTTTCTGCTTTAAAATAATTATATTGTTTAATTTTTATGTCTTTTTCAACTTTTTTGTTTGATTCTTTTTCTATTGCTTCTTTCTCTTTTAAAAATACATTTTTTAATGCGTCTTCATCTGTTTGTGTTTCATAAAATTTTATGTCATATACCTGGTCTTTTGATATTGCTGTATATGCAGATTTTAAATATTTTGGACTTTGTTCTCCTATTATTGATGAAATATAGTATCCTTTATCACTCATTTTTTCCTTAAATTGTTCTGCTGTGATTTCTTTTTTTGAATTTACGTTTTTGACCATAATTGCTTTTGCTGTAATTATTCCTACTACAATTATTCCTATTACAATTAGTGATATTAAGATTTTTTGTAATAAATTGTTTTTCATTTGTATCTCCTTTTAAATTTCTTGATTATTTACATATTCAATGCATTTTTCTAGTATCAATTTTAATCGATCATTTTGCTTTGTTAAATATAAAAATCCTATTAATGCTTCAAATGCTGTTGAATACATATATTCTTCTACTGAGGCATGTTTTGGCAGATGATGACTTTGTGTATTTCTTCCTCGACGGACAATGTCTTTTTCGTCTTCTGTTAAAACTTCTTCATTTAATTTTTGTAATAAGTTTGCTTGCGCACTTGCTTTTACAAATTTAATTGAGTTTATGTGCATTTTATGTGGATTTAAGTTTGTACTATTTGCTAAATATGTTCTTATGTATTGTTCATATACACTGTCTCCAACATATGCCCAAGTTAGTGGTGACATCATTAATATTTCTGTTTCATTTTTTGTTATGTTTTCTTCTTGAAAATCCAATATTTTATCTCCCTATTTTACTTTTTCAATTGTTATTCTACCAATTTTACCTGTTTGAAATTCTCCTAATATTATGTCTGCTACTTTTTGTTCATTAATTCTTCCACCTGATAATATTGCTCCTCTTTTTCTAGCAATTGCTTCTAATACTTGCATTGTGCTATCAGTTTGTTCATATCCATAATAATCATCATCTTCTGGTGTTTCTTGATTTATTATATCATTAATTTGTATATCATAGCGTTTTTCTAAATTTTCTTGATAATTTTCTATTAAATATTTTAATAAATAATATGCTACTTCAACCTTATCTACTGCTGCTGATCCTATTGAGTTCATGAATGCTAAGTGCAATGTTACTTCTTGATCATTTAATTTTGGCCATAACATTCCTGGTGTATCCATTATTTCGATCTTGTCATTTACTTGTATCCATTGTTTCTTTCTAGTTAATCCTGGTCTATTTCCTACTATTGTTGATGCTTTGCCAGAGAACTTATTGATAAATGTTGATTTTCCTACGTTTGGAATTCCTAGTATCATTACTCTAATTTTATGGCCTGTTCTTCCTTTTTCTATATATTTTTGACTAATTTCGCTATATACCTCTGTTATTGCTGATGTTACATTACTCATTCCTTTTCCTGTTGTTGCTTCTACTGGTATTGCTTTTATGCCTTTTTCTTTATAGAATTTTACCCATTTATCTGTTTCTCTTTCATCTGCTACATCTGCTTTATTTAAGACTATTATTCTTTTTACTTTTCTTGAGTATTCTTTTACATCTGGATTTTGGCTTGATAATGGTATTCTTGCGTCTACTATTTCAACTATTATATCTATTATGTTTAAGTCTTCTTGTATTTGTCTCCTGGTTTTGGCCATGTGACCTGGATACCAGTTAATGTTAGTCTGGTTATAACTGCTTTCTTGTTCTTTATCCATATATACTTACTCCTCTTTATTCTCATTTCCTAATAATTTTATTTTTTCGGCATTATTTAATAACACTTAATGTAAATGTATGAAGTCCTGCACTTTTTCTAAACCCGTCGAATTCGACGGAATTAAAATTTGGATTATAAATTGCTTCCCATGTTCCTAAAAATTCCAAAGTTATTCTGTTTCTTAACTAATTTTATCTATTTTTTCTAATCTAACTATATCATCTTCCTCAAAGTATTCATATTCATAAGAATTGTTGTTTGAATATACATATACATTATGAAGATTATTTTTATACCAAACTGAATAATTATAATTATCTATTCCATAAATATCGTCTAATTGTTTTTTTATTTCTATATTTCTTTTATCATACATTTCTTCGTCAGTTGCTACTTCAAAGTTTTTTAATTTTTTATGATTAGTTAATCTTTTTAAGATTTTCCATCCGATTACTTCATTTATATTTAATGGCTCAAAACCTGCATCTAAATATAACTTAGCGGCTAGCCATGTTGTAGTTTGAGTATGAAGTATTATTTTATTATGTTCTAATTCATTAGCTAAACTAATCAATTTAGATATTAATGCTCTTGATAGCTTTTTACCTTGATAATTTTTCTTTATTGCTAACCAGTCAACTGCCGCTTTGTATCCATATTCTTCATTTTTTAAAAGTGATATAGTTGCTGTTCCTATCTTTTCATTAGTATTGCTATCTACAATAAAAAAGCACCTCTTATTTAGTTCATTTATAAATGAATCATAAAAATCATGAAAATACTGTAATCCTATTTCAAATGAAGTAAATTCGCCACTCGAAATATGTATATTGACCTATTCCATTTCATCACCATTTTTATAAAATTCATAATGATATCCTTCTGGAAGTTCATAATTCTCATATTTTGAAGTATTATCATAAGTCATTAATAATTCATAATATTTAATTGTATTATCTATTGCTTTCATAATTGTCGAATCTCCATTTTTGTTTTCTATACTTGCTCAATTATTTATTAGTTATAATTCATATTTAATCAACAGAATTCTTTAATATTGTTACTATGCTATCATATATATATTCATTTTCTTGATTTTTATTATACTTTTTTCCATCAATAAACAAACCATCTTCGTAATAATCATATTTTCCTGATATATCACTATTTTTTAGTTCTTTTACTAATTTTTTTAATTCGTTCATCTCACTTTTACTTAATATTCTATTTTCTTTTCCGTCTGTATAAATAAATCCACTTCTTTTTAGATATATTCTATAATCCAGTGCATCATTCCACACCATTGCTCCTTTTGGAGGAATATTATATTGATATGAAATCCAATCATTTATATAATATTTATATATTGCCATTATACTTATAAATGCACTTATTATTATAATTATGATTATTGCTAATTTTATTTTTTTGTTATTCAAGTTTATTTTCATATTTTTTCAACTCTTTTTTCATTAATATTTATATGTTATATTTTGATCTATCCAATCTAAAATTTCTTTATTGGCGCCTTTTAATTCATAATATGAAATTTCTGCTACTTCATAATCATGAATTTGTTTGATTTCGTTTTCTATTGATGAAAATTTACTTTCTTTTGTTCTAAAGTCTAGTTTATATTCATCGGTTTTTTCAATTTTATTATTCCACCAGAAGCTTGAATTTACCACGCTTATGTGCGCTCCTGCAACAAGCCTTTTTTCTAATAGAGTATTTATAATTTTATCTGCTATTTCTTTTTTGTCGCAATATGTTGTTACTACAATATATTTGTCCATTAAAATTCCTTTCATTTTATTATCTTTTTGGTTTTGAATAGAAATATTTATTTAATTTTGGATTTTTATTGTTTTTTCTTATATATTCTAGTTTATATCCCATTTTTTCATAAAATTTTGGTGCTTGAAATTCGTATGTTGTCAAATTGTAATTGTCAAAATCTTTATTTTTAAATAATTCTTCTACTTTTCTTATAAGAAGTGTTCCTATATGTTGATGACGGTATTCCTCTAATACAATAAAGTCTCCAATATGGACTTCATCATAATAATAATGTCCGTTAATTATTCCGACTATTTTGTTGTTATCTTTTGCAATCTTCACTTCCTATCTATATTTCATAATAATATATGTTTTCAGGTAAATTTAATCTTTTATATACTCCATCTTTAATGTATTTTCCACCTATATGTTTATAAAAATCATTAGATGGGTTTTCTTTAAGACAAGCTATAATCATTTTATTACATCCTAATTGTCTTATTTCTTTAATTGCTTCTTCTACTAATTTTCTTCCGAATCCATTACCTTTATATTTTTTTATTATATATAAAGCAAAAATTTCTCCACAATTTTCAAATTGCTCATCTTCAGATACCCCAAATTTTACAAATCCAACAACTTCATTATCTATTTCTAAAACAAATTGATGATTGTTATTTACATCAAATTTCTCATAAGACATTTTAACTCTTTCATTTTCATTATATTTTAATTCTTCTAAGAACGAATCTGGAACAATACCTTTATAAGTTTCATTCCAAGCTATTGTTACAACATGAGCTACATCTTTGCAATCTTTTTTTCTTTTTTTCTTATTGAATACTTCATATAACTTCTCCTTTACTTGAATCTAACATATACTTATCCATTTTCGTGGAGACAAATAAAAACTATTTTTTCCTGCCTCATTTTCAAAGGTCTCGAATTCGATACCTTTGAAATTTGGATTATGCATCTGTTCCCATAGTCCTAAAAATGATACAACATTTTTGTTTCTCATCCATGTTTGTACTGGTATTTTAGGTTCTTCCGGGTTAGCATATCTGGCTAAATCAGTTAGTGACATATAATTACTTCCATTAATTATTATGATATTAACCTATTATTTTTTACTATTAATTCTTCTTTCAAATATTTGCCTCCCTCTCAGGTTTATTAAATCACGAAAGATATCAATTTTATTGTCTTTTTGGTTTTGAATAGAAATATTTATTTAATTTTGGATTTTTATTGTTTTTTCTTATATATTCTAGTTTATATCCCATTTTTTCATAAAATTTTGGTGCTTGAAATTCGTATGTTGTCAAATTGTAATTGTCAAAATCTTTATTTTTAAATAATTCTTCTACTTTTCTTATAAGAAGTGTTCCTATATGTTGATGACGATATTCTTCTAATACTATAAAATCACCTATATGAACTTCATCATAATAGTAATGTCCGTTAATTATTCCAACTATTTTATTGTTATCTTTTGCAATAAAATTAAAGTTTTTATAATTACACTCTAATCCATTTTTTTCTGCATATTTATTAAATTCATCATCAATAATTTTATATATTTCTTCATTTGATTTTTCTAAATATTCTATTTGTACCATATTTTCTCCTCTTTAATTATCAGTTAATATCATTCCATATCCTAAATCCGCGTCAATTCTTTTTACAAATCCAAATTTTTCATAAAACTTTTCTTTATTTTTTGATGCTCCAAGATATACTCTTAAATCGGAATTTTCTTTTTTTATTTCCATTATTTTATCTAATAACTTATGCATTACAAGTGTTCCTATTTTCTGTCCTTGATAGCTTGGTTTTACCATTATGTCTTGTATGTACAGAAAACATATTGTATCTCCTATAATTCTCCCATATCCAACTATTTCATCGTTATCATATACGCTTATTGAATAAAATGTATTTTCTAATGCTCTTTTGGTTATTTGATTATCATAAGCTCCCCAGCCTACTTCATCATATAGTTGATTAAATTCTTCAATATTTTGTACATTTTCTTTTATTCCTAACATATAATCTCCTATTTATAAATTATATTTTTCTTTAATTAGTTCATAGGCTTTTTTAATGTCTTTAAATTCTTCTAAATCTATTCCATAACTTTTAATTTCTTCATACATTTCTTTTTTTATTTTTAATATTTCATCATCGTTTATATCTGAAAAGTCATTATTATTTTCGTATTCTATTAATAATCCCATTTCTTCAACATCTTCTAAGATTAAAGTTATTTTTCCATTTGTAAAATCATTAAAGTGTTGCTTTTTTCTAATTAATTCTTTATATCCTATTTTTTTTAATATTTCCATCATACTATCAATGTCTTCTATTGGTGTTTTAATTATTTCTTCTTTTACGATTTCATTGTTTTTATATTTCTTATCTTTGAATACTAAAAATTTTCTTTCTGGTCTATATTCTCCATAGTGATGTCTTACTAATAATGATTTATTTAATATTTCCAGTATATTATCTTTGTTTAATGTATCTATTTCATTTGAAAAATATATGTCTGATCCGTATTCATCTGTTACTTGTTTGAAGCCTTGTTCTATTAATTTTTGTTTTACTGCTTCTTTTGAATCTCTTACTTTAACTGTTAGTTCTATTGTTTGCATTTTATACCCCTTTTAATGCATGAATTTATTGAATTCTTTTATATTATAACATATTTATATAACTTTTCATATAAAAAATGAGAGCTACTTGAGCTCTCAAATCACATCTTCATCTGCTTTGTTATTCCTCCGGCTTTGCTTCAGCTACCGGAAATAGTTTACTTGCTTCTTCTTGATTAAGTGGAATGATTTCTACTTTCTCTGGTATATGGCACTCTATACTGAATGCCACTAACTCTTTGTCTTTTTCATAGCAGCTGCTTAAAAATAAAATTGTCAAATTCTTTCCTGCAGCTCTTTCTGTGCTATAGTCTATTATATCTTGGAAATAGACATAGCTGAAAAGTGGCTCAAATTCAGCATATTCTTTATTTGGTGATATTACTCGAATTTTGCTAATAGGTACGTCGCTTTTAAATGCAACTCCCTGAGAATCAATTAAAACATCTTTTGATTTATTCGTCTCTTTTAGCATCTCGATGTGGGAATCAATTCGCCACTTCTCTAAATTCACCTTAGCAATTTCTTTATCGGTCTTTTTAAGTCCCTTTCCATTTAAAGCTTCCCAAAGCTTGTATTGCTTGGTTTCATGTGATGTCCATATACCCTCCGGCATCGCATGTACATTTTTTGGAATTGCTAATGCTAAAATGAATAATACTATTATTACAAAAAAACTTTTATTCCTCATGTTTTTTCCTCCATGATGCGATGTGATTCGAAAGCTTTTAGTATGATAATATTGTACTACTTTTATACTTATTTGTAAATATTTATGTTAATATGTGCTTTATGTATTATAAATAAAAAGAGGGATAGCCTGTGACTAATCCCTCATAAATGTCATATTCAGATTTAAAACGCCCACAAAATTGGGCACGACCACTAGTCCTGCATACTTGGACTATGGTCATCTCCCATTCCTAATGGACATGGGGGTACAGTTTCCTCTATAGCCTTGATTGTCTCATTAGGCTTAGAAGATTCAAATTTTTCACCTGGTTTTGGTTCAACTGTTTCCTCTGGTTTTGGTTCAACCATTGGAACTATTGTATACTTTACTTTAAGTAGCTCTCTTTTGGCCTCTTCATCTGCATATAAGATTAAGGTTACTTCTCTGCCTTCTAAATCTTTAAACCAACCAGAAAGGTCCTCATTATATACATAAGAGAATCTTGGCGTAAAATGGCTTATTATTTTGCCATTATACGCAAGATCTACTCTTGCAGCTTTTATTTCAGATGACCATGCCAGTCCCATGTCATCTGTCTTTGTTTGCTTTCCGTGTAGAGTTTTAGATATACTTTCTATTCTCTCCACCTCTTTGCCTTTTGCTTTAGATTGTCTCGAAACATAGCTACTTTTAGCATAAGTTCCTATGTTTAAGAACAACATGGTTGCAATAAACAACACTACAACCATACACTTCAATGCTCTTTTCATTTTTCCTCCTATATCTGAATATGACATTTTAGAAAAACAAGCATTAAGCTTTATAATATATATGTTATAATATTTTTACATATTTGTAAATATTTTTTAATGTTTTTCTACTGGATTTCTGAGAGTTTCTTCAATACTCTTGATTGTACTTCTAAATAATAACTTAATTCTTCTGAAGTTAAATCATATGTATCATAATATTTATCAAATTCATCGAATTTATTTTCTTTTTCTGTACTCATATATCTTTCCCCCTTTATTATATTTATATGAAGCTTCTTAAACCTTATTTTACTATATATATCAATATATTTTTTATTAATTATTATTTCGTCAAAAAAACTTCCACGAGGTGGAAGTTTAATAATTATTTATTTATTTTTTAAAAATTCTATTAATGCTTGTTTATGATATGGTAATTTTAATTGATTCTTTGCTTCATTTATTGACATTTTTACTAATTTTGATTCTAACTCTAATGGCTCTATGATTTTGTCTGAAATTTCTATTCGATATATGTGTGTCAGTGATTCCATATCTCTATTATCTCTAGTTTTCCAGTAACAATCGATATCACAAATTTTATTCATGGCTATTATTTCTAATCCAGCTTCTTCTAAAGCTTCTCTTTTTAGCGTTGTTTCTTCAGTTTCATTTAATTCTATACCACCACCAATTAATGATATATCCTCGCATTTTTTGGTTAAGTATAATTCTTCATTTTTTAAATATATTCCGAAAACAGTTTCGCGAAAATAGTATTTTTTATTTGCATCTTTTTCACCAATTAATATCATTTTAATTTCTTCTTTCTTATTTATAAATCTGTATAATATAGAATTTCTTTGTTTAGTTTTTTGGCATAATTTATTTCTAGTAATGTGCTTTCTCCGATATAGTTTTCTATATTTAATACTAATATTGAGTCTGACATTTCAATTCTTTTAAAATGTTCCTTTTTTAGTAATTCTTTTTGTTGTTTGTTTATTACAATGTTTTCAGTTACTTGGTAGATTGGTGTTAGTATACATTATCCTCTTAATGCAAATTTTTCTGCAATTTCCATCATCTCTTTTTTATATCTCATACTACCACAAATTGTTATTACCTTCATGATTATCTCCAATTTTGTTATTAATCTTTTATTTTTATCATTGTTCCATTCACTCTTTTATATTTTCTATTTTTATTTATTTCAATTTTATTAATAATTTCTTCTTCTAAATTTTTGCCTAATATTTCTGATATTCCTAAAAGATATATTGCTATATCTGCTAATTCTTCTCCTAAATCATCTTTATTTTTTCTGTAAGCATCATATACTTCTGATACTTCTCCATATAATAGGCAAAATTCTTTATTTATGTCTGTTGTATTAAATCCTTTATTGATTTTATTTTGCAAAATTTCTTTTTGCATTTCTTTTAAATTCATACATATCTCCTTTATTTACTTATTTCAAAATTCCAAATATTTAGTTTGCCTGTTTCATCAATTTTTGGATTTATTAATTCTGTATTTTCTAATATCCAGGCATATCTCCCAATTTGATAATCGCCACACATATATTCTTGTTGATTTTGTTTTATTTCGTTTATAAATTTTTCGTCCATATATTTGCAATCTACTAATTGGCATTTACAAATTATTTTTCCATAATTCATTTCTTGTGTTGGTAGTAGTTTTAATAATTCTTGAATTTTTGTGTCTTTGGTATTTATATGCTTTTTGCTTGCATGTATATAGAGCTTTCCTCTGTATGATGTTTTCCAGCTACGTGTTTCAATGTATTTTTGTCTTAATGCAATTAATGTTGCCCATGGTTCTATTATACTTAAAACTTTCATTATTCCTCTTTAACTTAAATATTTTTCTTTATACCATTTTGCAAATTGGTCTTTGGCATCTCCCCAATATGCAGCTTCTTTTTCATAATCTATCTCCCTTAATTCGCTTAATGTTTTTGTTTCTCCATCCGGTATGTAAAATTTATCATGCCATCTTCCTCTTATTCCTCTTGATTCATATGATATTGTTCCTGTTCCTCCTCCTGAAAATACTATTGGTTCTTCTCCTGGCTCACAATATGCAAAGCAATGCTCTAATCTTACTTTTCTATTTGTTTCATTTTTGAATAGTTCTAAAAATTTTTCTACACCGATTTGTTTGTCAAAATAATGATTATATGGCCCTGGCAATCCTCCTAATGCTTCTATGTATATGCCACTATCTGATTTTAAAATTGGAATATTTAATTTATCTGCCGCATATTTTGCACTAAATGCTGCTACTTTTTTGCAATCATCTGCTTGAATTTCCAATATTTCAAAATCTGGATCTATGATTTCTATATTGAATCCATATTTCTTTCCAAAAAATTCATTTGCTTCTTCTACTTTATGCTTGTTAGTTGTTGCGTAATATAATTTTCTTTCCATATTTACTCCTTGTAACTAAATTTTCCAGCCTTTTAAAATTTTATCTTCTATTTTCATATTACCTTTGCCTATGCCTAATTGTCTGTCTATGTATTTATCTCCGTGACAATCACTACCTCCTGACATTAAAATATTGTTGTCAGTGCAATATTTTAGTAATTTTTCTGACTGTTCATTTGTAAATGATGAATGATATACTTCTATTCCATCTATTATTTTATTTTTAGATAATTTATCTAAAAATTCTTTATTATCTTTTAAACTATATCGATATAAATGTGCTAAAAATAATTTTCCTCCTGCTTCTGTTACAACTTTTCTAATTTCTTCTGCTCTTGGGTAGTGCATTCCAAAATCTATATATGCTGGAAACTCTTTGTTTGTTATTGCTGAATGGAAAAATTTACGCTCATCATTCCATTCTTCTTTATTAAATAATCTTTTATTTTCTGGATGTTCTTTTAGATTTTCATAAATATGTTTTACTGGCCAACCATTATTTATATTAAATTCTATTTTATCTAATTTTACTCCATTTTTAATACAATTATCATACATCATTTTAAATTCTAAATCTATGTCTGGCTTGTTTTGATGATATCTTTTTTCTAAAAAATCTTCTAATTTTGTATAGTCAAAATCATATGCTAGCATGTGTACGGCTACTCCATCATATGATGTACTAAATTCAACTCCTGGAATTATATTTCCTGTGAATATTGATTTGTAGGCATCATTTTCTGATAATTCTCGATGTGCTGCAACTGAGTCATGATCAGTGATTGATATGGTATTTAATCCTATCTTTTGTGCTTTTCTTAGTGTTTCT